>MTLC01000100.1_pt1 | contig 30091 bp, 30 predicted proteins | sample 1982451 | NCBI WGS metagenome assembly MTLC01 (sample SAMN05710165, study PRJNA340218) | biofilm metagenome | isolation source: sample SPH anode biofilm adapted to +100 mV | place: USA | collected 2012-02-03 | reverse complement strand
GAGCCGCGTCCGCCGGTGGCGGACAGTGACGAGGAGTTGGTGGAGGCGATCCGGTTCCTGGGCGAGTCGGTCAGTCCCGCGCGTCCGTTCGACGATGCGCACCCGATGCTCACCCTTGCCCTGGGCGACCGGTTCCGGCTGCACGCGATCGGTTTCGGGCTCAGCTACCGGCCGAGCATCACGATTCGTCAGCACACCCTCACCGACATCGACCTGCGCCGGCTCTCCGGCACCGGCATGATGCCCGAGGAGGTGGCCCGCTTCCTGCACGCGGCGGTGCTCGCCCGCAAGTCCATGGTGATCAGCGGTGACCAGGGCGCGGGCAAGACGACCCTGCTGCGCGCGCTGATCGCGGCGATTCCCGAGAACGAGCGGTTCGGGACGCTGGAAACCGACTACGAACTGCTCACCCACCTGCAACCGCACCGGCGCAACATGCTGGCCCTGCAGTCGCGGGTGGGTATGGGTGAGATCCAGGACGGTCGCCGCGTCGGCGAGTTCACCGTGGCCGACCTGATCCCCGAGGCGTTGCGGCAGAACCTGTCCCGGCTGATCGTCGGCGAGGTGCGCGGCGGCGAGGCCGGAGCCATGTTCGAAGCCATGACCGCCGGCGCGGGCACGCTCTCCACCACCCACTCGCACTCCGCGGCGTCCACGATGGACCGGCTCGCGTCCCGGGTCGCCCAGGGCGGCGTCCTCTCTGTCGAAGAGGCCTACCGGCAGATCGCGCACCACATCCACCTGCTGATCCATGTGCGGCTCGTGGACGACACCTGGCGCGGCGGCGTCCGGACGCGGTCGGTCACCGAAATCCGCCAGCTCACCGGCGGGCTGGAGAACGGGCGTCCGGTGACCCACCTCGCCTACCGCGAGGGCGACGACGAGCACTGGTTCAGTCCCGCTCCCGAACTGCTGACCGAACTTGCCCGGTTCAGCGCGGCGTGGGAGGCGTGATGGGCGGCTTCCTCGCGGCCGTGTGCGGAGTGCTGCTGAGCGGTGGAGTGGTGTTAGCGGTAGCAGGTTTCAACAGCCCTCCCGCTCAGCGGTCGTCGTCATCCACAGGGTTGTGGAAAACCATTGTGGAAAGTCGCGCCGGTCAGGTCGTCCGCCGTCGCTGGTGGCAGGCCCTGCTGGCCCTCGGCGCCGGCCTCGTGGCCGCATCGCTCACCGGCTGGCCGCTGCTGGCGGTGCTGGTCCCGGCCGTGGCGTACGGCCTTCCGGTGGTTCTCTCCGCGCCGTCCAACCGCGACCTGGCCCTGCTTGAGGCGCTCGACCGCTGGGTGCGCACGCTCGGCTCCCTGCTGCCCACCGGTCGCTCGATCCAGGACGCGATCCGCGTGTCGGTGCGGCAGTCACCCGCGCTGCTCGCACCCCACCTGCGGCTGCTCGCTGTCCGGCTCGGTGACCGCTGGACGATCCAGCAGGCGCTGTTCGCGCTCGCCGACGATCTCGACAGCCCGGACGCGGACGCGGTTCTCGCCGCCCTCTCCCTGGCCGCACAGCGCGGCGGCACCGGCGCCAGCGCTACCCTCGCCGCGCTCGCCGACAACATCCAGGACCGCCTGCGCGCGCTGCGCGAGATCGAGACCGAGCGCGCCAAACCCCGCTTCGTTGTGCGTCAGGTGACGCTGATCACCCTCGTCGTGCTCGGGCTCGCCCTGGCCTTCGGCGGTTCGTTCTTCGCCCCCTATGGCACCGACCTCGGCCAGATCCTGCTCGCAGCACTGGTCGCGGCCTACCTGGGCTCCCTGCTGTTCCTGCGCCGGATGACCCTGCCCCGGCCCCGGCAGCGAATCCTGCGGCGGGACCTGCTCGCGGAGCAGGTCCCGACAAGTGCGACCGGCCTGGGGCCGGGGTCACCGACCGGTGTGGGAGACCCGGCCCGGAGGCGGGCGAGATGAACGCGATCCTGGTCGCCATCGGCAGCGGCGCACTGATCGGCTTCGGTCTGTGGGCGCTGGCAGGCCTGTTGCTGCCGGTGCGGCCCCGGCTCTGCGACGCGCTCGACCTGCTGGACGGACGCCTCGATGCACCTCCCGAGCCCTCCGGCGCCGGGATCGACCGCCTGGGTGGCTGGCTGCGGGTCCGGCTGCGCCGGCCGGTCCCGGCGACCACGCTGCGCCGGCTGCGGATCGCCGGGCGCAGCATCAACCGGCACTATGCGCACAAGGCGGTCGGGGCGCTGGCCGGGCTGGTCCTTCCCGCCCTGCTCGGCGCCGCCCTGGCCGTCACCCTCGGCAGTGGCTTCACTGTGCCCGCCGCAGCCGGGCTGGCGCTGGGCGTCGCCGGCTTCTTCATGCCCGACCTGCTCCTGCGCGGCGCGGACGCCGAGCGCACCGAGGACGCGTCCGAGTCATTGCTGACCTACTTCGACCTGGTCACCCTCGAGCGGCTGGCCAACTCCTCGGGCAGCCAGTCCCTGCGCTCAGCGGCCGCGATCAGCGACACCACCGTATTCGCAGCGATCCGGGACGCCCTGGAGCGCGCCCGCCTCGAGCAGCGCGCGCCCTACCCCGAGCTGCAGCGGCTCGGCCGAGATCTCGAACTGCCGGCGCTGGTCGACATCGCCGACGTGATGGCGCTGGACGAGGCCGGCGCCGCCCTGTCCGGGGCCCTGCGGGCGCGCGTCCGCGAGCTCCGCGACGCCCACCTCACCCGGGCGAAGATCGCCGCGTCCGCCGTCTCCGAGCGGATGGCGTTCTTCATGGTGATCCCTTCGATCGTCTTCGGACTGTTCTTCCTCGTCCCGCCGATCCTCCGCCTCCTGGACCGCTGAACCCACCCCTGATAAGGAGAAACGATGAAGATCCTGCACCTGATGGTGGCCGCGCTGGTCGGCCCGCCGCGGCGCCGCAACCAGCGCGGCCTGTCGCAGTCCACCGAGACCGCCATCCTGCTCGGGGGCGCGGTTCTGGTCGCGGGCGCCGTAGTCCTCGCGGTCACCGTCTACGTGAACGCCAAGCTGCCCCGACCGTGAACCCCGGTTCCGCCTGCGGCAGGGAAGGCGGGCAGCGCGGGGTGGCCGAGTCCACCCAGTGGGCGCTGCTGCTACCCCTGCTGCTGGCACTCGTGCTCGGCCTCGTCCAGCTGGGCGTCTGGCTGCACTCCCGCACGGTCGCGGCCCAGGCTGCCGCTGCGGTCGCCGACCTGCGTGCCACCGGCCCGGCGGCGGAGGCCGCCGCGCGGGAGGCGGGCCGCCGAATCGCCGCCGGTGGCGGCCTGGAACAGGTGGAGATCGCCGTGGACGCCGACGCCGACCACCTCGTGGTGACGGTGAGTGGACGGGCACCGCTGTTCTTCGACATCGGGCAGGGACGGATCACCGAACGTGCCGTGCTGCCCGTGGAGCGGGTGACGCCATGAGTCGTGCCCACGCCCAACGCGGCGCCACCGCGGTGGAGTTCGCCTTGATCGTCCCGGTCGTCGTGCTGCTCTTCGGCATCGTCGTCGGGGGAGCGCGCACCTGGCTTGCCCGCGGCGCGGTCGAACAGGCTGCTGCCGCTGCGGCCCGCGGCGCCTCCCAGGCGCGGACGCCGGCCGGAGCAGTGCAGGCCGCTGATGACCTCGCTCGCGCCCAGGCTGCGATGGACGGCCTGCGCTGTGCCCGCTGGCTCGTGGACACCGAGGCGGCCGCACTGGCCGGCGTCGCCGGACAACCCGGTGCGGTCCGGGTGAGCGTCACCTGCGAGGTGCCCCTGGAGGACGTGCTCGTGCCCGGCTGGCCAGGAGCCGTCGAGGTGCGAGCCACCGCCTCGGCCGTCGTGGACACCTACCGAGGCAGGCACTGATGCGTTGGCTACGCGGTCTGGCGTCGCTGGCTGTGCTCGGGCTGGTCCTGGTCGGGGCACCGCTGGCCCTGCTCGCCTGGGGACGCGTTCCCCCCGGCCTCGCGGGGCTCGCCCGTCCCGACGACGGGACCCTGCTGCTGGCGGTCCTGACCATCGCCGGGTGGCTCGCCTGGGCAGCCTTCGCCTTCGCCACCCTCGTCGAGGCCGTCCGGCTCGGCGACAGGGAGCACCGGGCCCTGCGGCTCCCGCTGCTGGGCGGGCTGCAGCAGTTCAGTGCCGGCCTGCTGGTCGCCGTCCTTGCGCTCGCGCCGGCTGCGGCGATCACGCGGGTACCCGCCCCGTCGCCGGCCGCCGCCGCCTTGCCGGAGCCGGTCCCGCAGCCGGAGCCGGCGGCCGAACCCGCTGCCGATCCGGCGGACACCTACCTGGTCGAGCCCGGCGACGACCTGTGGACGCTCAGCGCCCAGTTGCTCGGCGACGGCGGATGCTGGCGGGAGCTCGTCGCGGTGAACCCTGACCTGCTCCGGGACCCGACCGACCGGCTCGCTCCGGGTACCCGACTGGCGCTGCCCGCGTCTGCCCGCCGGGTACCGCGGACGGTCACCGTCCGGCGGGGCGACACGCTCAGCGGGCTCGCCCTGGAACACCTCGGGGCTGCGGCGCGCTGGCCCCGGATCGCCGCGGCCAACCCCGACCTGGTCACCGACCCCGACCACATCGAGGTGGGCTGGCGGCTCGTCATTCCCGGGGCCGTGGCTCCCGCGCACAGGGTCTCGCGGGAGGACGAGGAGAAGGCCGCCTCCGTCGACGACCCCGACCGGACGGACCTGCCCGTCCCCGGCGACGGCCCCGATGGATCGCAGCGGCCCGATCCGGCGCCGACGGGGGCCGGCCCGCAGACCGACGCCGGACCGCAGACCGACGCCAGACCGCAGACCGGTTCGTCGCAGGCCGGGTCTGTGGAGAGCTCAGCACCACGGTCCGGGGCTGCACAGAGCCCCGAGGTGACGATCGGTGGCGGGACCACTCCTGAGCCCGTGCCCGCCCTGCCGCTGCTCGGGGGCTTCGGCACCCTCGCCGCGGCGGCGATCATCGGGGTCGTCGAGACCCGCCGGTTCCTGCGCCTGCGCGAACGTCCGGTCGGTCGCCGGCTGATCCCCCCGGAGGAGAGCGCCGCCCGGTTGCGCGCCGCGCTGGGCGTCCGGCAGCAGCCTGACCGGCTCGCCGTGCTCGACGCCGCGCTGCGAGCCGTGGGAAGCCACTGCCACGCGGAGGGCGTTCCGCTGCCGGAGCTGGAGCGGGTCGTGGTCAGCAGCGAACGGATCAGGCTCGAGTGGGCGGACGCGGCTGGCCCACCGCCGCCCGGCTTCACCGGCGCAGCCGATCACTGGGAGGCTCCGCTCGCCGCACCGCCCGATCCCGCCGACCACCCCTGCCCGTACCCGGCGGTGGTGAGCCTGGGGAGCACCGTCGACGGCGATCTGGTCCTCGTGGACGCCGAGCGCTCGCGGGTCCTCGGCGTGGCCACCGACGACGCCGAGCTCGGTCGCTCCGCGCTGGCCGCGATGGGTGTCGAACTCGCCTGCGCGCCGTGGTCCGACAGTGCGCACATCGTCGCCGTGGGGGCGGACGCCGGACTGCTCGCCCTCGCCGGCGGCGAGCGGGTCGACGTGCTCGGGGCACTCCCGGACGCGCTCGAGCGCCTGCGCGTCCAGGTGGCACGGCGCCGGGCCGCGCTCGGCACGGAGCCGCTGGCGTCCCTGCGCGTCGACCCCGACCGGGCGGACGCCGTGGCGCCACTCGTGTTCTGCCTGCTCGACGACGTCCCGGCGGCTCTCGCCGAGGGGCTCGACGATCTCCTGGCGGGCCCGGGCACCGGCGTGGTCGTGCTGCTGGCCACGCCTGCGGCGACAGAGGCGCGCTGGCAGGTCGGTGGCGATGGGTATGAGCCTCGCGGGCGGCTCGTCGGCCTGGCTGAACCGCTCCGTGCGCATGCGATCGGGGAGTCGACGAGGGCGGGTGTGTCGCGGCTGTTTGCCGCCGACACCGGGGCCACCACCGTCGCGCCGTGGTGGCGCGAGCCGGGGCCGGTGGACGACAACGTGCTGGCCCTGCCCGCGCGCGTCGTGAGAGAGGGGGAGCCGGTGGACATTGTCAGGCTGGCCGAGGCCACCGAACACCCGCAGGTGCTGCTGATCGGACCTGCGGAACTCCGCGGGGCGGCCGGTCCCGAACCTGCCCGCTCCCGCCAGCAACTGGTGGAGCTGTGTGCCTGGCTGCTGGAACACCCCGGCAGTACCGGCACCGCCATGGCAGCAGGTCTGATGGTGGCCGAGAGCACTCGTCGCTCGAACCTGAGTCGGCTGCGGGCGTGGCTGGGAACCGCTCCGGACGGCTCGGCGTACCTTCCGGACGCCTACTCCGGACGCGTGCTGCTGCACCCCGGCGTGACGTCCGACTGGCACCGGCTGCAGGTGCTGCTCGCGCCCGGTGCGAACCGGGTCGGCGACAGCACACTGGTGGCTGCGCTCGACCTGGTCCGCGGGGCCCCGCTCGCCGACGCCGCACCCACCCAGTGGCACTGGGCGGAGGAACTGCGCACGGACGTGAGCTGCGCGCTGCGCGACGTCGGCGTCGTGCTCACCGACCGGGCGCTGGAGCGGGGCGACGTCGACCTGGCTCGTTGGGCCGCGTCCCGGGCGCTGGTGGTCGCGCCCGAGGACGAGCAGTTGCTCTGCGCCCGGATCCGCACCGAGGTGCGGGCCTCCAACACCGCGGAGGTGGAGCGCCTGGTGAACCACGTCACCCGGCAGGCCCGGATCCTCGGCGTCGACCTGCTGCCGGAGACCGTCAGGCTGTGCCAGCAGGCGCTCGAGGGACGCGTGCGTGCCCGGGCGTAGGGCGTGGCGCCGCCGCCAGTCGGGCGAACCGCCCTGACGGAACACGCGCCCGGTACGACGACCCGTGACCTGGACGAACACTGGCGCGGTGAGGACGATCCCGAGGGGGTCTTGAGGCCCACCTGAGGCACATCTGCAACAGCTGTCACAGCCGAATCAGGTTGCTGGTCAACCGCATCTTCGCGCCACTAGCCTGAGAGAAACCTGAAGGGACGCGCCTGCGGATCGCCGCCGCGAACCTGATGCGGAAGAGGGGTCATGCACACGTTCCGCGATCGGCCGGTCCGGATCTCCGCGCTCCGGGCGCTGTTCCTCGCCCTCCTGATCTCATTGATGACGCTCGTCCTGGTGACGGTGCCGGCGCCGGCCGCGGCAGCGCCCGGCGCAGGGGTGTTCCTGCTGGCGCCTCGCTGACGCGCTCGTAGCAGCCCTCCGCGAGTCTCTCGCGCGGGACTCTGTTGGTGCGCGCGGTCCCGGATGGCGTTCGCACGAGAACGTATGAACGGGTGCGACACGTTTGACACGGTGTCAATCAACACGCGACGATCGGTATGTCCACGCCCCACCACCCCAACGAGAAGGGCCAACGGATGAATCCAGAACTCAAACACTCTCTCCCCGGGCCGCGCCACGTGCTCGCTGCGTCCGCCGCCATCGCGGTCGTCGCGGCGACGGCGATCATGCCCACCCCGGCGTTCGCCGCGCCAGGGAGGCCGGATCCGGCCAACCTGGTGCGCATTGTCGAGAGGTCCGACCCGCACACGCGAACCACGGGGCGGGTCACAACCTCGCACCGGACCGTGCGCGGCGCCGGTCTCGACATGACGATCGCCGGCCGCGGCGAGGCAGTGGCCGTCGGGAACCAGGCGGTGTTCAGCGGGACCGGCGTCGACTATGTCTCCCGCGGGGTCGAGGGCGGGTTCCAGGTCGCCGCGGTGATCGGCGACGCCAACCAGAACGCCCAGCAGTACCGCTTCCCCGGCAAGTACCTCGAACTGACCGAGGCGGGCTACGTCATCGTGCGCGACGGCGGGTCCACCGCCGAGCCGGTGGCGGCGATCGATCCGGCCTGGGCCCGCGACGCGAACGGCGCGAAGGTCTCCACCCGCTTCGAGGTGAAGGGGGACACCCTCACCCAGGTGAGCGACGTCACGGCGAACACCCCGCTCCCCGTCGTCGCAGACCCCCGGGTGCGGTCGACCTGGTACGGCTGGTCCGTCGACTTCACCAAGAGTGAAACCAAGTTGCTCGCCGTCGGCGGTGCGGGCTGCCAGGCGGTCGCGGCCAAGGCTCCCTCGGGAGTGGGTCAGGCGATTCGGCTCAGTTGTGTCTTCCTCGCGGGTTGGGCCGGTACGGCGATCGCCCAAGGGAAATGTGTCTCGGCGAAGATCTTCAACCCGTATGTCTGGGTTCCGTGGATTGCCAAATGCTACAAGTGATCAAGTACGGCAAGTGACTCGGAGGTGAGAGCATGGCGCTACTGCTTTGGGTAATCATGCTGGGATATGCAGCAGTCGACTGGGTGCTCGTCTGGAAAGGGGCGCCCCGGTGGGTTTTGATGACCCTGGCCGTGGCGGATGCAGCCTTCACCGTCTGGGTGGTTGCGACCCAGTTCGCTGTCGTCACCGTGTGGTGGCTCATCACCACGATGGCGCTGTCGCTCGCGATCTCCTTCTGGTCGGACTCCCGCGCCCGCCGGAAGCAGTCGGAGCCGCGTCCCGCCGCGGGCTGAGCCGCTCGGCCGACGGAGGAGCGATCGAGCGAGTCGCCGTAGGTCGGAGCCGGTCGGAGGCTCCCGGACGCGGGAAGTCCGCTCGATTGAAGGGGTGGACCGGGTCGGGGGAAGCCCCTGCCCGTCCACGCCCTGAGGTGAGGGGCGACATCGCTCAAAGTCATGGCTGGCTACGACTGACATGGTGGCTGCCGAAGTGTTACCGGCAAGGCGGAATAGTGACTTCTGGATCTTTGGTCTGGGTTCTGACCATTCCCGTCGTCGCGTTATACAGCTGGGCGATGTGGGTTTGGGCGAAGCTGTGGCTGAGGATCGTGGCGACCGCCGTGTTCGTGGCCTTCTGGTTCGCCGCGCCCGCCGTCACCAGCGTGGACGTGGTCTGGCGATTCGCCATGCCCGCGACTCTGGTGCTGGCAATGCTGGCCCTCCTCATTCGTCGGCCCGCTGCAGCGAACCGGCGAGGCGCGAAAGGTGGCAGCGACTGCGTGGTCTATCGCCCAAGGGAAGTGCTTCTCGGCCAAGTTGTTCAAGTGAGGGAACGAATGCGTCCGGGGCTGACGGCCTGGGTGCTGACTGGGTGCGAATCGGCGCGGGGTGAACGACGCCGACACCTGATCAGGCGGGTCATCGCCGTCGGAGCCAGTCGGAGGCACCGGACGCGGGTGGTCCGCCGGGTGAAGGACGGGTGGGCCGGGACGGGGACCGTTACCGACCCGGCCCACTCCCGGTGGGCAGTTGCCTCACGTTCGTCCGCGCCCGGCGTCCCTACGCCTGGTGGGAACTGGTCGTCGTCGCGGGCCTGCTGCTCGGTGCGACCATGCTGCCGTGGCTCCTGCCCGCCGGCGGTCTTGGTTGGGACATGGACCTGCGCACGGTCGCCCTGGAGGGCTCCCTGGTCAGCCTGCAGCCGCTGATCCTTCCGGCGATGATGGTGGCGGGCAGCGCACCCGCCCAGATCGTCGTCACCGGCGCGCAGGCTGCTGCCTCCCCGCCGGTCGGGCGCGGCGTGTTCTGGACGGGCTTCGCCGTCGCCCTCGCCTGGCTGGTCGTCGCCACCGCGCTGGGTGCGGGGGCGGACGACTACACGCTCTCCGCGCTCGTTGCCGCCCTGATCGCGCTGCTCGCGGTCACCGCGCTCGTAGGCTTCCTGCTGTGGCGGGGCGACCGCCGGACGCCGCCCGAGCCCGCCCACTACCCGGAGGTCTGGGGCGGCTGGCTCTACCCGCTGGCCGTGGCGATGGTCGCGGTCACCGCCCTGACCATCCCGGTCACCATCGTGCGCGCCTTGGCCGCGATGCTCGGCCTGGACAGCCTGGCCGGCGTGCTCGACACCGGCGTGAACCTGTTCCTGGACAACAACCCTGGAGTGCTCGGACGCGGCCTGCTCGGCCTGGTCGTGCTGGTGGCGGCCGTGCGGTTTGCCGGACGCTCGCGGATGGTCGAGGCGGTCGCGCTCGGCGGGTTCGCCGTCCTCGTCCTCCTGGACGCTGTCGGGCTCGTGCCCGGCCTGCAGTTCCTGCACGACCGGAGCACCGCGGCGATGGGCCTGCTGGCGTCCGTCGTAGCCCTGGTCGCGGCCGCGGTGTCGGCGGTCCGGCGGCGTTTCGGCCGTGACCGCGCGGCCGGGGTGTTGACCGTGCTGCTGCTGGCGGTGCTCTACCCGCACCGCGACCTGATCTCCGACCCGCTCAGCACGGTGCTCGCGTCCACGGGCGCCGTGGTGCTGGTGTTCGGGCTGGCATGGCGGGTGTTCACCGAGGCCGAGGTCACCAACGAGGGTTCCCGGCGCTACCCGCGCTCCACCCGCGTCCTGCTGTTCCTCGCGAACGCGCTGTTCGCCACCACCGGCGTGGCCTTCGTGGCGTTGTCGCGCGGGCTGGGCACGAACGCGGACCCGACCGTGTGGGCCGAGCTCGGGGACGCCACGCTGGGCGACCCGCTCTACGTTGCCGGCCTGGTCGCCGGGCTGTGGCTGGTGCTGCAGTCCGGCTCAGGGCGCGATGGGGCCTAGCAGCGACGGCTCGTCCCGTCGGGCGGCGAGCCAGCTGTTCCGGTAGTCCCGCAGGATCGCCGGCCAGTCGGTCTGCACGGCATCCACCCCGAGGGCGAGGATGGGCCCGTACGCCGCCTCGGGCGAGGTGGAGATCGCCAGTTCGTCGTCCAGGCCGCCGAACAGCGGGATGCCCGTGGTCAGGGTCACAGCGTTCACGAACACGAACACCCCCAGGCTCTGGAACTCCTCGATCACCGACGGCGAGAACCACGGGTGCTGGCGGGTGTTGGTGATGAGTTCGACGCCGACGGTGTTCAGCTCGGGGTCGTTCACCACCCGGTACACGTCCTCCGGAGTGGAACAGATCGGAACGAACGGGAACTTCACCTCGAAGGCGCGCAGCCGGTCCAGCGCCGCCTCCTCCCAGGCCGGGCACTTCATCAGCAGCTGGTGGGCCATGTACAGCCCGTCCAGCGCCTTCAACAGGTTCGGCCACCGCCACCAGGAGCGATCGATGTTGAACAGCGCCCTGGTGTCCTTGAAGGTCCGCAGCACCGGCAGCAGGCGCTCCACGTGCGCCCTCCGCCCGGGCCGGTCCACCCAGATGTAGGACGCACTGTCGATCTCCTCCGCGGTGAGGGTCTGCAGGTTGGTCTCGAAGCCGAGTACCTCGGGTTCGCAGCCGTCGTGGAACAGGTAGAACTCGCCGTCCCGGGACGCCGAGACGTCCAGCTCCACCATGCCCGCGCCCTGCAGCTGCGCCGCCCTGATGCTGAGCTCGGTGTTCACGGCAACGCTGCCCCCGGCACTGCCACGGTGCGCCACGATCAGGACCTTCTCGGTCTCGATGACGTCATTGATGAGTGCGTTCATGGCAGCGAACCGGGGCTGACCGAACATCACACCTCCACGAGAAACATGCCGACCTCGTCGTCGGCACATTCCCGATCGTACCCACCCCTGCGTCCGCCTATTCCGGTTCGGCGGTGACCCGACTTCCGAAGTGGAAGGATGGTCCGGGCTGGACCCGACGACGAGGCGAGGCGAGCTTGCTCGCGTTCACCGAGGAGGAAGGGTGGCGCAAAGTGTCAGTGCAAAGGAGTGTCATGGCCGAATTCCGTTACGAGGACATGCTGCCGACCGGGGAGGACACCACCCCCTACCGGCTCCTCACCACCGAGGGTGTGGAGACCGTTGAGGGTCCGGACGGACGCACGTTCCTGAAGGTTGCCCCCGAGGCGCTGGAGCTCCTCGCCGAGACCGCGATGCACGACATCGCGCACTACCTGCGTCCGGCCCACCTGGCCCAGCTGCGCACGATCCTCGAGGATCCCGAGGCGAGCCCGAACGACAAGTTCGTGGCCCTCGACCTGATGAAGAACGCAAACATCGCCGCCGGCGGCGTGCTGCCGATGTGCCAGGACACGGGCACCGCGATCATCATGGGCAAGCGCGGCCAGCAGGTGCTCAGCGAGGGCACCGACGAGCTTCCGCTCAGCAAGGGCGTGTTCGACGCCTACACGAAGCTGAACCTGCGCTACTCCCAGAACGCGCCGCTGACCATGTGGGAGGAGAAGAACACCGGCTCGAACCTGCCCGCCCAGATCGAGCTGTACGCAGACACCGCTCCCGGCCACGAGAACACCTACAAGTTCCTGTTCATGGCCAAGGGCGGCGGCTCGGCGAACAAGAGCTACCTGTACCAGGAGACGAAGGCGATCCTGAACCCGACGTCGATGATGACCTTCCTCGACGAGAAGATCCGCTCGCTCGGCACCGCCGCCTGCCCGCCCTACCACCTGGCCATCGTGGTCGGCGGCACGTCGGCCGAGTTCGCGATGAAGACCGCGAAGTACGCCTCGGCGAAGTACCTCGACTCGCTGCCCACCGAAGGCTCCATGAGCGCGCACGGGTTCCGCGACACCGAGCTCGAGGCACAGGTGCTGGAGCTGACCCGGCAGATGGGCATCGGCGCGCAGTTCGGCGGCAAGTACTTCTGTCACGACGTGCGGGTGGTGCGGCTGCCGCGGCACGGCGCGTCCCTGCCGGTCGCGATCGCGGTGTCCTGCTCCGCCGATCGGCAGTGCCTGGGCAAGATCACCCCCGAGGGCGTGTTCATCGAGCAGCTCGAGACCGAGCCGGCGCACTTCATGCCCGAGACCACCGACGAGCACCTCGAGGGCGGCGACGTCGTCGAGATCGACCTGGGCCGGCCGATGCCGGAGATCCTGGCCGAGTTGAGCAAGTACCCCGTGAAGACCCGGCTGTCGCTGAACGGCACCGTGATCGTGGGACGCGACATCGCGCACGCCAAGATCAAGGAGCGTCTGGACGCCGGCGAGGAGATGCCGCAGTACCTGAAGGACCACCCGGTCTACTACGCGGGCCCGGCCAAGACCCCCGAAGGGATGGCGTCCGGCTCGTTCGGGCCGACGACCGCGGGCCGGATGGACTCCTACGTCGACCAGTTCCAGGCCGCCGGCGGCTCGATGATCATGCTGGCGAAGGGCAACCGCTCGAAGGCGGTCACCGATGCCTGCCAGGCGCACGGCGGGTTCTACCTCGGCTCGATCGGCGGTCCCGCTGCCCGGCTTGCCCAGGACTGCATCACCAGCGTCGAGCTGCTGGAGTACCCCGAGCTCGGCATGGAGGCGATCTGGAAGATCGAGGTGAAGGACTTCCCGGCGTTCATCGTGGTGGACGACAAGGGCAACGACTTCTTCGCCGACGTCAGCCGTCCGACCGTCCTGCACCTGCAGGGGCTCACCAGGTCCTGACCCCGGACCGAGTTCGGAACCGTCCCCAATCCGGTCCGGACCAGGTTGGGGACGGTTCCGAACTCGGTCCACCGATCGAGGGTGCGATGGCAGATTCCGGAGCTGGCATCGACCGGCTGGGCGTCGATGACCTGATGTCGCTGTCCGGCGATCACGGCACGGTCCCGATGCAGGTGGGCGGCGTGCTCTGGTTCGGTCCGGATGCCCCAGGCGTCGCCGACCTCACCGACCATCTGGCCGGACGGCTGCCCGCCGCGCCGCGGCTGCGCCAGGTACTCACTCGCCAGCCGTTCGGCTGCGGGCGCCCGGTGTGGGTCGATGACCCGCGCTTCGCGCTGGAGGAACACCTCCGGGTCACCGAGGTCTCCGATCCGAAGCAGGTCGACCGGGTCGCACTGGACCTGCTGGCCGACCGGCTGCCCCGGGACCGCGCGCTGTGGGCGGGCCGGATCGTCACCGGGCCGGACGGCGCGGTGCTGGCCCTCGTGCTGGTGATGCACCACGTGCTGGCCGACGGGCTGGCGGCCCTGGCGCTGCTCGCAACCCTGTCCGACGGGCCCGCGCCGGCCGCGGACGCCTTCCCGCGCCCCGCACCCACTCGTCGGGAGCTCGCCGCGGACAACGTGCGGGGACGCCTGCGGGCGCTCCGCGGGCTGCCCGCGGCGGCTCTGCACCTGGTGCTGGCGGGTCGGATGATCGCCTCAGGCGGACGCGCGCCGCGGACGAGCCTGAACCAGCCCACCGGCACCCGCCGCACGCTCGGCACCGTCGCCGCAGATCTCCGGGACGTCCGGCGCGGAGCCCACGCGCACGGCGGCACGGTGAACGATGCAGCGCTGGCCGTGGCGACCGGGGCGCTGCACGCGCTGCTCGAGGGCCGGGGGGAGGAGGTGGACGAGCTGGTGGTGTCGGTGCCGTTCGCCTACCGGCTGCCCGGGCAGGTCACGGGCAACGCCAGCGCGGTGATGCCGCTGCGGCTGCCGGCGTCCGGAGACCTCGCCGCCCGGGTCGGCGCGATCGCGGAGGTCACCCGGGCCGCCAAGCGGCGTCCGCGCACCCTGTCGAACACCCTGCTGCGCCCGGGCTTCGGACTGCTCGTCCGGCTCGGGCTGTTCCGCCGGTTCATCGACTCCCAGCGCATGGTCAACCTGGTGGTGACCAATGTGCGCGGTCCGGTCGAGCCGTTGTCGATCGCCAGCCGGCCGGTGCGGCGCATCGTCCCGCTCACCTCGGCCACCGGCAACCTGACCGTGGTGCTGGCGGTCCTCTCCTACGCCGGAGATCTGACGATCACGGCGATCGCGGACGCGGACGCCGTCCCCGACTTCGAAGGCCTCCTCACCGCGCTCGGCGCGGAACTGGCGCGGCTGGCCTGACGGCAGGTGCTGGCGCTGCCGATCCGTGGGAACCCCTGCCGGCAGCCGGCCCGACCGCCCTCCCCGCGTCCCCGCGACGACGCCGGCGACGGCTCAGCGGTAGCGGACCGGCGCGCTGTGGTCGCGGATCAGGTCGTCGATCCAGGTGTCGAAGGAGCGCACGACGCCGGCGTTCGTGGTCACCTGGGTCAGTTCGTCGTTCATCCCCTGGCCCGGCATGTCGGCGAGGGCCCGTCCGCTCAGGTTGTGGGTGCCCACCAGCGCCGTCCGGATGCGCTGGCCGGCCGTGTTCCAGCCGTCGATGGTGGTGACTTTCAGGTGCAGGATCGTTCCCTGCGTGGAACGCAGGTCGATGCGCCCTGAGCCGGGTTTGGTCAGCGCCTGCTGGACGTCCTTCGAGAAGCCGCGCATGTGGCCGATCAGGAGCACCCGGCAGCCATCGGCCTGCAACTGCCGCAGCCTCGGAACCAGGTAGCCCCGCTCGCTGCGGAACAGCAGCTGGGCGAGCCGGATGGTGGTCTGGTCCGTGCCGTGGCGGCAGGACACGTCGCTGAGGAACCGGAGCACGGGGTCGTTGGCGGCTCCGCCCTCGGGGAGGGGGTAGCCCTGCACCACCGAGGTGGCGGTCGTGGCGCTGCGTCCGAGCTGTGCCGGGTCGTTGACGCTGTGGCTGAGCAGGTCGAACTGGGTGGCGAGGAAGTCGTACAGCTGCCGGTCGCCCCGCGTGATCAGCGCCGCGTTGGCCTGGTCACGGCCGTCCGCGTTGGTGAAGTTGCCCGACGACACCCAGACCACCGGCGGCTTGCCGCGTCCCGAGGTGAGCAGGAACTTGGAGTGCATGCGGACGTCGCCACCGCGCACCACGACCCACGAGCGGGCCGACCTGCGGCTGCCCAGCGCAGCCCGGAGCCGTCGCACCTGCGGCTTGTTCGCGATCACCGCGTTGAGCACGACCTGGACGTGGACGCCGCGCTGGTGCGCCCGGATGAAGGCGTCCGTGGCTTCAGGAGAGGTCAGGCTGAAGATCGCCACGAGGATCGTCTGGCCCTTGGTGGTCGCGTTGACGATGGAGAGGGCCGACTCGACCACGGCGTGGACGCGGTGCTGGTTCCGCGACCAGGGATCGCCGAAGACCACCTTCTGGGTGGCAGCCTGTGCCGGGGCCGTCGTCGAGGTGCTCGGTGTGGGCGTCGACGCAGCCGTGCTGGATGAAGCCGGCGACGGCACTGGAGCAGCGTTACCGAGTCCGGAGCAGCCGGCAAGGATGAGGCACGCGACGGCCGATCCGATGATCCGTGTCACGTGAGCGCGGCGTGCGACTCGACGACACGTGTGCGTCCCGTCGCGTCCCACCTGTGCCTCCCACCGCACACCCTAGATGACGGCCGGCAGGTGTGGGCGGCTCACGGTCGCGCGATCACGGTCACGCCACTCAGGCCGTTGTAGGGCTTCGCCTGCGAGGTGGTGAGCTTCACCTTCCTGGACGACACTTTCGTCCACGTGCCCGACTTCCACACCGACTTCACGATGGTGCCCTTCCAGTACTTCCCGCTACGGAACAGTTCGAAGTCGCGGACGTAGCGCCGGTGGTGCCAGGTCGTGAACCGGTAGCCGAAACGGGCCCAGTCGAGACTGGCGAGGTACCAGTCGTAGCTGCCCTTGATCAGCGACTTCGGCGCCTTCTCGAAGACCAGTCCACCCTCGCGCCAGGTCAGCACCCGGAACATCGCGCCGTCGCCGCCGGAGGTGAGCAGCAGCAGCTCGTACCCCGGCGCCCGGTCGAGCTTCGCGGCGCCGTACCAGGGCTCGATCCCCCAGTCGTCGTCGATCGTCGAGGTGAGTTGCACCACGTCGTCCTGCCCGGCCGACGTCACCACGTTCACCACGAAGGTGTCCGGGCCGCTCTGCTCCACCGTGACCGTGTCGGGCGCAGCGTCGCCGTCCACGTCGATGGAGACGACACGGGTGGCAACGTCCATCGGCAGGGCGCGCGGGACGGCTGCGGAGGCCCTTGCGGAGGGGACCAGGAGCCCGCCCGCGAGGGCGAGTGCACTGCCGAGCACGATGAGCTTCACGATTCGCATGAGTCCTCCTCAGGTTCGTCTGCACGTCTGAGCTGGACTCCTGCCGCCTGATACCCGCAGAGTGGCCCGTAGAGGCCGTAGTCGGCCTTAACGGGCCACTTTGCAGAGGGGTGTGGGCGGAATTCCTCGGACACCAGAATTTCGGAGCCCTCGGCTGGCTAACCTGTGACCGCTCGAGGCACACCACACGAAGGAACGTTCAATGGCGAAGGTCACCTTCTTCAGTGGGCAGCAACTGCCGCTGGAGATGCACAAGGTCCGGATCATCCAGAAGCTCACCCTCCACCCCATCGAGGAGCGCCGCCGGGCGATGGCAGAAGCGGGCTACAACACGTTCCTGCTGCAGAACGCGGACGTGTTCCTCGACATGCTCACCGACTCCGGCGTGAACGCCATGAGCGACCAGCAGCAGGCGGCGATGCTGATCGCGGACGACGCGTACGCCGGCTCGGCGACCTTCACCCGCCTGCACCGCAAGCTCATCGAGGTGTTCGGCATGGACTGGTTCCTGCCCACGCACCAGGGCCGCGCGGCCGAACACATCCTGGCCCAGGCACTCGTTCAGCCGGGCACGTTCGTGCCGATGAACTACCACTTCACCACCTCGAAGGCCCACGTGACCGCGCGCGGCGGCGAGGTACGGGAGCTGATCACCGCCGCCGGCCTGGAGGTGACCAGCGACAACCAGTTCAAGGGCAACTTCGACGTCGCCGCGCTGCGGGCGCTGATTGCCGAGCAGGGAGCGGAGGCGATCGCCTACGTCCGGGTCGAGGCCGGCACCAACCTGATCGGCGGGCAGCCGCTGAGCCTGGCGAACTTCCGCGAGACCACCGCGGTCGCCCGCGAGCACGGCATCCTGACCGTGCTGGACGCGTCCCTGCTGGCCGACAACCTGCACTTCAACAAGACCCGCGAGGAGCAGTGTCGGGACATGACGATCCCGGAGATCACCCGGGCGATCGCGGACTGTTTCGACGTCATCTACTTCTCTGCCCGCAAGCTGGGCTTCGGCCGCGGCGGCGGCATCTGCATCCGCGACGAGGCGCTGTACAAGCAGATGCGTGGCCTCGTGCCGATGTACGAGGGCTTCCTCACCTACGGCGGCATGTCGGTTCGGGAGATGGAGGCGATCACGGTCGGCCTGGACGAGACCATGGACGAGGACATGATCAACCAGGGCCCGCAGTTCATCGAGCACATGGTCGCCGAGCTCGACGCCCGCGGCATCCCTGTGATCACCCCCGCCGGTGGGCTGGGGGCGCACCTGGACGCGATGCGGTTCCTTCCGCACGTGCCCCAGCAGCAGTACCCGGCCGGGGCGCTCGCGTCAGCCCTCTACATCGCCTCCGGCGTGCGGGGCATGGAGCGCGGCACCCTGAGCGAGCAGCGGGACGCCAACGGCGTCGAGCCGATGGCGAACATGGAACTCGTCCGGCTGGCGCTGCCGCGCCGGGTGTTCACGCTCAGCCAGGTGAACTACGCGATCGACCGGATCGGCTGGCTGTTCGAGCACCGTGACCTCGTCGGGGGGCTGCGGTTCGTCGAGGAGCCCGAGATCCTGCGGTTCTTCTACGGCCGCCTGGAGCCGATCGGCGGCTGGGTGGACGAACTGCTGGCGGCCTTCCGGGCCGACCTGGCCGACAGCCTCTGAGCCGGCCCGGATCGGGGACGGTTCCTTCTGGTCCGGTTCCCGGCCGGCGCGACCGTCCCGGGGATCAGCCGCGTTGATCGATCGGGACGAACGGACGCTCCACCTCGCCGACGTACACCTGGCGCGGGCGGTTGATCTTGGTGGCAGGATCGGTGAACTGCTCACGCCAGTGGGCGATCCAGCCGGGCAGCCGGCCGAGGGCGAACAGGACGGTGAACATGTTCTGTGGGAAGCCCATCGCCTGGTAGATCAGGCCGGTGTAGAAGTCCACGTTCGGGTAGAGCTTGCGCTCCTGGAAGTAGGGGTCGCTCAGCGCCGCGTCCTCAAGCTGGAGCGCCAGGTCGAGCAGCTCGTCCTGGGTGCCGGAGCGGGTGCGCAGGATGGAGTCGGCGTGCCTCTTCACGATCGCGGCGCGCGGGTCGTAGTTCTTGTAGATCCGGTGGCCGAAGCCCATCAGCTTGGTGGTGTCCTTCCGGTCCTTCACCTTGTTGATGTAGGAGTGGACGTCGCCGCCCTCGTCGCGGATCCCCTTCAGCATCTCGAGCACGGCCTGGTTCGCGCCGCCGTGCAGCGGGCCGGAAAGGGCGCTCACTCCCGCGGCGATGGACACGTAGATGTTGGCGCCCGAGGAGCCGACCATGCGGACCGTCGAGGTGGAGCAGTTCTGCTCGTGGTCGGCGTGCAGGATCAGCAGCACGTCGAGCGCGCGGGTGATGTCGTCGTCGAACGGGTAGGGCCCGGTGGGCAGCCCGAACGACATCCGCAGGAAGTTCTCGATGTAGCTCAGGGTCTCGTCGGCGTACAGGAACGGCTGGCCGACCGAGTTCTTGTAGCCGTAGGCGGCCAGGGTCGGCACTGAGCCGAGCAGGATGTGGGTGGCCCGGTCGAGGTCGAAGGCGTCCTCGCCGTAGCGCGAGACGGCGAAGGTGGACAGCGCGTTGATCGATGCGGACAGGACCGGCATCGGGTGCGACTTGCGGGGCATGGTGCGGAACATCTCCCGCATCCGCTCGTCGATCACGTGGTACTTCGCGATGCTGGCCGAGAACTCGTCCAGCTGGGTTTGCGTGGGCAACTCGCCGTACAGCACGAGGTAGGCGACCTCGAGGAAGGTGGTCTGCTCTGCCAGCTGTTCGATCGGGTAGCCGCGGTAGCGCAGGATGCCGGCGTCGCCGTCGATGAACGTGATCGCCGAGCAGCAGGACGCGGTGTTGGCGAACCCCACATCGAGCGTCGTGTCGCCGGTCGCGCCCAGCAGCTTGGCGATGTCGTAGCCGTTGTTGCCCTGGCTGGCGGGCACGAGGGGCAGGTCCAGACGCACGTCATCGTGGCTGAAGGTCGCGTTGGTCAATGCATCCTCCGTTGGGTTTCGACGGACGGCGCTCCCGTGTGCCGCCCTGGCGAGTGTGCTGTCACCCTACCCCCGACCACCGCATACCCGGGAGGGTTGTTTCGCCGCGTGCTGAATGGGGTAGTTGACGAATCAACTGTCGGCGCCTATGCTTTTAGTTGAGACTTCAACTAACAGAGGAACCCCAATGAGTACAGCCACCATCGCCCGGGTGCAGGACCTGACCGGCACCTACACGCTCGACCCGTCGCACTCCCGGATCGGCTTTGTCGCCCGCCACGCGATGATCGCCAAGGTCCGCGGCGCCTTCAACGAGGTCAGCGGCACCGCCACCATCGACGGCGCGAACCCGTCCGCCTCGAGCCTCGAGGTCACCATCCAGGCCGGGAGCGTCGACACTCGCGACGCCAACCGTGACGGCCACCTGACCAGCCCCGACTTCTTCGACGTCGCGACCTACCCGACGATCACCTTTGTCGCCACCGGCTTCGAGGTCACCGGGGACGACACGGTCGAGGTCACCGGCAACCTCACCATCAAGGACGTGACCAAGCCCGTCACCGTCCCCTTCGAGTTCGGCGGCGCGGCCACCGACCCGTTCGGCAACCACCGGATCGGCTTCGAGGGCCAGGTCAGCGTGAACCGCAAGGACTGGGGCCTGACCTGGAACGCCGCCCTGGAGACCGGCGGCGTGCTGGTCTCCGACAAGGTGACCCTGGAGTTCGAGGTTTCGGCCGTCCAGGCCTGAGCCGTGAAGCCGGGCGGGCCCGCCTCCTGGGGTGGTGGGCCCGCCCGCCTGCGTCCGTGGCCGCTCGTCAGCGGACGGCAGCGGCCACGGACGCGTCCGCCGTCGCCTCGGCCAGCACCGCGATCAGCGCGTCCAGGCCGAGGTCGAGCTCCTCGCGCGTGATCACCAGCGGCGGCGCCATCCGGATGGTCTGGCCGTGGGTGTCCTTCGCGATGACGCCGCGGCCCAGGAGCCGCTCGCAGATCTCGCGGCCCGTGCCCAGCGCCGGGTCGATGTCGATTCCCGCCCACAACCCCACGCCGCGCACTTCGGTCACGCCCTGCCCGACCAGCTCGGCCAGCCGCCCGTGCAGGTAGGCGCCCAGCTCACGCGAGCGGGCCTGCATCTCGCCGGTCTCCAGCAGCCTCACCACCGCGAGCCCCACGGCCGCACCGAGCGGGTTCCCGCCGAAGGTCGACCCGTGCTGGCCGGGCCGCAACAGGCCCAGGATGTCCGCGTTCCCCACCACGGCCGAGACCGGCACGACGCCGCCGCCCAACGCCTTGCCGAGCAGGTAGAGGTCGGGCACCACGCCGGCCTGCTCGCAGTAGAAGGTGGTCCCGGTGCGGCCGAGGCCGGACTGGATCTCGTCGGCGATCATCAGCAGGTTGTGCCGGTCCGCGATGGCCCGGACGCCGGGCAGGAATCCCGGCGGGGGAGTGATCACGCCCGCCTCGCCCTGGATTGGCTCGACCAGGATGGCGACGGTGTCTGCGTCGACCGCCTGCTCGATCGCCTCCAGGTCGCCGTAGGGCACCTTCACGAAGCCCGGGGTGAACGGCCCGTAGCTGTTGGTGGCGTCCTCGTCGGAGGAGAAGGAGATCACGCTGATCGTGCGGCCGTGGAAGTTCCCCTCCATCACGATGATGTTCGCCCGGTCCTCGGGCACGCCCTTCACCTCGTAGCCCCACTTGCGGGCGAGCTTCAGCGACGACTCCACGGCCTCCACTCCGGTGTTCATCGGCAGCACCATGTCCTTGCCGCACAGCTTCGCGAGCGCCTCGACGAACGGGCCGTAGGTGGCCGAGTACACCGCGCGGGAGGTGATCGACACCCGGCCCAGCTGCTCGGTGGCCACCCGGACCAGGTCGGGGTTGGAGTGGCCGAAGTTCACCGCGGAGTAGGCGGAGAGGAAGTCGAGGTAGCGATTGCCGTCCACGTCGGTCAGCCAGGCTCCCGAGCCGCTCGCCACGACCACCGGCAGCGGGTGGTAGTTGTGGGACGTGTAGGTCTCGACCTGCTCGATGGACAGCTGCTGCGCAGCGCTGCGCGCCTTCGTCATGGATCCTCCTCGTGCCGGAGTTGAGATCATAGGCCGACCGCGGCCCGGACCAGACCCGCGAGCCGTTCCGGGTCGTGCGGACGGATGGTGTAGGAGGCCCGCGCCACCGGTCGGGTGAGCCCGAGCAGCGTGGCCAGGTCCAGCCGGGTGGCGTCGATCACCGCCTCGCTCGGGGTCGCCTCGAGGGTCGCCCGCACCTCGGCCAGGTCCTCGGGATCGTAACCGGTGAGCGGGAGCACCGACTGCGCCTCCGGGTGCCGCGCGTAGACGTCGGCGAGCGCGCCGGCGGCCTGCGGCAGCGGACTGAGGATTCCCGACGCGCCGACCAGGTGGGCGGCCTCCGTGCCCGCGCCCGGCCTGAGCGCGCCCAGGCTGAGCGTGATCTCCTCCTCGACCACGACGACCGTACGGCCGGCCACCGCCTCGCCGTTCTCGACGAGGACGGGGGAGTCCGCGGTCAGCAGCACGGCGTCCGGGTTCACCCTGGCTACGGCGCGCTCGACGATCGCCGCCTGCTCGGGCGTCGCGGCGTCGCACTTGCTGACCAGCACGGCGTCCGCCATCCTCAGGCCCACCTCCCCCGGGAACAGCTCGGCCTCGTCCGCGCGCAACGGGTCGGTGAGGACGATGTGCAGGCTCGGCTCGACGAAGGGCAGGTCGCTGCCCGCGCCGTCCCAGAGGATGACGTCGGCCTCGGCCTCCGCTGCCCGCAGGATCACCTCGAAGTCGAGCCCGGAGAACATGATCGAGCCCGGCACGGCGTCGTACGGTTCGCGCTCGGGTGCCGCGCAGGCGTCCCGGACGACCCCGTCGACGACCGCGGTGACGTGGCGGCGGTCCTCGGCGAAGTCCCGGATGCGCAGGGGGTGCCGGATGACGGCCACCCGCAGGCCCCAGGAGCCGAGCAGCTCGGCGAGATAGCGGACGGTCGGCGACTTCCCCGCGCCCGAGGAGGCGGAGGTGACCGCGATCACGGGGCTGGTCGATGCGAGCATCGACCGGCGCGGGTTCACCAGCTGGAAGTCCGCCCCGGCGGCCAGCGCCCTGGTGGCGAGGCCGGCTATGCCCGCACAACCGATCTCGGAGTAGGCGAAGACGACGTGCGTGACGCCGTAGCGGGCGATGATCCCCTCCAGGTCCGCCTCCGGAAGGATGGGCAGACCCTCCGGGTAGAGCGGACCGGTGAGGCAGGCCGGATAGCGTCCCGACTGCCCGGCTGCCATGTCGGCGGACGTGAAGGCGACCACCTGGTGCTCTGGCTCGTCGCGGTACATGGTGTTGAACACGTGGAAATCGCGGCCGGCGGTACCGACGATCAGGATCTTCATGGCGGCTCCCTCCTGTACCTATTCTCCCCGAGGCAGGTAGCGGTGTGGTTAAGGTCAGGTATGGAAACCGCTCCGGTCGTGATCGGCTACGACGGGTCCGACTTCTCCGCGGAGGCTCTCCGCAAGGGGCTGTGGCTCGCGTCGAAGCTCGGGGCTCCCGTGCGCATCGTCCGGGCCTGGACGATCAGCAACGCCCCGCGCCCGAAGACCTGGGAGCCTGGCTACGTGCCACCGGTGGAGGACTACGCCGAGGCCGTGCTCGACGAGTTGAAGAAGGCGACCGCCGCGGCCGTGGCGGAGTATCCGCAGGTGGAGGTCGGCTACGACGTCCCCCACGGCGCCGCAGGGCGCGAACTGGTCCGGGCCTCGCAGGCCGCCAGCGTGATCGTGGTGGGCACCCGTGGCCTGGGCGGGTTCTCGGGCCTGCTGCTGGGGTCGGTCACCGGCCAGCTGGTCGAGCACGCCCATTGTGACGTCCTGGTCAGCCGTCGCCGGAGCGGCGACCCGGCGCCACCGCGGCTGCTGCGGCTCGACCAGGTGATCGACCCGAGGGAGCCCTGACCGGGGCCGGCTACCAGGTCAGGAAGGCGCCGGCCCAGAACACGCCGAGCACGGAGCCGAGGATGATGAACGGCCCGAGCGGGAGCGAGCCCCGCTCTCCCTTCGCAGCCCGGAACATGCGCACCCACCCGGGGATGGCGTAGCTCACCCAGCCCAGGCACGCGCCCATGACCACCGCCCCCCAACCGAACCAGCCCATGAACAGGCCCGCGATGGCGATCAGCTTGACGTCCGCGAAACCCAGGTCGGGGGAGAAGATCATCATCACGAAGTAGAGGACGAACAGGGCGGCGGCGGCGATGACCGCGCGGAGCAGCGAACCCCACTCGCCGGTGATCCAGGCCGCGACCGTGAGCAGGACGGCCGTGATCCCCAGCAGCGGCAACACGATGACGTCCGGCAGCCGCTCCTCGGCGAAGTCGATCACCGTGAGCAGACCGGAAGCGACCGCGAGCACCACGAAGACGGCCATCTCGGCCCAGCTGGACGCGAGGCCTGCCAGGCCGCCGAGCACCGCGGCCACCGCCACGTGCAGCCAGCTGTGCAGGATCGGCGCGTCCGAGGTGGCGCTGTGCCGCATGAACCTGGTCAGGGCCCAGGCGGCGGCACCGGACACCAGCGCGCAGATCAGGATCGTCATCGGCTGATCAGCCCATGCCGCCGAAGGCATGGATGATGCCGATCACGCCCGGACCCATCACGACGATGAACATGGCCGGCATGATGAACAGGATCAGCGGGAAGACGACCTTGACCGGGATCTCCATGGCCTTGCGCTCTGCGTACTGGCGACGCTCGAGGCGCAGTTCGTCGGCCTGGGTCTGCAGCACGTCCGACAGTGCGATGCCGTAGGCCTCCGCCTGGATGATCGAGCGGACGAACCGGTGCAGCGTCTCCACCCCGGTGCGCGCGGCCAGGTCCTCGTAGGCTGCCCGCCGGGTCTGGCCGACCTGGATGTCCTGCAGCGTGCGGACCAGTTCGCTGGCAAGTTCGCCCTTGCCGTTCTTGGCCACCCGCATCATCGCCGCGTCGAAGCCGAGGCCGGCGTTCACTGCGATGCTCATCTGGTCGAGAGTATCGGGCAGCTGTCGCTTGATCGCCTCCTTGCGCGTGGCCCCGGCGCTGTGCAGCCGGACCATCGGGTAGAAGAACGCGAGCGCGGCGACGCCGACGCCCATCAGCAGCCCGAGCGGCGGCTGGACCTGCCGCGCGATCAGGACACCCGCCGCGGCGCCGACCAGACCGAGGAGCGCCATGGTGGCGACGATCCGCTCCGGCGTGTTGTTCTCCGGACGGCCGGCCCCGGCCCACAACTTGTTGAGCGTCTTCATCAGCGGCGCAGGAGCGGCCTTGACGACGGAGGCGGTCAAGCCGCCCGCGTTCTTGCGATCGCTGCTGCTGACCGCCTGCGCGGCGGCGGGCTTGTCCAGCTGCCGGCGCAGGTTGGCGAGGGTCTGCTTGCGGTTGACCGACGCGCCACCGAAGAGGAACCAGAGCAGCACGCCGACGCCGACCGTGAACAGGGCCAGCGCGAGGTATGCGTCGGATTGCACAGTGCCTCCTTCAGTACTTGAGGTTGATGACCTTGGTCAGCCAGAAGCCGCCGATGCCGAGCATGATCACGCCGGCGGCCAACATGCCCCAGCCGAGCGGGTCGGTGAAAAGACGCATGATGTACTCACGGTTGGTCATGAACAGGAACAGCGTGACGACGAAGGGCAGCAGCATCAGGATGATCGCCGACAGCTTGCCGTCCGCGGCCAGTGCAGCGACCTGACGCTTCATCTGGGTGCGTTCGCGGATCGTCTTGCTGACCGTGTCCAGCACGTCGGCCAGGTTGCCGCCGACCTCGCGGTTGATCCCGATCGCCTGGGTGATCCAGTAGAAGTCCTCGTTGCGCATCCGGGTGGCGACGTCGTTGAGCGAGTCGATCATCGGACGCCCGACGCGGGTCTCGTTGGTCACGCGCGCGAACTCCTGGGACACGGGCTTGCCCGCCTCCTGCGCGATCGTGCCCACCGCCTGCGGCAGGCTGTAGCCCGCCCGCAGGCTCCCGGCCATCATCTGCAGGGTCTCGTCGAGCTGCTTGCCGAAGGCCTTGCGGCGCTGGTCGGCCAGCATGGACAGGTACATCCGGCCGAGGATCGGGCACAGCAGCGCGAGCAGCACGCCGATCACGCCCTGGCCGAGAACGAGCCCGAAGGCGAAGCACGCCAGCGCCGCTGCGCCGGTGATCACGATCAGGTCCTTCGCCGGCGTCTCGACGCCGGCCTCCTCCAGGATCGCGTCGAGCGAGCTGCTGCGTCCGCGCATGAACCTGTCGACGGTGTTGGTGGTCACGGTCGCGATCCGCTGGATGCCTGATCCCTGCGGCTCGCTGCCGACCCGGCGCCGAGCAAGCGGGAGGCGGGTGCTCGGCAGCGTCACCAGCACGGTCATCGTCACTCCGGCGGTGGCGAGCAGGATCCAGCCCAGGGTGAGTGCGGCGCCGGAGGCGAAGAAGCTACCCATCAGTGCCTCCCGCCCGACCAGAGCTGGCCGGTCCCGAAGACACTCGGCGAGAGCTTGATCCCGAGGTCGTCGAACTTCTGGGTGAACCCGGGTCGCACGCCGGTGGGCCGGATCGTGCCGAGGAATCGTCCATCAGCCCCGACGCCGGCCGAGTAGTCGAACTCGAAGACGTCCTGCATGGTGATCGTCTGGCCTTCCATGCCGTGCACCTCGGTCACCGAGGTGACCCTGCGGCTGCCGTCCCGCAGACGGGTCAGCTGGACGATCACGTCGATCGCGCTGCTCACCTGCTCGCGGATCGCCCTCAGCGGCAGGTCCATGCCCGCCATCAGCACCAGGGTCTCGAGGCGGGCCAGGGCGTCGCGTGAGGTGTTCGCGTGAATGGTGGACAGGGAGCCGTCGTGGCCGGTGTTCATGGCCTGCAGCATGTCCAGGGCTTCTCCGCCTCGACACTCGCCGACGATGATCCGGTCGGGCCGCATACGCAGGGAGTTCTTGACCAGGTCACGAATGGTGACCTCGCCCTTGCCCTCGACGTTCGGCGGACGGGACTCCAGGCGCACCACGTGGTCCTGCTGCAACTGGAGCTCCACCGCGTCCTCGATCGAGACGATGCGCTCGTCGTTCGGGATGAACCCGGACAGCACGTTGAGCAGGGTGGTCTTGCCGGTGCCGGTACCGCCGGAGACGATGATGTTCAGGCGGGCGACCACGCAGGCGTTCAGGAGTTCGGCGATCTCAGGGGTGAGCGACTGCTTCTCGATCATGTCGGTCACCGTGAGGGCGTCCTTGGAGAACTTCCGGATGGTCAGCGTCGAGCCGCTCACCGCCAGCGGCGGGATGATCGCGTTGACCCGGGAGCCGTCCTCGAGCCGGGCGTCCACCAGGGGCGACGACTCGTCGATGCGGCGTCCCACCTTGGTCACGATCCGCTCGATGATCCTGCGCACGTGGGCCTCGTCCTTGAACCGGACCTGGCTCAGGGTCAGCTTGCCGGCGCGCTCCACGTAGACCCGGAACGGGCCGTTCACCATGACCTCGGTGACGGCCTTGTCCTCGATCAGCGGCTGCAGCGGCCCGAGTCCGAGGACGTCGTCGTGCACCTCGCGGATCAGGCGCTGGCGCTCGCGGGCGGTCAGAGGGAGCTTGCCGCCCTCGATGATCGAGTTCAGCTCGGCCTGCACCAGGCCCTGCAACGCCGTCTCGTCGAGGTTCGGGTCGTTCAGGCGGCTTCCCATGCGCTCGAACAGCTGCTCGACGGCGTCCTCCTTGATCCGCGCGAGCGCGTCGTGGGTCTCCACGACGACCGGCTGGGCCGGTGCGCGGTGCGCGAGGCGGTGGTCGTCGGGCTGCGGGCCCTTCGCCGACGGAGGAGCCCAGGTCACCGTGGGGGACGGGGCAGTCTGCGTCGACGACTCGGGGACGGGCAGCCAGGGCGCAGGCGGCGCGTTGTCGCGCGGCGCGGACGGCGCGGGTGCGCCCGGGTCGGGGACGGCGCGGGTCGGCGTCGCGGGCCGCGCCGGTACGCCGGACTCGGCGGGAATCCCGCGCCCGCCTTTCTGTGCGGCGAGGACGCGTTCGGCGAGGTTCATTGCGGCTGCACCTCCTTCTTGTGCGCGAAGTCGAGGAACCTGAGCCCCTTGGGGGTGGCCTTCTCGCTGCTGTCGATGGAGTCCACGAGTGCCTTCAGCTGCTTCGCGACCGGGTCACGGCTGCCGGCCTGCAGCAGCGGGATGCCCTGGTTCACCGTGATCGGCACCGAATTGGACTGGGGAACCTGGAAGTCGACCTTGCGGCCGATGGACGCCTCGACGTCAGCGACCGAGATGCCGCGGCTGGGGTGCATGAAGTTGAGCACGACCGAGCGCGATTCCAGCATCAGGCCGATGTCCCGCAGGGTGTCCAGTTCCTTGCGCAGGCCGCGCACGCCCGGGACGTCCAGGCTGGTCACCAGCACGAGCACGTCGGTCTGGTCGAGCGCGGCGAGAGTGTGCTCGCCGAGTCCGGGTGCGGTGTCCACGACGACGTACTTGAACTGCTGGGCGAGCGTGTCGAGCAGCTGGGTGATGTCCTTGCTCGTCACCGCGTCCGCAGCAGCCGGCGACTCCGAGCCGGGTACGACGTACAGGCCGGTCTGGTGCAGGTGCAGGTAGGACTTCAGCGCGAGCGGATCCCGCGAGGCCGGCCCGTGCGCCATGTCCGGCAGGGTGAACTCCGGTGTGACGTTGAGTGCGCTGGCCACGTCGCCGAAGTGGACGTCGAGGTCCACGAGCACGGTCGACTGGGGAAGGCGCTGGGCGAGACCCACAGCGAGGTTGGTGGACACGGTGGTCTTGCCCACGCCACCTTTGGGCGAAGCCACCGTGACCACCTTCCCCCGCTGGGTCGCAGCACCGGGCGCACCTGGCACCGGTTGCTGCACCCGCGGCCCGGAGTGGGTGGCGGCCCTCTCCAAGGCCTTCCTCATCTCCTCGACCGGGCAGTTGGGGGCGACAATGTCGCGAACCCCCGCCCGCATGGCGTCGAGGCCCACCTCCGCGGCGCGGTCCGTGACCAGCACGGAGGTGATGGTGAAGTTCTGATCCAGCTCCACCGCGAGCGCCAGTGCCGCCGGGAGCTGGTCTCCCGGATCGAGCACGGCGACAGCGGGGAGCGGCGCGCCCTGCAGGTGGTTCAACAGCGCCTGGACGGTGCCGGGGAACTGTTCGGGCGCGATCGCGTAGCCGTCCGGGCCCCAGGCTTGCTGGACCAGGCCAACTACCTGTGGGCTACGACTGATGACAAGTACCGGGCTCATCCGAAGATGCTCTTCACTTTGATGATGTTGGTCGAGCTGTGGTCGCCGTCCTTGGGCTCCAGACCGAGCCACAGCTTGCCGAACTCCGCACCCCAGACGACCTCGCCGGCAGCCTTCGGGCTGATCGCGAGGGTGACCAGGACGTCGGAGGACGGCGCGGAGTCGCCCTTGTCGTCGGGGGTGGTCGGCGCGCCCTGGATGTTGGTGACCAGGACGTCGCGGAGCGCGAGCTTGGTCAGCGCAACCTGGTTCACCTCGACCGAGATGTACAGACCGACCTTGTCACCGGCGCTCAGGTTGGTGCCGATCACGCGGGCCGGCTGGAGCTGGACGGTGAGCTGCTGCAGGTCGGAGGGGACCTCGATCTCGCCGGTGGAGGTCACGTTCGGCTCGGCGAAGCGTGACAGGAGCACCTGCTCGCCGGCCTGCACGTCCGTGGTCGTCACCAGGTCGGTGATCTTGGAGGTGTCGACGACGGGGTTCGGGCCAACGGCCACCTTCGGAAGCTGCTTGGTCTCTACGAAGGGGGTGAGGTTGGCGCCGCTGGTGCCGGCCGGGATGGTCTTGGTGGCGACCAGGACTGGAGTCGTCGCCATGTTGGCCATCGCGCGGGTATCAGCGGCGTTGACGTAGGTGTAGAGCAGGACCGCGCCGATGCCGGCGAGGACGACCGCGGCGACCGCGGCGATGATACGGCGTTGCATTCGGGACCGCCTCAGACTCGAGTGTGGAAACAATGGTCGACAGCCGTGGCTGCCGGGTGGCGCTCGCCCCCTGCCGCCAGCAGGGTGACGAGTATTGAACTACTTGAGCCGGGCTTCCGTTGCTGGTCCCGGTTGCCGACGGAGTTTTTGTCATCCTTCCGGGTGACGAAACAACATCGGTGTAATTTATCGAGTGAGATTGCCAGAGCGGCCACGCCTGGTGACCATTTGTCCTCCAGGAGGGGGACATTTGTCATCCGTTCGGGTGACCGCCCGTGATTTTCTGCTAATCAGTGCCGACAAGTCCGAGGCGCCCCGGGCGCGGCCCGGGGCGCCTCGATCTCAGGCTTCTTCGTCCGTGTGGATCAGAGCTTGCTGGAGACGTTGGTGAACATGGTGTTCAGGTTCGAGCCCAGGGTCGCGACGATGGTGATGATGACGGCCGCGATGAGGGCGACCATGATGCCGT
>MTLC01001566.1_pt1 | contig 30346 bp, 23 predicted proteins | sample 1982451 | NCBI WGS metagenome assembly MTLC01 (sample SAMN05710165, study PRJNA340218) | biofilm metagenome | isolation source: sample SPH anode biofilm adapted to +100 mV | place: USA | collected 2012-02-03 | reverse complement strand
ATAAGAGAACATAAGAGAGTCATAAGAGAGATATAAGAGGGATATAAGAGGGATGCTTTAGAGGTGCAGAATATCAGTAAGTTGGAAGGATGACTATTTGGGGCTGGCAGGAGAAATGGGTCATACTTGTATTGATACCAAGCGATATTAGCCACACAATATGTATCAAATACATCTAGTCTTTCTTAAGTAGGACAACTAACCAATAGGGTTTCTTCGGAGACAGTATAACATTTAATATGTCTAAACTGGTTGCCACAGGATGAAATTTATAGCCGTAATGAAATGAGTGCTCACATTTTGGGCAGAAGGTATCTCTTGACTCTTTAGTAATCCAGTAGTATGGAATCCATGATGAGGATGGGGTAATATCTCTTTTTAATCGTTGAATGAAGGGGATATAATACCTTACCTTTTTACCGATCGTTGAGTGGTGTTCTATTGAATACCCTGGAAAAAGTCTTTTAAAGTCCTCCAGATTGAATGATCTTAAATGGTTCGGCCTATTAAAAATATATCCGCAATCAGGACATTTGATCATCAGTTTATTTGGGTTTTCCCCATTCGGCACCGTGATGAGAATGTATTTCTTCGATAATCTTTTGAATTCCTCTATAGTTTTTTGAAATACGCCTTCAGGTAAATGCTCTAATAACTCGGATGAGAAAACCAAATCATATGAATTATTCTCTTTGGGAACGCTATCGCACGAGGCTTCGATCTTTTTACCTCTTACAAACTTGAGGGCATTCTGACTTCTATCAACGCCTGTGGTATCGTACTTTTCAGCAAATACATTCGTGATGGTACCATTACCACAGCCAATATCAATAATCGTGTTAACGTCTGAGGGAATAATATTAAGTAAATGATCGATTTTCGATTTTAACTTTGAAAGATCCAGCTTTTCCCAATCAAGTAATTCATACACCTTTGCATTATCCATAATTGCTCTGTAAAAAGAAAATTAGCAGAATTAGTTTGTTTAATTATTACCTCATTGTAGGCAATCTGACCTAAATAGTAGCTCGTAATGGTTGGCAAATGTAATGCATTATTGATTGTGGCACAATCTTTCAATTTTACTTGTCAATGTAAGCTTTACTCAATCTTATGACTCTTCTTTGCTAATTTTACATTCTAAAAGCATTATTGAAGGAAAGCTTAGCAGATGAGTATTGGCTCAGCTCTTTTGAGGTTATTCTGATCTGTTTAGTAAGCACAGAGCATAAAAAATTGATTTAACCTATGAATATCTCGGGATTGAAAACTCTAATGGTCGTCGATAATGAGTTTGTTGGTGATCCAAGGGTCTTTAATGAAGCAACTATTCTGTCGAAGGAGGGCGTTGATGTTGATGTGCTCTGTTTTAGTTTCGGCAGTCTACCTCTCTATGAGGAGGTAAACGGCTTAAAGGTTTACAGAGCAAAGATTTGGAAAACAGTAAAAAACTATCTGTTTTCGGCTATGGCCACTATCCCTTTGTATCATTACTATTGGAGCCGCGTTATAAAGCGACAGATTAAGATTAGTAAACCTGATGTGCTTCACGTTCATGATCTTTATATGGCAAAGTCGGCTTTCCTTGCTACAAAGAGTCATAAGCTTCCGATTATTCTTGATCTTCATGAGAATTTTCCAGCCGTAATACTTACCTACAATTGGGCAAACAAATTCCCCAAACGTCTTATTGTCTACCCTAATCGATGGAGGGGGCTTGAAGAGACGTTCCTCTCTTATGCAAGTCGTATAGTTGTTCTGAGCGCAAATTATCGTGATGATTTATTGAGAAAGTATCGGTCACTTAAAGAGGATTCGTTCTTTGTCTATCCTAATGTTCCTGATATTCATACCCTTTTGTCATACCCCATTGATCAGGATATAATCGAAGATTTTGATGGGGTTACCCTCTTTTATTTCGGTGTGATCGCTGAAAGGCGTGGTATTATAACAACCATAAAGGCGGTACAGGAGCTTATTAAAAAGGGTTACAGGGTTAGGTTATTGCTTATCGGACCCGTTGATAAGGTTGATCAGCAATTGTTCTATTCAGCAATTAATCAGCCAGATATAAAGGATTTTATTATTCATTATCCCTGGAAGGATATCTCCACTCTACCTTCGTATGTTTTGAAGAGTACCATTTGCCTCTCTCCGATTGTAAAAAATGAACAGCATGAATCAGGTATAGCAAATAAGGTGTTCCAGTATTTATTATTTAAAAAGCCTGTCATTGTTTCTGATTGTAAACCTCAGCTTGATACCATCAATCGTTACAAGTGCGGTTTGGTTTTCGAGAGTGAGAATAGTAATGATCTGGCAGCAAAGATTGAGCAACTGATTGTCAATCCCGGTCTTAGAGATGAGATGGGTGAAAATGGAAGAAATGCGGTGAATGAACAATTTAATATCGAGCGGTTCAAAACAAACCTACTCGACTTATATCGATCTATTTAGTCTCTTTTTTCTTCCTAACTTAGCTTAGTTTTCTGCCTTAATTCTTTTCTACTGTGCTTAGCTTCTTATCTATTAAAGGAAGATAAAAAGACCAATGTAAAGCATTTTGGAGCTCCTGAAATGATTATAGAAGAAGATTATTTAACGGATACACAAACTGACAGGAAACCGTATAGAAATTTAAATGTTTGACAAAGTAAAGCTTTCTACACAGCAAGTACTGATCTATAGTATTGGCAACATAGCTACAAAGATGGCGGGTTTTGTGTTGTTGCCATTGATTGCTCACAATGTCTCTGTTGACCAATATGGGGCTCTGGTAATGTTAGAGCCTACATGGCAACTATTGTCTGCTTTTCTTGCTCTAAGTCTTCCGTCTGCATTATTGCGTTGGTTGGCTCCCGAGAAAAACCTACAAAAACAGAAGGAGATCATCTTTACGGTGGTCATGGCTCTTATTGGAATCCTGGTCATCTTTAATCTAATTGCCTATCCTTTAAACAGGTGGTTGGGTTCAATGGGGGCCTATTCATATGATCAATTTGATACCTATTTGGCCTACTCTTTCCCGTTGGTTTCATTTGATATATTGAATCTTGTAGTTTTAAGTATGCTTAGGTTTCACGAGCGACCTGTTTTTTATATCATTCTGAATCTGGTTAAGCTGACGGTCAATATAGTGCTCAATGTATACTTTATCACGGGCTTAGGCATGGGAATAGAGTCGGTTATTTTGAGCCAACTTGCAGCGAGTGTCTTGTTAAATCTGATTTCATTGCCCTATTTGCTAAAGAATCTTGTACCACGGTTTGACTTTGGGATGTTAAAGGAGATGGCATCTTATGGTTTTCCATTAGTTTTTACTACTGCTTCGGCTATAGTATTACAGTTAGGCGATCGGTTTATCTTAGGGTATTATCTTGATAAAGCTGAGGTTGGTGCTTATGGGTTTGGTTACAAGATAGGGGGAATCATTAATATGTTTGTCATACAATCATTCCAATTAGGCTTTTTGCCAATGGCTTATAAGATGTTAAGTGATCCTGATGCCAAGCGGTTCTTTTCGCGAATGTTGACCTATTTCACCTTTGTATTAGTCTTTTCTGCTCTGTTTTTGACTCTGTTTGCCAGAGAGCTAAGTATATTTTTATCGTGGGGAGAAGATAGCTATCAGAGTGCGGTTTACATGGTCCCCTTGATTACATTTAGCTTTGTTCTAAAGGGTTTACAATACTATTTCTCACTTGGTTTGCATTATGTAAAGCGTACATCGTATAATGCTTACATTGTGGTTTTCTGTGCGATATTAAGTATTGTAATGAATATTCTGTTAATTCCGGTGATAGGGGTGATAGCGGCTGCAATCACGGTTACTATCACAACAGCGGTGATGGGTGCTTTGTATCTGTACTACTCGCAAAAGTTCTACTATATTCAGTTTGAAACCCGAAGGATAGTATTGTTGTTGGGTATTGGTACTGTACTCTTTTTCATTGGATGGGAGCTTGAGTTTCTAAGTCTTGTATGGGTGTTGATAATTAAGTCAATACTGGTTATTCTGTTTCCTATCCTGTTGTATAAAGGGAGATTTTTTGATAAAGATGAGCTGAATAGATTAAAACAGGGATGGGAAATAGTTAGGGGATTGGTAAGAAAGTAATTGTGTGGGTTTTTCTCATTGGGCTTGGAGTAGTACCTTTGCACGATAAACACTTTTTTGGTTAGAATAACCGTGTCTATATTCTCTTTTAATAGTAAAGAGACTAATTTGAATGGAATATTCTATGCCTGCTTTGAATAACAAATTGATAATCCATGAATGATCAGAAAGTAAGGGTGCGTTTTGCCCCCAGTCCAACAGGTCCATTACATATGGGCGGTGTACGTACTGCTCTATATAACTATTTGCTGGCTCGCCAGACAGGCGGGAAGATGATCCTCAGAATAGAGGATACCGACCAAACACGATTTGTTCCGGGTGCTGAGCAATATATCATAGAGTCACTTACATGGTGTGGTATTCAGTTTGATGAAGGGGTTCATGTTGGAGGTCCTTTTGGTCCTTACAGGCAGAGTGATAGGAAAGAGATTTATGTCAGGTATGCTGATGAGTTGATAGCAAATGGGCATGCCTATTATGCTTTTGATACACCTGAGGAACTTGATGCCTTACGTGCTGCATCTCCCAATTTCCAGTATGATTCATCCACAAGAATAGGTCTGAGAAATAGCTTAACGCTTTCTGCAGAGGAGGTGACAGACTTGCTTAATAAATCGGTTCCGTATGTTATTAGAGCTAAGATTCCTGCAGGAGAAGAGATCCTTGTTGACGATCTGATCCGTGGTGAGGTTAGGGTTCAATCATCGGTACTTGATGATAAGGTTCTTTTTAAGTCAGATGGGATGCCTACCTATCATTTGGCAAATATCGTAGATGATCATCTGATGGAGATTACTCATGTAATCAGAGGAGAGGAGTGGCTACCAAGTGCTCCGTTGCATGTGTTATTGTATCGTTTCTTTGGATGGAATGCCCCACGGTTTGCCCACTTACCGTTATTGTTGAAGCCTGATGGTAATGGGAAACTCAGCAAGCGTGATGGAGATAGATTGGGATTTCCCGTATTTCCTTTGCGTTGGACTGATCCCAAGAGTGGAGACGTCTCTTCAGGTTATCGGGAATCTGGATATTTCCCGGAGGCTTTTGTCAACCTATTAGCCTTGCTGGGCTGGAATCCCGGTACTGAGCAGGAGGTGTTTTCTATGGAAGAATTGATTGCACTTTTCTCCTTAGAAAGAGTTAATAAGTCAGGAGCAAAATTCGATCCTGAGAAGGCGAAGTGGTTTAATCAACAATATCTTCGTAAGTTAAGTGATCAGGAGTTGACGGATCTATTTGTTGAGCAGATGAGTCATAATGGGGTTAGCATTGATGAGAATAAAGCATTAAAGGTGATTCCTCTGGTAAAAGACAGGGTAGTATTCATATCAGAACTTTGGGATCAGTGCTGGTTCTTTTTTAAGCAACCCACTTCGTATGATGAAGGGGTTGTTAAAAAGAGATGGAAGGCAGATACAGGTGAGCTTATCCAAAGCTTGGCTGATCGACTGGTTGCTCTTTCTGATTTTACTCAATCTTCATTAGAAGAAGAGATAAAACGTTTCTTAGAGGAGAAGGGAGTAGGCATGGGAGTCGTCATGAATGCTCTTCGTCTGGCTATGGTTGGATCAGGAATGGGTCCTCATCTTCTCGATATTGTTGTACTTCTTGGAAAAGAAGAGTTTCTTTCACGTGTTAAATTAGCAGTCGATTCAATTAAGGTCAATTAGGATGGCAATAATTTCTTTAAATGGGATGGAGTACTATGCATACCATGGCTGTTTTGATGCCGAGAGGGTGGTAGGTACTCATTTTATGGTAGATCTCTTAATGGAGACCGATGTTGAATCAGCTTCTAAATCTGATAACCTTAAAGAGACGGTTAACTATTTATCAGTCTATCAGATGGTGAAGCAGGAGATGGAGGTTAGCTCTCATCTACTGGAACACGTTGCTGGTCGGATTCTGGAGTCTCTTCACAAGAACTTTCCTACGGTGACCTATTCGGAAGTCACTGTAAGCAAATTAAATCCGCCTCTTGGAGGTAAGTTGGCTAGTGTCAGTGTAACCCTGAACTCTGATGAAATTGAAAAGGGGTAATGGAGATTGGCCTTTTACCACGTTTTTTCGAATAGGATAAAGAATAGGGTAAAGGCTTTATGATTATGAGATAATAATTTTACAGATTATGAATAATTGCGAGACTGATAATACGGAAGGGCTTAAACCCAAGCAAGAGAACAAAACTTGTCCAAAGTGTGGCAAAGCATTTTATTGTAGTCACTCTGCCCGTTGCTGGTGTGTAGAATACAGCCTGAATAATGAGGCGCGTGAGTTGCTGGAATCAACTTACAGTGACTGTCTTTGTGAGGATTGTCTAAAGGGATATGCCTCATAGTATTGTTAGTCTTTATCTGGTAGAAATAACAAAAAAAATGGCCTACACTAATTAAAAGTGTAGGCCATTTTCCTATAGAATAATTTTTATTGAGAGACATCAGGAATTGGAGGACCGGCTTCGAAACTTCTGAAGGTAACAAAGGTCATCTGCCCGGGTTTAACGGTCACCTTAATTTCGTGAGTTTTTCCTCCAAACTTTCCATTGGTATTAAATCGAATCGTTTGTTCACCTGCTGGTAGGGTGATTCGACTGTACCAGATTTCAGAGGGTAGTGTCTGCCAATTTCGGGTATCAGCTTGCTCTGTCATTGCATTTAGAATACTTACCGCTGTGCCGATGTCTTTGTTTTGAGAGCGGACAGCCTCTTCAAGTGCCTGTTTTGTAGCTAAGCGTAGTAAAGAGTTTGCCATTTCTCTCAGCATTCTATCTTTGAGAGTTTGAACGAGTACACCAGTTAAGTTATGAGCTTTATTGAGTTTAATCTGTTGGTTGTTAGTTTCAATAGACGCTTCAGTATAGATAGTTGGTCTAATGAGATATTTCGGGAACGCAACACGAACAAATTTTAGATCGCTGAAAGAGCTAGACTCTTTAGAGCTCATGTTACCCGTGAAGAAAGGTAAACTTATACCAAGTTCAGAACTTTGAAATGTTACAAATCCACCCTGACCCTTAAGGACATTGAAGTTGATACTCCATTGATCTTTAACTGGTCCAAATCCGTTTTCCCAGATAAAGATAACCTCTCCATTGCTATTTGGTAATCGTGGAGGGGCATCAGTTTTAAAGCGATTCTTAAAGTATTCCTCTTCATCGGTGAAGCCATTGGCACGAGCCATTCTAATGACATCACTTTTTAATGTCTCAGGGATACTGATGTTAAACCGAGGGGTAAAAACGGAGTCATAGGCTCTGATGGCATTTCGATAGGCTATGAACGCATCATTCACATTGTTGTCAGCTTCATAGATTAAACCCATGAGAAGATGAGCAAAGGGATCATCGGAATAGCGGTTCTTTTTGCCTTTGTACTCATCATTAAACTCATAAAGCTTAATGTTAATCTTTCTTGCCTCTACTAAAGCTGCACTTCTATTGCCTTCCTCAAGATAAGATAATGCCTTATAATAATTTATCATGACCTTTTCAGGATCCTCTGGCATATAGGGCTTTACGTTAGCATTAGTCACTAAAGATAACGCCTCTGTACCATAGTTCTTAGAAAAGTCGTCGATATAATTATCAGCGGCATCAAGGTATTTAATTGCTTGGGTTGAATTACCTGAAAGGAAGTTGAGCCATCCTCCATTAAAGAGATAGAGAATACGGTTTTTCCCAGTTGAGTCACTTGCCTGTTTTCTTAAAATCTTTTGAGCTTCTGAGATATTACCTGTAGAAATCGCTTCCTGAAACTTCTGTGTTTTCTGGTAATAGGTCATACAGCTCGTCAGTGAGAGGCTCAAGAAAAGTAATACTAACAAATGGAGAGATCGGCGAGAATGACGCTTCATAGCAGCATCAGATTTAATGAGAAAAAGAGAAATGAATACCCTAAAGGGGTAGTTTACTTATTGATATACTTTTTGATTTTCTTGTCGCCTATCCAGACAATTTCATTTGTCTCAAGATTGGTGAGTTCAAGATTAACCTGATAGAAATTTACCCGTTCGTTGTTATAGGTATCAACAATTTGGTTTATTGAACCCTGAAGGATGAAGTCGGCACCAACCTCTTTACCCCATTTTTTCATAGTTTCTTTGCTGGAATATTCTTGTTGATCTGCTCTTTCAGCCCTGAGTTGTTCTCTTTTTTCTCCACCCTGAACTACTCTAACTCTTCCGGAGTTAATAAATGCCTTCTCAAGATCTTTCAAGAATGGTTCAGCGTCAATATGTTCTGAGCTTTTATTTTTAACGAAACCAACAATGATAACAGGTTTATTACCATTCTCCTGGGTGAAGTCGGTAAGCCAATTTGTGCCTAATGCCTCTTGAATCATTGCCTCCGCAGTCAGACGGGCGTCGGTATCATTCCATCTGCCGCTAAGGTCGATGGTTTGGTTTGGAGAAACTCTGGTTACAGAACGTTGTTGACAGCTACTCACAACTACGAGCAGAAGTACTAATACCGATAGGTTTTTTAATAGACTTTTCATGTGTTATTGAATTGTTTACGAATGGTTACATTGTTGATGCCTGATTGAGTTATTTCAATGTTTAATAATGTTTCTCCCAATCAGAACTATTAGTTTTAATGAGGTTGTTTCTCAAAGAACAATATTGTAAGTACCTTGTTGACGTGTTGCCTGCTTTTTTCGGTAATTACGGTTGAAAAGTTCATAAAAGCAGTTTCTGTAAATGAGGATCAAAAACACAAATATAGTACCATGATTACCTGAATTATTTTAAGGGACTGATATTTTTAGTGATTCTTATCAACTGTTTTCAGAGAGAGTACATGCCACGAGACTCCTATGCCAACGAGAAGCAGAATTAAGGGGATAAACCAGGTCGACCAGAATAGAACTGTTGAAATAGTAAGGGTGATCCATAAAGTTGCAATGGTTCTGAGTTTTGCTTTTCTTGTAATGCCTCTTTTTTCGGTGTAATTTTTAATATGAGGACCAAGATATTTATGATTAAGGAGCCATTGTCGATATTTGGGAGAACCCTTTGAAAATAACCATGCAGCAAGTAACAGGAAGGCAGTTGTAGGAAGAAGAGGAAGAAAAATTCCTGCTACTCCTAATGCTACCGATGTAAAGCCAGCTATTATGTATAGACTTTTCTTCATAAAAAGATACCGGCTCGGTTAGGAGCCGGTAAGAGAATGTTTTATTTCGTGTATTTGTTCAAATAAAGTTTTGAAGAAGCTTTATTTACTTACTTCACGATGACTAAGTAATAGTTCTTTTTGCCTCTTTGAACCAGAATATATCTACCATTTAGAAGCATTGATTGCGTGATGAGTGTTTCTTCGGTAACCTTTTCGCGATTAATCATTACGCCACCCTCTTTCATTGTCCTTCTTGCTTCGCCTTTACTTGGGAAAATGGAGGTAACTCCCGCAAGAAAGTCCGAGGCATTAAGATTGTTATTTAGAGAATCTTTCTCGATTTCAAATTGGGGTACCCCATCAAAAACAGAAAGAAGGGTTTTTTCATCTAATTTTCTAAGGGTTTCGGTAGTCCCTTTTCCAAACAGAATTTCCGATGCTTCTATTGCAGCCTGTAGGTCAGCCTCAGAATGTACATTGATGGTCAGATCATTTGCCAGTGCTTTTTGAAGGATGCGAGTGTGTGGAGCAAGAGCATGTTCTGCTTCTAGTTGTTCAATCTCACTCTTTGATCTGAGGGTAAATATTCGGATATAACGTGATGCATCAGCATCAGAGACATTGATCCAGAATTGGTAGAATTGGTAAGGCGAAGTACGTTCCGGGTCAAGCCAGATATTCCCTTTTTCAGTTTTACCGAATTTCCCACCATCAGCTTTAGTAATAAGTGGGCAAGTCAAAGCATAGGCTTCTCCTCCGGCAATACGCCTGATCATCTCAGTTCCTGTGGTAATATTCCCCCACTGGTCTGATCCACCCATCTGAAGCTTGCAATTATATTCCTTGTACAGATGAAGATAGTCGTATCCCTGAACCAACTGATACGTAAATTCGGTGAATGACATTCCTTCTCCTGTCTCTCCACTAATTCTCTTTTTTACAGAGTCTTTAGCCATCATGTAGTTTACAGTAATATGCTTACCTACATCACGAATGAACCCTAAGAAAGAGAACTCTTTCATCCAGTCATAGTTGTTGACCATGAGAGCCTGATTTTCTGCCTTGGTTTCAAAATCCAGAAACTTAGCAATCTGTTTTTTAATGCTCTCCTGGTTGTGCCTTAGGGTAGGTTCATCAAGCAGGTTTCTCTCCTGAGATTTGCCTGATGGGTCTCCTATCATTCCCGTGGCACCACCAACCAAAACAACAGGACGATGACCACAACTCTGTAAGTGTCTTAGCATCATAATGCCAACCAGATGGCCAATGTGAAGAGAGTCAGCAGTGGGATCTATACCAACATATGCTGTGACAACCTCTTTAAGAAGTAAATCCTCAGTTCCCGGCATTACATCATGTATCATGCCTCTCCAGCGTAACTCTTCAACAAAATTCTTCATCTTATGAATATTATAAGGCGTAAAGTTACGAATTTGTTATAAAATTAGATTGCGGCCATATCCTGCCATCATTTTCAGTGGCTTCTCTACTAATTGTTCTTTATGCTATTTTAGGTTTTGAGCGGACAAAAAACAGAGTTACAATCCTTATAAATAGTCTAATGATTGAAATAATTACATTTGTAATATGATTTTATTAACTGGTTCAACAGGGCTACTAGGTGGCCAACTATTATCGTTACTCAATGATGCCGGCGAGAAGGTCAGAGCATTGGTGAGAAGAGTTCCCACTCAGGAGGAGTTATATAAGAGGGGTGTTAAGAGACCCGAGGCAATTGAATGGATGCTTGGTGATATTACTGATGTTGAATCGGTTGTGCAAGCGATGAAAGGAATAACACGAGTTATTCATTGTGCGGCCTTTGTCTCGTTCAAGACTAAAGATAAGCCTGAGATATTGAATGTCAATGTTAAAGGGACAGCTAACATGGTAAATATCGCATTGGATGAAGGAGTTGATTATTTCGTTCATGTAAGTTCTATAGCTGCATTAGGGAGTGTACCTGGAAAGCTGTTGACCGATGAAGGTGAACCTTGGGATGATGTTCCCAAAGGGTCTGTTTATGGCCAAAGTAAGTTTTTAGCCGAAAGAGAAGTCTGGAGGGCAATTGGGGAGGGGCTGCCTGCCGTAATTGTGAATCCGAGTGTTATTCTGGGATCGGGAGATTGGTCAAAAGGAAGTTCAGCTCTTTTTAAGAGCGTTTGGGATGGGTTGAAATATTACACCTTAGGGGTAAATGGGTATGTAGATGTTCGTGATGTGGCCAATGCTATCCTTTTTCTGGCAGAGAAACGGATTACAGGAGAGAGGTTTGTTCTTAATGGAGCTAACTTAGATTATAAAGAACTGTTTGATTTGATCGCACATTCCCTTAATCGTCCTACTCCAGGCAAATATATATCAGCCTTTAAAGGTGAAGTTGCATGGCGCCTCTTCGCTATTCATAGTCTATTCACAGGAACCAATGCACTAGTTACGAAAGAAACGGCGAGAGCTGCTCAGCGAACTTACCGCTATAGTTCTGAGAAGATTGAGAAACTTGGATTCTGTTTTACTCCGATAGAGAAGACGATTATGGATACAGCTCAAAAATTTATGCTTGATTATAAAGTGAGAACAGGGTTAAATCCATCCCTTTAACCAATACCAGCTAATTGCAAAATATTCTCGTAATACGGTAATCTCAATTTTGAGGTAATTCCACATGTTATATCTGAGCGCAGGGTTGCGACTCGGGTTATCAATAATATTAGGTTTTTCTGTTTGTTTAAGAAGTAATGACTCATCTATTGCGTTTTCATAAGAGGCAAGGCCAGAGACATGCTTAAAACCTGCTTTTTGAAAAGTCTTAATAGATCTATAAATGTGCTCAGGAGAAGTAATGATAAGAATAGAACTGCTGGAGGGAATGTTAAGATCATTTTTAATAGCGATAGCCTGCTCTCGGGTGTTGGTTCCATTTATCTCGAAAAGGAAACGGGTAGAATCTACACCACGAAATTTCATCTCTTGATACATCTTGTAGGTATGACTTTGCAGGAGGTATTGGGGAAGAGTAGGTAATGCGATAATAACTCGTGCTGTCGGAAACGTGTTTGCGGCCTGTGAGCCATAATAACATCTCATAATAGCCTCAGCACTTGGCATGCCACCAGCTCCTAGTACAACAATGTAGTCAGGTGTATTATAAGACTTCTGATGAGGGCACGAGAGTCTGTAAGAGGCATAAAACGGAATGCTGGTGAAACTTAAAGCAATAAGAATGGACGAAAAGAAGCCGATCGTAAAGATTACCCTAATGATAGTGATCTTCATGATTTGTAAGACTCTTTTTATGTAGAATTTCTTCGTCATCATTGAGCAAAAGTATAATTATTTTAATCGTTTTACTGCTTACGTTGAGTCTAATATGTTGCAAGGAATCATTGAAGAATTGTAAATATATGGAGTATAATATAGTTTGGCACGCCAATTGTGATGTTTGTTTTTACTACCATTTAGCGCTAAGGGAGTATGGTTTTTATAATGACTGTTAATTAGTTAACGGTTATTTATTGAAAACAATGGTGTTTCTATAATACAATTTAAATTTCTAGATTATGGAAAAGAAAGATTTAAGCGATACTATTTTACTCGCCAAGTTAGATGCATTTTTATTTCTCATTTTAGGCGTTGCAATGTTCCTGCAACCGACTTTTTCTGCAATCTCCATATATGGGTTTTTGATTGTTTTAGCTCTCATTAGTTTTGCAAAAGGCTTTGTTAGAGAGGTTATGGGTCAACAAACACTTGGCTGGGTAAGCCGCTTGATAAGTGTGGGCTATTTTTCAATGGTCTTGTTGGTTGGCTGGGTTATAACTACGAACAGACCGGGATCACTTGAATCAAATAGTCTGTTTTTAGGTAAATTATATGGAGTAGCAGTGTTATATCTAATCTTAACAGTAGCGTCAAAAGCATCGACAATGATAGTTCAGGCTCTAAATAAAGAGACTATTGGCCGCTCTGTCTTCGTAGCTCTGGGTTTAATGGTTCTGACTATGATTTCTATTGATAGCTATAAAACTTATTTCGATAGTACTATGGGGATTATAACAGGTGTTCTTGCTTTGTTGGCCTCTATCGCGCTATTTACCTCTTCAATTTCAATGAATAGGAAGCCCGAGTTGGTATACTAAGATTGAGCATAGGTCAAGTCTTTTAGCGACCGGGTTGTGATTGGTCAGGGGAAATTAGATCTTGCTTATTTTGTTGGTCTAAATAGTGTGATAGAAGATAATAGAATGGGCTAAGAATTGATAAATAACATGTTTGATTTCTAAAAGGTAAGTGTGAAGGTGGCTCCTTGATCGGGTTTTGAGTTGACGGTGATTGTTCCTTTGTGCAGATGCATGATTTGACGGGAGAGACTTAGACCAATGCCCGATCCATCTTTTTTGGAAGTGAAGAAAGGCATGAATATTTTATCGATCAGATCTGGAGAGATGCCCTGGCCATTATCAATAACCTCAATGATTACCTTCCCGGATTTGTTAATTAGTGCTCTAAACAGAATATGCTTGTTATTTACACTTCTTAAAGCCTCTTTTGCATTTAATGCGAGATTAATAAGTACTTGATCCAGTAAATCAGGGTCGGCGGTAATCATTAGATCGTCAGGTGATAAAATAAAGCTGGTTTCAATTCCAAGTTCCTCAAATTGTTGTCCCATAAGACGGTTTAACCTTTTAAAAGCTTCGCTAACTGCAAAGTATTTAAAATTTGGTTTAGGGATTCGGGTAAGGTCACGGTAGAGTTCCATAAAAGACAATAGCCCCTTGCTTCTATTAGCTATAGTATCAATAGCTTGTTGAATATTGGCTCTATCTTCATTATCCAGAGGAATTGGCGAACCGTCTTCAGAAAACATCATATCATTCAATGTTCCTGCAAGCGATGAAATCGGGGTGATTGAATTCATGATTTCATGAGTAAGAACTCTGATAAGGCGCTGCCATGATTCGATCTCTTTCTCTTCAAGCTCTGATCTTATATCCTGTAGAGAGAGGAGGGTGAAGAGTTCATTTCTAAGTTTAAATTGGGTAGAGTGGATGTTTAATTGCTTTAACTGACCATCTACCGAGATTTTGATTAGTTGTCTCTGGCCTGACTTTAAGGATAGAATAGATTCTCTGAATTTCTCTGAAACGGTTGAAAGGTCATTAATATACCTTAAATCTGTAATTCCAAGTAATTCGCTGGCAGACTGGTTAAACATATCTACCTTACCATCTTCTTTAAAGACAAGAACTCCAATTGAAATATGTGAGACGACAGTCTGAAGGTAACTAAGATGCTCTTCTTTTGAAGTTCTGTTACTTTTCAGCTCTTTGATGATAGCGTTAAAGGAGGCATTTAAATTACTAAAAGAGTCGCTGAGGTTGTCATCTGAAAAGGTTGGAGAGAAGTCGCCGTGTTTAATGTACTCAAGAAAGCGTGTTAACTTTCTGTTTGATTGCTCGGTATATCGGAATAATTCAAAGATAAGAATCAAAAGAATAATCCATAGCGTGATTGCCGGGAATAGCATGCTGGGCATCATTGTAATCCATGAGGCACAGACTGCGGTACCCGATATTGCAACTATTCTAAGGAGAATTCTTTTTTGGAAGCCGTTAAAGACCATGTTTTTCTATTCTTCTATATAAAGAGGCACGTGTTAGTCCAAGTTCACGAGCAGCTTTACTAATGTTTCCTCCATGCTTATCGATCACTTTTCTTATAAGTACTTTTTCTGTCTCCCCAAGATTAGTTGACCCGCTATAAAACTCATCGTTCCTGTCGTCATCAGATGAGGGAAAAAAGAAATCCTGGGGTTCAAGAATATTACTTTCGCTTAGAATAACAGCTCTTTCAACAGCATGTTCAAGTTCTCTGATATTTCCTGGCCATCCATGTTTTTCCAATCGCTTCATCGTATTTGGAGCAATTCGTTTTAGTGGCATCTTATAGCGACGGCAGTAGATGTTAAGGAAGTGTTCAGCCAGAAGACTGATGTCCTCTGTTCTTTCTCTGAGTGAAGGAACTTGTATTTCAACAGTATTTATACGATAGAGTAGATCTTGTCTGAACTTTCCCTCTTGGACCATTTGGTATAGTGGCATGTTGGTAGCGCATATCAGTCTGATGTCAATAGGGATCTCTCTATTGGTTCCAAGTCTGACAACCTTACGGCTCTGCAGAACAGAGAGTAATTTGGATTGAAGAGGGAATGAGAGGTTTCCAATCTCATCTAAAAAGATGGTTCCTTTATTAGCTGCTTCAAATCTTCCTGCGCGATCCTCTCTTGCATCAGTAAACGCTCCTTTTTTAAACCCGAAGAGTTCACTTTCAAATAATGATTCACTTATTGCTCCCAGGTCAACGCTAACAAAAACCTCATCTCTTCTTGGAGAAGCACGGTGAATTGCTCTGGCAATTAGCTCCTTTCCGGTGCCATTCTCGCCAAGGATAAGTACTGTTGCATCGGTAGCCGCCACCTTATTTACAGTTGTGAGAACTTTCATCATTGATGGAGAGTTTCCAATGATGTGTTCGTAAGGGTCGTTTTGTTGTGTGAGAAGTGTTTTCTTTTTATTTCTCAGATCTTCCAGTTCTCGATTGTTTTCACTGACCTTGAGGTTAGCTTGAATCTCTGCGAGCAGCTTTTTATTATCCCAGGGTTTAAGCAGGAAATTGGTTGCACCCTCTTTTATGCCTTGTACTGCCAACTCAATATCACCATATCCTGTAATGAAAATTACAACAGCAGCGGGGTCAATCTCAAGTATTTTATTTAACCAAAAGAAACCCTCCTTCCCACTCGTTGACTCTCTTGAGAAATTCATGTCAAGCAAGATGATGTCGTAGTTTTCATTTTTAAGAAGAGCTGTTATGTTCTGGGGGTCTGGCTCTGTATGGACAGTCGTAAAATGTTGTTTAAGGAATAGCTTTGCCGCCAGCAAGACATCCCTATCATCATCTATGATTAGTACTTTGGCTTCTGTCTTATCCATAACTAGTTCTTTTTTAGAGAGGCGTAATGGTAATTGATTGTTGTTTTGAGAATCAAAAGATTGATTTAAGCTCAAATGTATATAATTGTTCGTTATCGAACAAGTTCAATATTATTTTTTGTGTAGTTCTGCTTTTAAGGTTTATAGATCAATAGATTAAATGGTATTACGATCTGTTAGATTTCAATGGCTAATGCATGATTTTATCGGTTTTTGACTCTCCGTCACTGACTTTTCCCGATCTAAAAGGAGTTTTTCTTAGTGATGCTTTTTTTCTAGCACTATGAATTTCTATGGTGTGAGATTTTTGGTCAGTTTAATGTGGGGTGTCTTTGGGTAGGGTTTTGATGTGTCTTAAATTTTAACTACTTTTGTTGTCATTTACTGGAAATGATTAACTTTCGTCATTTATTTGAACGGAGTAATAAGCGGAGCAATGAGTGAACCAATGAATGATCACGATAAAATAATTATCGAATCACACGAAAGGAGTCGACAATTTGGGGTTCAAAAGGATCAGGAGAACCCGTCACGGATTTTGAATACAGAAGAGATATCCCGCTTTTTGGAGCAGAAAAGTGATCTGATAGGCCTGTGCAGGCCTGTGATGATGCAGCTTTATGACACTGTTAGGGAGTCAGGTTTTGTAATTTTTTGTACTGATTCAGAAGGGTGTATCTTACATATATTAGGGGATGAGGAATTAGTGCAAGAGGCAGAATCAATGGGGATGGTCATTGGGGCATATATGAATGAACAGAGTATAGGCACTAATGCAATGGGAACTGCATTGAATGCAAATACAGCAGTTCAGATCACAGCCAATGAGCATTTTTCAAGTGCTTTTCATCGATGGACCTGTTCGGCGGCTCCGGTTCATAATGCTGGTGGGGAGATCATTGCCACTATAAATCTCACGGGTCATCGTGATAATGTTCATCCTCATACATTGGGGATGGTAGTTGGGGCAGTTCAGGCTATTGAAAGTCGGATGGAGAGTCTTGCCGTTCAAAAGCAGCTTTTTGATGCCAATCAATATGCATTCACACTAATGAATAACCTCACTTTTGGGGTCTTTGCAATTGATCTCAATGATGAAATACACTGGGTGAATGATACTGCCTGTACTTCTTTAGGAATACGCCGTATACATCTTCTAAACAGGCCGATTATTGAGTTGTTCCCTGATTGGGCTCATGTTAAGCGAAGAGTGCTATTGGGTGAGGTTTTTATTGATGAGGAAGGACGTTTCTTAATCAATAAGATGACAGAGAAGTTCATGTATAATTCCTACCCTATAAAAACCCCTGAAGGTGAGATTTTAGGATTTATGCTTACAATACGTGAGTATCGTAGAATGCTTAACCTTGTCAACCGTTATACAGGAAGCCATGCACGATATACATTCTCTGATATCATTGGCACTTCGGTAGCTATACAGCAACTTCTTTCTTATGCAAAAAAAGTTGCGCTAAGCCCATCATCAGTTTTGATTATTGGCGAGAGTGGGACGGGCAAAGAGGTTTTCGCACAGGCTATTCATAATGCCAGTGAAAGAAGAGAGGGTGCATTTGTAGCCATTAATTGCGGAGCAATTGCGCCGACATTGATAGAGAGCGAGCTCTTTGGTTATGAAGAGGGGGCTTTTACCGGAGCTAGAAAAGGTGGCCGTCCGGGTAAGTTTGAACTGGCTGATAAAGGGACACTATTTTTAGATGAGATAGGTGAGATGCCACTGGAGATGCAGGTGAAGTTACTTCGAACCATTCAGGAAGGATCGGTGACCCGTATAGGGGGTGAGAAGGAGATGAAAATAGATGTTCGTATCATTGCTGCAACAAATAAGGATCTTGCTGAGGAGGTTCGTAAGGGGCGTTTTAGGCTTGATCTCTATTATAGGCTTAATGTGATTCCGTTGAGGGTTCCTCCTTTAAGGGAACGCAAAGAGGATATTAAAGCGATGGTTAAGTTCTTCTTAAAACAGAAGGCTCAGCATTTGAATAAAAATATCCCATACCTGAGTACAACATTAATCGAGAAGATTATGGCCTATAGCTGGCCTGGTAATATTCGTGAACTCGAGAATTTTCTGGAGAAGGCTGTAATATTAGATGGTAACATCACAACATTGTATGAGTCCGCTTCTCAGTCAAATAATCAGAATCTCCCGGCTTTGCCAAATGGAAATGGCCAATCTGAGGAGGCTGTCGTTGATCTGCCCTTAATGAGTTTAGATGAAGCCGAGAAGGCAGCTATTGAACGAGCCATCTCAAAACTTAACGGGAACATAAGTAAGGCGGCTCGAATACTGAATGTGAGTCGTAATACACTCTATCTGAAGATGAAGAAGTATGGTATTCCCTACTAGTGTTCATTTGTTGAACAGTGCTCAATAATCCGACACCAGACGATTTTGTGAGTGTCTTAATAATTAACACTCTTTGACTTTAAGGGTAAGGTCGGGGAGTGTTAATTGTTTGTAATACAATTAAGTAGAAATTGTGGCATAAGAATGGTATTACTAGAAGAAACTTAAATATCTTTTAGTTATGGCACGTTTTACACTTCCCCGCGATCTCTACTTTGGAAAAGGAACACTCGCAGAATTAAAAAACCTCAAAGGAAACAGAGCAATCATTGTAACCGGAGGCAGCAGTATGAGAAAAGCAGGTTTTTTGCAGAAGACTGAGTCATATTTGCAAGAAGCTGGAATGGAAGTAAAAATCATTGAAGGGGTTGAACCTGATCCTTCAGTAGAGACAGTAATGAAAGGAGCAGAAATCATGAGAGAGTTTCAGCCCGATTGGATTGTCTCAATTGGAGGAGGTAGCCCTATAGATGCTGCAAAAGCAATGTGGATTTTTTACGAACATCCGGATGCAAAGTTTGAGGATGTAGCAAAACCTTTTAATATTCCTCAGTTACGAAATAAGGCACGTTTTGTTGCTATTCCATCCACCAGTGGAACTGCTACAGAGGTAACGGCCTTCTCAGTAATCACAGATTATAGCAAAGGAATCAAATACCCTTTAGCTGATTTTGAAATCACTCCTGATATTGCTATCGTTGACCATGAGTTGGCTCTGGGAATGCCTCAAGAGCTTACTGCCCATACTGGTATGGATGCTATTACCCATGCAACTGAAGCATACGTTGCTGCTCTTCATTCAGATTTTACTGATCCTTTAGCACTGAAAGCAATTGCTATGATCAAGGAAAACCTCCTGAAGTCATATAATGGTGATGTTGATGCCCGTGAAAAGATGCATTATGCTCAGTGTTTAGCCGGCATGGCTTTCAGCAATGCATTGCTCGGAATTGTTCACAGCATGGCACACAAAACCGGAGCCATCTTCCATATTCCTCATGGTTGTGCAAATGCAATTTACCTTCCTTATGTAATTGATTACAATAAGAAGGTTGCAGGTCAAAGATTAGCTGAGATTGGAAAGTATCTGGGTCTTCCCGGAACCACAGATGATCAGCTTATTGATAGCTATACCTCAATGCTTATTGATATGAATAAGCAACTAAATATACCTCTCACTCTTAAGGAGTTTGGTGTAAAAGAGGAGGATTTCCTGGCAAACCTTGATAGAATCAGCAACAATGCCGTTTTGGATGCCTGCACAGGGTGTAATCCAAGAGAGACCAGTGTTGAGGACTTTAAAAAGATCTTTAAGGCTGTCTATTACGGTACCAAGATCGACTTCTAAACTGTTTCGATACGTTTTATCAGATAACCCATATATAAATCTCGCCCGATGGTCTTAGTACCATCGGGCCATTATACAAAAGAATTATGAAAATGCCAGCTTTAAATGATCAGGTGACGATACAAGAAGCTTTAGGCCGTTTGAAAAAATATGCCGAAACGGGACGAAAAATGCTCCGTATTGGTATTACGACTCTAACAGCATCAGAGATGGCTTCTGAGACCTCGATTGAGGTGGAGGAGGTTCTTGGAGATTTGGCAAATCAACCTGATAGTACTAATCAGAGTACAGCCTTTGAACTTGAACAGCTTGTTCTTGCAATTGAACTTTTATTCACTCAAGGCAAGGAGAGAAGAGTGATAATCAGTGGTAACCATTCTGCTGTCGAAAGGTTATTTGACAGCTGGGAATATCAGGGTTTTGGCTTTAAACCAGTGTTAATTCTTTCTGATGATTACCACGGGATCCTTCCTGCTGGTGCCAAATTAGTGAGGACTAATGAAATGTCATTAAAAGAAACGGAAGAGCTTTCTAATGTATCAGGGGTTATTGCTGCTGATATTGAATATGCTCAGAAGTATGCTCAATCATTGGTTGAAAAAGGAATCTCAGAGATCTGGAATTTTAGTCCACTATTAGTTCAGGTCCCTGAAGAAGTTCATGTAGAGAATGTTATCCCTGGTTATCCAAAATGGCCTGTGGCTAATATAGTTGCATTCAAGAATTAAAAAAAATCTGGCACGATTTTTTGATACGAAAAGTTAGAAAATAGAGTTCTTATTTTCAAAGAGAAATTCAACAGTTTAGATTGTCGGTTTACTTTTCATAGTTAGGTTGGTTATTTTTTAGGTAAGTGGAGACAATCTAACTGTTGGAGATCTCGAAAGGTAGAGGTAAGGAGCTTATCAGAAATGATACTTTCGCTTTTCGGTATAGATAACCCTTTAATATTACCGGAAATGAATAAAAAGCACAGCATTACAATTTGTCTTGGGAGTTCTTGTTATACTCGAGGAAATGATGTTAATCTCGAGATCATAAAAAACTTTCTTCAAGTAAATGGTCTGAAAGATCAAATAGATTTCAGGGGGCATCTCTGTGAAAACTCCTGCAGTCGCGGCCCCATGATAAAAATTGATGGTACCATCTACTATGAGGTAACATCCGCCCAAATTGAGAAAATATTACAAGAGACCCTGTTACCCTCTGGGAAAACAGCGGTTTCTCTCTGATTTTAAAAAAATATGATTAGTGATTTACCGGTATATACTTTAAGTAATAACTGTCAGGACTGTTATAAGTGTATTAGAGAATGCCCCGTTAAGGCCATTCGGATGGAACAGAATAGGGCAGGGATTATAGCAGAGCTTTGTGTGAGTTGTGGCCATTGTACTGCGGTTTGTCCTGCAGGTGCAAAGAAATACAGAAATGATACCGGAATTGTCCAAAATTGGTTAGATGAAGGAAGCGATATTGTCTTATCGTTGGCACCTTCATACGTGGTTTTACACGGGGGTAGAAGAGGGGAGATAGTTAGGCGTATTAAAGCTTCAGGATTTACACGGGTTTCTGAGACGGCACTAGGTGCTGAGATTGTAAATAGAAAGACAGAGGAGTGGTTAAAGAAGAGAAGACCCAATCTGGCAATTAGTAGTGCATGTCCTGCTGTCGTAAATCTTATTCATCAGTATTACCCTGAATTATCAGAATATATAGTACCCGTTGCTTCTCCAATGCTTGTTCATGCAAGAATGCTCAGACAGCTTATTGGAAAACAGGCGAAGATTGTTTTTGCAGGCCCCTGTATTGCTAAGAAGTATGAAGCTGATCATAGTGAAGGGCTGATCGATGCAGCAATCACATTTGATGAGTTACAAGATATTTTAGATGAGGCTCCTGTTCATGATGCTGTGACTAAGTTAGATTCATGGTTCCCTTTCCCTGCCGCCGATTGCAGGATTTATCCAATGGAAGGAGGCATGATTCGTGGTTTAAACGGTGTACCGGAGGAATATCATACGATGGCGTTTTCCGGAATGGAGAACTGTAAGGCTATTTTAAGCGATCTGAGAGAGAATAGTCCTGAAACACCGCTTTTTTTAGAATTGATGGCTTGTCAGGGGGGGTGTCTTATGGGACCAGGAGTTACAACAAAGGGATCTGTAGCTATAAGACAGTTAAGAATCCCAAATGACCTGACAAGTGGAAAACATGATAAACCCTGGCCTATTGCTATTCCTGCTTCGTTCCCTCCTGCTAAAATGGGTAGAAGAGCATATTTTACCTGTGTGCATAGTGAAGATGAGATGCGTAGTGCGCTCGAGAGCGTTGGAAAGCACTCTGCTGCTGATGAATTAAATTGTAGTGGATGTGGATACGATAGTTGTCGCGAATTGGCAATTGCTATGTTAGATGGGAAAGCCGAGAGGACACAATGCGTTAGTTACATGAGAAGAGTTGCAAATGATAAGGCTTCCGTTTTAATTGAGAAGATTCCTTTCGGTGTTGTAATGGTAGATGATCAACTTAGAATTGTTGATGCCAATAAGCAGTTTGCAGAACTTATAGGGGGTGATTTACCCATGATGTTTGAGGCTACAAATAGTCTTTATGGTGCAGATCTGAAAAAGATAGTCCCATTTTATAAACTCTTCTCTGCTGTTCTTGACTCTGGTGAAGAAAAAGTGGAGCATGATTTACGAGTCGGGGATAAATTCTTTAGAGTATCGGTTATAACTATTCGTAAGTACAAACTGGTAACCGGGATGATTGAAAATCTCAGAGATGAACGTACAAGGCATCAGGTGGCTGTTGATAGACTTCAGGATGTCATTAGCAAGAATATGAAGGTAGTCCAGGAGATTGCCTATTTGCTCGGCGAGAATGCTGCCTATACCGAATCGATGCTTCACTCTGTAATTGACTCTCATGAAGACAAAGATTAAAGACACGGCATTTCTTGAAACCGGTGCTTTTCTTCTTAGTAAGTTTGGTAATGAGGTTTGTGGTGACACTATCATGACTCGCCGTATTAAAGAGGAAAATCGGTATGTTGCTGTTTTATCTGATGGTTTGGGTAGTGGGATTAGGGCTAATGTGCTCTCGTCTCTTACAGCCTCAATGGCGCTTAACTTTACTTTAAGGCATGAGCCCGTCAGAAGAACTGCTGAAACCATTATGCAGACTCTACCGGTTGATAATAGAAGAAATATTAGTTATAGTACTTTCACAATTATCGATATTGATTTCTCAGGAGAGGCTGTGATAGTCGAGTATGATAACCCCAGATTGATGATTATCAGAGATAATAAAGCTTATTATCCTAACCGTGAACCGTTCTTTGTTCAAGGTGCCGGTGGAGAAAAAAAGCTCTGGCAATCAGCATGGGTTTTGAAACCTGATGATCGTCTGATTGTAGTCTCCGATGGTGTTATTCAATCAGGAATTGGTGGTCAACTGACCCCTTTTGGTTGGGAAGAGGATGGTTTTAAAGGGTATGTCCTGGCTTTACTGGAAAATCAACCTGATATCTCTGCACGTGATTTAGCTAAGAAAATTGTGCTTAGAAGCAAAGCAAATGACCATTTAGAACCGAAGGATGATATCTCAGCTATGGTCTTTTATTATAGGCAACCCAGACGTATGCTCATTTGTAGTGGCCCTCCTTACGATAATGGAAGAGATAGTCAACTTGCCTCCTCTGTCTCCGATTTTCAGGGTATAAAGGTAATTTGTGGAGGCACTACAGCCCAAATAATATCACGTGAACTGAATAGACCAGTATCTGTTACCCTCTCTTCTCCCCAGCCTGGTGTCCCCCCTCAAGCTTCTATGGCTGGTGTTGATCTTATTACTGAGGGTATCTTAACCCTTGGCAAGTTAGGTGAAACCCTTGAATCCGGTGCCTTTGATGAAATCCCTTCTCATAGCCCCGTGGCCTTAATGTCAAAGTATATCTTGGAATCAGATATAATTGAATTTATTGTCGGAACGAGAATTAATCAGGCACATCAAGATCCTGCCCTGCCCGTTGAATTAGAGATCAGGAGAAATATAATCAAACGTATTGCTCGAATTCTCGAAGAAAAATACCTAAAAGAGGTGGTTATTCATTATCTATAAGAGATGACTCTTCTGGTATTGAACGGATGATATATCTCTCAATTTTAGAGCCCTGTATCTTATGTGACAATCAAAAAATTGTCATATTATTGTTCAATAATGGACAAGCACTTTGAACGGCATTGAACAATCTAGATTATCCAAAGTACAAAATGGACTGCCTATTGCATTGATTATCTGTTGTCTCTTTTTCGTGGCATGGGCTTGGTTATTTAATTGAAAAACCAGATGGCATGGATCGTCCCATAGAAAAAAAGAAATGGCCCCTAAAGCGAAAGCTATTATTTGGATCTATAGGTGTTATTTTAATCACCTTAATCATAATGAGTGTGGTTCAGACCTCGAAGAGAAGGGTGAAGGTCGAAAAGGCTCAATTACTAATTGGTGATGTCGTATCAGGTAAGTTCAGAGAGTTTATACCCATAGATGGTACTGTCCTCCCGATGAATACTACTTATATTGATGCAATGCAGGGGGGGATTGTGGAGAAAATCTATGTTGAGGATGGTGCTATGCTTATGTTTGGTGATACAATTCTCAAGTTGCAGAACCCGCAGATGGAGCTGAGCTACATGGATCAGGAAACGAGGATGTATGATGCCATTAATAACCTCCAAAACTCAAGGGTAAATTTCGATCAGAGTAGATTTCTTAGACAAAAAGAGATTGTTCAGATCAGCTATCAGCTTGACCAGGCTACCCGCGATTACGATAGAAAGGTTAGATTACATAGTGAAAAAGTAATCTCTGATAAGGAGTACGAAGATGCTACTCGTGAGTATAATCTCACTCGAAAGCAGTTGACAATTAGTATCGAATTGAAGAAGCTGGATTCTTTGGCTGCCATTGAAGGAAAAAAGCAAATCGAAACAAGTATCACCAGAATAAAATCAAATCTGGAGCTTCTAAGAAGAAACCTTGCAAATATGTATGTTAAGGCTCCGTCTGATGGCGTTCTCTCCTCTTTTGAAGCTGAAATAGGCGAGACCAAAAATGCTGGTGAGCGACTGGGGCAAATTGATGTACCGGGTGGTTTTAAGATTAGAGCTAATATAGATGAAAGATATGTGGCCAAGGTCTATAAAGGCCAGCCGGCTGAGTTTGATTATAATGGTAAGACCTTCTCGCTCTCTGTTAGAAAGATCTACACTGATGTTACGAATGGTACTTTCCAGGTGGATCTTATCTTTGATAGCATAACTCCTATTGATGTCAAAAGAGGTCAAACACTTCAACTAAGGCTTCTCTTTAGCTCAGCCACCGATGCACTTATGATTAATCGTGGTGGGTTCTTCCAACAGACCGGAGGCAATTGGATCTTTGTTCTTAATGAAGATCAGACCAGAGCTGTGAAAAGAATAATCAAGATAGGTCGTCAGAACACCATGCAATATGAGGTTTTGGAAGGATTAAAAGTCAATGAAAAGGTTATCATTTCATCATACGAGAGCTTCTCAAATAGTGATGAGTTGATTTTAGAATAATTAAAAGAGTATATAAGATGATTAGTGTAGAAAAGCTTAGCCGTGTTTTTCGGACTGACGAGGTTGAAACAACAGCACTTAATGAGGTCTCATTTAAAGTGGTACCCGGAGAATTTGTCGCTATCATGGGCCCTTCAGGTTGTGGAAAATCAACTCTTTTAAATATTCTTGGTATGATTGATACCCCAAGTGGAGGAGCATATCTCTTTGATGGTAAATCTGTCGGAACCTTGTCAGAGCGCCAGCGTGCCAGATTAAGGAAAGAGGGGATAGGGTTTGTTTTCCAGAACTTTAATCTTATTGATGAGTTGAATGTCTTTGAGAATGTAGAACTCCCGCTGGTTTATTTAGGTCTGCCAACTGCTGAGCGTAAAGCAAGGGTTAATGAAGTATTGGATCAAATGAATATTGCTCACAGAAGCAAACATTATCCATTGCAGTTATCGGGTGGTCAACAACAGCGGGTAGCGGTAGCAAGGGCAGTCGTATCTCGTCCGAAAGTTTTATTAGCAGATGAACCAACCGGAAATCTTGATTCAGCCCATGGCGAGGAGGTCATGAACCTTCTTGAAGAGTTAAACAAAAAGGGAACAACTATTATAATGGTAACTCACTCTACTCGTGATGCTGAATATGCGAAAAGGATTATCAGACTTTTTGATGGACAGATAATTAATGAGAACTGGAAGAGTGATGCTACAGTCAGTATTTAATTTTAAACCTGATTGTAGTGAATACTGTAAATGTTAAAATAGTACTAAGAAGACTCTTTCGAAATAGAGAGTATTTCTTTATCAACCTCACTGGCTTAACGGTCTCATTAGCTTCGATTCTATTAATCGGATTGTATGTTGCTGATCAGTTTTCTTTTGACGGGAATATAAGAGACCATGAACGAACCTATCGAGTAGTTGAAATTCAGAATCAACCAGGGGTTGGAGAGCAGCATGTGGCGGTTACCATGGGGCCTCTTTCCGAGGCATTAAAGAATCGTGTTCCTCATGTTGAAGAATCGGTGAGGATGATGTATGGATGGTATATCAATATTATCAAAGTAGGTGAAAAGGAGTTTAGACCCTCTAATTTATGGTATACCGATGAGAATATGCTTGATTTCTTCGGTTATAAACTTAGCGAAGGATCAACTAAAACAGCTCTGGTTGACCCCAGGTCTGTTGTACTGACTCCCAAGACTGCTATGAAATTCTTCGGTGTAGAGAAAGGCGTTTTAGGTAGAACTCTTGTTCTTGATGGACAGACTTATAAGATAACCGGACTGCTTGAACCTTTCGAGAATAAAGGACATTTGGAGATTGGTATGTTATTGTCTATTAAGTCAATTACCGTATTACCCTTCTTCGATTTCATGAAGCAATGGGGCAATAATATGTTGGCCACTTATGTTAGACTCGACAATCAGGAGAATCTCGGTAAAGTTGAATCTACAATAAACACCTTAATTGATGAACAGTATAAAGATCAGCCTAAAGAATTTCGAGTCAAGATGTATCTGCAAAATATCCGCGATATCTATCTTCACTCCTCATATATCAAGTTTCAGGTGGCCAGTGTTTATGGCAATGCAACCCTTGTCTATTTATTCATAGCCGTTGCGCTATTGGTCTTAATAACAGCCATCGTTAACTTCATTAACATGTCGTTAGCAAGAGCGGTTAATCGCTCACGAGAGGCTGGTATGCGTAAGGTTCTTGGGGCATCCCGGCTGAACCTTTTTACACAATTCTTTAGTGAATCGTTGTTTTTAAGTCTTTTTGCCGGAGTTCTAGCCATTGTAATTACTCAGCTCCTGCTGCCCGCCTTAAACCTGACTTTGAATACCGATATCTCTGTATCATGGCTGTTCAGCCCAATTACTCTCTCTTTATTACTTCTTCTTATAATGGTTGTAAGTCTGTTTGGAGGGCTCTATCCCTCGCTCTATCTCTCACGGATGCAACCAATCGATGTTTTAAAGGGAGGTGCTGGCCCAAAAGGGAAAGCCTCCGGTCTATTGAGTCGGTTCCTTGTTGGATTCCAATATAGTGTTACTACGGCTCTTCTTATAATGGTTTCGGTGGCTTGGGCTCAATATCATTATGCTACAACCGTTGATCTGGGTATAAATTATACCAATGTTTTGGCAGTAAATCTGCCTTATGGGAAAGCTTATAAAAGTATGCCTGCTTTTCAGGAGGCTGTCAGCAAAATTCCCGGGGTAGAAAAGGTTGCAACATCGTCTGGATTTACTGCAGGGAGTGGAGATCAGGGTTCTATCATGGTTGACGATAGTGCTCAGACCCGCATTACGATGAGGCATTGTTATGTTGATCCTGAGTTCTTTGCAATGATGGAGATCCCTGTTGTTATGGGGAGAAACTTTGATAGATCAATTTTATCTGATACGAATGTGGTAATCCTTAATCAAGCTGCTGTTCAGGCGCTTGGATGGGATAATCCATTACAACAGAGATTTAAGAATTTTCAGTCTAATGATTCCCTTATTAAGATGCCTGTTATTGGTGTCGTCAGAGATTATCATTACTATTCATTACATTGGAAGATAGAACCTGCTGTTTATGTCTTTAAACCGAAGAGGCTTTATACGCTGATGGTTAAAGTGAATCCGGCTGTGGCTTCCGGCGAGGGTAATAAAAGACTTCTGGAGGAGATCGGCAAAGCCTGGAATAGTAATGTCGGTCAGTTACCTATTGAGACAACATGGGTTAAGCAGGAGGTTGCAAAATGGTATACCAGTGAGCAGAGCATGACCAGATTATTTATCTTTTTCGCACTGCTTTCTGTACTATTATCAGCATTTGGTCTTTATGGATTAAGTAGTTTAATGATGCAACAAAGGGTAAGAGAGATAGGGGTGCGAAGGGTGTTAGGGGCATCAACCTATTCACTTACTCTTTGGTTGCTTCAAAAGCATCTTAGATTGGTAGTTGTTGGTAGTATAATTGCAGTGCCCCTAGCATGGTACTTTGCTCAGAAATTAATTGAAGAATTTGCTTATCATATTGATTTGAATTTTTGGGTTTTCTTATTGGCTCCGGTTGCTACGCTTATCATTGCAACCAGTATTATTTTACAAAGGACTATTCAAACAGCGCGAACAATGCCCTATGTGGCACTGAAGGCTGAGTAGTAAATAAACGACGGATTCTCCTTCTTAGGCTTGTGATTTAATAAATCACAGGCCTTTTTTATTGCTGTGTAATATTTCTTCTGGCTTTGTAAAGTGGATGAAGTATCAAAAGAATTACAGAGACTATTATTAACGCATATCCCACTCCCCATAAGTCTGCAAAATATCCGAGAACTGGTGCAATAAGAGCTGCAAAAAGTGTTTCCGCCTGCGATTCTGCAGATAGTGCAGAAGCCAGGACATCTTTTTGTAGATTATCAGCTACCGCAGATATTCCAATCGGTTTGCGTAAATTCTCAATTAGGTAAATTCCCGAGAAAAGAATGATTGATATTATCTCAAGTCGAAAGGAATACATTATGCCACATAGTATACCTAAAACCAAGCCAAGGATCATTGTAATATTTAAAGGCTTTATTACGTCTCTGAATTTATCCGTAAATCTTCCGGAATTCTTAGAGCTATAGCTTGTAAGCAGGTAAATTACAGAATAAACCAGTCCAACCAAGATGGAAGATCTTTGCTGATTGTTCATCCATAGAAAGAGAGGTAATGAGAGAGCAAAAAGGCTAATAATCGGTTGTAGATAGTCCTTTACTGCCTTATAGTAACCTGTATAGACTGCCTGCGAGAGAATGGCTCCAAGCATAGCCCTGTTTTTAAAAGAGGAGATAAAATCTGAGAAGGTAGACTTGAACTGTTGAATAATCTGGCCTCTTTCAAGCTTTGTCGTTTTTCCATCCAACGATCTTGGGTAGGTAGTAATCAACCAAAGATCTAAGAGGTAAGGAACAATAGAGAAAAGAAACACAGATTTGTAGTCACCATGAAAGTATACAATGATGGCTGCCAGGATTGCTGAAAGTGCGGATCCTTTTTGTGACCATGAACGGGTATGACCATAATAATGGACTTTCTGATCAGTCCAACCTTTTATCTTGAGATACTCGAAAATCATTGCTTTGTGTGTTCCGGTACGAAATGCATCACCGTAACCAAAAAACAGTGCTGCAACTACTAAGGTTCCAAATGAGTTGGAGTAGTAATAAATCAGAAAGCTTATTATATAGAATACAAAGCTTTGAACAAGGCTTTTCCTTCTGCCAAGGGTATCTGCCAGCACCCCTGTTGGTATCTCGAAAAGGTTGATTGTTATTTCCTGGATGGCAATCAATGTTCCAACCTGAAGGTAAGTAAGATCTTTTTCCAAAAGAAATAGGAGCATAAATGGTTCGAAAAATCTAAGATTTTTAAGGAACCCATAGGCACAGAACTTTTGATATTGGAGATCTTTTGTAAAGGTGGCCATCTTCGTTCTTTTTTATAAATGTCGGTAAAAAAGGGTTGTCAGTTAAAAATCTCAAGTGATGAAAGTTTATTTAACAGAAGAGGCACAGGAAGAAAGTAGGTATTGAGTTGTCTGAGGCTAATCCAGAGTGAGGTAATTAGTGTGACTCATATGAGTGACATGAGACTCTCGACTCTCTCTCAACTCTTTCTCGACTCTTTCTCGACTCTCTCTATATATCTTCTCAATATCCCCTCTATATCCTCTACCTATATTGTTCTAATCCTACACGAGTTTATAGGGAGAGGATAGGGAGAGGATAGGGAGAGGATAGGGAGAGGATAGGGAGAGGATAGGGAG
>MTLC01004548.1_pt1 | contig 30449 bp, 26 predicted proteins | sample 1982451 | NCBI WGS metagenome assembly MTLC01 (sample SAMN05710165, study PRJNA340218) | biofilm metagenome | isolation source: sample SPH anode biofilm adapted to +100 mV | place: USA | collected 2012-02-03 | reverse complement strand
TATCCTCTCCCTATCCTCTCCCTATCCTCTCCCTATAAACTCGTGTAAGATTGGATTATCGTAGGTAGAGGATATTGAGAGGATATTGAGGAGATGTCGTGGAGATGTTGAGAGTGTCTTATCCGAAAATAGGTTGACAGTAAAGTAAATTCAATTCAGGATTATGAAATCAAATTAGATAGCAATTTTTGTCACGTACTTAGTGGTATTTTAGTTGATAAAAGAGAACTACCATACCCAAGGAATAAGTTTATATCTTGTCTTTTTTATGTATTCATCGTATCCGGAAAGTTCAATACGTAGTGTTGTATCTTCGAGATAGGTTCTTAGGATTAAGAGGAAAAGTGAAAAAGATACGGGTATAATGCTCCAAAGTGAGCCAAAGAAGAGAGGGAAGGCGATGGTCTGAAGGGTTGATCCTAAATAAGCTGGATGTCTTATTATACTGTATAAACCGTTTTTGCACACTGTATGCCCTCTCTCTCTTTGTATTCTGACCATGCTTGAGAAAAATCTATTTTGTTTTTGGGCTATAAGAAACAGGAGTTGTCCTGTTATAGTGAGGAGTATTCCTATCCCATAAAGGCCCCAATGTGAGATACTTGACCAGTGATACCGACCGGAATCTAGTCCTGCAACGATAAACATCGTAATAGTTCCAATGAATGATAGAGCCAGAATAACTTTATCCCATTTTTTAACTCCTTTGCCGGGCTTAGATCTTTCGGCAAGTAAGTCTTTATCGAGAGCAAATACAGTGTAATTTAATATGATCATAATTAAACCAATGGTGGTATATGTTAGCCCTTGCCAATATTTGATTGTCCCGGCTGCAAAGAAGATTAGCGAGAAGAATAATATAGTACCGAGTGATTGTTTAAAAAAGAGGTTTGATTTCATTGCGTTAAAAATTGGTTTGAGACTTCAAAATAACAATTAAAATGGTGGAGGTAAAAGATCCAATTCTTAGTTATTTTTGTCCAACCAATTTATAATTTATGCTGTTGATTATTGATCGGGAAAGTGGCATTAGAATATTTGATCAGATATATAATCAGATAGTTACCTTGATTGTAGACGGCATGCTTGATCAGGGAACAATACTACCCTCCACCAGGCAGCTTGCTAAAACACTTGGGGTTAATCGATCAACTGTTATACGTGTTTATGAAGAGTTGGGTGCTCAGGGTTATGTTGAAAGTACACCAGGGTCATATACTGTTGTTAGGAGACGGAGGCTGTTGTCTAGTAATGAGGTTGACCAACTACAGAATTCTCCTGATTTGACACTCTTTAATGATCAACTTGGGTTACCTTATGATTTAATGTTCAGTCACTTGGAGAATGAGGAATCAATTGGTAAAGAGAGTATAAATTTTCTTCGGCTCTCCCCAGACACACGTTTGTTGGAAGGAAAGGATATAAGGGCAAGTCTTCGGGATGCTTTAAATGGTCATCATGCTGATCCATTTGATTTTACTCTTGCAAGGGGCTTTAAACCTCTTAGACAACAAATAGTGAGACAGATGAAATTGCACAGTGTATTCGTTGAAGATGAAAATATATTAGTTACAAATGGTTCATTACAATCACTACAGCTTGTTTTTCAGGTGTTTTCTAAGCCTGGTGATACTATTGTTGTCGAAAATCCGACCTATTCCATTCTTTTATTGATTGCTAAAATATTCAAATTGGAGGTTATAGAAATCGAAATATCGAGAAATGGTCTGGATTTAGATAGATTAGAGGAGGTCTTTAAGGAGAAATCTGTTAGGTTTGTTTATGTCATGCCTACATATCAAAATCCAACTGGATGGTCGTTGTCAGCGGGGAATCGTGAGAGATTGTATCAGTTATGTGAGCATAATGATTGCATTTTAATCGAAGATAGTACTGAGGAGGAGCTGAAGTATAGTGGTAGAGGCTATGTCCCTGTTAAAGCATTAGATAAAAAAGGGCAAATAATTTATCTGGGCGCTTATACGAAGGTGTTAGCACCTGGTCTACGACTTGGTTGGATTGCTGCCAGTATTGAGTGTATAAAGAAATTGACCGTGGTTAAATCGGTGTTTGATATATCTTCTGGATCATTGAATCAAATGTTTCTTTATCATTTTATTATACGAGGTGCATTTGACCGACATCTTCAACGTTCAATCAGGGTTTATAAACGGAGAATGAAGGTTGCTGTTTTATCGATAAAAGAGTTTATTCCCGCAGATAGAATTGAATGGATTGAACCTAATGGGGGCTACATGATTTGGCTTAAGCTTTTAACTCTGCCAATCAAGTCGATAGAGAGCCATTTCCTTGCATTTGGCGTTTTAATACATAATGGACGGTACTTCTTTGTCAAGGAGCCTGAAAATAATTACATCAGAATTTGTATAGCTCAGACAAATGAATCAGAGATCAGAGAGGGTATAAAAAGGATTGGCGAGGCAATTAGAGTGCTCTAATTTATAATGAGTCTAATCATTGATTGTTAACTGGTTCTATCTTAATTGCATGTATGTTTCTATATGTGTAATTTTAATTGATATTTCTTAGGTAATATATTGGTAGTCAGGATATAAATTGATTGATAATTCGTTAACAACTACTGTATCAGGATTGAACAATATTCTTACATTTGTAAAGCTTTAGAAAAAAATCGCCTTAGGGTGATGCCAAATGTAGTTTCCAACATAAAAACCAAAAGTAGTGGATCTAATTATTGTTTATGCAATGGTTGCCATGGCCGGTTTAGGCATAACCGCGGCAGTGGTACTCTACTTCGTTGCCCAGAAGTTTAAGGTAATAGAAGATCCCCGGATCGACCAGGTAGCTGAGTTTTTGGCAGGGGCTAACTGTGGGGGATGTGGTTATGCCGGTTGTCGCAATTTTGCTGAGGCAGTGGTACAGAAGGGTTCACTTGATGGAATGAATTGTCCTCCGGGGGGTGCCGAGGTGATGGCCAAAGTGGCTGCTGTTCTCGGACTGGAGGCTCAGGTAAGTGATCCGCAGATTGCTGTAGTCAGATGCAATGGTGGAAAGATTCATTCCCCCGAAAAGGTGAGTTATGATGGGGCAATGAGTTGTGCTTCAGCTGCTGCTCTCTTTGCTGGTGTAGGTGGATGTAAGAATGGTTGTTTAGGACATGGCGACTGTGTCACTGCCTGTTCATTTGATGCAATCCACATTGATGAGACCACTGGTTTGCCTGTTGTTCATGATGAGTGTGTAGCTTGTGGTGCCTGTGTAAAGGCCTGCCCAAGAAATATCATCGAGCTTAGAAAACGTGGCCCGAAGGATCGCCGGATCTTTGTGAGTTGTGTGAACACTGAGAAGGGAGCCATCTCAAAGAAGAATTGCGAAGTAGCCTGTATTGGATGTGGAAAGTGCGTAAAGATTTGTCCGTTTGATGCCATTACACTGCAGAATAACATTGCTTACATTGATGATTCAAAATGTCGTCTCTGTCGTAAGTGCGTAGCGGAGTGTCCTACGGGTGCAATTCATGAGCTTAATTTTCCTGTAAAGGCAAAGGCGGCTGAAACAACTGAGGCAGTTGAGAATTAAGAGAATTAATAAATGTAGTCAATCACCTAAAAGCATTGCAAAGTGAGATTGAAGACTTTTAAAATAGGAGGGGTTCATCCTCCGGAGAATAAGATTACAGCCCATAAGGCTATTGAGTCATTGCCTGTGCCAACACTTGCCAGGGTTATGCTGCATCAGAATCTGGGTGTAGCTTCAGTGGCAACTGTTGCCAAGGGTGATGAGGTTAAGGTGGGTCAGATAATAGCCCGACAAGAGGGTTTTATCTCTTCATCAATTCATTCACCGGTTTCAGGTGTTGTAACCAGGATTGAGGAGTGTGTAGATGCCAGTGGATACCGTAAACCTGCAATATTTATTGAGACTAAAGGCGACGAGTGGCTCGAAGGTATTGATACTACCTCTGCTTTAGTTACTGAGATTAAAGCATCGAAAGAGGAGATTATCAAAAAGGTTACTGAAATGGGTATCGTAGGCTTGGGTGGTGCAACTTTCCCATCGCAGGTTAAACTGATGGTTCCTGAAGGTAATAAAGCTGAGTATATTATTATCAATGGTGTAGAATGTGAGCCTTATTTAACATCAGACCATCGGTTAATGGTTGAACGTCCTCATGAGATCATGATAGGAATTCAGCTGCTGATGAAGGCTACCGGAGCACCAAAGGCCTTGATTGGCATTGAGGCAAATAAGCCTGATGCAATTGATCTGCTGACTAAAGTTGCTCAGGAGTATTCAAATATTGAGGTTCATGGTCTTAAGGTGAAATACCCGCAGGGGGGTGAGAAGCAATTAATAAAGGCTTTGACTGGTCGAGAGGTACCTTCGGGTAAGCTACCTATTTCTGTAGGCTGTATCGTGAATAATGTCGGTACTGCTTTTGCTGTATATGAGGCTGTACAAAAGAATAAACCATTGGTTGAGCGTGTGGTGACTATTACAGGAAAGGGCTTGAAGGAGCCTGGCAACTTCCTGGTTAGAATAGGAACATCCATTGCTGATCTTTTGGCGCATTGTGGATACAATGCAGACCATGAAGCAAAGATAGTGAGTGGTGGTCCGATGATGGGTAAGGCAGTCACAACACCGGATATTCCCATGGTGAAGGGTACCTCTGGTATCCTTGTTTTGGAGGATGGTGTAGAAAGAGTTGCTGTAGAGCCATGTATTCGTTGTGGCCGGTGCACGCGGGTCTGTCCTATGGGATTAGAGCCCTATCTGTTGGCGATGGCCTCAAGTAAGAAGATGTATGATATTACCGAAGCAAATGCTGTAATGGATTGCATAGAATGTGGCTCATGTCAGTATATCTGTCCTGCTGGTCGTCCGCTACTTGACTATGTCAGGTTAGGGAAATCGGAGACAGGAAAGATTATGCGCAGTAGAAAATCAGTACAATAAAGATATTAACGAATAAATCAGCCGTAAGATATGAGTATGCTTACTATCAGCGGATCTCCTCATGTTCATACAGATGATTCTGTACAGAAGATAATGAGAGGGGTGATGATCTCCCTGATTCCGGCCGCACTGGTTTCATTTTATTTCTTCGGGTTACCTGCTATAATATTGACATTGGTCTCTATTTTAAGTTGTGTAGCAGTTGAGTATTTGATCCAGCGCTTTGTAATGAAAGAGAAACCATCGGTTACCGATGGTTCAGCAGCTTTGACCGGCTTGCTATTGGCGTTTAACGTACCGGCAAATCTTCCTATTTGGATGATAGTTATTGGTGCAATAGTATCCATTGGTATCGCAAAGATGTCATTTGGTGGGTTAGGAAAGAATCCTTTTAATCCTGCCCTGGTAGGTCGTGTATTTATGCTGATCTCTTTTCCTGTTCAGATGACCTCATGGCCCAAGCCAACAGAATTGAGTATGGTACTTTCAGATGCAGTTACAGGGCCAACTCCATTAGGGTTGGTTTCAGAGGGTCTGAAAAAGGGTGAGACAATGCAGACCTTGATGAACCAACTTCCCGACTATATTAATCTGGCGATGGGTAATATGGGAGGCTCAATAGGAGAAGTTTCGGCAGTTGCATTGCTTCTTGGAGGCTTGTATATGCTATATAAGAAGATAATCACCTGGCATATTCCTGTTGCATTTATAGGTAGTGCATTGATCTTTGCAGGGATAATGCATTTGGTTAACCCTGATCATTATATTGATCCGTTGTTCCATTTGATTACGGGTGGATTGATGTTAGGAGCTCTTTATATGGCTACCGATATGGTGACCTCGCCTATGTCGGTTACGGGGATGTTGATTTTCGGGGTAGGATGTGGAGTGATTACTATTCTAATCCGACTTTTTGGAGCCTATCCGGAAGGGGTATCATTTGCAATTCTGATTATGAATGCGGTTGTGCCTCTATTAAATAAAGCCTTTAAACCCGGACGCTTCGGTGTCGTTAAAAAATAGAAGTGATGGCACAGAAATTAGAATCGAACTTAAAGAACATGGTTCTCTCTCTGGCACTGATATCGTTGGTGATGTCAGGGGCTTTAGGGATGGTTTATAATCTGACCAAAGGACCAATTGAAGAGGCAAATAAGGCTAAGGAGGTTGCTGCCATTAAAGAGGTTCTTCCTCAATTTGATAATGATCCTTTGACTACTAAAAAAGAGGTAGATGGCCTAACAGTGTATACTGGTACCATGAGTGGTCAGGTTGTAGGCTTTGCTGTTAAAACCTATACTGAAAAAGGGTTCTCAGGCCGTTTTGATTTGATGGTAGGGTTTAAGATTGATGGGTCTATCAATAATATTAGTGTCTTAGAACAGAAGGAGACACCAGGCTTAGGCACTAAGATGAAAGAGGATAAGTTCAAGAATCAGTTTTTGGGCAAGAACCCTGAGTCTTATAAATTGATTGTGAAAAAGGATGGAGGAGAGGTTGATGCAATTACTGCAGCCACTATCTCGTCAAGGGCTTATTGTGATGCTATGCAGAAAGCCTATGATCTTGTTAAGAAGATAAGTGCTTCGGCTGATACAACAGCCGGGAAAGGAGGAGCTGAATAATGAAGAATCTGAAGTATTTTACCAATGGACTGATAAAGGAGAATCCAACATTTGTGTTGGTTTTGGGTACTTGTCCTACTCTGGCTGTTACTACCTCTGGTATTAACGGGTTGGGTATGGGTGCTGCTACAACCTTTGTTCTCCTCTTCTCTAATATGTTCATTGCCATGCTAAAGAACTTTATTCCTGATAAGGTTCGTATAGCTGCGTTTATTGTTGTGATTGCCACCTTTGTGACAATTGTTGATATGGTCATGAAGGCTTATGTTCCTGATCTTTATAAGACATTGGGTATCTTTATTCCGTTGATTGTGGTTAACTGTATTATTCTTGGAAGAGCAGAAGCATTTGCCCAAAAGAATAAAGTAGTTCCTGCAATACTGGATGGACTAGGGATGGGGCTTGGTTTTACGATGGCAATAACCTTACTCTCATTGGTACGTGAGTTACTTGGTAATGGTTCTTTGTTTGAAATTAAACTTCTGAGTGAGAGTGCTCAAACCATTCTTATTTTTATTCTGCCTCCGGGAGCATTTATAACTTACGGCTATATGATTGCCATAATGAATAGGGTTAAAGCTAAATACAATATCTAAACGGGAGAGCTATGGAATTTATCAGTATTATAATATTAGCGCTTTTCGTAAATAACGTTGTATTAGCGCAATTTCTTGGAATATGTCCTTTCTTAGGTGTTTCAGGAAAGGTATCTACCTCAATAGGTATGGGAGCCGCTGTAATCTTTGTTATGGCATTGGCTAACCTTGTTACTTATTTGATATACAATTTTGTCTTGGTTCCTTTGGGAATTGAGTTTATGCAAACCATCAGCTTTATCTTTGTGATTGCTGCTCTGGTTCAGGTTGTTGAGATTATCCTTAAGAAAGCTGTTCCTTCGCTATATCAGGCATTGGGTATTTATCTGCCACTTATTACTACTAACTGCGCTGTTTTGGGTATCGCTCTTTTAGCTATCCAGAAGCAGTATTCAATGGTGTTAAGTGTTGTTTACGCTGCCGCTATAGGTGCAGGTTTTACACTGGCTATGATTCTAATGGCTGGTATTCGTGAGCAGATGGAGGTGACGGGTTATCCTAAAGCAATGAAGGGTTTCCCTATGTCGCTTTTGATTGCCGGACTACTTTCTTTGGCATTTATGGGTTTCTCAGGCCTTGTAAAGTAATTTCTCTGTAATAGATATGTAGGGGTTCTGATTCATCAGAGCCCCTTTTTTATTGATCTGATTAGGGTAAATAATGGTTGAATCGCTAACTTTGCAATAAAGGCTATAAGGCCGGTTAAGACTGTACTATGAACAAGCCAATACTGCATTTAGAGAAAGCATCCGTTTTTCAGCGGGATATCCTTATCCTCAAGAATGTTTCACTGACGATGCAATCAGGAGAGTTTGCTTATTTAATCGGAAAAACAGGGAGTGGTAAGTCCAGTTTGATGAAGACATTATATGCAGAATTACCTCTAAAAGAGGGTTTGGCTTATGTAGCTGATTACTCTTTGGCCGATATTCGCCGAAAAGATATCCCGCCTCTTCGTCGTAAACTTGGTATAGTCTTTCAGGATTTTCAACTGCTTGCCGATAGAAGTGTTACCGATAATCTGCTTTTCATCATGGAGGCAACTGGTTGGACTGATAAGACCAAGATGAAATTTAGGGCAGAGGAGGTTCTTAGGCAGGTGGGTTTACAGAATAAAGGCTATAAGTTCCCTCATCAGCTTTCAGGCGGAGAGCAGCAAAGGGTTGCGATTGCACGAGCTTTGATTAATAGCCCTGTCTTAATACTCGCAGATGAGCCGACCGGTAATCTAGATCCGGATACTTCAGCTGGCATCATGTCTTTACTATTTGAGATTAGCCAACAAGGATCAGCCGTTCTGATGGCGACTCATAACTATAATTTGATTCGTAAGTTCCCGGCCAGGGTACTTCGTGTTGAGGATGCCTCAGTTATTGAGGAGGTGACCGTCTTTATGCCCTCAACGCCCCAGCCGGTGATGATTGAGCAAGATCTGAGTGATTCTGTTCCTCAGGAAGAGTCTTATGAAAATCTGGTTGATAGATTGGAGGCTGATTTGTCTGAGTCAGAGGAAAAGCCTATCGATATAGAGCCTTAGTAATTTAAGTTAGTTACTAAATAGTTTGATTGGTTTGTCTTAAGATAATTCATGAAAAGTGATATTGCTCTCAAATTGTCGCTTTTGTGTAGTCCTTAGCCTATTAGATTTGATTCGTGATTTACCTATTATCCCAAATCAGGTTAATTAGCTGATCTCTCTTTATGGTATTGTCATAAGGCTGTAAGCCTATCTCTCGCTTGTGTATATCTTCTAGGGTGAAGGGAGTATCTAAAAGGTTCGTGGCTTTTTCTCTTAGTTTCATCGGGTCGTTTTCAATATGGCAGAGAGGAGAAAGTAATGTGCCTTCAACCATGTTTTGATTAACCAGACAATGCCGTCCTGAATAAAGGGTGTTTAGTAACTTTAACTTTAATCCCGTGGCTTGGAAGGTCACCATCACGTGTACTCCAGCTTCGGAAGTCAATTGTTGCATGGTATTGTCGTCGGGATTAGGAATGAGTGTAATGTTTGAGCTCTTTTCTATCATCTGTTTTAGCCGCTCTGATGGATCCATCCCGGCGATAATCAGCGGGGTATTTGAACCTGCAAAAACTTCAGTAGTCAGGTATTCCGCTGCGATTGCATTTTCCGGAACAGAGAGCTTCCCCTGATAGAGGCAGTACGTGCCTGAGCCTTCCTTAGAACTAACACTATCATGTCCATGGAAACTGGGGATATGATGACATTTATGCCCTCCGTATCTTGAGGCTAACTGTTGGTTGTCTGATTCTGAAACGGTCAGTATTAAATCGGCGTGGTGCAGAATGGGCTCGAATAGTTGTAGTTTTCTTGCTTCTATCGAGAAGAAGAGTTTTTTAATCAGGTTGTTCTCTGCTTTCGCCAGATGCTGATAATACTCATGCTCAATGTTGCTTTCTCTATAAGCCTTAATCCTCCCTTTTAGTAATGGGTGGCTTAAATATGCACAAGAGTGAAGACCCTCAAACAGAATTGGGTCATTATCGTTAAGTAAGTTCTTTAATAGCTGGTCTGATTGCCTTGTTTTAACAATAAATGGTAGTTTGGAGAAGATATTTATTGGGGATGATGACCGTTTATAGTAGTACACTTTTTTACAGAGAGCTTCAAGTTCTCTACTGGGTTTTCTGCCGTATTGGTAACAATGAAGTGTTACTTCTATCCCAATTGAGGAAAGAGATCTGATTTTGTGATAAACATCAATTACACCTCCATAGTTTGCTGGAAAAGGGATATCAAAAGAGATGATATGAAGATGTTTCTTGCTTTGTGTATCCATGAAAATTCTTAGTTTTTTAGAAATGGCAGATAGATCTCTTTTAATGTGTCTAGTTGATGTTCCCAGGTCAACTCTTCAGCTGCAATAACACAATTATTTCGGTATTGGTCCATTAATTTCTCATTGCCGAGTAGGGTATTTATTTTTTCGGCGATATGTTTTGGGTCGTGCGTGTCGATAAATTCTCCGATGTTGTATTGTTCTACAACCTGGGCTATTTCGGGTAAGCGGGACACTAAAACTGGTGTCTGACACCTGATATAATCGAAGAGCTTGTTGGGGAGGCTGAATCGATAATTAGGATTGGTGTCTTTATCAATGGATATACCGAGATCGGCTGCTAGCGTATAGGAGGAGAGTTGATCGTATGGTAATCGGCCAAAGATGGTTACTCTCTCTTCCAAATGATGAGCCTTTATCATCTCTTTGAGGATATCAAAGACATCACCCGAGCCAATGATCCATAGAACTGTATTTGGGAGGTACTGCATTGCGAGGACTAACTCTTCAGCACCTCTGTCAATATTGATTCCTGCACCCTGAAGTAAAATGACACTCTTACCCATAGGCCTTTCAGCAGGTTGGGGTAAGGAAGTCTGCAATAGTCTTTTGGGTAGGTTTTTTATGACATAGAGATCTTTTCCGTATCTAAGTTTGTATTCATTTGCAATGCTCTTGTTGACTGTAATGATTACTCTCAGTTTCGGGAATATGGTTTTCTCGATTGATAGCCAGATATTCCGGGTGATTGGTCTGTGGATCAGTTCTGGCGTTTCGGTGTAAAACTCATGAGAGTCGTAAATGATTGGTATTCTCTTTAATTTCGAGGCTAGATAACAAGCGGGTAGTGTGTCAAGGTCGTTTGCAACAATCAGATCAGTTTTGTGGAAAAGTAGCCAGAAGAAGAGCCGGAAGTTGAACTCGGCATAGAAAAGGGGGCCTTTCTCGAATACCAGCTTCATTCTATGAGTTTGCCAATCTTTTACCGGGAGAGCAGGACTAGATCTTTTTTTTCGTCCAATAAGAAGTGGTGCAAATCCAAAAGAGAGAAGTGTTGAGCAGACCTTCTCTAGTCTTTGGTCGCTTATAAGGTCGTTGGTGACCGCCAGTATAACTCTGTTTCTTGATTTACTAATAGTCATTTTCTTTAAACGAATCCGGCGCCGATTTTGTATCTCGGCGCCGGAAAATATTAGTATGCTCTTGCGAAGAATACCCGATGGGGTGAGGGGTTTCCTGTAAGGATACATTTGCCCTCTTCTGGTTCAGGATTGATGGGTATAAATCGAATAGTTGCTTTAGTCATCTCTTTAATCTTCTGTTCAGTCTCTGGAGTACCATCCCAATGGGCTGCCACAAAGCCACCTTTGTCAAGTGCTGCTTCGAAATCTTCCCAAGTATCAACAGAACGAGTATTCTCTTCACGGTATGTGGCCGCTTTATTAAAGAGATTAGATTGAATCTCTTCTAAAAGGGTTGATACATACTCTTCGATGCCCTCTAAAGCAATAATCTCTTTGGTAAGGGTATCACGACGAGCTACTTCAGCTGTTCCATTCTCAAGATCGCGTGGACCAATGGCAATACGAACAGGAACGCCTTTAAATTCATATTCATTGAACTTCCAGCCAGGTGTTAGTCCGTCACGGTTATCATATTTAACCGAGATTCCTTTTTTGCGCAAGGCAGTGATGATAGGTTTTACTGCCTCATCAATAGTTGCTAATTGCTCTTCTTTTCTGAAGATTGGGATAATAGCAACCTGGATAGGAGCGAGGCGCGGAGGAAGGACGAGGCCATTGTCATCAGAATGAGACATGATTAAAGCACCCATTAGTCTGGTTGAGACACCCCATGAGGTAGCCCATACATAATCTAATTGATTCTGCTTATTGAGGAACTTCACGTCAAAAGCTTTTGCAAAGTTCTGACCTAGGAAGTGACTAGTGCCGGCTTGTAGGGCTTTTCCATCTTGCATCATCGCTTCAATACAGAAGGTTTCAACGGCACCTGCAAATCTTTCGTTGGGAGATTTTACACCTTTACGTACAGGTACAGCCATCCAGTTCTCGGCGAAATCAGCATAAACATCCAGCATTTGTCTTGCTTCAGCAAGAGCCTCATCGGCTGTAGCATGTGCTGTGTGTCCCTCTTGCCATAGAAACTCGGCGGTGCGAAGGAAAAGTCGGGTACGCATTTCCCATCTGACCACATTAGCCCATTGATTTACCAGGATTGGTAAGTCGCGGTATGATTGAATCCAATTACGATAGGTATCCCAAATGATCGTCTCTGAAGTGGGTCTTACAATTAACTCTTCTTCAAGTTTAGCTTCCGGATCAACAATTACTCCTTTCCCATCGGGAGAGTTCTTGAGTCTGTAATGGGTCACCACAGCGCACTCTTTGGCAAAACCCTCTACGTGGCTAGCCTCCTTGCTAAAGAAGGATTTTGGAATGAATAGTGGAAAATATGCATTCTCGTGCCCTGTCTCTTTAAATTTGGCATCTAATACTTGTTGCATTTTCTCCCAAATGGCATAACCATAGGGTTTTATTACCATACAACCTCTAACAGCAGAGTTCTCTGCCAGATCAGCTTTAATTACCAGATCGTTGTACCATTGCGAGTAGTTTTCTGCTCTTGAAGAAAAATTCTTAGCCATTCTATTTTGTGGTATGAATTTTGGATAAATTCTAAGAAATATTGCACCTTTGCTACGATATGCAAAAGTTTCACAAAGTTAGCAATTATGTGGTAATGGTTCAAAATTAGCTACTGTGATAGATTTTATCGAAAAGAGGATTAACACACGCACAGAAATTAAAACGCACGTTCCAAAATTCCAGGAGGACATAATATGAAACCTAAAGTATTATTATCAGTTGTCGCCCTAGCCTTTTTATCTGCTTCCTGTACGAATGCTTTTATGGCAGGGAATGCTTACGATGATGTTTATTACAACCCATCGAGAGTTGAGACAAAGCCTGTTGATGAACAGGTTGCCCAAACAAATCCTTCTCAGGGGTACCAACGCTCTGGTGTTTCTGTCTCTAACCAAAATTCGGCACAAGATGATCGATCATTTGCTGACCAACAAAAGAGGTACTCTGAACAGGCTGCTGCTCAATATGAAGGTGAGGCAATTGAAGGAGATTCTGATTTGGCGGTAAATTCTTCCTCTGATGGTTATAATCCGGATGATTATTATGATTATGAGTATTCTGCCAGAATAAGAAGGTTTCATAACCCTATCCCTTTCTATTCCTATTATGACGACTATTATACCGATCTATACTGGTATACCAGTAATCCTTATTCCTGGGGTACTTCAATCTACACTGGTTATTGGGGTTCTCCCTACTTTGGACCTGGTTATGGTGTTGGACTGAGCTGGAATTGGGGTTGGGGTTCGGTAGGCTTTGGTTGGAGCTATCCTTATTATGGTTGGGGTTATCCTTACTATGGATGGAATAGCTGGAACTATGGCTGGGGTTATCCTGGTTATGGTGGCTACTGGAATGGATATTGGAATGGATGGTGGGACAATCATTACCATCATGGCGGTGGCATCAATCGAGATGATATAGTTTGGGGACCTAGAGGAAATAGAGGTTCAAGTAATATTGGTGGGACCAGCGGAAGACCTGATAGATCAATGACCGGGGTTAATAATCGACGTACTGAGGCTGCTGGTGGAGGTTCATCAATTACCCGACCTACAACCGGAGGAGCTGTTAATACTGGTAATAATGTGGTTGGTGGCTCAACAACCGGTTCGACATTGACTAATAGAAGAGCTCAGGCATCAGGTGATAGAAACATAACCGCCCCAACGAATACGCAAAACCCTGTTAATACTGACCCTACAACAACTGATTTGAATAATCGCAGAGCTTCAGCTTCAAATCTGAATCGCGTACAAAACCAAGCCTCCGAGTCAGAACAGAACGGTACTGGTAATTCTGCTATCACCAGACCCGCAGACAATAATGATTCTCGCACAACTGCCTCACAAAGAAGATACGCTAGACCTGAAGGATATGACTATAGCCGATACTCCAGAGGTAACAATGGAGCAGAAAATGGCTCATCTTCAAATGATGGACATCAGCGTGCAACAAATAATAGACCTACCCGCGATTATAGGGCTCCTGAGCAAAATAGAACCAGATCAAGCGATGAGTTTGTCAACCCGGGTAATTCTCAAAGAACTTACACTGCACCTACCAATTCAAATAGACAGATCCAAAGAGAGGAGTCATCAGGACAAAAAAGAAGCTATGACGTTCCTGCAAGAAGATCTGAAAATGGTAGTAATAGCAGAACCTATACTGCTCCATCTTCTCCTACACAGAACTACTCTGCTCCTTCACGCTCTGGCAGTGGCTCAGGAAATTCTTCCTCATATAGCCCATCCAGAAGTTCTGGGGGTAACTCATCAGGTTCATCTGGCGGCAACTCTGGTGGAAGACGTCGCTAATCTCAGTGGTTTAAAATAAAGTCGAAATATTAATCTTACTGACTATGAATAGGATTATTTCAATGGTGTTGTTGGTTCTGTTTGGATTAACTGCATACGGACAGACTGCCTCAGAAGCCCTACGTTATTCCAATATTGGATTTGGGACTACTGCAAGAGCTACAGCAATGGGTGGTGCCTTTGGAGCCCTCGGGGGCGATTTCTCTTCGATATCTATTAATCCTGCGGGCCTTGGGGTCTATAGAACCTCTGAAATTGTAGTTACTCCTCTCTTTACTCATGGTTCTATAGAATCTGATTTCATGGGGAAAATTGGAAGTGATGATAAATATAACTTCTCAATTGCTAATGTTGGGGCTGTTTTAACCACTATTATTCCTGATAGACTTGAAAAGGGTGGTTGGAAAAGTGTTCAATTTGGTGTTGGAATGAATAGATTACAGAGTTTCCATAACCGGATGTACCTCTCAGGGTATAATAATGAAAACTCTCTTATGACAAGCTATAGGGATTATGCGAATAATAACTACGCTAGTGGAGTAATTGATGACTATGGTCCTGAATCATTGGCGGCAGATGCTAACCTCCTTTATTTTGATGATCAATTAAATCGTTGGTTTGTTGATATGCCTAATGGTGGCGTGCAGCAAACAAAGACTCTTCTTACAGAGGGTTATCAGAATGAGATAAGCTTGTCTGTTTCCGGTAATTATAATGATATGCTCTACCTGGGAGCATCTCTTGGTATTCCTTTTATTAACTACTACGAGTATTCAACATTTACTGAAAGTGATATTGATAATACAAATCCTTATTTCAATACATATACTCTAAGTAACGAGTTGAAGACTACCGGTACAGGGATTAACCTGAAGTTGGGCGCAATACTCCGTCCTGCTGATTTCGTTAGAATAGGTCTTGCTTATCACACACCTACCTGGTACGGTAATATGGAGGATAATTATCAGAGTCATATTACTTCCAGTTTTGATAGCTCGTTCCTGAATAAGTCGGTTGATTCAAAATATGGGATCTATCAGTATGAGTTGCAGACACCCTCTCGGCTGATTGGGTCTCTTGCTTTCATAGTAGGTAATGTAGCTACAATTAGTGGGGATTATACGTTGGTGGATTATTCAAATGCTAAGTTCAGACCAACCGGGGAGAATGAAGGAGCAAATTCAGATATAAAGAATTTCTATCGTTCACAAAATCAATTTAGAATTGGTGCTGAGTATCGCTTAGGTTCTCTTAGTTTACGTGGTGGTTTCTTCCATGCTGATAGTCCGTATAAAAGTGGTGTTAATGATGGAGAACAGACGGGCTATTCTGCTGGTATCGGGTTTAAGAGTCAGTTCTATTTTGTTGATCTCTCATGGAATCATACAAGCTATAAAGAGGATTATTATCTCTATACCTATTTGAATCAAGGAAGTGGTTCTGCTCCGGTTTCGAATAACACCTTAACCAGAGATAACTTTATGGTTACCTTAGGGATTAAACTATAGCCAATCTACCAGCCCTATACTAGATTAAAGGGATACTAAATAAAGAGGTGGGTGAAACATTGTTTTTCACCCACCTCTTTCGTTTACTTAGTTAGTTCAGGTACTGATCTACAGAGTATAAATCTGCAGATGCTAATTTCGGGTCAATATCCCTATTTCGCAGCGATACACTCTATTTCAATAAGAACTCCTAATGGGAGCTTTACTACACCATATGCTGCACGGGCTGGAGGATTCTCATTAAAGAATCGTCCGTATACCTCATTCATCGCAGCAAAGTTGTTCATATCGCTTAAAAGACATGTGCATTTTACCACGTTAGAATAGTCATAGCCTGCTTCGTTCAGGATTGCTCCAATGTTCTTTAGCACCTGCTCGGTCTGTTCTAATATTCCTCCGTCAACCACGGTTGAAGTTGTTGGGTTGATAGGGATCTGTCCTGAGACATATAAAGTACCATTGGCTTCAACGGCTTGAGAATATGGTCCAATAGCCTTTGGTGCATTTGGGGTTGAAATGATTTTCTTCATGGAATCAATATTTATTATCAAAGTTAAGGATTTAAAAGTTCTTTGCATCTTCAGGGGTAGGGTAGATTGTATCCATAGATCTCCAATTGTTCTCATTGAAAGGGCGCATGGCATTTAATGGTTGCCAGCCATCCAGATACTTTAGATCAGATGGTCCAATCTGCATTGGGTAGACCACCCCTTGGTCGATCATTCTGAGAAGTGACGTTCCTAATAGTAGAGGTTTGTTTGGTGTGATAATACGGTTGTTGGTCTTGAATAGGATGTTTGCTATTGAGAGATCTGTAATAAGGTTGTCCTTTATTATTAATATCTCATCTGAAAGCCCTCGCTGGCTTAATAACTGATTTAATTTTGTTCTGTCGGAGTACTTAAGATCGTAGGTGATATCGTTGTCGTTAATGCATTGGAGGTTGTTTATCTCCTTTGTTGCATATGGTCGGAACTCAACGTTTAACTGTTTCAGATTATATGTTACACGGCACCTCAATAAACCATTTGATTTTGGAGGAGGAGGGAGAAGGTCGCCCAGAGATTGTTCCGGATAGCTGTTATAGAATCTTTGTATTGTAGCTGTATATCGCTTATTGTGATACGACAGGTTCCTGTAATGCCCCTCTGATACTGCTATGGTTTCAAGAAATGGTAACATAGATCTTCTGTAATAACTCTTCCCACTCTGTTTTGATATTACTGTTGATGGTAATGCCCCCACCACTTTTAAAGTGAAGGCCATTGTCTGTTTTCTCGATAAATCTTATTAGTACACAACTATCGAGAGTGTTACCGTCAAAGTATCCTGCAACGCCGGTATAATACCCTCTCTCATATTTCTCAGCCTCAAGGATGATTTCAATAGTCTTCTCTTTTGGTGCTCCGGATATTGATCCTGCCGGCAGTAATTTAAATATTATAGTACCTATGGTTTTATTCCAATCAGCCGATAAGACTCCGCTAATCTCAGAACTCATTTGTAATAACTCTTTGCCTCGAGCCCGGATTGGAGTTATATAGGCAAATTGATTGACTCGCACTCTTTCTGCAACCAGACTCAGATCATTTCTAATTAGATCTACAATGGTATAGTGTTCAGCCTTCTCTTTCGGATCCTCTCGTAACCTGGATGCTGCATCTTCTTGGTTTGCATCAATGGTTCCTTTCATAGGGTGTGATTCTATTCTCCCCCCATTGGAAATCGTAATAAAGGTTTCAGGGGAGAAACAGACCATTGTATCTTTTAGAAGAAGCTTGTAGCGGGCGTTGCTGTGGGTGAATAGGTTTTCAAGACTAAGATTTGTGGTAATAGGTGTTGGCAAGGTGAGGTTCAGAAGGTAGGAGTCACCATGTTTTATACTGTTTTGTACCGTTTTGAAAGCATCTTCGTATCGCCTCTCATCCTGATGTAGCACTGAGAAGTTGATTGTCTCAGGTAGTGGCTCTTTTTGAATAGGCGAATACTTAAAATCTGGAAACTCGAAGTAGAGTTTGTGTGAGTCTAACTCAGAATAGGGGATGACCAAAGGATTGTTGGAAAGGAAGTCGATCATGAACACAAATGGGATCTTTTTACTACCCAATTCGTTCATTCTAGCCTCTGCTTTTTGTGCCTCCTCTTTGTTAAGCCATCGATTCATTTCGCAAAGTTAGCCATTGCGGTCAATCTGAGTGATATGAAATTTGTCTTATAGCTTTACCTTTGCAAAAAAGATTGATATGAGATTGCTATTGCTTGATAATCGTGATTCCTTTACTTATAATCTGGTTCAGATTATCAGGGAGGCTGGTATTGAGCAACTAATGGTGTGTCCAGTGGATGAGTTCTCCAGTGTCAATCTGCATGACTATGACAGGTTTATTATCTCCCCGGGACCTGATTTACCGGGTGCTTATCCTCAAATCTTTCAGCTTATTGATTATGTGGTCTCGGCTGGAAAGCCGGTTCTTGGTGTTTGTCTTGGTCACCAGTCGATTGCCCAGTGGTTTGGAGCCGATCTAATACAACCATCCACTATTGCACATGGTATACGTTCTGAGATTCTTATGGTTAATAGTCATCCTTCCCTATTTCGGGATCTGCCAGATTTGATGCAGGTAGGTAGATATCATAGTTGGGCTGTGAATCCTGAAAATGTTGGAAGAGACCTCTTGGTTACTTCCACTATGATTGACGGAATAGTAATGTCATTGAGGCATAGAGATCTGCCAATAGATGGTGTACAGTTTCATCCTGAGTCAATTATGACTGATGAAGGTACGACAATGATAGAGAATTGGCTTACCTACTCATGGTAAGCTAAGTTATAAAATGAGTGCTTCTTGCCTGATTGTAAGAATGATCTTGAGATTTTTTACTATTAAGTAATTAAAAGGATTACTTATGGTATCCTATGGGTACAATAAATAGGGTTTTCTTTGAGCGTCGAATTGGTCAAGTCCTACTGCCCATTTTTCTTTAATTTGTTTTTCGGTCTCTCCATTGATAATGGCCTTTCTGAGGCTTGAGGTTCCGGCTAGTTTATCGAAGAACTCAGGATTGTTAAAAAACTTTTCCTTTAATTTTGATTGGTTATAGAATGCGATCAGCCATGAAAGGTCAATTTTATTCGGAGGATTAATTCTAGTAAGATTTATGCCATAAACTCTTTTGCCGGAAAGGGGTGGGGTTTTGGCTGAAGGCATTGGTTGAGGTGTAAAAGAGAACTCTTTGATACTATAGTAGGGTGCTCCAATTATCTGGAACGGCTGGTCGGTACCACGACCAATGCTAACTTCTGTCCCTTCAAAAAGGCAAAGTGATGGGTAGAGTAGTATTGATTGAAGATTTGGTAAGTTCGGGGAGGGTTTTACTGCCAGAGGTTGTTTTAATCCATGCTTATAGCCATGCATTGCTATAACTGTTAGCTTGCATGTTACACCTGCTTTTAGCCATCTTTCTCCATTAATCATTTGAGCCAATTCACCACAGGTCATCGCATAGACAATTGGAATTGGATGCATTCCTACAAATGACTTGTGGGCAATCTCCAGAATTGGGCCATCCATGTAATGATCGTTAGGATTAGGGCGATCCAGAATAATAACCTCTTTATTATTCTCTGCAGATGCCTCCATCACATAATGCATTGTGCTTATATAAGTATAGAATCTTACTCCAACATCCTGAAGATCATAAATCATCACGTCTATATCCGCAAGCTGTGAGGCTGTTGGTTTCTTGTTTTTCCCGTATAGACTAATAATTGGTAGTCCCGTCTTAGAGTCTTTCTGATCAGCAATGATTGCTCCTGCCTCTTCTTCACCTCTAAATCCATGTTCAGGGACAAAAATTGCTTTTATATCTATTCCCAAGCTTATAAGGGTATCCGCAAGAGATCGATTTAAAACGACAGAGGATTGATGTATAACCAAGCCGACTCTCTTTCCTGTTAGTAGTGGCAGATATTCAGATATTTGATAGTCTGCAGGAAGTACAGGTCTTTGGATCTCTGATTTGGGACAAGATGAACTGGTCTTATAATCTATTCTATCTATTGCAGTAAGGGGATCGTTAAGAGATGCTAATAGTACAATAAGTAGAAAAAAGTATATCCCTTTTTTGATCTTCATTATTCCGGGTGTGATTATGTGTTCTTTGAATGACAACATTTGCAAAGGTAAAGATATAGTCTTAAGGGATTGATTGAGTCTGATTGGTGACTTTGCTATCTTATTTGATTTTGGTGAAAGGGCATGCTTTCTAAGATGTGATTTTGACTGAGAAAATTTCTAAGCGATATTGACATATTCGTCTGATTTATACTATATTTGTTTTATTAAGGTATTTGAGTACCTGCATTATTAATAATACCTGTTTTACAAATCGTAAACAAAAGTGTATGGGTTTGTAAGAGTATCGCACCAAATAGCAAAGGAGAAACCAAAATTAAAGAAAGAAAAGCCGTGAGTATTTGATGTTGACTATGAAGTAGTAGTGGCGCATTATCCGTGCTTTTCTTTAGAACTAATGAACACTAATCATTTAGAGATGAAATTACTACAAACAATCGAGAGGCTTATTCTTAGGTTAAAGCCGCCACCAAGTCTCAGTGTACCTGTTACCATTTTAAGTGGGGTAATGGCTGGTTTGATGATCTTTCTTTTTTATGTTTCTAATGCTGCCTCATATCTTTCTGATGATCCGGCAACCTGCATAAATTGTCATATAATGCAGCCTGAATATGCAAGTTGGTTTCATAGCTCTCATCAAAGGGTGGCAAATTGCAATGACTGCCATGTGCCTCATAACAATGTTTTTAACAAGTACTATTTCAAGGCAAAAGATGGTCTTCGACATGCAACAATGTTTACGTTGAGGGCAGAACCTCAGGTTATCAAAATGCATAAACCTGGTCAAAATGTCGTTCAACAGAACTGTTTACGATGTCATCAACAGATGTTTGATCATAATATTATTGAGCTAAAGCATCAGGGATTTCAGTCAGTGACTGAAACACGTCAGTGTTGGGAGTGTCATAGAACAACTCCGCATGGATCAGTTAAGGGGTTAGCAACTGTGCCTAATGCCCTAGTTCCGGTCTTAGGGCCAATTGTACCAGATTGGTTGAAGATAAGAATGAAAGAATCGAAAAATAATGAATAATGTCTTAGGGCATGAAAAAACTATAATCAGATGAAGAAGAGTGAATCAAGTGGAAAATTGAAGATAATTTTGATGTTTTCTGCAACCATCGTTGTTACGTTCTTATTAGGTTTATTAGCTGCAAGTATAATTGAGCGAAGGTCTGAAAAGAACTTTGTTTATAAACCAATGGTTCAGCTTACCGAAAATGAGCCTAGGAACGAGATTTGGGGGCTAAATTATCCATTAGAGTACCAAAGCTACATTCAGACTGCTGATACCAGCTTCAGAAGTAAACATGGCGGAAGTGCAACACATGATATGCTTTCTGAAAATCCATCCATGGTTATTCTTTGGGCAGGTTATGCTTTCTCGAAGGATTACAAGCAGGGTAGAGGGCACTATTATGCTATTGATGATATCAGGAATACCTTAAGGACTGGTGCTCCGATGGGATCTGAAGAGGGTCCTCAGCCCTCTACCTGTTGGAGTTGTAAGAGTCCTGATGTCCCAAGAATGATGGCGAAGGAGGGTGTTGAGACTTTTTACAAAGGGAAGTGGGCTCGTCTTGGGGCAGAGATTGTAAATCCTATCGGATGTGCTGACTGTCATGATCCGCAATCTATGAGTCTTCGTATTACTCGTCCCGCTTTAATAGAGGCATATCAAAGAATGGGTAAGGATATCAAGTTGGCAACCCATCAGGAGATGCGTTCATTGGTTTGTGCTCAATGTCATGTGGAGTATTACTTTAGCAACTTTAATGGGAAAGAGAAATATCTAACTTTCCCATGGGATAATGGTTTTACTGTAGAAGCAATCGAGGAGTATTATGACAAACTTGAGTTTTCTGATTGGACTCATCAATTGAGTAAGGCACCTATGTTAAAGGCTCAGCATCCCGATTTTGAGTTATATTCTATGGGAGTTCACGGTGATAGAGGCGTCTCTTGTGCTGATTGTCATATGCCTTATCGCTCAGAGGGTGGGCAAAAATTTACTGATCATCATATTCAGAGTCCATTGAATAATGTTGCTAATAGTTGTCAGGTTTGCCATAGAGAGGAAGCTGGAAAACTTATTTCCAATGTTATTGAGCGTCAAGATAAAATTTCTGAGGCTCGGTCTATTCTTGAACAGGAGTTGGTCAAGGCACATGTTGAGGCAGGAATGGCATGGGAAAAAGGGGCAAAAGAGGGCGATATGAAAGATATTTTGATTGATATCAGGCATGCTCAATGGAGATGGGATTATTCGGCTGCCAGTCATGGTGCCTCTTTTCATGCTCCTGTTGAGACACAGCGTATCATTGCTAAGGGGCTAGAAAAGGCTGTTTCTGCCAGGGTTAAACTAGTACGGTTGCTGGCAAGACTTGGACAGGTTGATGAGCTTAAATATCCTGATCTTTCAACAAAGGAGAAGGCTCAAAAGTATATCGGTATAGATCTTCAGGAGTTAAATCAACAAAAAGCGAAGTTTAAAGAGGTAATTATTCCGCAGTGGGTCAAACAGGCAAAGAGTCGGGAATCAGAATGGAAGGTTACCTATTTGTAGATTAAAGGCATATTAACGCACTAGTTAGTTTTCTATAGGGCTGGGCTATTCATCTATGTTTTATAGGCATGGGAATAGCCCGGCTTGTTTTATCCGGGTGAAATAGATATGTGTGAAATGGGTGTTTTAAAAATGACAACCATCTCAATATTCTTGTTTGTCGGAAGGGAGGGGGGTGAACGTTGATATTTGTTTTAAACTACAGAATCTCGAATTTTGAATCTCGAATCTTGAATCCTTGGTTCCTCTCAGCAAGTCAAAGACATAATTATGATTTAACCATAGTAGGTGAATTTCCTAGAAAGGTAAAAGGCCGTACAATCTCTGCACGACCTTTACACGAGCTTCCATGTAACCAGTATATTTAAAATTAACCTGTCAAATAAACCTGTCTATTGAGAAAAGAAAAAACTGGTTAAACTAACGGCAAGCTTACTTGGAAACTCGAAAAAATCTTACTTTCAATTATCAGATCAATGGTTGATGATTATCGAAACAATACTTTATGAAGAAAGTTTACGTGAATACTAAATCGTGATAGAGTTCGTTGTAAACATTTCCTACTGCAAATATATTAAAGTTGAATCATCAGTCAATAGGAAAATTGATTTTCTTTTTTAATTCTTAGGATCAAGTTCTGCTAATAATTCGGATGCCTTTTGGTTGAAGTAGTTCTGAGAGTCTGCTACTCGCTTTAATTGGCTGATGGCCTTTGTTTTATCTCCTGCCTTGACATAGCAAAGTGCGAGGTACCACTCAGATTGATCTACAAATAGGTTTACTTTTTCATTTTGAAGAGCCTCAAAAATCTCGGCGGCTTTTGTACAATCGCCAGTTTCAAGTAGAGAAACTCCTAGATAGAACCGAGAAGCTGTATTATTGGATTTTTCAGAAAATAGCTGAATTGCTTCATGATATTTTCCATTTGCATAAAATTGCATTCCTTTTCCAAACTGCTCAGATTCAGGATTAACATTACCGCTACGTTGGATCATGATAGGTTTTGCAGCCTGATGATATTTGATGTAGAGATCTTCCATGGAAGGTTCTGAAGAGATCCGACTAATCATAATACCACTAAGTATTACAATTGCGGCAAAGATAGCAGCAATGGCTTTCCATTGTGAACGTAAAAAGATTTGAACGGCAGGTCTTCTGTCATTTTCCTCTTGAATTGCTCTTAATTTCTTTCTTAATTGCATACTCTTCCAGTCATCCAGAGCGGATTTCAATTGCCTGTTGAGTTCTACTTCTTGTGCGAATTTAGCATCTTCCTTTACCAAGGCATCGAAAGATGCTAATTCTACATCGGTCATCAATCCTCTGAGATATCGTTCAATAATTTCACTTCTTTCTTCAAATCTCATCTTTCAGGGAATTATAGAGTGGATCATTTTTAATTCTTTTCAGCAACTTTTCTTTGCATTCGAACTTTTTCTTTTTGACAAATTTCTCTGTAACTCCCATCATCTCTGCTATTTCAGCTAATGAGACCTGTTCTATGTATAACTGCAAAAGAATTTGACAACGACCACTTAACTTCATAAAATGCTTCTGATATAAGTTCTGCTGAAGCATTGCATCTATTGATGCGGTTAAATCACTTTCATCCGTTGCTGTCAATTCTATGTTTGTCTCTGAAAAACTCTGACTAGGTAATTGTTTCCTTGCCTGGAGTTCTTTTAGCCATAGAATACGGGCTGTTGCAAAAAAATATGTAGAAAAAGAACAATCAACAGTAAACGACTCTTGTGATATTCTTTGAAAGATGGCAACCACGGTCTCCTGAAACAAATCTCTGGCATCTTCTAAAGACCCTTTGTTTTGACTTACATATGACTTTAGATTCTTGAAGTATTCCAAATACAGGTACTGTAATACATCCGAATCATGTCGAGCCACACCTTCAAATAATTCTTCACTTGTATATGAAGCCACTTTGTGTCTACTATTATTATAGTGCTGTTTTTTGATAAAAGGTAACCCCCCTGAAGCTATCTTTTTTTCAAAAAATTTAAAAATAATTTTATTCTCTTGTTCAACAATAGTTTATACGATTTTGCTATGCTCTTCCTCGGTTTTTATATTGTTAAACATAGCAAATCTACAATATTTTGGAATATTTTCATCGTTTTTGAAAACTGTTTCCATAAATAAGACAATACCAGTTTTGAATAGGCTCATAGCTAGTATAATAATTGTTTTTCAAGCCTATATAATCTTCAACATCCAATCATTTTCGATTGTCGGTTGTCCATAATTTGGACGAATCTTTGTTTGTTGTGCTTTTACTGAACTCTTTTTAGCCTTCGGTTTCTTTTGATGATAAAAAATATCACGATAATCAGTAAGAGAACAAGGATTGGTATCCCTATGAATAGGTAGGTTGAGTAGGGTGTCTTTACATCATTGAAAACCTGATCTTCTCCAATTGAAACATAAGCAGACCAGAAATAGGGATGTGACCTTAGTTTATCTGCAGAATGTAGATAATTCAGTTTTGATTCACGCAATGCTTCATCAACCGGAACATGATCTTTAAATCGCTTGTAGAAATCAGCCATAATTCCGGTTCCAGATTCATCTTCTACTTCCCATAATGTCATGATTACGGTAGGTATACCGGTGTAAACAAATCCGCGTGCCAAGCTTACAATTCCTTCTCCCTTGATTAATGTTCCATTCCCGGTGTTACAGCTGCTTAAAACTGCTAATTGCGCGTTTAAAGGGATGTTGTAGATCTCATATGTGTTTAGAAGATTATCCTCATCCTTGTCTTTTACATTTGTGAAAACCATCTTGCTGAACATCGGGTTCTCTTCGTCTACCAAGGTATGCATAGCCAAATGCAAGATCGCGTACTGTCCCGCCTTCTCTTTAAAGATTCTCTCTGTGGCCATATCCCCACGATATACATCAACTCCTGAGAATATTTCATTGATGGCTTTTACCTCCTCTTGACTACCGGGAATATCTTTTAAGATGAGTGGCTCTGAATTGGCCGTAATTATTCCGGTCTGTATTGGTTTATTTGGACTGTAAACAGGGGCGAAGGCTCCAATAGTTCGGGTGGGTTTTTTCTGTTCATTTAGTTTTGTGTGAAGCATTGTAGCCAAGTATGAATATCTTGGTATAAAACTCTTTATCAGATAGTCAAGGCTGGCATAATCTAAGACTCCTTGTTCAGCTGGTTTCCTGATTAATGTTTCAAACGGTAAGTAGCCTAAGATGCCATCAGGTATTATGATTAGCTTCTTTGTTTTGATTTCTGCTTCAAAGGGCTTAATAAGTTTCTTGTACAGCTTATAACTTAGTTGGGTAAAGGTTGTATAGCTTCCCTCCGGGTCGCTTAATGGGCCGCTTCTGATATTCTCAACATAGGCTCTCACATTTGATTCAAGTTCTTTCGTTGCTGTATCAACATTTACCAGAAGAGTATCCTTTGAAAGAAGGAAAGTATACAAGACATTGTCTGTTAAGGCATACTCAAGAATTGTCTCCTCTTTCAGGTTCTTTTGAATAACGGATGGCTCAAGAGTACCATCTCCATACTTTATTTTATAGTATTCCGGGTATTTCTGCCTAATGGTCTCAGCTAGTAGTTCCTGTTTTTTTTCAAGATCAAAGACTTTGTCACGCCATAAATCCAACTTCTGTTGACTGGGTCTTATCTTCTTTTGCTCCTCGTATATAAGCTTTTTGTAGTTAGCAATACTGTTACGTAGCTCTTTTTCCTCTCCACGAAGTTTAGGATCTATGTCAGTATGAATTTTATCATCATTGTCTCTTAATTCAGCCAGTAGAACGGCTGACTTACTTCTTTCTGCGAACCTAAATCCCTCCAGTAAATACTTTTTGTCTCCTGTAGCCCGATATAGTGCAAATGTGGTCTTAAAAGCACCTGCAAAGGCATTCTTGCTATGCGCAGAGACTAAAAAGTTACTCTCATCTGAGTTAATATTGCTTCGTACTGTGTTAGCGACTCTTGAAAGCAATTGATAGTTATACAGACTGCTATACAGGTATTTTAGATCGGTCTTTTCAATATAGAGTTGATACATTAAGTCAGCTTTCTTCCATAAGGCTTCCATTAAATAGATGTCAGGGTTGGTTGGAAGCCCTTTTAGATCATCAAACGGATTGGTGGAGTTAAAATCGGTTACCAGTGATACAATGGCTTTCTGGATGTATTGTAAAGACTTGTTGTAATTTTTGTTGTCAAATTCAAGAAACCCTAATCGAATGTATGTATTAGCCACATCGCGGTTTTTCTCGCCAAATAGTCGTGTGTTTATATCTAAAGCTTTGTTAAGATAGAGTAATGCTTCAGCGTTTTTCTTTTCCTGACTTAAAAAGCGTGCGTAGTATGTATAGCCTAATGCAAGTTCAAAACTCGTATTCCCAAACAGAGCCTCGGCCTGTTTGATGGAGGTCTTGAAGTTCTCATCAGCCTCTTTCGGCATCTTCATCTCGGCATAACAACGTGCCAGGTTTCTATATGACTTATAGTCTGATGGAGAGCTCTGATCTAACGTCAGTGATTGACGGTAAAACTCAAGTGCCTTTGGATATTCTTCCCTGATGAAGTATATGTGACCAATATTCATTAATACTTCAGATATCTTTGGATGGTTCGGGTTTTTCTTCTTCAGTAACAGTAAGGTCTTGTTATAATAAGCTAAAGCCTTTTCATAATCATACTTAACACTAAATATATTCCCCTTCATGTTGTATACCGCATCAAGATCGGTATAGTCACTCTTGTTTACAAGACTATACAACTCTTCTGCCTTCGTTAAGGCAATTAAAGCACTGTCGTAGTTTGAATAATTTATATGAAGGCTAGCTAGGTTTCCATAACCTATTGCAAGACTGAGTGTGTCTGAGTTATTCTCTTTTTTTAGAAGAAGGGCTTCTTTAAGGTATTTACTAGCTAATGGATAGTCTCCCATTTGATTAGCTATGATACCAAGGTTTTCTCTGTATTTTGCAAGAAGGACAAGTTTCCCTTTTTTCTTTTTCTCAATAGTTTTTATGGCTAGTTCGATATTCTTTGTAGCCAGATCAAATTTTTCAATTGCCAGATAACAAAGACCCAGATTATTATAGGTTACGGAGGCATTTGTGTCGGAGTTTCCGTAGGCCTTTATCTTATATTCCAGAGAGGCATTAAACAGGGGAATTGCTGATTTAGGATCACCCTTCATGAGTGAGATAGCCCCTTCTATATGCTTAGAGTCTCCTTTAAGAGCTATGTCATTAATTCCTTTAATTCGACAAAGTGAATCTGTTTCTTTAAGGAGAAAAAGTGCTTCATCTACACGTCGTAGATTTTTAAGGATATTAGCCTTTTTTACTTGAGCTTTAGCAACTGCCGGCCATAATAAATTTTTTCTGAATGCCTCAATTGCTTTAGAGTAATAGATTAAAGCACTATCATTTTTATCGTTTGCTTCGTACTGTTGTGCAGTCTTTTGAAATGATTCGCCAGATTTATTGGGTTGATTTTGTTGGGCATTTAGAATCAAGCCCATGGAAACAGAAAGGATAACTCCTAAAAATAGAAAGAGATGTATGTTATTCCGCAAGATGTAATTCTTAATCACTTCGAGTAATTATTTGTTCAGATGGAACTCAATTAACAGGTCTTGAACTAAGTCTTCAAAATTACACGAAAATAGTTTACAAAGGAAAGTAATTAAATAAAAACGGTTCTGATGCATCTTTAAAAAATGACATCAGAACCGTCTGATTTAGTTACACTGGGTTTTTACCTGATAATTTGGAATTTACCCGAAAAAATGGGTTGATTTGAATAGCTGTTGCGAATGGAATAATAGTAGTTCCCGGCAGCTAATCTAGCAACATCGATGGAGATATGCTGAATTCCATCAATAGTTGACATATAATCTGTAGTCATTACCTGAGATCCATCTTGTCCGAGGATTGATACAGAATACTGTTGATTTTCTGCGGCCGTAAAGTTGATGTTTAGTAAGTTGCTAGTCGGATTTGGATATGTTGTGCAGTTTGTGATGTGTGGTTTTGCCATGTCTACACCAAATTGTGGTAAGATATCTCCATTCGTTGAGATGGCATGACTTTCAGGAAGCACTGAAATTGAACCTTCGTTGAAGAGGCCTCCTTCAAGTGTAAATAGTGTTCTTCCTTTTTCGAAGTTTACTGGTTTGCCATCTTCGGCAATCCAAGCAACTCTGACACTGTTTTCATTGATTGAGTAGTTGAATCCCTTAAGTGTTGAGGTTACATTGCTGGGAATTTGTTGCAGGTTATCAAAAGAAAGTACTAGTCCGAAGCCAGTCAACTCCTGTGATGAGGCTATGTTGATATCTGCTTGATTGGTAGCACTTGTCAGTTGATTATTTAATGACACGGTTGTTTGTGCGTCTTTGGTAATGTTTGGAATATAAGAACCATTTAAGTCACCGGATGAAGTTCCGGTAATAGTTTTAGAACCATCCTTTAAGGTACCGGTGAATGTTACCATTTCATCAACGAATTGCCAATCACCACTTGGGAAAGGATATCCTTGAAGGAACCAACCAATGATAATTGTAAAATAGTCATTCCAGGTAATTTGTCCATTGCCGTCAACGTCTGCTGCTAAAGCCTGAATTGGAGTGAGGTTGTTAAAACCAAGAAGGTATAACATTAGCATGTATGAGTCAGTCAGGTTGATGCCACCGGCTGGTATAGTAGTCTCTGATGAGAGCTTATAAGTACCCTGTGCGATGTTTGTAAATACAAATTGACCTTGACCATTTGTAGTTGTAGAAGCTACGACGTTACCATTAGGTGTTGATAGAGTTACAAGGACACTTGGAATAGGTTTTGCTGGGTTTTTGTGATACAGCACAGTGCCTTGCATTGAAGTCTGTGCTGACATTCCTGAAGTTATTGCCAGGAAAAGCACGGCTAGAATAGTTTTTGTAAAAAAGTTTTTCATTGCGTGTCTGTTTTGTTCTATTTTAAAAAGTTTATTTTTTTCGAAATCCGATCCCCTGATTTTTCATTTCAAGGCCATTATTTGTTCTTCCGCCTAGGAATTTAAGCGAGGATATTCATTAGTGCCGAAATTTGGCCAAAGGTAACCCCCCTTTTGTGAACATTTTTTGTACTATGTCGCAAATTAGTTGTGCTATAAGTTACTGTATATATGTTATGTGTCTGATAAATAGTGAGTATGCTTGTTTTTAACTAGGATGGTGTAATCTTTGGTCATATCTTGTATTTGTGAATGATTCCAGAAAATGGAATATCTTTGGTCGCTATTGAATTGAAAAAAAGCTATATCTTTGTGCCTCATTTATTAACTAATCAAAGAAAGAGGTATTCTTATGATCATCGTTCCAGTAAAAGAAGGCGAAAGCATTGACAGAGCCTTGAAGAAACTCAAAAGAAAATTTGAGAAAACCGGTGTTGTTCGTGAACTACGTGCACGTCAAAAATTCACCAAACCTTCAGTTGTAGCTCGTGAGCAAAAGCTAAAAGCCATTTACATTCAACAACTGCGTCAGGCCGAAGAGATCTAATCAGTTGTTTGGAACATGACTCGAAGGGACTGTCTTTGTCAATTGATAAGACAGTCTCTTTTTTTTTACTATTAGATTGGTTGGGAAATAGGCTGATACTGATCTATTGACAATCTAACCGCCCATCCCTTCCAAATTTCTCCTGCCAGCACCAAATAGTCATACTTCCAAACATTTGATATTCAGTATCTCTAAAGCATCCCTCTTATATCCCTCTTATATCTCTCTTATGACTCTCTTATG
>MTLC01000696.1_pt1 | contig 30536 bp, 23 predicted proteins | sample 1982451 | NCBI WGS metagenome assembly MTLC01 (sample SAMN05710165, study PRJNA340218) | biofilm metagenome | isolation source: sample SPH anode biofilm adapted to +100 mV | place: USA | collected 2012-02-03 | reverse complement strand
CAAGAACACCTTCACCACCCAGCTGGACATCAACTTCCCCTAAGCCGGGCGGCGTGGAAGGCTGTAGCATAGGCGGGGGAGGTGCCGTGGCATCTCCCCCGTCGCTTTTTGTGCAGGTGCCCGACTGACGTTTTCGGCATCGTCGAATTTTTTTTGACAAAAGGGTTGACTCGGCTGTGAAGGCTGTGTTACAAGTTGGGACTCAATGACGCGGGGTGGAGCAGTCTGGTAGCTCGTCGGGCTCATAACCCGAAGGTCACAGGTTCAAATCCTGTCCCCGCAACCAAACGATTACAAGGGGTTAGCCGTAATGGCTAACCCCTTTTTTTATTCCATGTGTACCAAGTTGTGTACCATGGGAATTTTGGTGCGGTGATTTTTTTTGAAAAGACATCGCCGATTTAGTCGGTTTTTGTCTGCCCCCTGTAGGCATCTTTCGGAGAAAGATGAGCCACGGAGGGAACCAATGGCTGGACTATACCGACGCGGAACCACCTACTATGCCATGTACATGCTGGGGACGAAGAAGGTTCGCAAGAGCCTCGAAACCGACGACATTAAGGTCGCCAAGGCGAAACTTCGCAAAATCGAGGATTCCCTGGACGCTGGTAGCGACACCCCCTTCCCCACAAAGACACCCATTCCTGTTGTCTTGGAAGCCTTCATCCAGCACATGCTTTCGTATCGAGATCCTAGAAGTGTAAATCGGGATCTTTCACCGCTACGTGCCATGTTCGGAGAAGTCTGCGACTCACTCAAGGTGAAGAACAATAAGATTTGCTGCCAGATGGAGCGGAAAGCGCGAGCGAAGGGGAAGATGGGGAAACAGTTGCCACTGGACGCTTCCTGCTTTGAGTCGCTAACAACTCGGCAACTGACAGAATGGCTCTCGGAGTATGTAACCAGGAACGCTGCAGCAAGCAAGACCGCTAATAGATATAGGGAAATCTTGCAAAAAATGTGTGTCTGGGCAATCGACATCTATGGATTGAAATTCTCGGGTGACAGCAACCCTGCGTCGAAAATCAAGCGTTGGAGAGAAGGCGCTCCAGTAATTGTGTTCCTGACCATTGACGATATTGCAAGACAACTGGACGTGCTTCAAGACAATCTGCAAGCGCAGGCCATGGTTGCTACCTACATCTATGCTGGTTTACGGCGGGAAGAGGGGATCTGGCTGCAGAAGGAGGACGTCGATCTGAAGGCAGGCTTTATCCGTATTCGGTCCAAGGAGGTTCTTGGGAAAAGTTGGCAGCCCAAAAATGGCAAGAATCGGTTAGTCCCAATCTCGTCTACGCTTAGGCCCTTTCTGGAGAAGTATATTCCTGCAGATTCCGAAGGTGACTGGTGTTTCCCTTCGCCTGAAGGTCATAAATGGGATCCTGATAATTTTTCAAGTCGGGCTCTGGCACCAATCAATAAAGCGAATAGCCTCAGTTGGGGATGTGACGAGTACCGACACACTTTCGGGAGCCAGCTTGCGATGGCTGGTACAGCACTACAGAAGATCTCCAAAATGATGGGCAATAGTGTCGCGATTTGTGAACGCCATTATGCGGCCTTGCTTCCAGATTCCTTGGTTGGTTCCGTTGAATTTCCAAAGGACTCGACCGAAAGTAAGATACCAGCAGATGTACCATCTGTAGCCGATTCTCGCCCATCAAGGCCAGCGCTCAGGTTGGTGGTGTCTAACAGATGATTATTTTAGTTGGCATTTCTGGGAGGATTCCAGCCAGAGTTTCCAAGATAACTTGCACAAGGTGTAACGCCATCAAACAGTTCTGCTGCGTGTTTTTAGGGGGCAGTTTTTTTGGCGCCAAATATATGGCGTCAATTCTGTCAGCTCTTGCCTTGAAGACCAGCAACGCTCACTGTAGGATTACTGTTTTTACTTAGGACGGGACTATTCCTCGCCCTGTATAGGCCGAATCCTTTGGCCCGAACTCTGCAATAGAAAGCTCAATGATGTGCGCAGAAGGGTACTTGCGTGCACAGGTCACTGATATTTTAAAAGGAGATGTCATGGGCTTTAGGGTTGAGCGACATGAGTACGCGACTGCTGTAGAAGCGATGCTTAAATTGGCGCAGATGTACTGTGGTGGGAGCAGGGTAGCAGCGCAGGTGTTGTTGTCTGCCTATAATGGTGACCATTATCAGTTGGATGTTGCTGATATGCGCGTGCTGAGTAGGGAAAACCATGATTATGCGATGGCAGTTATTCAAGGTCGTTACGACACGAATCTCGAACCGCATAATCTTGTCGTGGATGGGGATCAAATATTCCAGGATTTATGTGTCCAGTATCAGGGGTTGCGCCTGTCCAACCGCAGTAAATTACGCTGTACCTCGTGCAAGGGAACTGGCACCGTTTACCGAGACGATGTCGATGAAGACGGAACATCGTGCCACAGTTGTGCTGGCACTGGCCGAGTATGCGAATGTGAGGCGCGGTAAAAAGAATAGCTAATAGCCACAGCTAAGTTGGTCTTTAGTTGTAATGATTCGTCCCGGCCGGTCTTGGCCGGGACGAACCGTGAATCTTATCGGGTTATTCGATTCGCTTTCGTTCAAATTCTTCAACGTCTTCTAACAAATAACGAATATTGCCGTTTGGGCCAGATCCTAGAATAAATCTCCTGAATTTGGCTTTTCCCGTGACACGATCGACTGAACTTCGTGAACAGTCCCATCTTTTCGCTAGTTTGTTTGGCGAGATATAAATGCTTTCAGAATTTTCAGTAAGTAGTGGTTTGCTTTGGGTTCGTTTCATACTGTCCTCCACGTATTATTTGGAGGACAATGCCTGGCAGGGCAGACAAAATAGGTTATGGCATAAAAATATTGTTCACAAAAATAATCTTGACAATCATGTATCTGTGCTTGAATATGAAACTATACTTGCCGTGAGGCCTTCTCCGTCTGTCCAGACGGCGACACATCGCCCAACGTTGGCGATCACCACCTGCTGCCGAATCCCGCAACTGGATGAAATCAGCAGTCCTATCGATTCAGCAACCACCTAACTGAAATTTTGGATGGATTGCTGTCCCTCTCCCATCGCAACCAAAGTGCGTCTATCTGGCGCGCGCCGTGTTGCCGCTATCTAATGCTGCCCTAAGCCTGTCTGTGTGGCACAGATCTTCGCTCGTAAATTCCTGCAATATTGATGAACTGCCTTGTGCCGCTCGGCTGAACGTCGTTCAGGCACCGCGGTCTCGTATTGCATGGGGCAATCAAGTTGATCGTGCTGTGCAACAGCGCCTGTCCAAGGCGCAAACCTTCCATGTTGTCCGAAAGTCTTGGAGCCTCCGTTGAATTAAGACCACAACGCAATGTTACCGGCCGAATACTCTTGGCTGTTCCGAGAATACACCAAGAGGCCTCACCTCTGAAGCCGTCCCGAAGCAAGAAATCCCAGATAATTTGAAGACACATCTGCCGTCGCAATTAATCGACACCTCAGATTTAGAAACACAACACAGACGCTGCCGCCCTTGAGTTGCCCGGTATCCCTGGCGCTCTTTTCAGAAGTCGGCATGTGACCGCGTCGGGTGATTACATAGATGATTCAGGCAACAGCTAGACGTTGGCTGAAAGCAAAATGATGGTGCTCCCAAGCGCGGTTACGCCGACGTAGGGAAAGAGCGCCGGGGGGAAGTTTTGATATGACGGCCACTTACACGCCGTTCAAACGAATCGCGCCCTCAGAGAATGTAGGAAACAGCCGTATCGTAGGTGATGGGGAGCTCAGGAACTGCGCCTGAAGAATTCTCTGCCATCAGCTAAGACACCACGCCGCTTGCGCGGCCCCTGCCGACTTGGGTCAACTATACATCTACAGCCATTGCTAGAGCTAAAGACGCCCATGCTGGGAGACTCCAAAACTACCAAGGAATGCACGTCGATCCTAGGTACCGATTTAGAAATCAAACTCTCATCGACTGGTTACAAATCAGCTCCTCAGAAGAGCGACAGATGAAAACCATTATATCCGAGGCAGAAGCGGCAGAGCGCCACCGTGAGAGAAACCGGAAGCAAGTAACCAGAGCCGATTATCTGGCCAGAGCGGAAGATCGCAAAAACGAGGTCCTCCAGCGCAGAGCGAAAGGCGAAAGCCAAAGGCAAATAGCCTCTGCAATGGGGATATCTCGGGGGGCTGTAGAGTATTATCTGAGAAGCTAAAAGGCTATGGGCTTTGCCCACAATATACGTACGCAGGACTTAAGCCACCTACCCAAAGTGAGACAATGGCCGTTGCACTTGGACTAAGTGCAACAGCTATTGTTCTATAGCCGACTGTAACGGCAGGCAAGACTCCTCTGGCACCTTTTAGAAACATTTTCTGACAGTTTGGATAAAACAGAAACCTTGATAAACTATTGATAGCAGGAAAAAGCTATTTTTAATGATCCTTCAATGTGATTGACCGCTGTGCCTTAGCATGATAATTTGCCAATTTAATCGTGTTGAATGGTGTGATGGTTTAGGAGGCGGTTACGCGGACGAGCTTGTTAGTCTTGTTGTTTCAGGCAAAGAAAATCCTGAGCAAAGTTTGGACATCGTAGACATGTTAGAAGAAGTAATGACTGATAAAGAGCCAGTAAATCTGCAACGAAATCAAAGAACTATTGCAGACCACCAGCGCCATTTTGCCATCGACCAGGTGTATCAAAGGAAATTGCTTGTGTTGAATAGAATTTTAAGAGATGAATAAGTTATTCTCAGAAGAAAGGATTGATTCACTTTATCCTCACGTGATCGCAGTGATTGCTGCTATGGGGTATTTGGACCCCGTTCGAGGTCGATCAACTCAACCGAGCAGCTTAACTGACTGTCCATGAAATCGGGGCAATTCCAGGCAACCGTTCACCGCGATGACATACGCGCCCTCCGTCCCCACAATCCCCTTCCCAAGGTAGCCCTTCTCCTTCCCATCGGGAGTTCCTAAAAGCCGCTCCCCCTTTTCCTTGATGGCTGCGGTCCAGCGCAGGATGATCTCCTCATGCGGGAAAGCCACCACCTTCACCTTCCGCTCCGGCTCAAAATTTAACCACGTTGCCGAGATGCCGTTCGGCTCCGGACAGATCACCTCGATCCATATCTTCCGGCCTTGATGTAGGACCAAGAGGTCCGAGCCCCTGCCTTTGGTGGCAATGAGTTCCAGCCGGTCCGCTGTTGCTGCGACGCCAGTAGCGCTTCGGAGACGCAGGACCAGAACTTTTGGTCGGAACCGGAAGCTATGTCAATGGGGAACTTGATGCCCTTATTTTTTTCAGCTCGCTACCCACAGATTCTGCGGACGAGACCCTAAATTTACACAGTGGAAAATTTTTTACACATGAATTTTTATTGACTATATATGTTTTACCTGGAATAGTGCCACGAAATAACTTCCTGATTAGCGACAATCTTCCGCCAGCCTTAACCAGTCTTCCGGCCGCCTTCCCGTACTGACAGCGGCTTTGATAAGCCTAGGGAGCATGGCGGCCAGATCGAAGCGGTGATTGAAGCGATATTGGTACTCCCCGAGGTACCGGTGAGGATACTTCTCGAAATCGAAAGCGTGATAGGTTCCCGTAATCGCGTTTTTCAGGTTCCCAAGGATCGTGTTGATCCATGTAAAGCAGTCCATCTTTGTGCTTTTACCTTTGCCGACGATGTTCCGGTCATGAATGCATCCCACTTTCACTGAAGATGTGAAGCAGGAAAGGCCGTCTGATACAACCTGGGTGCCCGGATCCAGCCTCTGGCTGGCCCACTGTTTGACTTCTTCCAAGCCAAATGCCTTCACCGAGGAGAATACAGCATACTTGGGGTGCCTTTCACTGTTTGTCTGGATTGCCGCGACGAAAGGCACCTTGTTTTCGGAGCCACGACCTCTTTTGTCGCCCTCGTGTTCGCCGCCGAGGTAAGCGTCGTCTACCTCAACGCGTCCTGATAGTTTGGTTGCCTGCTCCTATTCAAACATGACCTGCATGAGCTTGTGCTTTACATTCCATGCGGTGCGATAACAGACGCCGATCAGGCGTTTCATCTCAAGAGAGGAAATGTTGTTTTTCGTCTGAGTCAGGAAGTACATGGCCTGAAACCACTTCGTCAGGGGCAACTTCGTCGAGTGGAAGACGGTGTCTTCCGTCAAAGTCGTCTGCTTGCGGCAGATGCTGCACTGGAAGACCTTGACACTCCCTCGCATGTAGCTGGAGTGGCGCTTATTGCCACAGTTGGGACACATAAACCCACTGGGCCATCTTGCCGATTCAACGGCAGCAGCACATCGGTCTTCGGTACCATAATCTGCAAGGAACTCGCTGAGGCTTAGGCCCCGCTGGAACTGAATTCGATTCATTTTCACGGCAACTCTCCTCAAGGGGAAAATGCCGTGAGATTAACGACTACCCGCGACGCAATATGTCGCGTCACTGAAGCAGCGGAAGATCATCGCTAATCAGGAATAACTTTAATATAAAACCTTTATATGTTGGCACTTTGGATGGAGGCTTTAAATGAAATGGGTATCGAGGGGAAACTGGCAGAGCAGTGCGAAAAACATTTTCAAGCTTTTTATGATTCTTCTGATAATACTGGCTGCGTCATTACCCGCTTTTGCCGCAGTCGACCCTGTATTGGTTACCTCAGGACTTGTAAATAGCTACAATACTAAGCCGATAGTCAGAACCTCATCGGGCAGTACCTATTATTTTATCGGTAACGCCGGACATACCGGCCAGTGGGATGGTTGGGTGGAAGCGTATATGTCTGCGAATGGCTCGAGCTGGAATCGAGTGGCCGCGGAGGACCAATGGCGTGGGAGTAAAGAAATCAGTGTTGCCATGGACAGCCAGAATGTGGCGCACATGATAACGTTAGACTGGAACTATCACCCGTACTACAAAAAATTTAATACTACTGATAGCCCAAAAGGGGACCATTCCTGGGAGGGCTACGAACTTCTGGAGAGCCAAATGGCCTCCTCGGACATTCTGCCGACATGCGCCATTGCCATTGATAGCAACGGAGTCCCTCACGTAGTCTATGCCCTGTCTGAGTCATCCAAGGGTAAGACTTACATAACTGTTACTTACGCAAACCGGATAGGCGGAATCTGGCATAAAACCGTAGTCTGGCCGATCGCAAATGGAAGCTTTAGCATGGCAACTTCACAGAAGCTAGATATCGCGATCGGACCGGACAACGTTCCGTATATTCTCATGGGCCCCAAGATACTCAAGGGGAACAGTAACAACCCAACCGCATTTGACACAAAAGATCTCGGCACAGATAATTATTCGTTCGTCATACACCAAAACGGCGATGTGCGAGTTGCCCTTTCCAGTAATGGATTCTATGCCAATTATCTCCACTCTAGCTCGCAGCCGTGGCTCAACGGCTGGGATCTTCAGGTTTCAAGCACCACCGGCCCAAAGGGCGTTCTGACGCTCGTCAAGGACGTCCCCTATGAGGTCAAGGTTCTGGATGCGGGGATCGGTGTGCAGCGATATTTCGAGCCACCTATACTGGTGTCCCCAAAGTATTCATCGGGGACTATCTGGGAGTATCCTGCAACCAGGTGGAGCTTTTATAACAATGGAAGCCCGGGAGTCATCGATTTGGGCGTCCAGCAATACATAAATGGGGTCACAAAGTATTTTCTCTATTCAAAATATAATGCGGCCACGACAGCAGACTTCAGAGGCAACGCCACCAGTGGCTTTAGCCCTGTAAGTGTGAATTTTAGCGATAATTCAATTGCAGCAGATGGGAAAAGCATTGCTTCGTGGGCATGGGATTTTAACAACGACGGCATCATTGACTCGACTGAGCAAAACCCAAGTTTCACCTTCACCAATGTTGGTAAATACACAGTCAGCCTCACGGTAACCGATTCTAGCGGCTTGAAGGACACGCAGATAAAGAAGGATTATGTGGAAGTAAAAGCTGGTGTCGACTCCGACGGTGATGGAATAGCCGACAGCGTTGACAACTGCCCGACCGTTTATAATCCCAAACAGACCGACTTGGATGGTAACGGTATAGGAGATGCCTGCGAAGGTCCCATTGACCTGTTCCATCAGGCTCTTTTCGTTACTGGGCTGAGAACCGAAACAACAAATGACAAAGCTGGACAGGATATAACCACTCTTATGAAGGATGGGCTGTTTTTACAAGGGGTTCGGGTCCAGGCGGCCAGTACTTTTGACGTTGCGACTTTCAAATCTAATGTCGAAGCAAATAAACTCGGTCGTTTCGTGCTTAATCTTTTTGTCAGTAATCTATATGGAGGAACACCTCAGACGGTGCGCATCTATCCGTATAGCGCCGACGGTGTGACAGTCCAGAATGTTGCGATGAGCGGTACCATTTATTCTGGCTGGAACAATATAGATTTAACTTCCATTCTCAGCACCATGAATAACATGGGTTTTGTGAAATTCAGAGTGGTTGCGCCACAGAACTGGTTCGACATTTCCGAGGCATTCCTGACGGAATTGGCTGACCCCCAAGAGATCAGCACGACGCCTCCGGCTTTAAGTTTTGGGTCCGTCGAATTCGGTAAAACGTCAATACTTCCTCTCACAATAGCCAGTGGGGGGAGTGGTACTCTGAGCATCGACAAGATTATTCAACCATCCCTACCTTTTTCCGTTGTTACCGACGATTGCTCCGGTAAAAAGCTTTCTGCTTCTGGGTCATGTTCTGTAACGGCTAATTTTGCGCCGTCAGCTCTTGGACCTTTTTCGGGAGCCTTGACTATCCTTTCCAATGATGCAGACCATCCAAGCATATCTGTGCGCCTGAGCGGCAGCGGAATCCAGCCTACGAATACTCTGACAGGGATCATTACCGACTCGTCAACTGGCTTGCGCATATCGGGAGCGGCGGTGGCTATCACGGATATGCTTGGCAATCATTCAGCGGTAACTGATGCAAACGGCACATACGTTGTATCCGGAGTTGCCTTAGGCTCGTTCACCGGCACGATTCAAAAAGCTGGCTATATCACACAGGGGACAAACGGCTCAATAAGCTCCAGTACGCAAACCCTCAATATCCAACTGGTACCACTTCCGTCTCTTACATTAACCATAACCTCACCTCAAGACGCTGCTGTAGTCACCTCCTCGCAGATTTCCGTCACGGGGAATGTCAGTAACAACGCTTCCGTTACAGTTAACGGCGTAGCTGCCACCGTTATCAATGGCTCTTATACTGCCGCAGTCCCAGCGAGTGAGGGGCCGAATACCATCACGGCCAACGCTTCGGATCAGTATAGTCAAAACACTAGCCGACAAGTTACGGTAACTCTTATCACAAAAGGGACTCTTGTCGGCAAGATCACCAATGTGGCTACCGGTCAACCCGTTCCATCCGCGACTATCACGGTGACTGATTCGGTTAATGCCGTCCATACTACAACAACCGACAGTACTGGCACGTATTCGATTCCCGATTTGAAGGCAGGCGCTTTCGCTGGGAATATAAGTGCTGCCGGGTACGCTAACCGAAATATATCCGGGACAATACTTCCTGCGCAGAGCGTGACCGCAGATTGGACTCTCACTTCATTAGCAGCGACCATTAGTGCCATATCGGCTCCACCCTTGACCGCCGACTCGACGGTCATCACATGGACCACCAACCAGCCTGCAACGAGTTTGGTGGAATACGGTGAGACCACAAGCTACGGCAACTCGGTTTCCGATGCGGCGTTTACGACGACCCACAGTATTGCTATTTCCGGGCTTAAGCCCTCAACAACATATCACTTCAGGGTTTCGTCAACTAACACTGAGGGTTATACCTCTACAGCAGCAGATACAACTTTCAGTACGCCGGCATTCACAGCCAAAACTATCGGCGATACCGGTAATGTAACGGTCATGGAAGTGACAGGGAATTATGACGCCAAGAATCCCGACGGCTCTTCCAATGACGTGCCGCGGCAGGAGATTGCCAAGGAGTTCTTCCGCGCCCATCCGGATACCTTCGATACTCTGGCCATCTTTTCAAACTTCGACTACGCTCTGGTCGAGGGGGATACGCGCGGTTTCTATACCAGCATTAAGAATGATGTGCAGGGGATAGGGCGGCCTCTCTACGACAGTTCCGCCGCATTTGGCAGTAGCGGCAAGCTTCACGGGACTATCGACATGGGGAACATTGCAGCAGCCGGAGCGCCGGGAAGTACGCAATTCGATCAGGCCATCACCACATTGACACATGAGCAGATGCATCGCTTTGGCGCCTACGTCATATTCAAGAAACCGGACGGCTCTATCAGCACCGCCCTCCTTGGCAAGGATGCCGCCCACTGGAGCTACCTCCTTGATTCACAAGGCTCGGTCATGTACGGCAATGCCTGGAAGGATAACAAGGATGGGACCTTTACTTCGACCTCCATTCGCAGCAGCTACAGTCCTCTAGATCTCTATCTAATGGGCATGATCGACAAAACCCAGGTTCCGCCCATGACACTCATCGAAAATCCGGCTGTCGATCCAAAGCAATACCCGAATCTTGGCGCCACTGTCAGTGGAACCACGCGCACCGTCACGATCGACGATATTATCGCCGCTGAAGGAGAGCGCATACCGAATGCCGCCCAATCCCAGAAGACTTTCAAAACCGCCTTCATCCTTGTCACCAAGCCGGGAACCTTCACCGGCAGCGAGCCGGCCGTGATGGAGAGCATCAGAAATGCCTATGCCGGAAGGTTTGCCGAGCTCACCGGCAGTAAGGGGAGCATTGCCGACGTGGCGCCATCGCTGACAGTAACACTTGCCTCCCCGGCAGACGGCAGCACCGTAACCGGCCCGGATGTAACGGTAAGTGGCACGATCATCAACACCACCGGTGCAGAGACCGGCGTTGTCGTCAACGGACTGCCAGCCACGGTAACAGGGAATCGTTACATCGTCAATCATGTGCCACTACAAACCGGCGCGAACACCATCTTCATAACCGCTACTGATGTGAATGGCCTGACGGCAACAACCGCGCGCTCGGTAACGGCAGCAGCAGGGTATTATCTGCGGATTCTGCCTAACGTGGAATCTGGTACTGCTCCGCTTAACATCTCGTTGCAGCTGAACGGTTCGTTTGTTATCTCAAATCCGACGGTCACAGTCTCTGGGCCGGCACCGTTGACTTTGACGGCTGTCAGTGCAACGGAATATGCCGGAATCATCCCGTTCGAAGGGGGGTATACCATTACCGCTAGCGCCATTGGGCCAGATGGGCAGACATATTCTGATAGTGTAACGCTGACGGTGTTGTCTCGGTTTCAGATGGATAATTTGTTAAGGACAAAGTGGGATGGAATCAATAGCAAGATGATTCAGAATGACATTGACGGAGCGTTGCAGTACTTAAGGACATCGAGTCGTGATTATTACCAAGAATTGTTTACAGCTCTTGGAAACCAGCTTGCTGTCCTGGCACAATCTGCTCCACCACTTGAATTTGTCTATGCCTCCGAAGACCGAGCAAAATGTCGCGTTTTTAAACAGATGACAGTTCAAGGGCAGAGCGTGACAGTTGGCTTCCCTATTTACTTTGAAAAGGAGGACGGCATATGGCGTCTTATCAAATACTGAAACAAAAGGTTATTGTTTTATTATGCCTTATCATGATTCTTTTAAGTTCCGGCTGTGTGACATATTTCGGGTACGACGGGCCTTATGAGGGAAAGGTTATCGACAAAGATACCCGCCAACCTATCGAGGGGGCTGTAGTGCATGGTACGTGGGTAAAATCAATTCCCGGTCCGGGAGGGGCCTCAAGTTCGTACTATGACAGCAGGGAGGTACTGACAGACAAGAATGGCAACTTCAAAATAGAAGGAGTCGGACTGCTGATCTTCTCAAATATGGAAGAGATGGAAGTTAACGTTTTCAAGGCAGGGTACGAACAATGGCAAAGCTACTGGAGTAGTCCCAAAAGAAGCAAAATTTCTGCCCAATATGTCGAATGGGAAGGCAATAAAGCAATCTTTAAGTTGCGTCGCATGACTTTTGAGGAAAGAAAGAATAGAGTAGTCTCTTCTCCCAGTACTGTAGGAAGTAAACAAGGGAATGCAGGAATAAGGTTATTTTTGTTAGAAGAAAATAAAGAAAATATTGAACTTGGTTACCCTTCATCAACTATCCATAAGGTAGACTAAACCATGAGAATATTAATTATTTTGATATTTGTTTTTTTAACTACATCTACATATTCATGGTCTTGGTGGGACAAGTCAACTCACAGGATAATGACAGAATATGCTACCAATCAATTTTTTGATGATGTTCTACTTAAGACGAATTTGAAATCCGGTAATGCGGAACACACAGCCAGTGTGTGGCTCCAAGATGGCTCAGAACTTGAAGACCAAGCCAACATGCTGAAGATTCCCACCCGTTCCTTAAATCACTTCCACGACCCCACCAAGCCCCTTGCACAAGCGGGGCTAAAAGACACGTTTTCCGGAATGTCGGCGATTGTCTGGGCACAGGACCCGGCGGACCAAGCAAATACCACCGGGGGTAACTGGTCCTGGCAGATGGTCAGGGACCATGAATACAACTACCTAACCTCCCTTAGCACGACTGAAGAAGAGGCCAATCTCGCCAGGATGCTCAAGGGGCTTGGCTATCAGATGCACCTGTTACAGGATATGAGTCAGCCCAATCATGTCCGCAACGATACGCATATATCCGATGGCATGGGGTATAAGACGAAGAACGGCTTCGAAACCTGGGCGAAAGATAAGCCAAAGGCCGAAATAGTCAGTATTCTATCTTCTGCCGCCGCTCAACGAATAATAAGCAGCGTTTCTGTAGCTTTAACATCACCGTACGAGAGTGGATTGTCTCCAGTCGCTCGTCTTTTCGACACCAGGGATAATCTAATTGTTGATCAAAATGTTCCCCCGCAGATTCCTCCATATATAGTGCCTTCAACCTCATTTTCGCAGGGACTTGCTGAATACACCAACACCAATTATTTCTCTGAGGATTCCTTTTTTGCCGCCGAAAGGTTTCCAGTGGGTGAACCACACTACTTCCCTTTCCCGCAAAAAGCCGAAACTGATCTTCAACAGTTCATAGATAACAATCTACCCACGATTCCAATATTCGATTTTAATAAAACCTATCAGAGCTTTGTCATCGGCAAGAAAACGACGAGGGGGGAACCTCTTAACTGTCTGGCAAAGCCGGATTGGAATACTGCGGATCTTTACAGAGTTCTTGGAGAGGGTAGATTTTTCTATGGCTCATTTATCCAAGATGAGAATTGTTATCAAGAGCAGGCAAGTAACTTACTGCCCCGTGCCGTCGGTTACTCGGCTGCCATGCTCGACTACTTCTTCCGTGGAGATTTGACGGCAACAGTCCCAGTGGACACACCACCCACAGCCAGCAAGATTCGCCTTAACATTCATAACAGCACACCTTCTGGCGAAACCATGGATGGTGGTTCAATCGAGTTGATAGCCATCTTCCGGCAATACAGCACGAATGGAACGGCTACATCAGGTGTCCTTATCCCAAATACCGACTTCCAGTTCCGTAAGTACACTGTACTCGGTTGCACCAGATCAGACCCCAAATGCGCAATAGACAAATCTGACAATACATTCGATTTTTATCCCATTGGCGATCCCATCCCGCCTCTAGCAAGCGACATATCACTTGTCATAGTATATCGCGGCACACTCGGTAAAGAACAGGATGCAGTGGCATTCACTGAATTGAGTCTAGGCAGGTTAGGTGGCGACATTAATCTATCCCTTCCATCGAGGGGCGTCTATGCCGCAGCGAGCGGTGACAGCCTGTCGAACACCTTTTCTGATTTTGCCATTGCTGCCCGCAATACATCAACAACTGCGATTGGCCCGGGAACGAACCAGGTGCTCGTCACTTACCAGCAGGCTCAGGGTGACCCATTCCTGTCACAGCCAGTCAACACCGCTCCCAGTACCTACTACACAAGTGCCACCATTCCTGATCAGGGTATTTCAAGCATAACCGCGAACGATCTGTTGTATTCGCTTTCTACTGGAATTCCGGTTACTGCAACAGATGTCTACGTCTATCTCATTCACACCGACAGCAATGGGAAGGTCACCTACGGCTACCGCGACATCTCCGAGCCAACGCCGGCGGACGTATTTAACAATGCCGACAAGATCTGCATAAACAACCAGTGGTATTCTGCCGGTAGCACAGAGGCTATCGCCCTGGCAGATAGTAATGGTAATGGCATACCAGATATTTTCGATCCCTATGCGCATAACATAGCCAATATCTTCGGAAGAATTTCAGAGTTGCCGGCAGCTGCATCGGCAACCGATTATACTTTTGCCTCCCCTGCCTTGTTGGCTGGTGGCAGTTTCCGACGGCTGGGCTATATCCTCACCGACTACAGCTTTAACTACAGTCTTCTGGAAAATTGGCAGAATGTGTCTGGAGATGACCTCTGGGAAATCATTGAAACTGCAGATCAATACCCCGGAATCGCCGTCAAAAACCAGACCGATGCCGACGGTACCTACTATTATCCTGGTATGTACAGCATACGAGGCAACAAGATGTGGTGGGGGGCAGGCGTTATATACGATAATGATGGCTACCCGGCCAACTCCAGCTGCGACTGGTCAACCTTGCCATAGATAGCAGAAAAGGGCGGCTCCGAAAGGGCCGCCCTTTCAGTATCCAGCTACAGTGAGAGTCCGTAATGCCGCTCGGATGATTCACTTCCATATCCGGATCAGCTTCTATTGGACACAAGGAGAGAAAACAGAGGGTGTCGAGCTCCTTTTCAAGGGATACAGAATATTCGAGATTCTTTCTAAACTCACGAACAGTGGTTAGAAGATGTTCGTCGGGTATCTCCAGCGTTTCATGGAAATCGGGATACTCCACCGTTGTATTTACCAAATGTCTAAAGTCGATCCTGGTTCACTGCCGCACAGGCAGCTCAGAAATTTGATGAATGAACAGACACGCCTTGAAGTAGTGTTCACTGCCGCACAGGCAGCTCAGAAAGTGTGGGATAAATGCCGGTAAGCCCCGAACCAGTTCACTGCCGCACAGGCAGCTCAGAAACTTGTGGTGTAGTGGGAGATGTGTACCAAAGTGTGTACCAAAATATGGATAACTTGGTGAATATGACAAGCATGGTAATGCTTGCATCGGTTCTAAATATCTGATATATATGCAACTACTTAATCTGACTATGAACGTCAGCACAATAAAAAACGGCTCATAACCCGAAGGTCACAGGTTCAAATCCTGTCCCCGCAACCAAAACATACAAGGGGTTAGCTGAATAGGCTAACCCCTTTTTTGCGTTCTGTGTGTACCAGTCTGCTCGTAGCGCTAAACGTTGTGCGGTTTTATTGATGCAGATCAAGGAAATGTCACTGTCAGAGTGCTATTCCTGTAATCATGAGCGTCATTCGCATGACCATACGGAACGTTGCCATCATTCTCCTGATGCTTGTTCTGACTGTGCCTGCCACTATTCATGCCTATACTCTGGAAATGCTGGCAGCTGAAACGGCGCATGCCGGTTTGTGCCATGATGCGGACAGCGATGCCGATCACGGCTCGACCGGCGATCATCAGTCCGATATCCGCTGCTGCGAACTTGATTCCCCTTACCTCCTGCCATCTTCCCTGGGCCTTGTGACCCCCACCGTGACCGGCACGCTTTCCTCCCCTTTCTACTGCAGGCAACTTGACGGTTACGCCCGAAGGATATATAAGCCTCCCCGACAATCCGGTTGTTGCAGTTAATTTCCTATCTCAAAGGCTTTAACTAACACGCACAACAACAGGAGATATTCGATGAAAACCATGCACATACTGAAGATGACTTTGACTGGAGTCGCCGCGGTCGTGGCTCTTTCTTTCGGAATGCCCCGCGATGCGGCGGCCCACTGTGACACGCTTGACGGCCCCGTCATTCAGGACGCGCATAAGGCGTTGGAGGCGAAAGACATCACCCCGGTTCTCAAATGGGTAAAAGCGAAAGATGAAAAGGCGGTCAAGGCTGCCTTCAACAAGGCACTGGCAGCGAAAGGCGCTCACAGTGAAGCCGCCCACCACAAATTCTTCGCCACTCTTGTGAAGATCCATCGTACGGGGGAGGGTGCCCCTTTCACCGGATTGAAACCTGCCGGCGAGGTGGAGCCTGCGGTAGCGGAGGCGGACAAGGCTCTTGACGGCGGTTCGGCTGACGCCCTCGTGAAGCTTGTTACCGATGATGTTACGGCGGGCATCAAGAAGCGCTATGAGCGTGCCGCTGAGGCGTACAAACACAAGGATGAAAGCGTTGCCAAGGGGCGCGAGTTCGTCGAGGCGTATGTCGAGTTCACGCATTACGTGGAGAAACTCCATATGGACGCTACCGGCAAAGGTGCCCATGGCGAACATAAGGAGCATAAGGAACATGGCAAGCTGCACGGCGGCCATGCCGAGCACGGTGCCGACAAGCATTGACGTTCAGATTGAATAGGCGTCTAGCCTGAGATGAAAAAGGAAGTGCCAGTTGCGATCGCCGCAACTGGCACTTTTTTGTGTATGACCACCGTTCTCAGCCCTAGCCTGTGCTCAATGAGTCTGGGCCAGCTCGGTGGACCCGCAGCGATTAGCACCCCTCGAGCTGAATTCCTCCAGGCGCAGTGAAGAGGATAGTTGTCGGTGGACCGTCGAGCAGTTAACGGCTGGAGTGGACATCATCCCCATCAGAAACAGCTCGAACGCCTCATCATGGGTTCCTATGTGGTGGAAGACGACTTCGCGCAACTCATAAAGATCGTTCAACCTGTGATGGGAGCGGGACCACCTCCAGCAAAGAGCGGCGATGGTTTTGCAGATCACCACATGATCAAGTTCATGTCTCGTCCTCTCTGGATAGTAGGTAGCCAGCATGGCCCCGTTTTCGGCACGGGCGTGGTCCATGGTGTTATTCAGTAGATGCTGGAGCCCCTTCTCCGCCCTTTCCACACAACCATGCTCGGCATTGAAGATGACGTCGTCCATGACTTCGAGGATATTGGCGTATCTGCTGTCGTATCCGTACCCGAGTTCATCGCGTAGCTGCAACTGCTGTTCCATGGCTTTCCCGTCTCCGTTGTGTTTCCCGACGCTTGTCTGGACGTCGTCCCGCCTTGATGCCCTACAGAAGGTCGAAGGTCTTGCTCAGTTTCAATTCGATGCGGTACCCCTCGGAGGGAGTATTGGCTTCATACCAGCGGGCGAAGGGGAACATGGCCGCCAGTCCCGCCGCGAAGCCGCAGGGCTTGTACTTGAACGCCACCTTGGGCCCGGCATACCACTCATTCTTGGAGTCGTTCTGGCTCTTGCCGTCCTTCTCGCTGCTCGCGTTCCAGTCGAACTGCGATTCCGCCCCCATGTCGAAATACTCGTTCATCGCATAGCCCCAGGCGGTGGTGCTCCTTATGTAGGTAGGCTTGCGGTAGGAGTGGGAGCCTTCGGTGAAGGTGTAGACGTGGATCTCCTGGTCCAAGCGGTGCGATCCGGTTGAGTAGGTGAGGCCCACCGCGCCGCCGGTGCCCCAGGCGGCGTTGCCGACAAAGTCGACGCTTTTGCTGTTGACGTCCGTCGTCGGCACCACGAGGCCTACGTCGACCGCCAGGTCGAAAAGTGCCCCTTTGGATTGGTTCATCAGCACCTTGTGCAGGGCAATGGCGGTGTCACCTATCCACCCCAGGTGCTCCCCCGCGCCGGTCACGTTGTTCTTCTTGTAGACATCGTACAGTGGGGTCGCCGTGCGGACGTCGAGACCTTCGGTTATGCCGTAGCGCAATTTCACCACCCCGACATTCTTGCTCAACTCAACGTTTTCGTTCACTTCATTGCTTCCCTTGCGGATGCCGTCGGTCTCACAGTACTGGTAATTGAGAAGGACGCCGAGTTTTCCCACCGGGAAGCCGGTGCCGGCGGGACCAAAGGCCGAGATGGTCGGCCCGAAGGGGCGGGGGGCGGCGGGGGCATCGGCGCCCCAGGAAAGGCCGGCGCAGGTGCAAAGTGCCACGAGGGAAAGCGGGATGATGCGCTTGCTGAATTTCATGACTTACTCCTTTGATCTGTGTCGCGTCGGTTGCTTACCGAACCGCGGTGAATGAAGCGTTGTCCTGCGGATAAGGCACCAATCTGACGCCTGCCTCTTTCGCCCTGGTCACCCCGCCGTCCACATTCGTCACGGAGGTGAAGCCGTGGTGCACGAGGTACCGGCTTACCTTGTCGGAACGATTGCCTGTCCTGCAGATGATGGCGATTCTCTCGTTGGGGGTGACATAACGTTTCAACCTGGCCAGAAAGGCGTCGGCATCGTAGCTCTTGTCCTCCCGGAAGAAGGTGAGGCCGAGGGCGCCCTTCACCACGCCGGTTTCCCGCCACTCTTTTTCCGTGCGGATGTCGATGATTTTCACTCCCGACGAGAGAAGCTCGGGAGTCAGGGGGGCGTAGCGCACCTGGCTCCCGGCCAGGGCGGCAAGGCTGCTGAGGATCAGGATTGAGACGGTAATGATCAAAATTCTCATGGTGATATGCCTCTTTGCGGATGGATTCAGGTGCCGGCCGGGAGCAATTGGTAGAGCACGGTGCTCATGGTGTTGAAGAGGCCGAAGAAGAGCAGGATCCCCACGATCATGAGCAGCAGCCCGGTGAAGAACTCCATCTTCCTGATATGAACCCTGAAGCGTTTGAAGAAATCGAGAAAGCCGTGGAAGAGCAGGCCCGAAACAATGAACGGGATGCCGAGCCCCGCCGCATAGCTCCCCAAAAGGAACATGCTTTTGCCCGCCGAACCGGAAGTGCCCGCGGCCATGGCGAGGATGGCGCCGAGGATCGGGCCGATGCATGGGGTCCAGCCCGCCGCGAAGGCGATCCCGACGAGGAAGGTGCCCGCGAGTCCGCCTGGCTTTCTGTGCAGCTGGATCCGTTTGTCCCCGAGCAGGACTCCGAAATGGAACAGCCCGGACATGTGGACCCCGAAGAGGAAGATGAGTAACCCGCCGGCGCGCTGCAGCCAGACGAGTCCGTCCTTCATGAGCGACTGGAAGGTGGAGGAGGCGACCCCTGCGAGGGCCCCCATGCCGATGAAGACCGCGGAGAAGCCAAGCACGAAGGTGACCGAGTGGACGAGGACGGTCAGGCGCACCTTCCTGGCCGGGTGGGCTTCCTGCAGCTGTCCGAAGGAGAGCCCCGTTATGTAGGTGATGTAGGAGGGGATCAGCGGCAGCACGCATGGGGAAAAGAAGGAGAGAAATCCCGCCGAGAATGCGATCCAGAAGGTGATGTCCGAGCCGAAAAAGGTCATGGGCTATCCCTCCGCTAAAGCGACTTCATGTAGCTTACGACCTGTGAGGAATCCCACGGGATCCCGCCGGTCACCCGTTGCCGCAGCACCCCCTTGCGGTCGACGATGAAGGTGTCGGGCAGACGGCTCGCCCCGTAGCGCTGCTGCACGAAACCGTTCGCGTCGCTGAGAAAATCGAATGAGAAGGGGAGCTTGCGAAACCTTTCCGGGACCTTTTTCTCGACGTTCACCGCGAGGATCACGAGGTCCCCCTTGGGGAAGGCCTTTACCAGCCGGTCCATGGAGGGCATCTCGTCGCGGCAGTAGGGGCACCAGGAAGCCCAGAAATTCACGAGGACGATCTTGCCGCGGTACTGGGCGAGGCTTTTGCCTTCGCCGGCGAGACCGGGGAGCCTGAAGTCCGGGGCAGGCGCGCCGATCCGGACCGAAGCGTCATCCTGGGCTTTGCCCGGTGCCGACACGGCCAGTACCGTCAGGGTCATGAGGCAGGCGCAGATGTAGCGGACCAATCGTTTCATGGTGACAACCTCTCTAATGCGGTTTCCGGGGTGGTGGAATCGTGCGGTGCCTCAGGCTGAAGGAGATCCTTCAGCCTGAGGCGTTTTGCAGGATGGTTACTTGTTGGTGAAGGCTTTATCCACGCTGAACGGCATGGCCTGGTAGCCGGTGGTGTCTTTCAGCTGGATCTCGACCGCCGGCTCTTTCTCGCCGTAGTTGAACTCCATGATGTACGGGTTCGGGTCGGTCTTGAACGCGCCGGTGGTGATGTCGAAGTCGGCGCCGGCGGTTGCCGAGTAGACGAACACGGAGTCCTTGTCGGCCTGGTATTCGGTGAGTGAGGTCACCGGGCTGTACCAGCCGTTGCCGCGCTCTTTGCCGAACTCCCAGATCTGCTCGACGGTCATCTTCTTCTGGTCGATCTTGTAGATGACGGCGCGGGAGTACTTCATGCTCGGCAGGGCGGGCTGCTCCATGCCGCGGCTGTCGCCGTTGTCGAAGACGCTCACGTAGATGATGTCACCCTTGGATTTGCTGTCGATCTTGAACGCGGTGTGCTGGGTCCAGGTCCAGTCGAAACCGCCCTCTTCGTTTTCGTAACCGGGGCACTTGGAGCCGCCGGCCTCACATACGATCTTGTTACCCTTGGAGTCGACCGGGGTCAGGAACTTGCCCAGGTATTCCTTCTTCCACCCTTCGGGGCTTCCCAGGATCCACTTCACCTGCTTGTCGCGGCCGATCTTGACGACCGCCGACTGATGGCGGGAGCTGATGATGATGGAATCGTCCTCGGCGTCGTGGTCGACGCTGTTCACGTGCGCCCAGTTCCTGCCCGGTCCGACGCCGACGATGTCGCCGAACTTGTCGCTCGCGTCCTGCTTGGCGAGTTCCTCGGCGCTCATGGTGTGGCCTGCCTTGCTGGCGTCGATGTTGAGGCAGACAGCACCCTGGTCGAGCACCTTCATGTTGACGTCGCGATACGGGTCGAGGATGTCGAAGAGGCGCCATTCGTCCTTGACGAAGCCGGTGGAAGGCTCGACCTCGATGATCACGTCGCGCACGGTACGGACGTTTCTGCCGTCGGCGCGCTTCAGGTTGGAACTTGCCACGCGGAGGAAGTAGTTGCCGTTGGGAGAGTTGTCCATGGAGTGGGAGAAGTCGTTGTAACCGGCGGGAAGCTCGCGGTTGAAGACTTCCTTGCCCATGATGTCGTACTTCACGTAGCGCTGGCCGAAGCCCCAGCTCATGGCGCCATCGTTATTCTGCTTGAAGCCCATCATGACGCCTGCGTTGTAGATCGACTTCAGATCGTAGATGCTGTCGGCTTTCATGTACCAGCGGACTTCACCCTTGGTGTCGACGATGAAGTTCTGCGGGTAGTAGTTCCACTCGAGGGCGCCGCCGGTCGGGTTGTTCCAGACCGCCCTGGTCCCTTTGCCCGCCTTGTGCAGGAAGTTGTTCACGAAATAAAGCCGGTCGCCGAACTTCTTGTCGACCTTTTTGATGTTGGCCCCGGAGAAGAGGGCGGCCTTAAGCGTCTTGGTGGCGTTCGGCTCGGAGTACACCGGGGGAGCGTAGAGGGTGTAGCTTTCCTTCGCCTCTTCCCACTTGCCGTTGAAGAGCTTCGAGTATTCCACCTCGACGGTGTTGACGTAATCGGCATAAAGACCGAAGACCGGGATGCCGCCGTGGGTCAGGAGATGCTTGTTGGCGACGCGGTATTTGATTTCCTGCCCGTCCGCCTTGGGAACGATGCGCACCGTGACGTCCTTCAGGACGTAGCCGCCGTTTTTGATGATCGCGGTCAGGGGCGCCAGGTCATAGGGGTTCATGATGACCTCGCCAAGTTTCCCCTGGACCTGGTAGTCGACATGCGCGCCGCTCGCGCCGCCGATGGCGAGCGCCATGGTCGGTACCGCCGCTCCGAGCATGGCGGAGCACAACACGAGCCGCGCCACTCTTCCGGTTTTCACCAATGCTGCTTTTCGACAGTTCATACTGATCTCCTTTTTTGTTGTCGGGGGCGGACATGCCGCCCCTCACGTCGAGATTGTCGTTATGCCAACTTGCCGGTGTAGCTCGAAGTTTCCACGTGTGCCGCGGCTTGGCGCTTGCGCACCAGGGTGACGATCCAGCAGCCTGCCGCCACCAGCAGGGCCAGGAGGATGACGCCGAAGGTGATGACGGTGCACTGCGCCATGTTCATGAAGTGGGCGGGAGGCCAGAGGTACCACCCTTCGGAGTAGAAGTCGGTGATCGCCTTCTGCATGGAGCTAAGCTGTGCCCCGTCGGGAATGATCGGGTTGTCGTAGCCGCAGTCGCCCGTCGGCTTGAACCATTCCGGAGACCACTTGTCCAGCGGCAGGTGGAACGGGAAGGTCGGCTCCGGGGAGCATCCCTGCACGCCGAAGAGGTCGTCGCTGTGGGCTGCATGGTGGATCTTGTTAAGCTTTATGCTGTAGAGAACACCCTTGAAGCTTCCCCAGATGGCGAACAGGTAGCCGGCGATCTTCAAGCCGGTGTTCGAAGGCTTGATGGCTGCGATAATGCCCCCGAAAGCCATGGCGAAGAAGGCGAGCCTTATGTAGACGCACTGTTCGCAGGGTCTCATGTAGAGCCAGATCTGGAACACCGAGTGGGCCAGGATGACCATGAACAGGCTGAGTGCCGCCATGAAGATCCAGAGAAACCGCTTGTCCTGCCAATTGCTGATGGTACCTGCCGGGTCCGACCTGAAGTTGCCGATCATTTCTGAGAGTTTCACGACGCGTCTCCTTATTTGGTCTTCAGCTCGTTGATAAGCTTCAGCATGCCGTCTATGGAGGTGATGTTCTTGGTCATGACGAGGTACTTGCCGTTGACGACGAAGCCGGGAACGCCCTGGACCTTGGCGACGTCATAGGACTGGTCCCACTCTTTCAAAAGCGCCTTGACCTTGGGGTCCGCTTTCGCCTTGTCGAACTCTGCCTTGGACATGCCGACTGCGTCGAGACCGGTCTTCAGGTAGGCGTCGGGGCCCGCATCCCAGCGCTCTTTTTTGTCGTGGTAGGCGGTGTAGTAAGCCATCTTGGCTTTTTTCAGCAGGGATTTTTCGGTGTAAAGTTCGCGGTCGGAGAGGCCGGCCTTCTGGTCCTTCAGGAGCAGCACGGCGAAGAGTTCGCTACCCTGGACGCCGTATTTACCTTTGGTTTTCAGATGGAAGGGGCGGAACTTGAGATCGCTCGGCAGCTTGGGAACCAGGTTCGGAGTGATCTTCTTGTCGTACTTGTAGCAGAAGGGGCAGTCGTAGCTGAACACCTTGATCAGGGTACCCTGTGCGTTCGGGATCGGTTTGGCGAGCTTCACGTAGTCGGTTCCCTCGGTGAAGGCGAAGCTGGTCGCGGCGAAAAGTGCTACCAAGGCAAAGCTTGTGGCGATTTTTTTGACGAATTTGAACATGATCTCTCTCCTTTGTGGCGTATGGTTGTTAATGTTGTTCCTGGCCTCGATCGGTATCGTTTGACATGTGATGCGGTGTCTCCCTCCTTTCCTCCGGGTGCCGGTTTGGTGATAGCGTTTGCCGTGTTTGTGCTGCTGTCGTGAACTGTTTGCCTGTTTGTGAGGTTAATCGGCCTGCATGGTTTCTTTTGGTTTCATATCTTGCCTTTTGGTTTATTTAACAAAACCAAAAGCGGGACGTCAAGCATTTTTTTACAATTTTTTTTACTGCCACCGCTGCAGGTTCCTGCAGTAGCGTTTCCGTGCTCTGCCGGTCCGCGAACGAGGTGCTGGTAAGACGGTAAAGTCGAGGGGTTACGGTGAAGTTGCACTGTGTGGGAGGCTGGCCGGTGAGTGGTGGCGGGGTGGTGACGGGGTGGTGACGGGGTGGTGACGGGGTGGTGACGGGGTGGTGACGGGGGAGTCTTTAAGGTGATTCGGACTTTTCGGTTTACTCGTTTGTTATATTGAAGTAAACTAAATCCGCTTTCCGGTGCAGTCGGCTGCGGCAGGGGAAAGCTTTTGTGCAAGCCGGACATGCCGTCTCACGAACCAGTGAACAGTTTTGACGAGGGTGCCTCAATGAAGAAGTTTCTCGAAGCGAGTAAAAACCGTATCGTCATCGTCACTTACGTGCTGCTCTTCTGCATGTTCTGCTTCTTTTCCCTGATGGATCTGCACAAAAGGACATCCGACTACGCCTATTTCGCCAACAAGATCAACACGTTCATCAAGAACGCGCACGACAGCGAATCGGAGTACCTCTGCTCGCGCCTGGTCAACTACGTAAGCGCCATCGCAAAGGAGAAGCACTTCGCCGAACTGCTGAAGGCAGGCGACGCGAAAGCCCTGCAGAAGGTGGCTGAACCCGTTTTCAACGACTTCGGAAAACGGTACGTTCCGGTCATCTCGGTCCTGATATTCGACGGCGCTGGAAATCTCAAATATCACATGGTCCCGCAGTTGATCACCCATGCTCCTGAGACTTACAGGCCGAGCGTCGGGAAAGAGGTCTTCGCCACCAAAAACTACAGTTACGGGTATGAAACCAACATCGTGCCTCTCTATTTTTGCACGGTTCTTCCGGTGCGGGACGCTTCCTCAAATGTGGTGGGGACGATCGAGATCGGCGTCGACGTGTCGTTCTTCCACTACAACCTCAAATGGTTCTTGAAGGATGTCAGGACGGCGATTTTTTCAAAGGGGAAACTGCTTGAAGTCGACCGTGGGTACAAGACGGATTCCGCGGAATACGTCTTCGATTATTACAAAAGGTTGAAAGCGAACGACGCTGCGTTCTTCAACCAGTTCAAAGACAAGATTGATTTCAGGCGGACGAAAAACGATATCCAAATCGGAGACAAGTATTACCTGGTAAGCACGTCCCAGGTTCTTAAAGACAACGGAGGCCGCGAAGTCGGTAAGTATCTTGTCGCCTATGATATGACCGAACTGCGGAGCCGACACTGGGGCTATTTCTACGCATGGCTGCTTTTCTTCGCCATCACCGCCTGCATCATGCTCTGTATCAACCTGGTCGGCTTCAGAAAGTATGAGCATATCATCACCGGTCAGAGTAAGATGCTGGCCCAGCGGTCGAAGCAGTGCGCGCTCGGGGAAATGCTAGGGCACATTGGACACCAATGGCGGCAGCCTCTCTACAACCTGTCTCTCATCGTTCAGAACATCGGGCTGCAGAACCAGTTCGGCAAACTGGACGACGCCCTGCTCAGCAAGCAGATCATTCAGGCGAACCAGAACATCGAGTACATGTCGAACATCATAGACGACTGGCGTTCACTGCTCATGTCGGGCAGCAGCCGGACTATCATCGAACTGCAAAGTTCCGTCGAGCGCGCCATTGCCATGGTTGCTCCGGTCATGGAGCAGAGCCGGGTCACCATCGAGAACCGGATCACGAGGCCGGCGCACACCATGGGGTTTGTGAACGACCTGGTGCAACTGACCATAAACGTGCTGTTGAATGCGCGCGATCAGCTCTCCCTGGTGGACGGCGACCGCTTCATCCTGCTCTCCTGCAGCGAGGAGGCGGGAGAGGTGGTGACGGTCACCTTCCAGGACAACGGTGGCGGGATCCCCGACCATCTGCTGAAACGCATTTTCGAGCCCTATGTCACTACCAAGGACAAGGCCGACGGCACAGGACTGGGACTGTATCTGTGCCACCAGATCGTCGAGAATCTCGACCAGGGAAAGGTCTGGGCGGAGAACAGGTCCTTTGAACTGCATGGTGAAACGCGTTATGGCGCCTGCATCTGCCTGCAGTTCGCAAGAACAACCGAGGGAGGTAAATAGTATGAACGTCACCGCCTTGCAACAGATGACGGTGCTTTTTGTGGACGACGAGGAGACGGCACGGGAGCAGATGAAGATGGTCCTGAGCAGTTTCTGCAAAAACACGATCTGTTTGGGTAGCGCCGACCAGGCGCTGGCTGCGCTGCAGGAGCATCACCCGGATATAGTACTCACCGACATCCGCATGCCCGGCTTGTCGGGACTGGAACTACTTAGCGCCATAAAGCAGAAAGATCCGGCGGTTGCCGTAATCATGGTATCGGCCCATTCGGAGTCGGAATACCTGCTGGACGCGTTTCGCTACAAGGCGGACGGCTACCTGCTGAAACCGTTCAACTTCCACGACCTGCTCGAACTGCTTTCCGACATAGCGATAGAGAAGGTAGCCGCCGGCAGGGAATCCGGCAACGGTCCGGAGAAGAAGGAGTTCGTCCTCAGAATACTCGGCACCCTCGGTGGAAGACGCGCCGAGATCATGGAGTACGTCATCAATCATCTCGATGAGGAGAACCTGTTCCACGGCACCTACGACGAGGTGGCGGAGGCGCTTAGTGCCAGCAAGCCCACCGTCGTGGCTACCTTTCAGATCATGTTGGAAAAGAAGGTGCTGACCCGGCTCAAGTACGGAACCTACCGCATGAACATGGAGGAACCTGCCTGATCAGCTGAACTTGTTATGTGTAGGTGGTGCCCCTAACAACTCGCCAACCGGGGGAGAACTGATGAAGTTATCCATCGTCGTTCCCGTCTACAACGAAGTCGATACCATCACGGAAATTCTCGCGCGGGTGCGAGCCGCCCCCTTCGATAAGGAGATCATCTGCGTCGACGACGGCTCGACGGACGGAACGAGAGAGCTTCTCTCCGCCCTTGCCGACGAAAGCACCCGCATTTACTTCCATGACCGCAACCGCGGCAAGGGAGCCGCGTTGCGCACCGGTTTCGGCGCAGCCGGCGGCGATATCGTCATCATCCAGGACGCGGACCTGGAATACGACCCCCAGCAGTATCCGCGCCTGATCCAGCCGATCCTCGAGGGGAAGGCCGACGTGGTGTACGGGTCCCGGTTCACCACCGGCGAATACCGTCGTGTCCTGTTCTTCTGGCATATGGTCGGCAACACGTTTCTGACCCTTCTTTCGAACATGCTGACCAACCTGAACCTGACCGATATGGAGACCTGTTACAAGGTTTTCCGCAGGGAAGTGCTGGAGCGCATAACGGTTGAGGAAGACCGCTTCGGCTTCGAACCTGAGATAACGGCGAAGGTGGCGAAACTGGACGTCAGGATCTACGAGGTGGGGATTTCCTATTCCGGCAGGACCTACAAAGAAGGGAAGAAGATCGACTGGAAGGACGGCGTGTCCGCCCTCCGCTGCATCCTGAAATACAACCTGCTGCGCTGAACCCTGCCGCTTTAACCGCTGCGGCGGCAGCTTGGCTGAGTTCCCTTTACCTGGTCGTTTCCCATGAAAGACGCTATCGCATCAAACTACAGCCTCATTTACGCCGTCGTCGCCGCGATCCCGAAGGGGGAGGTGGCGACCTACGGGCAGGTGGCACTTCTGGCAGGCCTGCCGGGGCGGGCGCGCCAGGTGGGATACGCCCTGCACGCGCTCGCCGACCCGTCGCTTCCCTGGCATCGGGTGGTGAACGCCAAGGGAGAGATCAGCCTGCGTTCGGGCGGAAGCGAGGGAGACCGTGTGCAGCGGTTGCGTCTTGAGGCGGAAGGTGTCGTTTTCGACCGGTGCGGGCGCATCGATCTTGAGCGTTACCGCTGGCGGCCATGATGCTCACCCCGTCTCGATTCTCGCTCGTGCTCTAACCCATCCCCCTGTAACTGTCACGCCTGCAGGATGCAAATCTTTTCCCCGGCACTGACAGTGGCGTTACCTTTACCGCAAAGTCTCATCCCCCCTATGCCTTCCGCTGGCCCGCTCGCGCTACATTCAACTTCTGCCGTTAGACAGGCACATACCTCGACGCTATATTTCTATGACAGTAAATTCCCCGGTGAAAGGAGCCAATGTCATGAGTACGCAAGAGAAGTGCCCGGTAACGGGTAAGATCGGCAGGCCTGCCGCCTCCCGCGGTGCGTCGAACCGGGATTGGTGGCCGAACCAGCTGGACCTCAAGGTCCTGCACCAGCACTCAACCCTGTCGAATCCGATGGACAAAACCTACAACTACGCAGAGGAGTTCAAGACTCTCGATCTCGATGCCGTGAAGAAAGATCTGTTCGAACTGATGGCCGATTCGCAGCAGTGGTGGCCGGCGGACTACGGCCACTACGGCCCGCTCTTCATCCGCATGGCGTGGCACAGCGCGGGCACCTACCGCATCGGTGACGGCCGCGGCGGTGCCGGGATGGGGGCGCAGCGCTTCGCCCCGCTCAACAGTTGGCCCGACAACGCGAGCCTCGACAAGGCTCGCAGGCTCTTGTGGCCCATAAAGCAGAAGTACGGCCGGAAGATCTCCTGGGCGGACCTCATCATCCTTGCCGGGAACTGCGCCCTCGAATCGATGGGATTCAGGACCTTCGGGTTTGCCGGTGGGCGCGAGGATGTCTGGGAGGCGCCGGAGGACATCTATTGGGGGATGGAGGAGACCTGGCTTGGGGACAAGCGCTACTCCGGGGAGCGGGAGCTTGAAAATCCCCTCGCCGCGGTCCAGATGGGGCTCATCTACGTTAATCCGGAAGGGCCAAACGGCAACCCTGACCCGGTCGCCGCGGCCGGGGACATACGCGAAACCTTTGCGCGGATGGCCATGAACGACGAAGAGACCGTCGCGTTGATCGCCGGCGGCCACACCTTCGGCAAATGCCACGGCGCGGGGCCGGCCTCACACGTCGGGCCCGAGCCGGAGGCTGCGGGTATCGAGGAGCAGGGGCTGGGCTGGAAGAGCAGCTTCGGCACCGGGAAAGGACCGCACGCGATCACGAGTGGCCTGGAAGGCGCGTGGACCCCGGATCCGATCAAGTGGGACAACGGCTATTTCGACGTCCTTTTCGGCTACGATTTCGAACTCGTCAAGAGCCCTGCCGGCGCCCACCAGTGGATCCCCAAGGACCCGGCGGCGCGCAGCACGGTCCCGGACGCCCACGACCCCGCGAAGCGGCACGCGCCCATGATGCTTACCACCGACCTTGCCCTGAAGGTGGACCCGATCTACGGACCGATCGCAAAGCGCTTCCACGCGCATCCCGACCAGTTCGCCGACGCTTTCGCCAGGGCCTGGTTCAAGCTGACGCACCGCGACATGGGACCGCGTTCGCGCTATCTCGGCCCGCTCGTTCCCTCCGAAGAGCTGATCTGGCAGGACCCCGTTCCCGAGCGTACCTATCCGCTGATCGATGACGACGACATCGTGTCACTCAAGGGGAGGATCCTCGCCTCGGGGCTCTCCGTCGCGCAACTGGTGGCGACCGCCTGGGCCTCGGCCGCCACCTTCCGCGGCTCCGACAAGCGCGGCGGGGCGAACGGGGCGCGCATCCGGCTCGCACCGCAGAAGGATTGGGAGGTGAACCAACCGGCCCAGCTCGCCGTCGTGCTGCAGGCCCTGGAAGGGATCCGGACGCAGTTCAACGGCGCCCAGTCGGGCGGGAAGCAGGTTTCCCTGGCCGACCTGATCGTCCTGGGGGGCTGCGCGGCGGTCGAGGAGGCGGCGAAGAGCGCCGGCTGCAAAGTCGCCGTCCCCTTCATCCCGGGGCGCACCGACGCCGCGCAGGAGCAGACCGACCCGGCTTCCTTCGCCGTGCTCGAGCCGGTAGCCGACGGCTTCCGCAACTACTTAAGGAAGAAGTACGCGGTTCCGTCAGAGGAGCTCCTGGTGGACCGTGCGCAACTGCTGACCCTGACCGCACCGGAGATGACCGTACTGGTGGGAGGGATGCGCGTACTCGGCGCGAACGTGGGACAAGCGCCGCACGGGGTGTTCACGAAGCGGACCGGGGTGCTCAGCAACGACTTCTTCGTGAACCTGCTGGATATGGGAACGGCATGGAGTGCGGTGCCGGGGGACGACGAGGTTTTCGAGGGGCGCGACCGGGCGACCGGCGCGTTGAAGTGGACCGGCACCCGCGTCGATCTCATCTTCGGCTCGAATGCGCAACTGCGGGCCATCGCCGAGGTGTACGGCAGCGCCGATGCCCAGGAGAAGTTCGTACACGATTTCGTGGCGGCATGGCAAAAGGTCATGCACCTCGACCGCTTCGACCTTGCCCGTCCTTGATCTAAGGGGGAGCTTGCGGGACGCGAGGTTTCGCGAGCGCGGCAGCTGCCGCAGCGTCCCCGCCCCCGGAGGGGGAGGGACGGGGAGGGGGAGCGTAGCGGCTCGATCCAGCCTCCCCCCCTCCCGGCCTCTCCCCTCCGTGGGAGGTGCGTACTGCGGCGTGCACCGCTGGTCAGGAAAAAGAAAAGGCACTTGGGAAAGTCCCAAGTGCCTTTTGTCGTTTTATCGGAAGCGGCCGCTACGGCAGCTCGGTCTCTCCCATGAGGAAGCGGTCGCACTCGCGTGCGGCGCCGCGCCCTTCGTTGAAGGCCCAGACGACGAGGCTCTGGCCGCGACGGCAGTCGCCGGCGGCGAAAACGCCCCCGACGCTGGTGTTGTAGCGGTTGAAGTCGGCCTTGATGTTGCTGCGGCCGTCACGCTCGAGGCCGAGCGCCTCGGGAAGCTCCTGCTCGGGGCCCAAAAAGCCCATGGCGAGAAGCACGAGGCTCGCGGGACGGACCTTCTCGGTGCCGGGCACCGGGACAGGTATGTACTGTCCCTTCTCGTTTTGCTTCCATTCCACCTCTACGGTGTGCACCGCCTTCACGTTGCCGTCGGCATCACCCTCGAACTTGGTGGCGGTGGTGAGGAACACGCGGGGATCGGCGCCGAACTTCGCGGCGGCCTCCTCCTGGCCGTAG
>MTLC01002623.1_pt5 | contig 30626 bp, 31 predicted proteins | sample 1982451 | NCBI WGS metagenome assembly MTLC01 (sample SAMN05710165, study PRJNA340218) | biofilm metagenome | isolation source: sample SPH anode biofilm adapted to +100 mV | place: USA | collected 2012-02-03 | reverse complement strand
CCTCGGACCTGCCGGCCCGCTACGGCGGGGAAGAGTTCGCCTGCGTGCTGCCCGAAACCGATGCCCAGGGCGCCGCCCTCCTCGCCGAACGGATCCGGGAGGCCGTGCAGGCCAGCTCCATCCCCCACCGGGCCTCCGCCACCGCCGAAGTGATCACGGTGAGCCTGGGCGCCCTCACCCTGCGCCCCCGGCTGGAGACCACCTTTACCGACCTCCTGGTCCAGGTGGATGCCCTGCTCTACCGGGCCAAGGCCCTGGGCCGCAACCGGATCGAAACGGCCGGTCCGGAGGGGACCTGAAAAGCCCTGACAAGAATTTCCATCAGAACCAGGGGGACCGGCGAATCCTGTCAACCTGGACCCGTGAAGGAGACCCCATGGGCAAAGCCCTCCTGGTCATCGACCTCCAGAACGACTACTTCCCCGGAGGGGCCTACCCCCTCTGGAACGCCGAGGGCACCCTGGAGCGGGTGGTGGAGGCCATCGCCCGGGCCACGGCGGAAGGTGTGCCCGTCATCCACATCCAGCATCTGGCCGAGGGGCCGTCCTCCTTCTTCGCCGAGGGCACCCCCGGGGCGGCGATCCACCCCCGCGTCCTCGCCGCCGCCCCCCACGCCCCGGTGGTGATCAAGCACCACGCCGACGCCTTTCACCAGACCACGCTGGAGCGCACCCTGCGGGAGCTGGGCGCCACCGAGCTGGTTCTGGCCGGCATGATGACCCAGAACTGCGTCACCCACACCGCCATCTCCCGGGCCGCGGACCCCTACCGGGTGACGGTCCTGGCCGACGCCTGCACCACGGTGACCGAGCCCCTGCACCGCATGGCCCTCAAGGCGCTTTCGATCCGCGTGAACGTGGCCTAAGAGGGTGTCTGTACGCCCGGGAAGTTCGCGCCCAGACACCTCGCGCAGATGGCATGGCGGTAGCCGCCCAGATTCAGCCCCCGCCGGTCCGAGCGCCACACCTGTCCCATGCGGATGAACCCGCACCAGGCACAGCGGGTGACCGGCGTCTTGTCGCGGAAATCCACCATGGGTCCTCCCTGGGGAATAGGGAAGTATCGGTCCGTGGGATTGCGTGTCAATCGCAATGGGAGTACAAGGTGCAACTGCCGGATGTCATTCGATCCCCGGTTCGTGCGATTCGACCCCCCGGAGGTGCGTCTGGGCGGACCCAGGCTGCCTTTCCGGCCCATGGCGGCTCCAATGGTGTGGACGGGGCAACGTTCCCCGGACGCTGGAGGCACCCATGAAACCATCCATCCGAACCCTCATCCTCTGCACCGGGGCCCTCGCCCTGATGGCCCTGCCCGCGCTGGCCCAGGGCGGGCCCGGGCCTCACCGGGGCTGCGGCCCCCGCGGCGGCGCCTGCGAGAACCTCCCGGGCCTCACCGAGGCCCAGAAGACCGCCATGGCCGACCTGCGGGCCAAGCACTGGCCGGCCATGGAAGCCAAGCGCAAGGCCGTCCACGACGCCCATGAGGCCCTCCGTCAGGCCATGACCAAGCCCGGCGCCGACCTCAAGGCCCTCTTCGACAAGGAGAGCCAGGCCCGCTTCGCCCTCCTGGAAGCGCACCAGGCCAACCACCTGGAAATGGCCAAGCTCCTCACCCCCGAGCAGAAGGCCCAGTGGGAAAAGCGCTGGGCCGAGGGCCCCGGAATGGGCCGGGGCATGGGGCGCGGCAAGGGCATGGGCCACGGCAACCGCTGCTGTCCCCAGGGGATGCGCTGAACTAGACTGATCTATCATGCAGGCCGAGCCCCTATTCAGGACCACCGTCCACAGGATCCGGCGCCCCCTCACCCTGGGCGCCATCCTGGTGTTCGGCCTGCTCTGGAACCTCACCCGGTGGGGGCTGGGGCCCGGGAGCCTCCCCCTGGACGGGGAGGCCCTGGCGCCTTTCGCCTGGGGCTTCTTCTTCCTGGTGTTCGCCCCCCTGCCCTGGCAGTGGACGGGGACCCCGGACGCCGTGGCCTCGCCCATCCGTGGGCTCCTGCAGGCCATCCCCTTCAATGCGGCCTGCGCGCTCCTCCTTCTGGTCCTGCTGGGCCCCGGCGCCCCGCCCATGGGTCCGCGGGGCATGGGCCGGGGCATGATGCACCGGGGCGGCATGGAGTTCCACGGGGCCATGGGCGGCGTCCCGCATCCCAGGCTCCTGATCCTGGCGGCCTCCTACCTCTGCTTCTCGGTCCTTCTCGGAGGCGTCATCGCCCGGATGGAAAAGGCCGAGCGCAGCGAGGACCTGGCCGTGAAGGCCGCGGCCCAGGCCCGCCTGAAGGCCCTGCAGAACCAGATGAACCCCCACGTGCTCTTCAACGCCATCAGCGGGGTGGCCGAAATGGTCCGGGAGGACCCGGCCGCCGCCGAGAAGGTCCTGGTGGACCTGGCCGGCCTGCTGCGCCACCTCCTGGAACTGGGCGACCGCACCTCCCTGGCCCTGGCCCAGGAACGGCAGGTGGTGGAGCAGTACCTCGCCCTGGAGCAGCTTCGCCTGGGCAGGCGGCTCCAGGTCCGGTGGTCCTGGGATCCCGGCCTCGACGACCGCGAGGTGCCGCCCCTCCTCCTCCAGCCCCTGGTGGAGAACGCCCTCAAGCACGGCATCGGCCCCGAGCGTGCCGGGGGTGAGCTCCACATCAGCCTGCGACCCTGGGGCCGCGGCCTGGAACTGGAAGTGGCCAACACCGGCCGCCCCCCGGGCGAAGGCGCGCCCGACAGCATCGGCTTGCGCAATCTCAGGGAGCGGCTGGCCCTGCTGGGAGCCGATCCCGCCACCTCCTTCCGGCTCTGGCGTGAAGGCGCGTGGACCCGGGCCGTCATCCAGCTGCCGGGAGGGGACCTTGCCTGAACCGCTCCGCATCGTCGTGGCCGAGGACGAGCCTTACAACCTCAAGCGCCTGGTCCGCCTCCTGAAGGACCAGGGCTGCCAGGTCGTGGCGGAGCTGGAGGACGGCCTCGCCGTCATGGAATGGCTGGAAGCCGGCGGCACGGCGGATGCGCTGTTCCTGGACGTGCAGATGCCCGGCCTCACCGGCCTGGAGGTCATGGCCGAAGTGCAGTCCGGGATGCCCGTGGTGCTGGTCACCGCCTTCGCCGAGCACGCCGTGAAGGCCTTCGAGCATGCCGCCCTGGACTACCTCCTGAAGCCCGTCACGGAAGAACGGCTGGCCCTGACCCTCGAACGGCTCCGGGCCGCCCGTCCTCCGAAACCCCCAACGGCGGGCCCCTTCCGCTACCCCGCGAAGGCGGGCGAGGGCCTCGTCCTCCTGGACCTGGCCCGGACCTCCCATTTCGAATTCAGGGACGGCGCCGTGTGGGCCCACGCCGGCGGCGAATGGCGCACCCTCTGGAAGACCCTGGCCGAGGCGGAACAGGCCCTGGAGGGCCGCGGCCTGATCCGCGGCCACCGCCACCTCCTCCTGCGGCCCGAGGCGGTCCTGGGGGCAAGGAACCTGGATTCCGGGCGCATGCAGGTGAAGCTCGCCGGAGGCCAGGACGTGGAGATAAGCCGTGGGGCGGCGCCGGCCTTGAAGAAACGCCTCGGCCTGCCCTGAGGGCGTCCGGAATTACCTTGCGGGACCGGTGAAACCCTTCATTCGATTTTTTGTTGAAATTTAGACTCAATCTCATTATGTTTGTTGTATCCACCCGGAAGCCTGGGACCCGGCCCAGGCGGAACCCTCAACCGCCCCGGAGTTCCCGTGCCATCCCTGGATTCGCGAGGGAGTTGCGCGCTCGTCCACCGCAGGCCGCAACGCCCATCCCCTGATGGAGGTATCGAATGTTCCCAAATCCATCGAGCCCGGCGCGATGCGAGGGCCTTGACACCCGGGGCGGCGGGACCACCGTGGTCATCCTGCACCCCGAAGGCTCCGCCGCCATCCTCGGCAAGTGCCGCTGCGAGGCCAGCAGCGTCCTGAAGTGGTTCCAGGAGCCCCACCACCGCCGGCCCGAGGCCTTCGAGGACCTCTGGCCGGGGTTCATCGTCCCGCGGATGCGGGGGTGCCTGGACCGCTGCCGGGACGTGGAATCCACCTATTCGGACTGCGGCTACCGGTTCGCGCTCCCGGGGCGTCCCCTGCCCGCCGACCCCGCCCGGCTCTGCGCGGAACTGGTCCAGGAGGCGGAACGCGGGATCCGCCGCGAAGGGGACGTGGACGGCTTCCTGGACCGCTGCGGGAACCACCAGATCCTCGTGGACCTGCGCGCCCGCGGTTCGGTAGCCCTCTTCCAGCTTGAAGGAGTCACCCCATGATCCGCGTGCGCCTCCCCCTTCCCCCTGCCCTGGCCCTCTTCGCACCCTGGCCCCAGGCCGACGCTCCGGAGCGGCGCGGGGACGGCCCCGGGACCCCGGAGCCCGGGAGGGAGACGTCCCCTTCCGCCCAGGCGGAGCCCCGGTACGGAGGCAGGCCCGCTGAATGAAGGGCCGGCGGATTTTCCCGGATGATCCAGGGCGGTTGCCTGCGACCCCATGAGCCGTTCCGTGGCGCCCTGGCGCGGGAGGCCGGTACGCTTCGGCCTGGAGGTTCCTCACCGGTGCGCATCGCCAACCCCATCTACGACGTGGTGTTCAAGTACCTCCTGGACGACGAGAAGGTCGCCAGGATCCTGCTCTCCGCCCTGCTGGGCAAGGAGGTCCTGGAACTGCAGTTCCGCCCCACGGAGGTGCACCACAAGGCAGCCAAGGCCGATGGCACCCAGCTGCTGGTCCTGCGCCTGGATTTTGCCGCCGCCGTGCGCATGGAGGACGGCAGCCGCAAGCTGGTCCTGATCGAGATCCAGAAGGCCCGCAGCGCCTGGGACGTGCAGCGCTTCCGGCGCTACCTCGGCTCCAATTACGCCAGCCCGGAAAACGTCCACCTGGACCCGGCCGGGAAGAAGCAGGCGCTGCCCATCCTGACCATCTATTTCCTGGGCCAGGGCCTGGAATGCGTGGACGTGCCGGTGCTCAAGATCAACCGGCACTACCTGGACGCGGCCACCGGCGAGACGGTGCCCATCACCGACCCCTTCGTGGAGGCGCTCACCCACGATGCGATCGTGGTCCAGATCAATCGCCTCAAGAACCGCCGGCGAACGGACCTGGAACGGCTCCTGGAGGTGTTCGACCAGGGCCTGGCCTCCCGTTCCGATCCCCACCTGCTGGACATCCTGGAGGAGAATTTCCCAGAGCGCCATCGGGAAGTCCTGCGCCGGCTCATGCGGGCCGGCGCCGAACAGGAAGTCCGCGACTGGATGGATGTGGAAGACGACATGCTGACCGCCTTCCAGGACCAGGCGCGGGAGGCATCCGACCTGCGCCAGGCCCTCGTGGAGAAGGATCAGGCCCTCGTGGAGAAGGATCAGGCTTTGGTCGAGAAGGATCAGGCCCTGGTCGAGAAGGAACAGGCTCTCGAGGAGAAGGATCGCCTCATCGCCGACCTGACCCGGCGACTTTCCAGTCCCTGACGGGGAACCCGGCTATTTCAGGACGGCCGCGAGCTTCTTCCGGTCCTCGGCGGTGAAATAGGAGCAGCAGCCCTTCTTCGCCGCCGGCGCCAGGCCCAGTTCCAGGATGGCCTTCTTGACCTTGGCGTCGGAGACGCCCAGTTCCTTGGCCATGGCGCCGGCGGTGAAGAGGGTCGGGGTCTCGGTGGGCATGGCGGCCTCCTGGCATGGCTGGGGATCAGCCATTCTACCGCCCACCGGGGCCCGCTTCATTCGAAGGCGGCCAGGGGCCAGGAACCGCCCTGTCCCTTGGGCTGGGCGATGCGCCCGATGGCGCGGGCCGTGGCCCGGCAGGCGCGGTGGATCGCCAGGTCCACCGCGGCGTAGTAGTCCGAGGCGGCGGCAGTGACCACCACGAAGGCCCGATGGGGGAGGGCGATCTGGATGGAGCAGACCTTGTCCACCCCGCCCCGGGGCCCGTTGGCATCCGCGATCCGGACCACCGCGCCTTCGAGCCGGTCGCTCCAGTGCTCAAGGGCCGACCCCAGCCGCGAAACCGCGTGCTGATGCAAAGCTTCGCCAGCGTTGAAACCGAGGGACTTCAGCAGGATCTTCATGGATCACTCCTCGCACGACGCGTGCACCTATAGGATGGGTCTAGAAATGAATATGTTTTATATATTGTTTTTAGACATTCCATTCATTTAATGGATGTATGATCTTGGCATGGAATGGCTCAACTACCACCATCTGCTCTATTTCTGGACAGCGGCCAAGGAAGGGTCCATCACGTCGGCCGCCAGGACCCTGAACCTCTCCCAGCCGGCGCTCAGCACCCAGATCCGCCAGTTGGAAGCGAGCCTGGGGGAAAGGCTCTTCGAGAAATCCGGCCGGGGCCTGCGGCTCACCGCCGCTGGGCAGACGGCCTACCGGTACGCGGAGGAGATCTTCTCCCTCGGACGGGAGTTCCAGCACCAGCTCAAGGGGCACCCCACGGGCCGGGCCCTCCAGTTGGTGGCCGGCGTCTCGGACGTGCTCCCCAAGCTGATGGTGCACCGCCTGCTGCAACCCGCCCTGGAGCTCGGAGAGCCCCTTCGGCTCGCCTGCCGCGAGGCGCCCCTGCCCCGGCTCCTCAACGCCCTCCAGACCCACGAGATCGACATCGTCCTCTCCGATGCGCCCTGGACGCCCCGGAGCGGGGCGCGGGCCTACAACCATCTCCTGGGCGAGTCCGGCGTGGAGCTCTTCGGCACCCCGGCCCTGGCGGAACGCCACCCGGGCCCCTTTCCGGGGGGCCTGAACGGCGCGCCCCTCCTGCTCCCCTCCCCGGGCAACGCGCTGCGCCGCTCCCTGGACGCCTGGTTTGAACGGAACGCCGTCGTGCCCGTGATCGTGGGGGAATTTGACGACACCGCCCTTCTGGAAACCTTCGGAGCCCAAGGCCTGGGTTTCTTCGCGGCGCCCGCGGCCATCAGCCAGGAGGTGGCCAGGACCTACGGCGTGCGTTCCCTGGGCAGCCTGGACGGGGTCCGGGAACGGACCTACGCCGTCTCGGCCGAGCGCAAGCTGGTCCACCCGGCCGTGCTCGCCATCCTCAGGGCCGCCAAGGAGGAGATCTTTCCGTGATCCGGACCCGTAGGGTTACAATCGGCTGAACGGATCAGGCTCCAGGGATCGGGATGGCGGGCATCCGGCCATCGCCGCAGCACGCGTACAGCCCTTTGCGAGGCACGCCATGAAGGTCGGATTGGTCGGATTCCCAGGCAGCGGCAAGACCACGGTGTTCAACGCCCTCACGGGGCTCTCCGCCGAGACCGGCTTCAGCGCGGCCCGGGGCAAGACCAACCTGGGCACCGTCAAGGTCCCCGACGAACGGGTCGCGGCCCTGGCGGGGCTCTTCCACCCCAAGAAGACCACCCTGGCCGAGATCACCTTCTGCGACGTGGCCGCGGCTTCCGCGGGGGGCCACGGCCAGAGCCTGGACGAGGCGACCCTCCGGGCCATGCGGGAGGTGGATGCGCTGTGCCAGGTGGTCCGGGGCTTCCCGGGCGCGGCGGGCGAGGTCCCCGAACCCCTCGCCGAAGCCAAGGGCCTCGAGGACGAAATGAACCTCGCCGACCTCATCCTCATCGAGAAGCGCTTGGAGCGCCTCGCCAAGGAGAAGGCGAAGACCGGCGAGGCCGAGCTCCTGGGCACCCTCAAGGCCGCCCTGGAGGCCGGCGTGCCCCTGCGCAAGGTGGAAGGCGTCGCCCCGGAAGCCTGGGCGTCCCTGGCCGGGTACCGCTTCCTGACCCAGAAACCCCTGCTGCTGGTGCTCAACGTCGCCGAGGCCGAGGCCGCCGCCCCCGCCCCCGAGGACCTGGCGCGCCACACCCGCGAGGCGGGCCTCGGCCTGGTGGTCCTGGCCGGCCTGATCGAGATGGACATCGCCCAGATGTCGCCCGAGGACCAGCTGGAGTTCGTGGCGTCCCTGGGCCTGGCCGAACCGGCCATCGCGCGGTTCATCCGGGGGGCCTACGCCCTCCTGGATCTCATCAGCTTCCTCACCGCCGGCGAGGACGAGTGCCGCGCCTGGCCCATCCGCCGGGGCCTCACGGCCCCCAAGGCCGCCGGCAAGATCCACTCCGACATCGAGCGCGGCTTCATCCGGGCCGAGGTGACGAGGTGGGACGACCTGGTCCGCCTCAAGAGCGAGGCCAAATGCAGGGAGGCGGGCAAGCTCCGCAGCGAGGGCAAGGAATACGTGGTCCACGACGGGGACGTGATCAACTTCCGCTTCAACGTCTGAGGGGAGCGAAGGCCCTGCCCTGACACTTCCTTACGTTTCCATCGCCGCCCGCATGAATCCGGCGTCACCCACCGTGGTCATGGATACCGTGATGGCCTTCCTGGCCGAAAACTAGAGGGGTAGCCAAAGACGGACCTGGAGCCCTCCCCCGGCGAGGTTCCCGGCCTCGATGGTTCCCCCGTGGCACTGGGCCACCTTCCGGCTGATGGCGAGCCCGACCCCGGCCCCGCCCCGGGTGGCGTTCCATTCACCGGAGCCCCGGTAGAAGGGCTCGAAGAGCCGCTCCAGGCCTTCCTCCGGCACGCCGGGGCCCCCGTCGCTCACGGCGACGAGGCAGCCGTCGATGCCCCCGCGCGCCGTGAGGGAAAGTTCGACTTCCACCTCGCCCTGGGGCGGGGTGAAGCTCACGGCGTTCCGCACGACATTCTCGATGCAGCGGTGCAGCAGGCCCGGGTCGCCCTGGAGCCGCACCTCGAAGGGGCCCGTCTGCATCACCGTCTTTCCCTCCGGCGCCCCTTCGAAGGAGGCGTCCAGGACCACCTGCTGGACCAGCCGGCCCAGGTGCACGGGCGCCCGGCGCGAGGCCGGCCCGGACGCGTCGATGCGGGCAAGGGTCAGCAGATCCGAGATCATGCCTTCCAGAATCCCGATTTCCCGCTCCATGCGTTCGGCGCCCGCCAGGTCACCCCGCTGGGCGAGCCCGGCGGCCACGCTGAGGCGGGAGAGGGGGGAACGCAGCTCGTGGGAAATGTCCCGGAGGAATTCCTTCTGCTGGTCCATCAGGGTCTGGATCCGCGCGGCCATGGAATCGAAGTCCTCCGCCAGGGCGGTCACGACCCCCGGCGCCCCGGCGGCCACCACCGGCCGCGCCCGGGCGGACAGGTTCCCCCCCGCCAGGTCCCGGGCCACGGCCTGGAGCCTGCCGATGGGCCCGGTGACGCTCTTGGCGAGCAGCCAGCTCAGGGCCGCGGAAATGAGCACGGCCAGCGCCAGCTTCAGCTGAGGGATGCCGGTTGTGAGGGACTGGGCCAGCAGCCGGCGGGGGCGCACCTGGGCGGCGAACACGTAGGTGCTCGCCCCCCGCTGGGAAACCACCGCCCCGCGCCAGGGCGACCGCAGCACATAGCCGGCTCGCCGCTCCGCCCGGGCCTTGGCGATCAGGTCCGCCAGTTCCGGCGGAGGGGGCGCGGCGCCCAGGTCCACGCCATCCTTCACCAGGGTCGCCTGGATCCCCGAATGGTCCCGGAGGGCGCCCAGGAAGCGGTCCAGCCGGTCCTTCCCCCCGAACTCGAACTGGTCGACCGCGGTGGCCCCCAGGGTCTCCACGGTGTCCACCATCCACCGCCGGGCCAGGGGCCTGGCGTCGGTGGCCTCGGTGACGGCCCAGAAGCCCAGGAGCATCAGCACCGAGGCGGCCCAGAAGGTGAGGAAGACCCTCAGGAAGAAATCACGCATCCAGGAACCCGGTGTAGCAGTAGCCGAGGTTGCGGACGCTCCGGATGCGCTCCACGGACCCGGACCGGGGCCCGAGCTTGCGCCGCAGGTTGCTGATGTGGTTGTCGATGGTGCGGTCGCTGAAGCCGAGGGGCCGGCCCAGGGCCTGCTCGGAGAGCTCGTCCCGGGTCACGCAGGTGCCGCACCGCCGGAGCAGGACCAGGAGGATATCGAATTCCGCCGCCGTGAGGGGGAGTTCCCCGCCTTCCTGCAGCACCCGCCGGGTGGGCACGTCCACCTGGAGGTCCCCCACCACCAGGCGCCCCCCGGCGGCACCGCCCCGCCGGCGCAGGACCGCCCGGATCCGGGCGAGCAGTTCCCTGGGGACGAAGGGCTTGGGCACGAAGTCGTCGGCCCCGTCCTCCAGCCCGGCGATGCGGTCCCCCGCGTCCCCCTGGGCGGTGAGCATGATGACCGGGACCCCGGACCGGCCCCGGATCCACCGGAGCAGTTCCCGGCCATCGCCGTCGGGGAGCCCCACGTCCAGCAGGACCAGGTCCCAGCCCCCCGCCCGGATCCCGGCCTCGCCCTCCCGCACCGTGGGCAGGCACGTGACCTGGAGGTCGTGCAAGGCCAGGAAGCGCGCCAGGGACTCGCACAGGGCCAGGTCATCGTCGATGAGGAGAACCGTGGTGGGCATGGCGTATGATGGTTCCCGCCGGCCTCAACCGTCAATGGCCCGGAGGATCGCGGCCCTGGCCTTCAGGAAGTCGTCTCGGACCTTCGGGAGCCGGTGCTTCGTGAAGAAGATGCCGCACACGCCGCGCTTCCGGTCGATCCAGGGGTAGGTTCCCAGGGCCCCGGGACTGGACACCAGGACGCCCTGCCCGTCCGGGGACCAGGTTTCGCACCAGTTCCCCAGGGCGTACTGCGGGTCCGAGTCCGCCGGGATGCCGGGCGGAAGGTAGTCCTTGGGCAGGCCGAGGGTCTGGACCGTCTCCAGGGTCCGCACGGCCTGGGCCGACAGCACCCGGCGGCCGCCGTGGACGCCCCCCTGGGCCAGCATGGAGAGGAAGCGCATGTAGTCTCCGGCCGTGGTGGTCACGCCCCCCTGGAGCAGGGGGTTGGTGGTCTGCCCCGAAGGCACCCGGCCCGGCGGGTGCTCCCAGGACGTGCGTTCCATGCCCAGGGGCCCGGCGATCCGTTCCCTGAAGAGGTCCGCCCACCGCCGGCCGGTCACCTTCTCCACCAGCGCACCCGCCACCTGGAAGCCCGGCCCGCCGTAGGCGAACACCGCGCCCGGCGGATGCTCCAGGGGCAGCCGTGCCACCTCCGCGGCCGACTCGGCCAGGGTGAGCCGGGGATCCTGGCGGATGTCCACGCGGCCCTTCAGGCTGCCCTGGCCGGAGGTCTGGGCCAGCAGGTGGCGCAGGGTCGTGCGGCCCTTCTCGCCCTGGAACTCCGGAAGGTGGTTCGCAATGGGCTCGTCCAGGGAAAGCCGGCCCTCGTCCACCACCGTCATCACCAGCGCGGCCGTCATCCATTTCGAGGCCGAGGCCACCGGGTACCGGGCCTCCGGGTCGATCCTCCCCACGTCCAGCCGGAACAGTTCCTTCCCGTCCCGCATGACGATGGCGGTGACGCCCCTGGCGCCCCGCCGGACGGCGTCCTCCAGCGCCTCCCGGACCCCGGCCGGAACCCGGCCGGGATCGCCACTCACCACCACGTCCGGGGTGGACACCTGGGCCGCCACGCGCCGCACGGCGCGGAGGCAGCCCGAAAGGCCCACCACCAGCAGGAGCGCGACCCCTGGCCCCGCGCGCTTCGCCCAGTGCCCGCCCATCCTAGCGCCGGATCGTCCGGGACCGGCTCACGGTGGTGCCGTTCGGTCCCGTGGCGGTGGTGGTCACCGTTCGGCTTCCGGCCTCCCGCGTCACGGTGCGGGAACGGCTCGCGGTCCTTCCGTTGGGCCCGGTGACGGACCGGGTCACGGTCCGCGAGGCGGCCAGGGCCGGCTGGACGGTTACGGCCAGCAGGACGAGGGCGGAAAGGAGAAGGGTGTGTGGGTTTCGCATGGGTGAGTCCTCCGGTGACCCGGGCGGGATTCCGGAAGGGGAATCCGGCCGCGGGGTTCACAGAGCTTTGGACCCCGCCGAACCCGAAGGGTTTCAAAGGACCTTTGTCAGGAATTGTCAGGCGGCCAGGTCAGGATGCGGCGTTCAGGGAAGATCCAGGCAGGCCATGAAATGCCCGTTCTCCCGGCCGAATGCCAACCCCCACCCCTCCTGCCGGGCCACCTGGGCCAGGACCAGGAGCCCCATGCCCCTGCCCTTGCCCTGGGCGGGCCCGGCCGGAGCCCGCCTGAGCAGCCCGTCCAGGACGGCCTGGGGAATCCCGTCGCCTTCGTCCGAAACCTCCACCCGCACGCCGCCCTCCTGCCGGGAGGCCTTCACCACCACGCGGCCGCGGCCGTGGACCAGGGCATTCTCCACCAGGGTGTCCAGGGCGGCGCGCAGGGCGGTGGCGCTGCAGTGCAGGCTGACCTCGGCCCCGTAGACCTCCAGGAGGCGTCCACGGGCTTCGAAGGCGGGGGTGAGTTCCTCGTCCATGCGCTCGAAGAAGGCCGCGTCCACGCGGTCCTGGGCCCGCTCAGCGTACCGGCTGCGCATCTCCTCCAGCCCGCCCTCGATGGAACGCACCAGGTGGTCCACCTCGCCCCGGATCTCCAGGAGGCGCGCCTCCTGGGCGTCCCGGGACAGGTCGGGGTTGAGGACCGTGTCGCAGCGGAGCTTGAGCACCGCCAGGGGGGTCTTGAGGCTGTGGGTGAGGGAGGCCAGGCGATCGGCGAGGAGGCGCTCCCGGTTGCGGCCCTGGATCACCAGGGCCACCGCGAGGCCGCTGGACGCCACCAGGAGGCCGTAGGCGCTCCAGGCCAGGAGCCCGCGCTGGACGTAGGCCTTCCAGAAGGCGCGGTAGGTTTCCGGAGCCATCTGGAGCACCGCGTACCACATGCCCCCGAAGGACTGGCTCAGGTCCTTGTCCACCCGGAAGGGCGCCGTGTCCGCGCAGGTGAACTCGAGCCGGCCCGGGACCTCGCCCTTGCAGGCGCGGAAACTGGAGAACGCGCGCGGACGCTTCAGGTCCGCGCTGTGCCTGAAGCCCGAGACCACCCCGAAGCGATAGGAGGCGCCGGGCTTGAGCGTGCCCTGGAGCCACCGCTCCACTTCAGGGCTGCCGGGCACCCAGGCCTTGATGAGGCACCATTTGCCGTGGAAAGCCACGATGGAGCATCGCTCTCGGACGAGGGGGTCCACCGTGCCCACCAGCCACCAGGTGCCGGCGTCCGTGCTGAACCCCCTGCGGCTGGCCACGGCCTGCGCCCCCCGCGGCGTCCACACGGGGGCCAGTTCCAGGGCCCTGCGGGCCCAGTCCGCCGGTTCCCGGGTGGCCTCGGGATCCGTGGACGGCCGGAGGCGGTCGCCGTCCCGGAGCCACACCCGGCCCGTGTCCGAGTCCACCAGGGCCGTGACCAGGGCCTCCCGGGCCAGCCAGGCGCGCATGGCGGGTTCGTCGCCGGTGGTGAAGTCGGGCACGCCCACCGTCCAATGTTCCCATTCCTGGGTGAGCCTGACCGCCTGGGTGTGGGTGGTGCTGAACCACCGGTCGAGGGTCAGGTCCTTCCAGTCGGAGAGCCACCAGGCCGGCAGGACCGCCAGCATGGCGCAGATGGCGGCCCAGGCCACCACCAGGGGCCACACGGCCCCGCGCGGCCCCGGAAGGATCCGAAGGGCCGCGCGAAGGCGCCGGGTCCCGGGTCGTGCCCGGGCGATCTGGACGAGGGGCATGGAAGGACCCTACTTGGTCTTGAGGAGCTTGCCTAGGGTCCTGTCCAGTTCCTCGCCCCGCATCCCCTCGTTGACGGTGATGATCTTCCCGTCAGGGCCCACCAGGATCACGTGGGGGATGCCCCGCACCTGGAAGAGGTTCATGAGGGCTTCCCGTTCCTTGCCTTCCGGGAAGGCGTGGTGCCAGGGCATGGGCGTCGCCGGGTTCTTGCGGAAGGTGGCGATGTCGCCGGCCTTCTTGTCGCTGGAGACGCTGAGGATCTCCAGCCCCGCGGGGTGGTACTTGGCGTAGGCCTTGTGCACGAAGGGCAGCTCGCCCTTGCAGGGGCCGCACCAGGTCGCCCAGAAATCCAGGATCCAGTACTTGCCTTTGAAGGAGGCCGGGGTCAGCACCGTCCCGGGCTTGCCGAGCTCGGTGACCTTGAAGGCGGGCATGGGATTGCCCGCCTTGGGCGCCACCTTGTCCTCCACTTCGGCCTTGGCGATCCAGGCGTTCCACTTGGCGATGGAGGGGGAGGCGGGCTCGAAGGCCTGGAGCCGGGCCAGTCCCTTGCGTACGTCGGCGATCATGCGGGGCCGGGAGGACAGCTCGATGGAGGACTCCAGCGCCAGGAGCTTCACGGTGCGGGTGGGGTGCTTCTCGAAGACCTGGTCGAGGAAGGCGAAGGCCTTGGTCGCGGCCTGGGCCTCGGTCTGCTTGGCGAACCCGCCCCCGCTGGCATGCCAGGCGATCCAGCCCAGGAATTCGGGATCCAGCGCAGCCACCAGGTCCAGGGCGGGGGAATCGGGGCTCATCTGCCCGGCCAGCTCGAGCATGGAGCTGGTGATCAGGGTGAACTGGAAGTTGGCCAGGTTCTCGGGGAGCTTGCCGGTCTCCTCCGCCTGGGACCGGAGCATGAAGTACCGGGCCTGGAGCATGATCTGGCGCACCCCGGGGCGGGTCTCGTGGGCGAGGAGCACCGAGAGCCCTTCGGGCGTGCCGTCCAGGGGAAGGCGGGTCTTGGCGGCCTTGCCCTCCTTGAGGTGGGCGGTGTAGTTCTTGACGACGGCGGCGTACTGGGCCGCCAGGGCCTGGTTATCCCCGGCGGGGGCCTGGGCAACGAGCATCGCGGGGAAGAGTAGAGCTGCGGAAAGGCGATTGGGCATGAAACGTCTCGTGATCAGGGGCCTGCCCGGAAACCCGGGCAGGCCGTTGGAGAAAGGGAAGGCTAGAAGCGGAATCCGACGCGGACCTGGATCTTGCGGGGGGCGGTGTAGTCCCCGGTCTGCCCATCGGCCATGACGTACGGATTGTTGCCGGGGTTCGGCGCGTTGTAGGGCACGGGCCTGAGCTTGGGATTGGAATACCAGTCCGGATAGGCGGCGGCGACGGACGGGTCGTAGGGCGCGAAGGTCCGGGTGCCGTCCGTGAGCGCCGTGCTGTAGTTCACGTACATGGGCTGCATGTGATTGAAGACGTTCAGGACGTCCAGGGCCGTGAAGAACGTGATCTTCCGGTACAGCTCGATCTCGTAGCCCACGTGCAGGTCGAAACCGAACTGTTCCGGCCACCAGGTGGGGGAATCCGCGTAGGACCGGGTGACGCTGTCGGGGTAGCCGAAGCCCTGGATTTCCGCCGTGGTGGGGCCCGAATAGGTGCGGTAGCCCCGGAAGCTCTTGGACCAGTAGTTGCCCAGGATGGACACGTCCAGCTTGCCGGCCTTGCCGAAGGAGCGGGTGTAGGTGGCGTCCAGGTGCAGGGTCACCGGCGTGGAGGAGGAGGACCACTGGCCGGATTGGGGGCCGAAGGGATCCACCAGGTCGTTGGCGATGAAATCGCCGTACTGGTTGCGGGAACTGGTGCCCACCCCCTGCCCCGCGTTGGCCCGCGTGTAGGACCAGCTGAGGTTGCCCCCGGCCCGGAATCCGGGCGCGATCTCGCGCTTGTACTGGAGCTCCAGAGCCTCGTAGCGGGTTTCCATGCCCGAGTCCGTGAAGTACTGCTTCCTGGCCGCGCCTGGGGCGGTTCCGGCGGCGCCCAGATACTTCATGCCGACGTAGTTGTCCTGCACCTTGTGGATGAAGGTGGCGGAAAGGGATTGGACAGAATCGGTGTAGCGGTAGGCCAGCGTCGCCTCCCGGGACCGGGGCGGCTTGATGTCCGGATCGGCCGTCACGGAACGGCTGGTGAGGGGATCGGGGGTGGCCTGGTAGGGGTTGCCCACGCCCAGCGCGGAGGCCGACTTGCCCCAGACGTTCCAGTTGATGGAACCGTCGGCGTTCAGGGCGTCGCTGCCGCTGCCGGCGCCGTAGTACTTGTAGAGGCGTACCGGGACCGTGTTGGAGACGCTGGTGGACGAGAAGGTGCTGACGTTGTACTGGCCGGCGTATTCGGCCAGGCTCAGGGTGAAGACGTGCCGGGTGTTGCCCTGGAGGTCGTAGGAGGCCGAGAGGCGCGGGGTCAGGGAGGAGGCGGTGAAGCTGTCCCCCTCGGGGTCCAGATCCACCTGGTTGCGGTCATAGCGCAGGCCCAGGTTGACGGTCCAGTGGTTGTCCAGGGTCCACACGTCGTTGACGAACAGGCCGAGGATCCGCGTATCGGCGCCGCCCTGGAGGGGATCGAACATCACCAGCCGGGTGCGCGTGGAGTCGTCGACCGCCAGGTTGCGGTAGGCGCGGTCCATGGAGGGCGGGGCCGCCACGTTCCAGCCGTAGAACTGCAGCAGGGCGCGGGAGGGGGTCATGGAGGCATAGCCGCCGTCGGAACCGGAATAGCTGCCCATGGAATCGATGCGGCTGTGGTAGTACTGCACGCCGCCTTCCAGGGAATGGCCCGCGCCGTTCCAGGCCAGGTTGACGCCCAGGGTCCGGATCCGCTCCTGGTTGAGATTCCCGGCGTTGAGTCCGTTGTCGTAGAGGTCGCCGTTGCCGGGGTTCTTGAGATCCTTCCAGGTCACCACCCCCGGGCCGCCCTGGGAACCCGTGCCGGGGCCCCCGCTCTTGGAGAGGGTGTCGCTGGCGATGACGTCCAGCAGGAGGGTGCTGGTCAGGGTGCTGGTCCAGCTCACCGACTTGTAGCTCTTCTCGGTGCGCGACGGGCCGTTTCCGGCCGCGAGGGTGGAGATGCCCCGGCCGTTGGTGGAGGCGGACTGGGTTGAAAGGTATCGGCTCCAGGAGCCGGAAACCTTGTTCTCCGCGTTGACCTGCCAGTCCAGGCGGATGTCCTTGAGTTCATTGCTGCTGGTGGAGGCGTAGGTGTAGGGCGCGAAGAGGCCGCTGCCCACCGACCCGGTGACCACCTTGGTGACGCTGGGGGTGGTGGTGTTGTAGCCCACCGCGAAGAACAGCTTGTCCTTGATGATGGGTCCGAGGAAGGTGTAGGACTGCATGTCCGTGACCCGCCGGGGCACCTTCTTGCTGGTGGTGTAGGCGGACTGCCGGGGCAGGGCGTTCCAGGAATCGCTGGTGAGGTCGTGGCGCATGGACCCCTGGAAGGTGTTGCTGCCGCTCTTGGTGACGGTGCTCACCACCCCGCCCACGAAGCGGCCGTACTTCGCGGAGACGCCCGCCGAAAGGACGTTGAACTGCTCGATGAGATCGGGGTTCAGGGGCAGCATCTGGGTGCCGCCGTTGGCGGACCGGGATTCCACGCCGTTGACGGCATAGCCGTTGCCGCCGTCCTCGGAACCGTGGAAGTTGTAGCCGCCCGAGGGCGTCCCGGGCAGGGTCTTGAGGGCGGCGGAGTAGAGGGAGGAACCGATGCTGGGCAGGTTGGCGATGGCCTCCGCGTCGAAGTTCCGGCCCGTCACGGCCACGCCCGGATCCACCCCCACCTCGGGGTTCTGCACGGCCACCACCTCCACGAAGGCCTCCGCCACCGGCGCCAGGGGCACCGTGAGGACGACGTTCTGGTTGGAGACCACGGTCACCTGGGTCCGGAAGCCATTCATGCCCTTGGCGGTCACGTGGACCTTCACCACCCCGGGCAGCAGCTGGGGCGCCTTGAAGCGGCCGTCGGCACCCGAGCGGAATTCCCGCACGCCGCGGCCGGTGTCCACCTGGACGAGGGCCCCCGCCACGGGCTTGCCGCCCGGGCCGGACACGAGGCCCGTGAGATTGCCCACCGCGGCGCTCTGGCCGAGCAGCAGGGTTGACGAGGCGACGATGAGGGCGCAGAGCCTTCCTGGCCCCGACGATTGGCCGGGTCTGATCATGTGATTCCTCCTGGGGATCGGGTTACGTTTGAATTCCCTTGGTCGGTATCCATGGTCGGGTCGGGTTACACCCCCAGCAAGAAGAACTCAAGAGAATAAATTGTATAATTATAATTACTTAAACTCTAATTTTAAACACTTCAAATAAAGCCCTTTGCGCCACACCGCCGTCACGGGAGGCCAAGGAAGCTGCACGGTGGTTGCAAGGTCGCCTCATCCCTTCACCGGCAGGGCCCAGCGGTAGCCTTCCCGTTCCAGGGTCTGGATGGCGGGGTTCTCGTCGGAGTCCCCCAGCTTCTTCCGCAGGGTGTTGATGTGCTTGTCCACGGTGCGCAGGGTGGGATGGGCGTCGGCCTCCCAGGCCAGGTTCACCAGGTCCTGGCGGCCGTGGACCCGCCCGGGGTGGGCCACCAGCACCTCCAGCAGCCGGAATTCCCGCAGGGTCAGCTGCGTGTCCCTGCGGCCCCGGTGCACCGAAAGGTGGACGTAGTCGATGCGGTAGGGCCCGCTGCGCACCATGCGCCGCCCTTCCTCCTCCGGCGCGGCGCGGCGCAGGATGGCCCGGATGCGGGCCGTGAGCTCCAGCATGGCGAAGGGCTTGGCCAGGTAGTCGTCGGCGCCGTAGGAAAGTCCGTGGATCCGATCCTCGCTTCCCGAACGGGCGGTGAGGATGAGCACCGGCACCTTGTCCTGCCGCCGGCGCAGGGTGCGCAGCACCTCGAAGCCGTCCATGCCCGGCAGGGACAGGTCCAGGACGATGAGATCCGCCGCCTCCCGGATGTGGGCGGCGAGGCCAGCCTCCCCGTCGCCCTCCAGCGTCGCGTTGAAGCCTTCGGATTCCAGATTGGCCTTCAGAAGCGTCCCAAGGGCCTCCTCGTCCTCGATGACGAGGATGCGGCGCGGTCGCTGGGGATTGGGGCGCATGGAACCGATTCAACCACGAGATGGGCCCCGCGTGATGTCCGTGGGCCGAAATTCCCGGCAGGACCGTCCGGACTACCTGCAAATGCCGAAACTGGACCGTCTCCGGGTCGGGCCGATCCCCGATACTGGGGGAATCGGTACCGCTTCCCTGCCCGGGACCGGATGCGCAACGTTGCGCAAACATTATTATAACAGGCACTAAGGTCGGCATTCCTCCGCGATTAAATCCCCTCGAATTTTTCACTGAACGAGACATTGTCATCTTGCGAGGCACCGAAAAAGATGAGGCATGGGGAATTCCCCCAAAGGACGCTCCCCCATTCCTCGATTTGTTGAGGTCTCCCAGCACGTCACCACTCCCGTAGCCATCCCCAGGAGGACCCATGTTCCGCACCCCAGGCCGGGTTGCCGCGGCCGCTTTATGCGCCCTGGCGCCCCTATCGGCCCAGGACTTACCCATCACCGAGCGCACCTTGCCCAACGGCATGCGGGTCCTCATGGTCGAACGCCATGACGAGCCCACCATCTCCTGCGGCTGGGTGGCCCGGGTGGGCAGCGCCGACGAGCGTCCCGGCATCACGGGCATCGCGCACCTCTTCGAGCACATGATGTTCAAGGGCACCAAGACCATCGGCACCCGGGACGCCCGGCGCGACGCCGAGCTGAACGCCCTGCAGGACCAGACCATGGGCGAGATCCGCAAGGAGCTCGACGCCCTCCGGGAGAAGCTGCGCCGCGGGGAGATCGCCGACATCAACGATCCGAAGGCACGAAGCCCCCGCCACCTGCAGCTCCTGGCCGAGCTCGACAAGCTGGTGCAGGAGCAGCGCGGCCTCATCGTCAAGGACGAGCTGGACAAGGTCTACAAGCAGGCCGGGGCCACCGGCCTCAACGCCAACACCACCTCGGACCGCACCTTCTACCACATCGACGTGCCCGCCAACAAGCTGGAGCTCTGGGCCTGGCTGGAGGCGGACCGCCTGAAGAACGCGGTGTTCCGCGAGTTCTACAGCGAGCGCGACGTGGTGCTGGAGGAGCGGCGCCTGCGGGTGGAAGCCACGCCCACCGGCAAGGTGCAGGAGACCTTCAACGCCCTGATCTGGCAGGCCCACCCCTACAGCTGGCCCGTCATCGGCTGGCCCAGCGACATCACCACCGTCACCCGGGACCAGGCGGACTACTTCTTTTCCACCTACTACGCCCCCAACAACATCACCGCGATCCTCGTGGGCGGCTTCAAGACCGAGGAGGCCTTCGCCACCCTCCAGACGTACTTCGGCGCCATCCCCTCCCGGACCACCCCGCCCCCCAAGGTCACGACCCTCGAGCCGCCCCAGGGCGCCGAGCAGCGCCTGGTGGCCACCGCCAACGCCATGCCCATGGTCCAGGTCACCCACAAGACCGTCCCTTCCGTCCACCGGGACGCGGCGGCCCTGGATGTGCTCAGCTCCATCCTGAACGGCCAGTCGGGGCGCCTCAACCGGGAGCTGGTGATCCGCAAGCGGGTCGCCGTCAACGCCGGGGCCGGCAACCGCGGCATGAAGTTCGGCGGCATCTTCTACCTCGGAGGCATTCCCGCCCCGGGGCACACGCCCGAGGAGGTGGAAGGCCTTCTCCTTCAAGAGGTGGAGCGCATCCAGAAGGAGGGCGTCACGGCCCAGGAACTGCAGAAGGTGAAGAACCAGGTGCAGGCTTCCACCTACGCCCGCATGGAGAACAACGGCGACCTCCGGGACCAGCTGGCCGAGGCCGAAGGGGCCGGCAGCTACAGGGACTTCCTGGAAGAGCCCGCGCGCCTGAACGCGGTGACCCGCGAGGACGTCCAGCGCGTGGCCAAGGCCTACTTCGGCCCCGAGGCCCGCAACACGATGGTGATCCGCCGCAAGGAGGCAAAGTGATGGCCCGCGCAACGATCCTGGCCCTGCTGGCATCCGGGGCCCTCCTGGCCCACGTCCCGCCCGCGAGGCCTGAGCAGCTCACCTTCAAGCCCCTGGCCTTCGAGGCTCCCCGCGCCGCCGCCTTCAAGGCCAAGCTGAAGAACGGCATCCCGGTCCTTGTGGCCGCGGACCCCGCCGGGGTGCCCTTCGTGCGGCTCCAGGTGCTGATCCGGGGAGGCTCCTACCTGGATCCCAAGGGAAAGGAGGGCCTCGCCGCCCTCACCGGCGTGCAGATGCGCGCGGGCGGAACCGAAAAGACGCCCGCGGCGGCCCTGGACGAACGGCTGGAATTCCTGGCCGGGGACATCGGTTCGAACCTGGGGGAAACCTCCGGCACCGTAACCATGGAGTTCATGGAAAAGGACCTGAAGGAGGGCCTGGACCTGTTCATGCAGGTGCTCACCCGCCCCGCCTTCGCGCAGGACCGCCTGGACCAGGCCAAGGAAAACTTCCAGCAGGGCCTCCTGGCCCGCAACGACAAGACCGACGGGATCGCCAAGGTCGAGCTGCCCCGCCTCCTCAACGGCGAGGACCACTTCAGTTCCGCCCAGATCACCGGAGACAGCCTCAAGGCCATCACCCGGGAGGACCTGGCGGCCTTCCACGCCAGGCTCCTGCACCCCGCGAACCTGGTCGTCTCGGTGTCGGGCAAGTTCAAGAAGGAGGCCATGCTGGACCTCCTGAACCACACCCTGGGCGCCCTGAAGCCCGGGACGGCGGCCCAGGCCAGCCCCAGGGTCCAAGCCCCGTCCTTCCGGCGCAGGCCGGGCATCTACGTCGTGGACAAGGACGTGCCCCAGAGCCTGGTGCGCTTCGCCCTGCCCGGCCTTCGCCGCACGGATCCGGGCTGGCACGCGGCCCTGGTGATGAACCAGATCCTGGGCGGAAGCGGCTTCACCTCCCGGCTCATGAAGAAGATCCGCAGCGACGAGGGCCTCACCTACGGCATCGGCACCGGTTTCAGCGACGGCGCCCACTGGAAGGGGAACTGGTCGGGATCGGTGCAGACCAAGAACCGGTCCGTGGCCTACGTCCTGCGCCTGGCCCTGGCGGAGCTCGAGCGCCTCAAGGCCGAGCCCGTTCCGCCCGAGGAACTGGCCGTCATCAAGGACAGCATCGTGCAGGCCTTCCCCTCCCAGTGGGGCAAGAAGGCCAACGTCGTGAACCTGTTCGCCCAGGAGCAGCTCGTGGGCTGGCCCGAGGACTGGTGGGCCGGCTTCCGGGAGAAGATCCAGGCCGTCACCGCCGAGGACGTGCAGCGCGCCGCGAAGACGTACCTGGACCCTGCCCAGCTGGTGATCCTGGTGGTGGGCAAGGCCGGCGAGGCCGAGGCGGGCGATGCCGGCCATCCCGGGGCCCTGAAGGACGTGGCGCCCCTGCCCCTGATCCGCCTGCCCCTGCGCGACCCCCTCACGCTCAAGCCCCTTTCCTGATCCCGAGGCCCCCATGCCCCTTTTACGAACCCTGAAACTCCTCGCCCTGGCCGGAGCCCTGGCCCTTTCGGCGTCCGCCTTCGGCGGCGACCCCGACGTCCAGGTGTCCTTCCAGAAGGGCGCCGTGGTCATCACCACCCCCAAGGGCGTCCACATCAAGAAGTCCTTCACCGAGGTCACGCTGGCCTCGAAGCCCGGCTCGATCAAGGCAGGCCCCCTGCCCAAGGCCGACGCCCAGGACGAGCTCAAGGAGGACGTCTACCACGGCACCATCCACATCCCCGTCACCGGCGTCGGCCTGAAGGGCGAAGTGTCGCTCGACGTCCAGTTCCAGCCCTGCACGGAAGGGGCCGGCGGCAACTGCTTCCCGCCCACCACCCGCACCCTCAAGGTCCCCGCCTCGGAGATCCCGGCCGGCAAGGCCGCCGAAGCCCCCAAGGCTGATGGGCCCGTGAAGGCCCTGGCCTCCGCGCCCGTCCAGGCCGAGGCCGCCGCGGCGGCTCCCCAGGATCCGGCCGTCACCGCCCCCGTCCTCGAGACCGCACCGGCGCCCCAGGCCCCCGCCCCCCAGCGGGGCTTCCTCCTGGCCCTGGTGGTGGTCTTCCTGGCGGGCATGGGCGCCAGCCTCACCCCCTGCGTCTACCCGATGATTCCCATCACCATGGCCATCATCGGCGCGAAGGGCGGCGGCAAGCTCAAGGGCTTCTCCCTCTCCCTGGTCCTCGTGCTGGGCATGGCCGTCACCTACACGGTGCTGGGCGTCGTGGCCGCCCGCAGCGGCGCCACCTTCGGGGCCTTCGCCCAGAAGCCGGCCTTCCTCATCCCCGTTTCCGTCCTCTTCGCCCTCTTCTCCCTGTCGCTTTTCGGGGCCTTCGAGATCGCGCTTCCCCAGGGCCTGCAGAGCCGGCTCCAGGGCAACGGGCCCCGCAAGGGCTACCTGGGCGCCTTCCTCATGGGCCTGGTGCTGGGGCCCCTGGCGGCCCCCTGCGTGGGGCCCATCATCGGCACCGTGCTGGTGGGCATCGCCCAGCAGGGCGACGCCGTGCGCGGCGGCATCCAGCTGTTCACCTTCGCCCTGGGCATGGGCGTGCTGTTCATGGTGGTGGGCACGTTCTCCGCCGGGCTGCCCCGCTCGGGCGACTGGCTCACGCGCTTCAAGTACGTCATGGGCCTCGTGGTGCTGGGCTTCGCGGCCTGGAACGTGAGGCTGGTGGTGCCCGAGTGGGCCAACTACGGCATGTGGTTCGTCACCGCCCTGGCCGGCGCGGCCGTCTTCGGCGCCTTCGAGGAAGCCGTTGGCCTCACGGGCCAGTTGCGCAAGGGCTTCGCCATCGCGCTGGTGGCGCTGGCCGCCCTGCTGGGTCTGCGGGCCGTGGAAACGGGCCTGGACGTCAAGCTCCTGCCTGGAGGCGGTGCGGTTGCCGTGGAGAAGGCCCCGGAGCTGTGGGGCTCCGACTACGAGAAGGCCGTGGCCCGGGCCAAGGCGGAGAAGAAGCTGGTGCTCCTGGACACCTTCGCCGTGTGGTGCGCCCAGTGCAAGGAACTGGACGAGAAGACCTGGCCCGATCCGCAGGTGACCGCCTGGATCAAGGACCATGCCGTGCCCGTGAAGATCGACGCGGACAAGGACCGCCCCGACCTGGCCAGGACCCTCCAGATCCGGAGCTTCCCCACTGTCGTCCTGCTGGACGGCGAGGGCCGCGAAGTCCGCCGCATCCTGGGCTACCAGAAACCCGCAGAAATGCTCGCCTGGCTCAAACAGTAGAGGAATTCCCATGACCCACCGCAGGATCATCATCATCGGCACGGGGCCCGCGGGCTACACCGCGGCCATCTACGCCTCCCGCGCCAACCTCCAGCCCCTGGTGCTGGAGGGCGTCCAGCCCGGAGGCCAGCTCACCATCACCACCGAGGTGGAGAACTTCCCGGGCTTCCGCAACGGCATCCAGGGCCCCGAACTCATGGAGGAGCTGCGGGCCCAGGCCCAGCGCCTGGGCGCCGAGATCGCCCCGGAGACCGTCCTGTCCGTGGAGCTGGGCCAGCGCCCCTTCCAACTCGTGACGGACACGGGCGCCTACACCTGCGACGCCCTGGTCATCGCCACGGGAGCCTCCGCCAAGTGGCTGGGCATCGGCAAGGACGAGGACCTGGGCCGCAGGGGCGGAGGCGTTTCCGCCTGCGCCACCTGCGACGGCTTCTTCTACCGCGGCAAGGACGTGGCCGTGGTGGGCGGGGGCGACACCGCCCTGGAGGAGGCGCTCTACCTCACCAACTTCGCCAGCCGGGTGCACCTGGTCCACCGCCGGGACAGCTTCCGGGCCTCCAAGGCCATGCAGGACCGCGCCCTGGCCCACCCGAAGATCACCGTCCACTGGAACCAGGTGGTGGCCGACCTCCTCACGCGCCGGGTCGAGGTCTCGCCCGGCAACGAGGTGGAAAAGCTCGGGAGCCTCCGGCTCAGGGACACGGGCGACGGGCGCGAGTCGACACTGGCCGTGGACGGGCTGTTCGTGGCCATCGGCCACCGGCCCAACACCGCCTTCCTCCAGGGCCAGCTCCCCGTGGACGCCAACGGCTACCTCCTGGTGGAGAAGGGCTCGAGCCGCACCGTGATCCCGGGCGTTTTCGCCTGCGGCGACGTGCAGGACAGCGTCTACCGGCAGGCCATCACCGCCGCGGGATCGGGCTGCATGGCCGCCATCGACGCCGAACGCTGGCTCGCGGAAACGTCCCTTTCAAGCCCCGCCAAGGAGATCACCCATGTCTGACCTCGCCTCCATCACCGACGCCAGCTTCCAGGAATCGGTCGCCCAGGGCGTGACCCTGGTGGACTTCTGGGCCCCCTGGTGCGGCCCCTGCAAGGCCCTCACGCCCGTGCTGGAGAAGGTCGCCGCTGAACTGGAAGGCCGCGCGAAGATCGTGAAGATGGACCTCGACGCCAACCCCGGCACCGCCGCCTCCCAGGGCATCATGAGCATCCCGGCCCTGGTGCTCTTCAAGGACGGCAAGCGCCTGGACCAGCGCGGATCCCAGTCCGCGGCCCAGATCAGGGCGCTGATCGAATCCGCGCTCTGAACCCAGGCCCCTCCGTGCCCGCAGAAGCGTTCGCCTTCATGGACCAGAGCGCCGTCGCCCTGGTCGGCTCGACCCCCCTACTGGCCGTGGACTACCGGTTCATGGGCCGGAGGGGGCGCATCCATGTGAAGGCCGAGAACTTCAATCTCACGGGCAGCGTGAAGGACCGCATGGCCCTGCACATCCTTCGCAAGGCCTGCGACCAGGGAATCCTCCGCCCCGGCGCCCCCATCGCGGAGGCCTCCAGCGGCAACACCGGCATCTCCTTCGCGGCCCTGGGACGGGCGCTGGGGCATCCGGTGACGATCTTCATGCCGGACTGGGTGAGCCGGGAGCGGGAGTTCCTCATGCGGAGCCTGGGCGCGCGGGTGGTCCGCGTGGGCCGGAAGGAGGGCGGGTTCAAGGAGTGCATCCGCCTGACCCTCGAATTCGCCGGCCGGAATCCGGGCTGTTTCCTTCCCTGCCAGTATTCCAACGCGGACAACGTCGCGTCCCACCGGGAGGGCACCGGCCCGGAGATCCGGTACCAGCTGGCCAACCTGGGCCTGAGGCCCAGCGCCTTCGTGGCGGGGGTGGGCACCGGTGGCACGATCATGGGGGTGGGCTCCTACCTGAAAGAGCGCAACTCCTGCATGCGGGTGCATCCCCTGGAGCCGTCCAACTGCCCCATCCTCAGCAGGAACTGCCCCGCCTCCCCCCACCGCATCGAAGGCTTCGCCGATCAGTTCGTGCCCGCCCTGGTGAAGCGGGAGGACCTGGACGAGCCCCTGGCCATCCGGGACGGCGACGCCATCCTCATGGCCCAGATGCTCGCCTCTCGCCTGGGCCTGGGGGTGGGCATCTCCAGCGGGGCCAACTTCCTGGGCGCCGTCCGCGTGCAGGAGAAGATGGGATCGGACGCCGTGGTGGTGACCCTTTTCCCGGACGACAACCGGAAGTACCTCAGCACCGACCTCCTGAAGAAGGAGCCGCTGAGCCTCGACTTCATCTCTCCCTTCATCGAACTCGAGTCCTACCGGGCGTCCCGGGTCCAGTTTCCGCCCTAGAGGCTCACGACCAGCGAGGTGGTGAAGACCGTATCCAGCTTCCGGAGCCGCACCGGCGCCTGGCCCAGCACCACGGGCGGCACGGACCCGGTCTGGACGATGTCCACCGCCAGGAAGGCCGGGGCGTTGTTGTAGGTGCAGTCGTAGCCCACCTTGAGGGCCAGGCGCGGACCGATGTTGACGGTGTACGCGTTCTTCCACACGGCGAGGTAGGCCGAAGTGTCCTTCATGCTGGTGGACACCACCAGGTTGGAGGTGAACTGGCCCGTGGCGCCGGTCTTCCGGGTGAAGTCCAGGGTCAGGTCCCAGGTCCCGAAGCTGTCCTGGAACCCCGGCGTCTCGAAGACCGGCCGGATCCGGGTGTAGCCCGCGCCCAGGTCCGTGCGGAACGCGGTGGCGCCCGACCTGGCCCACCAGTACCCCATGCCCGCGCTGCCCACGGTGCGGCCGTCGATGCCCGACGGGACATTGCGGTCCCACCCCGCCCCGGCGAACGCGAAGAAGCGGTCGCCCACCTTGTGGTCGTACCGCCCATTGACGAAATAGTTCTCCGCCGTGGTCACGGTGGTGCGGAGCTCCCGCACCTCGTACTGGGTGGCCGACGTGCCCGTGGCCGTGTAGGAGATGGTCGTGTTCGACACCCGCACCCCCCCCGCATTGAAGGCGAAGGCATGGGCCTCGCCGGCGTACTTGAATTCGTTGGAGACCCCCAGGGTCTGCCCCTGGGCGTTGCCGGACAGGGATACCACCGAAAGGCTGGCCTTGTCGCTCCAGGGCCGCTTCGGGACCTCCTCGGCGCCCACGGACGCCGCGCACAGCAGAAGACAGAGGGTGGATCGCAGCATGGCAGCCCCCGAAGGATTTCAAGGGACCATGCTAGCCCACTTCCCGAGCCGGCGGCCCCACCCGGATTTCGGAAGAAGGGCGCCTGAAGGTGCCGGAGCCACCCGCTGCGTCGTGGCCCCTTTCCATTTGGAAATGTCCTTCCATACTTTCCGGGAAAGGGGTGGCGACATGAAGACGGCCCGGCTCAAGCTGACAGTGCTCCTCTGCGGATTCCTCTCCCTGGGCTGTGTGCGGCTCCCGGAGCGCATCACCCCGGTCAAGCCCTTCGAGGTGGGCCGGTACCTGGGCCAGTGGTACGAGATCGCGCGGCTGGACCACAGCTTCGAACGCGGCCTGACCCAGGTCTCGGCGACCTACAGCCTGCGGGAGGATGGAGGCCTGGCGGTCCTCAACCGGGGCTGGTCGGCCAAGGACGGGGCCTGGAAAACGGCCACGGGGAAAGCCTACTTCGTGCGGGACCCCCAGGAGGGCTACCTGAAGGTCTCCTTCTTCGGTCCCTTCTACGGCTCCTACGTCATCTTCCACCTGGACCAGAAGGACTACCGGTACGCCCTGGTGGCCGGCCCCGACAAATCCTACCTGTGGCTCCTGGCCCGCACCCCGACGCTGGACGCCGCCCTCCAGCGCCAGCTCATCGCCGAGGCCGCCGCCCTGGGCTTCGACACCTCCAAGCTGATCCTCGTGGAGCAGGGCCCTACAGGAACATCCCCCCTGACGCCTCGATCCGCTGGGCGTTGATCCAGCCGGTGCCCGGACCGAGCAGGGCCGCGACCACGGCGCCGATGTCGTCCGGCAGGCCCACCCGCCCCAGGGCGGTCTGGGCGGCGATGGCCTGGTTCAGGGCCGGGTTGTCCCGCACGGCCCCGCCGTTGAAGTCCGTCTCGATGGCCCCGGGCGCCAGGACGTTCACCGAGATCCGCCGGGGGCCCAGTTCCTTGGCCAGGTAGCGGGTCAGGACTTCCACGGCGCCCTTCATGGCGCCATAGGCGGACGAGCCCGGGAGGGCGAAGCGGGCCAGGCCGCTGGAAAGGTTCAGGATCCGGCCCCCGTCGGCCAGGAGGGGCAGGAGGCGCTGGGTGAGGAAGAAGACGCCCTTGAAATGGACGTTCATCAGGTGATCGAACTGGGCTTCCGTGGTTTCCAGGAACGGCGCGTGCAGGCCGGTCCCCGCGTTGTTGACCAGGGCCTGGAACTGGCCGGTCCCCCAGTGCTCCTGGAGGGTCCGCTCCAGCGTCTGCGCGAAGGCCCCGAAGGAGGCCACGTCCCCCGCGTCCAGGCGCAGGGCCTGGGCCTTGGCGCCCGCGGCCCGCACCTCGGCCAGCGCCCGCTCGGCTTCGTCCTGCCGGCTGTGGTAGGTGAGGATGAGGTCGTGGCCCGCCTTGGCGAGATGGAGGGCCGCGTTGCGTCCCAGGCCGCGGCTGCCGCCGGTGATGAGGGTGATGGGTCTGCGCATGGAAATCTCCTCGAGGGTGCCCTGCCCCCCCAGACTAGGCCTGGCCGGGGGGCGGCCGGTAGCGGGATCCTGTCGAAGGATTGCCGGATCCTCCCGATTTGCGAAGTTTCGGATGCGCGGCGTCCGGCGGTGGGGTAGGGTGAACCGGAGGACACCCATGCGGAACGACCCACGGACCGGAACCCTGACGGACCTGGCGAGGTCCGCCATGGAATGGGCTCCCACAGAGGGGGTGCACACCACGCCCCTGCCCGGGCTCCTGGTGATCCGCAGTGACGGCCGCACCCTGCCCGCCCATGCCGTCTATCGCCCTTCCCTTTGCCTGGTCCTCCAGGGTGCGAAGGAGGTGACCATGAACGGGCATGTCTTCCGGTTCCAGCGTGGGCGCTTCCTGATCGTGTCCATCGACCTGCCCATCACCAGCCACGTGCTGGAGGCCTCCCCCGACAAGCCCTTCCTCAGCCTGGCCCTGGACCTGGACCCGGACCTGGTCTTCGGGCTGCTCCAGGGCATGGGGCCCGCCCCCGAGCCGGCCCCTTCGGGGCCCGGCATCCACCTGAGCGAGGGGACACCGGAGCTTCTGGACGCTTTCCTTCGCCTGCTGCGTTGCCTGGAAGCGCCCGCGGATGCGGACGTGCTGGGCCCCATGCTCCGCCGGGAGATCACCTACCGCCTGCTGAGGACGGAGTACGGGCCGTTGGTCCGGCAGCTGGGCGTGGCCGGAAGCCGGGTCCAGCGCATCGCCAAGGCCGTCGCCCGGCTCCGGGAACGGTTCGACGAACCCTTGAGGATCGAGGACCTGGCCCGGCTGGTGAACATGAGTCCCTCGTCGTTTCACAAACATTTCAAGGAGATCACGACCCTCAGTCCCCTGCAGTTCCAGAAGGAGCTGCGCCTGCAGGAGGCCCGCCGCCTGCTGCGCGTCGAGGGCCTGGACGCGGCGACCGCCGCGTTCCGGGTGGGCTACGAAAGCCCCTCCCATTTCAGCCGCGAGTATGCCCGCCATTTCGGCCAGCCGCCCATCCGCGACATCCGCGCCACCTGAAGGGCCCTGGCCCCGTCGTCCCCGCGGCTGGCCCGACGGGGCCCACCCCGTCATGCGGGCTTGGCCGGCCAGCCGCCACCCAGCGCCTTGCACAGGGCGATCAGGTCCTGGGCGACGGCCTGGTCGCTCTGCACGAGGCTGTCCTGGGCCTGGTACACCGTCCGCTCCGCGTCCAGGACGTTGATGAAGCTGGTCAGGCCGCTGGCGTACTGCTGGCGCGCCACCTCCAGAGCCCGGCTGCTGGAGGCCACGGCCGCCCGCAGGGGCACGTTGCGGGCCTGCTCCTTGGCGTAGGCCGCCAGCGCGTTCTCCACCTCCTCGAAGCCCACGAGCACGGCCTTTTCGTAGGCGGCCAGGGCCTGCTCCTGGCGCGCGTCCTGGACCCGGATGTTGGCGCGGATGCGGCCCGAGGCGAAGATCGGCCAGCGGAAGGAGGGGCCCCAGGACCAGGTGGAACTGGCGGACGTGAAGAGGCTGCCGCTTTGGGCGCTCTCCCAGCCGAACCTGCCGCCCAGTGAGAATGCCGGGTAGAGATCGGCCGTGGCGACGCCCACCCGGGCGGAAGCTTCCGCCAGGTGGCGTTCCGCCACCCGGATGTCGGGGCGGCGCCGCACCAGGTCGGCGGGCAGGCCCGCGGGAACCTCCGCGGGGACGGCGGGGATCGGCGCGGCGGCATCCAGTTCCTCGCGCAGGGCGCCCGGGGCTTGCCCCAGAAGCACCCCCAGGTGGTGAAGTGCGGCCAGGTAGCCGGCCTCCAGGGCGGGCACCTGGCTTTGGGTCTGGGCCAGGACGGTGGCCGCCTGTTCCGGTTCGAGGCTGCTGGTGAACCCCTGCTGGTACCGGGAACGGGCCAGGGCCACGATGTCGCGCTGGGCGGTGAGGTTCTCCCGGGCGATGGCCATGCGTTGCTGGTACCCCCGGGCCGTCACGTAGTTGCGGGCCACCTCCGCCACCAGGCTGACCTGGGCGTCGGCCAGGCTGTAGCCCGCGGCCGCCAGGGCGGCGTCGGCCTCCTCCCGGCGGCGCCGGTTGCCGCCGAAGAGGTCCAGTTCCCAGCTGGCGTCGAAACCGGCCTGGTACACGTCGCTGGTCAAGGGGGTTCCGGGGGGCAGCAGGCCGCCCAGGAGGGGCTGGTTGGCGCTCTGGCGCTCACGGCCGGCGGATCCCCCGGCGTCCACGGC
>MTLC01000952.1_pt4 | contig 30674 bp, 25 predicted proteins | sample 1982451 | NCBI WGS metagenome assembly MTLC01 (sample SAMN05710165, study PRJNA340218) | biofilm metagenome | isolation source: sample SPH anode biofilm adapted to +100 mV | place: USA | collected 2012-02-03 | reverse complement strand
TGCTTGCTCATGCTCAGCCCGCCTGTGGCACCGGCGGACGAAGATCTGGTCCGTCATCCAGGGGATCATCGCCCTTCATGCCAACCAGAAACAGCACGCGGGTCATCGCCTCCGGCAGGGCGACATGCAGTGGTTTGCGCTCACCGGACGTCGCCGGGTCGATGCCGGCGAGTTCCGAACCCATATCGGCCATCACCGGCGGCTCGGCCCCAAAGACCCGCATCAGTTCATCGTGACCGCTGGCAGCCCTCACGGTGCCGGCGACGAGCCCTTGCCTGCAGACCGAGAATGTGGCCGAACCATGCTTGTTCCTGATCCCCGAGAAGGCGAACATGCGGCATATCAGGGGACGGGCCTCGTAGACGGTGCAGTGGTAGGGAGTGTCGGCGGCATACAGAGGACAGCCGCGCCGGCCGTCGGGCTTGTCGATGGCACTCAGCCCTGTGGCGGCGATCTCATAGGCCCTGGCGCGATCGGATCCGACGAACCATGCGGCAAGGTATGACGCCTCGAGGGGCAGAATATCTGGAACGAAGCCCTCGCAGCAGGTGCCGCAGCCAAAGGCGCACGAGACGCCGGAAGCCTCGATAAATTCATTGACGGCCATGTCGGCCCGTCGATACAGATATGCAAGCGCTTCGAGCCGTTCGGCCAGCAGCGATGCGGGTACGATGCCTGGAATGTCCACGTCTGCAACCCCATAATAGAAGAGGCTACTGTACGCAGCGCAGGGCGGCTTGGTCAAGACAACCGTGTCGCGCGGGCCTTCGCAGCTTGAAGAAGTGCCAGCCCGACAACGAAGCCGAGCACATCGCCCAGCAGGTCGTATCCGTCACAGGAACGCCCGGGAACAAGGAGCTGACTGACCTCCGTCAGCGCGGCGAAGACGGATGCAGCCACCAATGCCGCGAGCAGCCTCCTGGCTCCGGCAAGCCTGAAATCCTGTCCGGCCGCCAGCGCAAGCGCAAGAAACATGCCGCCGTGCACCAGCTTGTCGAAGCCGGGGATCGCTGGCTCTCGAGGCAGGCTGGAGCCCGGCAGGAGGACGGCCGACAGGATGGCAATGACGACGATGATCGTTGCGCAGGGGATTCGGCGCCGCATGTCCTCACCGTGCATCGGAGGCTCCCGAATCGTCCGGCCGGCCCGGCGCCGCATCGAGACCGACAGAGGCTGCCCGCGACGCGGCGTCCTTGACGGCGGCGGCGGCGGCGCGGTCCAGGCCCGAACGGGCCGCGATATATTCAGGTGCGGCTTCAGCCACCGCGGCAAGCGAGCCGAAGGCCTCCATGATACGTCGCGCCCTGGCCGGTCCCACCCCCCTGACGGCCTCAAGAATCGGAAAACCGACACTCTTGCCGCGCAGGCGCTGATTCATCCCGGTCGCAAAGCGATGGGCCTCATCACGTATGGCAACGACCAGCCGCAAACCCGCGGAATCCTTTGAGAGCACGATCGGTTCGCTCGCTCCATGCGGCCAGAGTTCTTCGTTCTCCTTGGCCAGCCCGACAACGGGAATGTCGAGTCCGAGCGCATCGAGCATGTCCCATGCGGCGTTGACCTGCCCGCGTCCGCCATCGATCAGCACCAGATCAGGAGCCTCCGCCTCGTCGTTGGCTACATGCGTGTAGTGCCGCGCCGAAACCTCGCGCATCGCGCCGAAGTCGTCGATGGCTCCATCCAGGCTCCTGATCTTGAAGATGCGGTAGCCCTTCTTGTTCGGCGCCCCGTTCCTGAAGGAGACCAGCGACGCGACCGTATGCTTGCCCGACAGTTGTGCGATGTCGAAGCCTTCTATCAACTCAGGCAGCGCCTCGAGGCCAAGGGCCGCCCTGAGCGACTCCAGCGCCTCGACATCGCCCGCCTCACGGCGGCGCTTCAGCAGATCCTCGCGGGCGTTGTACTCGGCCATTGCCAGCGCCACCTCATGCCGATGCTCGTCCGGCGTTGCCAGCGAGAAGACCCGGCCCAGTTCGCCCCGCAGATAATCGGCGACAAGCTCGAGACCGGTGGCATCCTTCACATAGACCTCGGGAGGCGGCGCCCTGTCGGGCCCATAGTAGGCCGACAGGAACTCGGCCACGGCCTCCGGCTCCGAGTCGAAGGTGCGCTCCCTGTACAGGTCGCGGCCCACCAGGCGGCCGCCCCTGGTCTGGAATACGACGAAATCGACCAGGCTGCCATCGACGGCCCAGGCCACGTAGTCGCGGTCGCCGGATGCGAAGTCGACCACTCCCGAATCGCTCTTGAAGGCGCCAATGGCCTGGATCGCGTCACGGAGGCTTGCGGCCTTCTCGAACTGCAGCGAACTGGCCGCGGCATCCATTTCGGCCCTCAGCGACTCGACCAGGGTATCGGAATCACCTGACAGCAGCGTTGCCACACGTTCGACCTGCAGCAGATACTCCTCACGGGTGGTCTTGCCTGCGCAGGGGGCGGAACATCGGCCAATGTGGTAGTACATGCACGGAGTCTGCCGTTTACGCATCGTCCTGCAGCGCCGCAGTGGAAAGAGCCGCCTGATCATGTCGAGATACCGGTCGATGACATCCGCGCTGGGATACGGCCCGAAATATCGGCTGCCATCATCGATGATCCGCCGTGTCCTGAACACACGGGGGAACTCCTCGTTGGTGATTCGTATCGACGGGTAGGTCTTGCCATCCTTCAGGTTGATGTTGTAGCGGGGTGCATGCTGCTTGATCAGGTTGTTTTCGAGGAGCAGGGCTTCGTATTCGGTCTCGGTCAGGATCCATTCCAGCGATGCGGCCTTGGAGACGAGCAGCCTCGTCTTCACCTCACGTTTGCCGGTAAAATACGACGCGAGTCGAGCCTTGAGCGATTTTGCCTTGCCAACATAGATGACAACGCCCTCCGGGTCTCTCCAGAGGTAGACTCCGGGAGCTTCCGGAGCCTGTTTCGCGATATTCCGCACCGTGGCAGAAGGCCGGGCTTTATTCTCGTCCATAATCTTCGATACTATGATAGTGGGGTTTTGTCGAAAAGTGCTAGTCATTCGGCAACTTCGCCCCAGGACGGATTGTTGCTAGAGGGACGAATCAATTCTTGATGACAGAGGAACAGGGCACCATGCATGACCGTATACAGAGCTATTCCAACGATCGCAAAGCCGTTCGGATCACGACGCTGGCATCCCTGGCGCTGACGCTGGGGCTGGCTATCCTCATTCCAGCGGGCGTGTATGCCGACGACGAGCGCATCATCGATGCCGCCACGGTCATCAGGTCTTCACCATACCAGTGGCTGCATGATGGTACACAGCGCGTCGAAGGCCCGTCCGGCCCTGAGCTGACGCTGAGCCCGGCCGCGGAGGCCGTGGACCAGAACACGGACATGCTCCTTGCCTTTGACACTGTGTCGACCGGCGGTGGACCCGTCGAGTCGACCGGGCACTGGTCGGTCAAGACGATGGGCCCCTATGAACAATCACCGGCTGCGCGCTTCGGCGCGGGAGCCGGCGTCTTCAGGGCACCGGTCACCAAACTGACGCTTGAGCCGGTTTCGAGCACCCTGTTTGCGCCCGAACTGCCCATGGGGGACTTCTCCATCGAGTTCTGGCTCAAACCAACCCGCGCAGACTCGGGCGAGATCATCATGATGTGGAAGGCCACGAGGCGATCCGGCAAGGCCTGGCTTTCTCAGCAGGTCTCCTGCGTCATTCTGCGCAACCGGATCGTATTCGGCTTCCTCAACTTCTTTGCCAACCCTTCGGGCGCCGAGACGATGGTCAGCCTGCAGGGGGCCTCGGTCCTCGTGCCAGGAATCTGGTCGCACCACCTTGTCCGGTTCGATTCGGGGACCGGCATGGTCGAATACTTGATGAATGGCAAGACCGAAGCCGTCGAGTACGCCACCTCGACCAAGAAGCAGGCAGGCACCGTGTTCAATCCCATAGCCGGCAGCTCCGGCAAGCTCGATCTGGCGCAGAACTATACCGGCATGATAGACGAACTGCGAATATCGTCCGCCTACGTTGAACAACCGGCGCTGGCACGCTACAGGCCGGCCGGCGGCACGATCATATCACCGATCATTGACCTGGGAGCCACGAATTCCGCCATTCACGCGATCGAGGCCCAGACGAGGACGCCAGGCGAGTCGGCGATCCATTGGAGCTATCGGGCCGCCGATTCATCGGTTGGATGGCAGGATGAGGCGCCGGCCTGGATACCGTTCACCCCTGGCACCCAGATCTCCTCGCCAGATGGTACCGTTCCCAGGGGTCGCTACCTGCAATTGAAGCTGATGCTCTATCCGGATGCGTCCGGAGAGCAGAGTCCATCGGTCGGTGCCATCAAGGTACGCTTCCTTCCCGACGAGCCACCCTCGCCTCCATCGACCGTTCGTGCCACAGGTGGCGATGGCCGCATTACGGTGCGGTGGTCAAGCGTCTCCGAGTCCGATGTCCGGGGATATGTGGTATACTATGGTCTTGCATCGGGGGACTATTTTGGCACCGGCTCGACAGAGGGATCCAGCCCGGTTTTCGTAAAGGGCGCTGGTTCGACGAGCCTGACCCTGAATGGCCTCAAGAACGGCACGCTCTACTTCATCGCGGTCGCCGCCTATGACGACGCCACGCCACCCCATATCGGGGAATTTTCGCGCGAGATCAGCGCGCGGCCATCGAGGGTCTCGCCATGACGGAAGCCAGAAAAGGCACCGATAATCTGCTCCGCGCCAAGAACGCGCTTCGACTCCGCGATTTCGAGATGGCCGAACGCCTGGCCAGAAAGCACCTGCTTGAGGATCCAAAGTCGAAGACGGCGCGCTCGGTGCTCGGAACGGTCTACATGCGGACCAACAAGCCCAGCGAGGCGTTGGCGGCATTCTCCAGTGTGGTCGAGATCGATCCCAACGATGTACGCGCGCTGGAAGGCATGGCCGTCGCATACCTTCGTCTGAACAAGCCGCTCGACGCGCTGTCCGCCCTCGACCGTGCCATCGACATCACCCCCGGTGATGCGGAGCTGCTCTTCAATATGGGCAACGCCCACAAGATGCTCGGCAACCTGCGCGCCGCCGAGATGGCCTTCGCCAAGGCCGTCGAGATAGACAACAAGCATGTCATCGCCTACAACAACCTGGGCAATGTCTATATGGCGATGGGCGATAACGCCAAGGCGGTGCAGACCTTCTGGCGTGGCCTGACCGTCGATCCCAATTATCCCTCGTTCCACTACAACCTGGGCATAGCCTACGAGGCACTGGGAAAGCCCGAGGATGCCATCACCGAATATGACGCCGCCGTCAAGGGCCGCCCTGGCTGGATCGAGGCAATGACCCGCTATGGCGAGTGCCTGGCCAGGAACGGCCAGCAGAAGCGCGCCATCGACATGTTCTCGCAGATAATAGCCATCGATCAGCTGAACGCTCCGGCGCGCAACGGCATCGGCCTCGCCTATGCGGAAGCCGGCAAGCCGGACGAGGCGGTCTCCTGGTTCCGCAAGGCACTCGAGGCGAATCCCAAGTTCCTCACGGCCGCGGTCAACATCCAGGATGTACTGGAGAAGACCGGACGCTACGCCGAGGCGATTGGCGAGATCCAGGCGCTGGTCGACCTGATGCCCGACAATGATGGGTTGCGCGTACAGCTGGCCAGATTGTACCGGGCACTCGGCCACCTCGACCTCTCGATGGACGCGGTCACCGAGGTGCTGCGCCGCTCCCCGAACGACATCGAGGCGCTGAAGATCTATGGTTTGTTGCTGCAGAGCATGGGAAAGCCGGAAAAGGCCAAGGATGTCTACAAGAAGATAGTGCGGCTCGATCCGAATCAGGCCAGCTTCAAGGTGGAGCTGGCGCGGCTGTACCGAGAATCGGGCGACGCCGCGGCCGCCATCAGGGAACTCGAACAGCACCTGACGGCTCGCCCGCGGGACTACCAGGCCAGGATCGAGCTGGCCCGTGCTCATTCCGACAAGGGCGACCACGCGCACGCGGCTCAGATACTGAACGAGGTCGTGGTCGACCGCCCGGACGACGCGGAGGCGTGGCTCGAGCTGTCGGCGGAGTACCAGTCGCTGGGTGAGAAGGACAAGGCGGTCGAAGCGGCCGACAAGCTGGTCAATCTGCGCGGCGGACGAGGGCGTCCCGAGGATATCAACGGACTCAATGATTCCATTGGCGCGTATGAACAGGCCGTTCGAGCCTATTCGGGCGACATGCGGGAAGCATGGGAACGCAATGTCAAGGTGCTCCGTGACGCGCTGCATACCGAGGCAAAGGCCCCGGACTCGGTCGCCGAGGATGCGGATGCCGTATTCAATCTGGGAAATGCCGATATCATACCAGTCGACGAATCCGATGAGTCATTGTACCTGGACGAGCGCGAAGAACCGCTCGACGGTGAGGATCAGCTGGAGCTCGAATCCGATGAAGAGCCGGAGGATGCGGTCCCCGAGCCGGAAGATGACGAGGAAGACCTCCGCATCGATCCGCTGCTTGATGGGCAGGATCTCTACGGCGATGACCGCGGCGGCCCCACGGCTCCCGAGGAGGAGACGCCTCGACCGGAGCAGCAGCAGCCCACGCCTCAGATGCCGCAGTATCAGCCGCCTCCGCAGGCTCCACAGTACCCGCAGCAACCCCCGATGCCACAGTATCAGCCGCCTCCGCCGATGCCGCAGTACATGCCGCCTCCAGCGATGCCGCAGTACCAGCAAGCGCCCCAGATGCAGCAGTACCAGCCGCCACCGCAGGCACCGCAATATCCACAGCCACCGCAAATGCCGCACCAACCGCAGCCGGAGGAGAGCGAACATCGGCCTCAGGAGCCGAAAAGCGGCTATCCCGACCCGCTCGACCTTTCACAGCCCGCAGAGGAGATGGAGGAATCGCTCGAGGAGGAACTGGTGCCCGACGAGCTGCCATTCGATGATACGGCCCTCGACGAGTCACCTGCCGATGAGCCCCTGCCCGAGTATATCGACGAGCCTGACTTCGATGAACCCGACGCCGTGATCACCGAGGAAGAGGACGAGGATATTGGCTCCGATGATGAGTCTGAGTCTCTGACCGAGCCAGAATCTGAAGCGGAGCCAGAGCCAGAGGCAGAAGCGGAGCCTGAGCCAGAGCCTGAGGATGAGCCTGAAGAAGAGACCATGCCAGAGCCGGACGCAAGGCCAAAACCGCAGAAGCAGCCGGAGCCCGAGGCGGAAAAGGCCGCGATCGATCCATTCGGCGAACAGGCGGCAAGGCTCTATGCTTACCTCAAGGACCTGTCCGGCGCGCTGCCGCCCGAGAAGCGCGCGGCGATGGACCAGAGCGGTGTCACCGCCAAGCTCGACGCGATCATCGAGGTGGCCGGCAAGAAGCCTGCAAGGCCCCCGATACCTTCGGAGATCCTGGGTGTGCCCGTTTCGCCCCGTCTTGCCAAGCTGATAGAGTTCATGCGCCGGGAGAAGCAGCATGCCGGAGAGTAACAATATCAGGAAGATCAATGCCTACATCGTCTCGATGCCCAGCCTGCCGACGACGGTGGCCAAGGTCCTGGAAATCTGCAACAATCCGAAGACCAGTCCCACCGATCTGGACAAGGTCATCTCGCTCGATCCGGTACTGATGGGCAAGGTGCTGAAACTGATAAACTCGGCCTACTATGGGCTCCAGAATCAGGTGACCAGCCTCGTGCGCGCCATCATCATGCTGGGCGTCAATACCGTCAAGAATTTGGCCCTCAGCACGGCCATACTCGATCGTCTCGTCGACAAGTCAGGATTCCGGGCGCTGAACATGGAAGGCTTCTGGCGGCACTCGCTCTGTGTCGGAGTGGTCGCCAAGATGCTCGCCAGAAAGAAAGGCGTTGAATCCCAGCGGCTGGACGAGTTCTTCGCGGCCGGCCTCCTGCACGACATAGGCAAGATCCCGCTGAACAACGCGCTCTCCGACGAGTATGTCAAGGCGATGGGACTGGCCGACAGGGAGCGCATACCCATCTATCTGGCGGAGAAGCGCAGCATCGATATCGATCACGCCGAGGCAGGATCGATGATAGCGGACGCATGGCACCTCGATGGCCCCATAGCCGACGCCATTCGCTTTCATCACTCGGTGGAGGCATACGAGGGCAAGAATACCGACATCGTGCTCGCGGTCGCCGTCGCCGACTACTACGCGAGCCGCGAGGGCATCGGTTTCTCCGGCTGCCTGTACCCGGAGAAGCTGCCACCCGATGTGTTCGAGCGGCTCGGCGTACCCAAGGCGTGGCTCGAGGAGATAGATGCCGCCGTCAATGCCGAGATCGACAAGGCATCGGTGTTCCTGAAAGTAAAACCTTGATCGGGGGATCGTCGTGTTCAGTGTAAAGATATGGGGAGACCGGGGATCCATGCCGGTGCCAGGTCCGGACACCGTCGTGTTTGGCGGCAACACCTCGTGCATCGAGGTACGGTGCGGCAAACGGCTCATCGTCATCGATGCCGGCTCCGGCATACGAAGCCTGGGCGACTGGCTGGTGCGCAACGAACTCAAGCAGGGTCCGATCGACGCCGATGTCTTTCTGACCCACACGCACTGGGATCACATCATGGGCTTTCCCATGTTCACACCCATCTACGTACCCGGTACAACCCTGCGCATCCGCGGGCCTGTCAACTTCGAGGATGAGACACTCGAACAGATCATAGGTTCCCAGCTATCCTACCGGTATTGGCCGGTCAGACAGGACGAGCTGGCCGCCACGATCACCTACCAGAGCCTCAAGGAGACCGAGGTGGACCTGGGCGACGATGTCGTCATCAAGACGAAGTACCTGAATCACCCCGTGCTGTGCCTGGGCTATCGCATTGAATACGAAGGCAAGTCATTCGCGACAGCCTATGATCATGAACCATTCTCCAACCTGTTCCCGACCGACCCCGCCGATCCCGATTACGATGCGGCCATTGCCGAAGAAGGCACGCGTGCCGCCCGAGAGGAAAACGAGCGAATCGAGGCGTTCTATCGCGGCGTGGATCTGCTCATTCATGACACGCAATACAGCGCAAAGGAATACAAGGCCGGCAAGCTCGGCTGGGGTCATTCGTCCTTTGAATACGCGATCAACGCCGCCAACAGGGCCGATGTCAAACGACTGCTGCTGTTCCATCATGACCCGAACAGGACCGATACCGAGCTTCAGGAACTGGAGCTCTTCTATCAGGAGAAGGTGCGTGGCAGATCACGCCTGCGCATCGATGCCAGCCGCGAAGGCATGACCATCAATCTCTAGTCCGGAATTTGGCCGCTCTTGACACCGATCGCCGTTGAGCGGACAATCCGCGTCTGATGACTGAACAACCGAATCTATCGACACGCCTTCGCGCCGCGCTGTCTCGAGGGCTTTCCTCGGGCTTCTCGACGACGCTGTTCCTGATACGCATCATGGTGCCGGTGAGCCTTGGAGTGGCCCTGCTGCAATGGAGCGGGGCCCTGCTGTGGGGCGCGAGGCTCCTGGCCCCGGCCATGCGCGTCATCGGCCTGCCAGGAGAGGCGGCGCTGGTGCTGGTCAGCGCCGCGCTCCTCAACAACTACAGCGCCATCGCCATCATGGGCACCCTGCCGCTGACCCTGCGCGAGATAACGATCCTGGCCGTCATGTCGCTGACCGCCCACAACCTGATTGTGGAGACCGCAGTGATGAAGAAATCAGGATCATCGGCCTTCAAGATGGTCGTGCTGCGCATCGGGGGCGCCATCATCATGGGCTACCTGTTCAATCGGGTCCTGCCCACCTTCAATGGGGCCGGCGCCACGATTGGCGCCACGGTTTCCCGTACGGAATTCTGGCCGATGCTTGCCGCCTGGGCCATATCGACGCTCAGGCTCGTGGCAAAGATAGTCATACTGGTGCTCTCCATCATGATCGGACAGCGCCTTCTGGAAGAATTCCATGTCATCGACATGCTATCCCGGTTGATGTCGCCGGTGATGCGGATCTTCGGACTCTCGGAGAGCACGAGCGTACTCTGGATAGTGATCAATGTCGTGGGATACGCCTATGGTGCGGCGATCATCATGGAGCAGGTCAAGGACGGGAAGATGAAGCCGCAGGAAGCAGACCTCTTCAACCACCATGCGGGGCTCTGCCACAGCCTGCTGGAGGACACGATCCTGTTCATGGCCATCGGAGTACCCGCATTCTGGATAACGGTGCCCAGGCTGCTTCTGGCGCTGGTAGTCGTCTGGTTCGAGCGCTTCAGGCGGCAGCGTTTCAGGCGATCATTCAAGGTTGGCACCGTCTAGCGCAGGCGCCAACCCGGCAGCTTCATGCGCCCTGGAACAGCAGCCAGCCGGCTATGATTCCGGCAAACGACACGATACCGAGCGCCTGCAGCAGCAAGGCAACCACCAGCAGGCCCAGCGCGACGAGGCGCGCCGGCTGCGTGAACCTCCGCCTTCGGACGACGGGCACGAGGACCATAGCCACCGCCGCCGCCGCGATGATGGCCAGCGAGATCGACATCGTCGCCGCGGGACGGCTGGCCGCGAATGACTTGATCCCTATGCCCATCCGTGCGGTAACGGCGTTCAGAGCCGTCAGGCGACCGAGTGCCATCGACAGACCAATGACAACCAGGAGCATCCCGGAAACGATGCGTACGGCAAGACCGTGCTTCTTGAACCAGGCCCACAACGGAGCAAGCCGGTCAAAGAAGAGTCCAGCCGCTATGAAGGGCACGGCCAGACCAGCCGAGTATGCGGAAAGCAGGACCACCGACTGAACCGCGCCTCCGGAGCGCGCGGCCATGAAGAGTATTGATGCAAGAATCGGCCCGACGCACGGAGTCCAGCCAGCACCAAACGCCATGCCGACCACAAAGGCCCCCAGCGCGCTCGTCGGCTTGCTGGTCACATGGGCGCGAATGTCGGAGTTCAGGAACTTGATGAAGTCGAACATCGTGTTGACACCCAGTATCGTCACGATGATTCCCGCGATGATCGAGACCATCCTGTTCGACCGGCCAGCCACCAGCATGCCGCCACCGGAGAACAGCAGACCGAGGGCGACAAAGACAGCCGAGAATCCGGCGACAAAGAACAGCGTACGGAAGAAGACGCCGGCCCGCTTGTTGCCGCTGCGTATCTCCTGCGAGCCAACGCCACTGATGAAGGACAGATATCCAGGTATCAGCGGCAGCACACAGGGCGAGAGAAACGACAGCACCCCCGCGCCGAGAGCGACCATCAGCGAAACCGAAGCCATCAGAGGCGCTCCGCCAGTTCCTTGAACAGCGTCAGTACTTCGGGCCCGTCATACGAACGCGAGCCGACGATCCCGGCGATTGCCCGCCCCTGCTTGTCCAGGATGAAGGTGGTCGGGATGCCGCGGCTGGCAAACGGGGCGGATGCGGAACCGTCCTCGTCAAGATACATTGGATAGGTATACGGGTTGTTCTTCAGGAAGTCGGTCACCGTGGTCGGCTTCTCCGATACGCTGATGGCCATGATCTCGAAGGCTGCGCCCTTCATCTTGTCATGGAGCACCTGAATCGATGGCATTTCCATCTTGCAGGGCGGGCACCAGGTCGCCCAGAAATTCAGGAGCACCACCTTGCCGGCGAGCGCCGCGGTGCTTGCTTCAGCGCCCTTCAGCGTCTTCACCGAGAACGGCGGAATTGGCTCCGGCGCCGGAAAGACATAGAAGCCGAGTGCCTCCAGTCGGTCCGAATACCACGGCTTGTTGGTCGCCGCGGCCTCCACCAGGCGCTCGCCATCGTCGACGGGCTTGCCTGCCTGCCCTATGTTCTGCCCTGGGGCCTGCTGCGAAACGTCCGGCTGGGCCGGCTTTGCGCAGGACGTGATGGCCATCGCGACCATCATGAGTGCCGTCGCGGCATGCAAGATCTTCATCGCTTCTCCTTGTGTGCCCGGCACCATGGCCCCGGTCGGTCGCGGGTGCGGAACCGGCCGAATTTGTCAGGCACGTCACAATATAAAGAAAATACTATAAAGCCAATCAGGATACAAGTGCGGCCATTCCATAGGCGAAAACGCAGATTATAAGTATACTCTTGGTAATTTGCACGCCGCTTCTGCCGCGGCACCGAGTTCGGAGGAGATTCAATGCGCATACAGAGCCAGCTCTATGGCCGATACGATGATGATGAAGAAGAGGAAAAAGCCCCGAAGGGACCGGACGCACTGGCGGAACGCCTGCTGGAGACACGGACCGTACTGCTTTCGGGCCAGGTCGACAAGGAGCTTGCCGAACGGGTGGTCCGGCAGCTGCTGCTCCTCGAAGCTAAATCTGACGATCCCATCAAGATCATGATCGATTCACCGGGGGGTGATGTGGACGCCGGATACGCCATCTTCGACATGGCGCGCTTCGTCAAACCCGATGTCTGGATGATCGGCATGGGGCTGGTCGCCAGCGCAGGTGCCCTGATACTGCTTGCCGCGCCAAAAGAGCGCCGCATCGCGTTTCCCAATTCACACTACCTGATACACCAGCCACTGTCTGGCCTTCGCGGCGTCGCGACCGAGATCGAGATTCACGCGCGCGAGCTCGAGAAGACGCGCGATCGCCTCAACAGGCTCATTGCCGACGAGACGGGCCAGCCGCTGGAGCGCGTTGTCAAGGATACCGACCGTGACTACTGGATGAGCGCCGATGACGCGGTCGCCTACGGCCTCGTGTCCAGAATCGCCGCAACCCGGGAACAGCTCGGCCTCTGACCTCTGCTCAAGCGCCCATGCACGCGGCCTCGTAAGTGGATTGGAGCCTATGCTCCACCGAATCCAGCGGGGCCGCGCCCCGTTTACAGGGGAGGCCGGCATGCCAGCTCGTCATGTGGTGCCGCTACTGTTGCTATCGTTGACCCTGACCACCTGCATCGGGTGCCGCTCCGTACCGACGGCGGGTGGCTCGCTCGTGATCATGTCATACAACCTGCAGACGCTCTTTGACCCTGTCGATCAGGGTGGCGAATATGCCGAGTTCAGGGTCTCGACAGGGGCATGGGATGAGGGCCGCTACCGCGCGCGCCTCGCCGCGCTGGCCTCCTCGATACTGTCGGCCGCGGGGCATGGCAGGCTGGCCGATGGCCCCGATGTCCTGGTCGTAGAGGAGGCAGAGAACCATAGGGTTCTGTGCGACCTGGCGGCCGCCGCGGGAGGATACGAGTACATCATCGACTCTCCCGATGAAGAGGCCGTGGTGGCATGTGGCGTACTTTCGCGCTATCCTGTTACCGTAGCGCGGGCGCACCGGATACGGCCTCCCGAAGGAGTACCATCATCGGTGCCACGGTATGCACTCGAAGTGGAGCTTTCCGTGGAAGGACACCGTCTGGTCGTCATTGCCACGCACTGGAAAAGCAAGCTCGGCGGAGACAAGGAAACCGAGCCGGAACGGCAGGCCGCGGCGGTGTTCATCAATGCCCTGGTCGCATCACGGCTGGCCGCCGATCCCGCGCTCGCCCTGGTCCTGGCAGGCGATTTCAACGAGAACCCGGATGAGTACGAGCGGGTCGAACATGCCTGGCCGACAGCGCTCATGCCCGCGGAGGCAGGGGCCGGACCGTGGCTGCTTCTGACGGACAACCCCGCAGGTACAAACGCGGCCAGAGGCACGTCGCCGGCACCGGGAATCATCCAGCCCATCCTGTATTGTCCATGGAACGATGCGGGAGGGTACAGCTATCGTTTTCAGGGCGACCAGGAACGGATTGATCAGCTGCTGCTGACGCCGGCGCTGGTCGCGGATGGCTCCGCCGCCTTGCGCTTCGAGTCGTTCAGCGCGGCACCGCCGCAATTCATCATCGACGCCTCGGGAACGCCGCTTGGATACAATCCCAGGCTCAATTCAGGCTACTCCGACCATCTGCCCATCAGGATGCACATAGCCGTCATCCCTTAGGCGGGTGAGCGCAAATTGTTAGGTATTCTTACCGTGTCTTTGACAGGGCAGTGCCTATCGTGGTACAAAGACCGGATATGGAAGCCAGACCACTGATTGCCCAGAGCGACCAATCGTTGCTGCTCGATGCCCATGCCTCTGGCTTTGAGGAAGCGCGGGCCGAGCTGTCGGCCTTTGCCACGCTCGAGAAGAGCCCGGAACACTTCCATACCTACCGGCTGGATTCGCTGTCGCTCTGGAATGCCGCCAGCGCCGGGCTCAGTGCCGATGCCATCGTCGCCACGATGGAACGCTGGACCCGCTACGACCTGCCGCCATCGCTGGGCCAATCGATACGCGCGACGATGGCGCGTTTCGGCAAGCTGGTCCTGTCGGCGGGCCCGGACGATCATACCCTGCGGCTGTCCTGCGAGGATCCATTCGTCCGGGCCGAACTGGAAGGCTCCAGGCGGCTGGGCAAATACCTGTCGCCCGATGCCGACGGATTCCTGATAGCGCTGACCGAGCGCGGCACCGTCAAGCGCGAGCTGATCAAACTGGGCTGGCCGGCCTTCGATGAGGCACCGCTGGTAGACGGCGCGCCCTTCGCGTTGCGGCTCAAGGACGCGCGCGCGAATGGCGCTGCGTTCTCGCTGCGCGCCTACCAGCTGGATGCGGTCAAGGCCTTCGTCGGCCTCGGCACGCCGGGTACCGGATACGGAGTCGTCGTCATGCCATGCGGCGCGGGCAAGACCGTGGTCGGCATGGCCGCAATGGCGGCCATTGGCCGCAAGACGCTGATCGTCACGACGAATGTCGCCGCCGTGCACCAGTGGATGGATGAGCTGCTCGACAAGACCGATGTCCCGCGGGAAGACCTGGGCGAGTACACCGGCGCCACAAAGGATGTCAAACCGATTACGATAGCGACCTACCAGGTGCTGACCTGGCGGCCCGACAAGAACTCCGATTTTCCGCATTTCGACCTGTTCCGCAAGGAGCAGTGGGGGCTGATCATCTATGACGAGGTGCACCTGCTCCCGGCTCCGGTATTCAGGGTAGTGGCCGAGATTCAGGCCATCCGCCGCCTGGGCCTGACCGCGACGCTGATACGTGAAGATGGGCTGCAGGAGGATGTCTTCAGCCTGATCGGCCCCAAACGCTACGATGTGCCCTGGAAGGAACTCGAGGCCAAAGGCTTCATAGCAGAGGCGTTCTGCCGGGAAATTCGAGTTCCGATGGACGACCATGACCGTCTGCGCTACGTATCGTGCGGCACCAGGGAACGGCATCGGGTCGCGGCCGAGAATCCGATCAAGACTCGCATCGTCAGGGAACTCCTGGACAACCACGCAGAGGATCTGGTCATGGTGATCGGTCAGTTCCTTGACCAATTGCACGCTCTGGCCAAGGATCTGCATGCGCCACTGATAACGGGTGCCACGCCCAATCCCGAGCGGGAGCGTATCTATGCGGATTTCAGGGCGGGCAGAGTCAAGGTAATCGTTGTATCACGCGTCGCCAACTTCGCCATCGATCTGCCGGACGCCTCGGTAGCCATTCAGGTCTCCGGTACGTTTGGGTCGCGACAGGAGGAGGCGCAGCGTCTGGGCCGGGTGCTGAGGCCGAAAGCGAAGAATTCATACTTCTACTCGATCGTTTCCCGCTATACTGTCGAAGAGGAATATGCGGACAACAGGCGCCGCTTCCTGACGGAACAAGGCTATCGATATACCATCGAGGCCTGGGAGGAGTCCGAATGGGCCCCGATGAACTGAGTCGATGGCGCGACGGCCTGCTCGTCGATCGTGAGGATACCCTGATCGGAGCGGCCAAGCGTTGGCTCGGTCCGGTCAAGACTCCATTCAACAAGCATGAACTGATTGCACGGCTGGAAGCATTTCTGCGCAAGGCCTCCACCGCCGACGCTATCGTCGGGCTGATGGATCGTGTCGACCGGCGACTGGTGGCGTTGGTACTGTACTCGGGGCGGCGCCCCGGTGATGGCGTGCCGACATCGCATCTGGTTGCGCTGGCGGCGGACGAACGGTCGGGTGAGGGTGCGGCCGCACGCCGTATCCGCAGCCTGCGGGATCGCCTGATTCTGTATGGGTATCGCGATGCTCGCGGCATGGACATGCTCGCCATAGCGCCACCCCTGCTTGCCAGAATGCAGGCGGCACTCGAACCATCCGATGCGCTGACCACCATGCACCCCGCGACAGAGCCCGATGCGCCTGATCCCTTTGCCAGCTTCTGCGCAGTCGTCTCGGCATGTTCGCACGCCAAGCCGGCATTCAAGGGCCGACGGGAGCCGAGCAAGAAGGTCCTTGAAATTCTCGGCTTGTCCTCACCGACTCTCGCCGCCGATCGTGACAGATTCAACGCGACGATAGGTGTGCTTGAATCGGCCGGCATCTTCAGGCAGGGCGACGAGGGGCGACCGGTGGTCGATCCCCGCAGGTTCGTGGAACTGTGCGAAGCGGCCGGTGCCGCCGCTCCGCTGGCCATAGCGGCGAGCGCGCTGGTCTCCGAATCGGTGCGGCCGGAGCTGGCACCAGGCTTGCTGCGGGCGGCACTCGAGGCTCTGCCGAGGGCCGCCGCGGTCGGTGCGGGCGACATCAGACGCGTCATAGCGATGGCTATCATGCGGCATCTGCTTGCACACGGTTCCGCAGGTGGCACGGAGACCCTCGCCGCTCTGTTGCCGAAGCTAAACGATCTGACCGAGTCGATCATGTCGCTGCTTGGAGCGATAGGCGCGGTGATGACCGGATCCGATGGATTGGTCCGCTCCACACCCGCCATAGACTGCATGCTGGCGAAGCGGCAACAGGCTGCGCGTTGCGTTGTGGTCGAGGAATCACATGAGCTGAAGATCCTGCCGGAGGCAGACCCTGGGACACGGGCCTTCATCGCCTCGGTCGCACGGCTCGAACGGACGGGACTGGTCTGGTCCGCCGTGCTCGACAAGTCGGCGGCCAAGGCAGGATATGCGTATGGATTCAGGGCATCCGAGTTGCGGCTGCGCCTCGAGGAACTCTCGGGGACTCCGTTGCCGCAGAGCGTCGCCTTTTCGCTCGATGCCTGGGAATCAGAGGCACGGTCGGCCAGGGTGCGGGTTGGTGTCGTGGTCGCACTCGACGGCCACCTGTCAGGGGTTCTCGAGCACTCACCCAGGGCCGCGGGCATCGTGCTGGAGCGGCTCGCAGAAGGCGTATACATGCTTGCGGCGCGCAATGCTACCGAGGCGGAGCACCTCCTGAGGAGCGCCGGCATCGATGTTGACATCAGGCCCTCGACGCCCGCGCTCGATGACGAGGCGGTCTCGCACGCCTTGTGGAGCGCTGCCGGATCCGCCTTCCTGGACGATACTTCGGGCCCCGCACTTGCGTTCCTGCCGCAACGGACTACACTGATACTAGCGGATCCGCCGCTGGTCACGACGTTGCTGGCTCGTCTCGAGGAGCTCGAACTGCCGCCAGACGAAAAGGCCGATCTTGCCGACAGGATAAAGTCGAGGCTCGTGCTCGGCGAGGATGAATTGCTTCGGCCAAGCTCGGATGGCGATGGGCTGGTGATTGGCGCCATGGATTATCCCGGCAAGCTCAGGTTGATCGAACGGGCTATGAAGGAAGGTTCGACCATCGACATAGCCTACACCGATGCTCAGGGAGCGCAGACCAGCGCTGTCGGTGTGCCGCGGGAAGTGCGCCGATCATCAGACGGCATGATTATCACGGTCCATGTTGGCGGCGGAATCACCGCGGTCATACCAGCAAGCACCATAGGCAAGGTGCGGCTGCTGAGAAACAGCATTTTTGGAGAACAGCATGAGCATGAATAAGGATTATGACGCCGGTCAGCTGAAGCTGGCCGTCCTGATAGACGCCGACAACACGCAGGCGCCCATCACCGAGGGTCTTTTGGCCGAGGTGGCCAAGTATGGCGTGGCGAGCGTCAAGCGCATCTACGGCGACTGGACGACCACCAACCTCAAACACTGGAAGGAACGGCTGCTGGAATATGCCATCCAGCCGATCCAGCAGTTCTCGTACACGACAGGCAAGAACGCCACGGACAGCGCGATGATCATCGACGCGATGGACCTGCTGTATACGGAGAAGCTCGACGGGTTCTGCATCGTATCGAGCGATTCGGATTTTACACGGATGGCGGCACGCATGCGCGAGGCAGGCAAGCTGGTGCTCGGCTTCGGCGAGCGCAAGACCCCAAAACCATTCGTGGCAGCCTGCGACAAATTCATCTACACGGAAATTCTGCGCGAGCCGGTTGAGGAGGAGACATCATCGAAGGATGAGCCCAAGCGAAAGCCACCTGCCCAGGATCTGAAGATGGACAAGAAACTCAAGGCGCTGCTCGGCGATGCCGTCGAGGACTCCGCCGACGAGTCAGGCTGGGCGTACCTTGGGCCAGTCGGGCAATATGTTGCCAACCGCCAGCCGGACTTTGATCCGCGCAATTACGGTTACCGGAAGCTGGCCGAGCTCATCAAGTCGTGTGGCTGGTTTGATGTTGAAGAGCGCTCCAGCCCGACCGACACCGGCAAGCAGATTTACATACGCAAGCGTCCCGGACGCTGATTCGGTGAGCGCTCGGAACGGGCGTCTCAATAGAATGCCGGCAGCAAATCGATGACAACGCAGTCCAGGTAGCCAAGATCGATTTCCGCCATGCGCCGCGCCTCGATGCCGATGCCAACGGCATCGGGGAGCCTGTAGGCCCTGCCCTCAAGATCGCCCCATGACTGGTCTATCGGTATCTGGATCCGGCCCGGTGCCTGGCCCTCGGCCGTCTCCAGCGACGCGACGGCGATCAGGAGGCGCGAATGGCTCTCGCCATGCATCTGCCACCACGCATAGCCTGACTCCACATGGCGCGCGTCGATGACGGCCGTGTCGATGAATGGCCTGAGGCGCCTGTAGAGGCGCTCTATCGAGGCATAGCCCGCGGCAAAGCCGGCATCATCCGCCCAATCGAGGCCCCGTACCGAGAGCCCGGCTTCGTACAGGCCGGTCGAACCATCCTGAAAACCCATGGTCTCGAACATCGGCCTGCGTCCGGCGCCCACCGCCAGAAGCCGCGCCACGCCATGCCGGAGGCGCATGCGCTCGGCACCCATCACGCGCCACATCGACGACCCCCAGAGCCGTGGCGCTCCGGCCTCGGGCACATCGACGGCAAAGCATACCGATGCCGGCCTCGATTCGGGCGGACGCGACGCAAGGGCATCATAGAGCGCGAGCGCGTCCAGGATGAGCGGAGCGTCGATCCTGCGCAACGCATCGCTGCCGATGGTAAGGTCGAATCCGAGGGCGGCATATTCGTCGATCTCGGCCGCCTTGCGGGCCGCGACCGCGGCCACGCCAGGTGCGCCTTCGCGCGAGGCCTCGATGGCCACGCCGACCACCTCGCGGGTTGGTCTGTCCGACAGGGGGACACTGCCATCCTCATCGTGGCTTTCCTCAAAGATCCGGTCAACAGTGTTGTACCGTATGAAATCGAAACCGAACGAGTCACGCCAATAGGTAAAGGCATGGGCGTAGTAGTCGATCGCTTCCTGGTTGCGATGAACGGGCGCGGTCGGCTCGGCATTCGGCGGTATGTCATCATAGAACGCGAATGGCGCGACCACACCATAGGCGTCTGCGCCGACATCAAGGCCATTCTCGTCGCGATATGCGAAAACCGGAAAATCGTCGCTGCGGTCATAGCGCATGAACGATGGTATGCCGACGCCATTCCTGGCATTGGCCGGCACGGGCCACAGGCCATGATCGGCGCACAGTCGAATCGCAGAGTAGTAGGCCTTGTCCTTGGCCAGCAGCACCTCCGGGCTATCGTCCTCTAGCTTCCTGAAGGTCGAGACGCCATAATCGAGCCTGGCGACGGCCGCGAGTGCTGCAACGGCTTCCGCATCGCGCAGGCGGTCTTCGCGGCGGTACGGAAACGCCGGATCGGCGTGGGCCATGCCGGTCCTGCTGTCATCGAGGGCAACCCAGCGGAACAGTTGCGGCCGCTCCATCGCGATGCGGCTGAACTGGGCAACATAGGGCAACAGCTCGTATCCCACGGTCTTGCCAAGGAGCCCGCATGCGGCTATCAAGGCCCGGAGCTGGTTGGCGGGGCTGATTCCCGCGGCGGCCAGGTCCGCGTCGACAAGCGAGGTGTCGACGGTTGTCATCGTCTGCGGGGCATAGAGCAGATCAAACTGTACCGGGTGAAAGGGTGCCAGCAGTATGGCGCCCGACGTAATGGCCGGCAGCAGCTTGGCGGCACGGACAAAGGTGCCGGGCACCGAATCGATGGCGCAGGCACGCACGTTGACCCAGCACAGGTCAGATGCCAGAATCCATGAGGGGCTCGTATCCGTCGCATGGGGACGCGCAGGCGAACGCTCGCGTTCCAGCCGCGCATACAGAGCCGCCAGCGCCCGGTCGCTCGCTCCGAGCAGGGATGTCTGGGTCCTGGCTATCGGCACGCCATCGAGAATTTCGACCAGTAACTGCTCGGCAAACGCCCTATCGTCATGATCGGGTGCCAGCACCCGCTCTATTTCGTTCCAGATCGGCATGGCTCCACTATAACCCTCGAGAACGAGAACTGGGAAGCGAATCCGCTCGATGTTTGCCATCCGGCCCGCGATATGGATTTCTGGAGTTTTTTCGATAGGCCTTGTATGCGGCACAAGCCTCATAGTATCCATCTGGTCCGCGGAAGGTGGACAGCTCGTCGCATCGATACAGCTCGAGCAGTGTCGGGAACAGCGTATGGTCCAGTATGCCACCAAGGCTCGATGGTGGTACGCGCGGCAGTGCCGCCGGGAGCATGTGGTACCGCACCAGAAAGGCTATGCCTTCTATCATGGACCGAGGATAGCCAAGCCGCCGCAGGAAATTCCGCGCCGTCTGCTCACCCAGCTCGGAATGCTGGTCGAAACGGCGGCCGCCGGAGGCGACGGCACCGGGCTTGCCGGTATCATGGAGGAGCAATCCGAGCGACAGCACCAGATCCGGGTTCTTGCGATGGGCAAAGGTCTCCAGCGTGTGGCGCCAGGCGTCGCCCTCGGGATGAAATTCCTTGGAATGGGTAACGCCTATCAGAGCGGCCAGCTCGGGCCAATAGTCCCCAATGAAGCCCGAGCCTTCCAGCAACTCCAGCCCCTTGTCTGGATGCGCGCCGGTCAGCACCATATCCAGAAGGTCGCGCTGATACTCCGCGCCCAGATCACGCGGTGGAGCGGGCAGGTGCAAGACATCGGGACGATAGGCATAGCGCGACGCCAGAATTGCCGCCTCGAACAGGACGAGCTCGGGCGCAGCCTGCTCAGGCACAATCAGGTCATCGTGCAGGTGTTCATAGACGCCGTCTCTGGCGTCGTAGGCGTTCTTGCCCTGCAGTCGGCTCAGCCTGGTGTGCACGAAGGCCGTTCTGGGGCCGCCGTCCAGACATCGGTACCGGACCCGCGTGCCGGCGGTCGGGTCGTCGGCTATGGCGTCGGCGTATGGCAGTCCAGGGAAGCCAAGGTTGTCCACCTCCCTGGCAAGGCCGACCAGGTCACCGTCAAAGAGATCGAAGCGTATCGGAGCCGGCGCGACACCAAAATAGGCATCGAGCGCGGAGAATGAGCAATCCACGGAGACCTCCGTTTCTGGATACGCTGAATGGTGAAGCTGTTAGCGTGCCGCTGGGACTGGAGCGTCGTACAGCTCGTCGGCAGCTGGCAGGGACACGCGCAGGTCCCTGAGGAATTCGGGACCGTCACCCATGTCCTCATAGGCATCGCAGGAATCGAGGCTTCTGCGCGCTACCGTGCAGTATTTATAGATCTTCTCTTCGCCAAGTTTCTTGCGCCACTTGCCGGCATCGCACCGGACTCGAAGATAGTAGTGCCCGGCGCCAGCCGGGGCGGGGACAAGCTTGCAATGGATGCAGTTCGCGCAGAAGATCCTGGTTTCGCGTTCGGCTTCCATGTGCATTGCCACCTTTCGATCTATCATAGTATATAATGATCTCCGCGCGGTCAAGGCGCGCGAGACTTGTTCAATCCACCCATTCTGGATATCGGAGCAATTGATGATAGCCACAATACTGAACGCGCTGGCCATAATCATAGGCACCATCGTAGGCCTGTCCGCGCGCAAGAGCTTCTCGGAGCTGGCGCGGGACAGCGTATACAACGCGACTGGGGTCATTTCGCTGGTCATAGGCATCAGTATGGCGATCAAGACGGAGCACGTATTGTCGCTGGCGCTGAGCATCATCATCGGTGGCCTTATCGGTTCGGCTCTCGACATAGAGGGCGCCATCTATCGGCTGGGTGAATGGCTCAGGCGGCGGTTCTCGCGCGGCCCCGCAACAACCGAGGAGGCGCCGGGCACCGGCTTTGCTTACGGTTTCCTGAACGCCAGCGTGCTGTTCTGCGTAGGCGCCATGGCCATCGTCGGATCGTTCAGGGCGGGTACCGAGGGCAACTACGACCTGCTCCTTACCAAGAGCGTGATGGATGGCTTCATAGCGATCATGTTTGCCGGTGCCATGGGCATGGGTGTTGGATTCTCGGCACTATCGGTATTGCTCTATCAGGGCGCCCTGACACTGGCGTCCTCCTGGGTAAAACCCTTTGTCACTCCCGCGATGATAGGTGAGCTGTCCGCCGTCGGCGGAGCGATGGTCATGATGATTGGCATCAACCTCCTGGGTCTCAAGAAGATACGGACCGGTGACTTCCTGCCGTCTCTGGTCATCATCGTTGCGTTGTCATTGGCATTCCGGTATATTCCTATATTGTAGCCTGGTGTGCATGGGGGAGTCAGTGTCCGAGTCCGTTATACTGATCGTGGAAGATGAGTCACTCGTCGGGATGGAGCTCAAGGAGACGCTTGAGAAGTATGGATATCGCATTCCCGCGCTGATAAAGCGTGGCGAGGATGTCCCCGAGGCGATCATCATTCACAAGCCTGACCTGATCCTGATGGACATACGCCTGAAGGGTTTTCAGGATGGCATAGAGACGGCATACCTCGTCGGTGGCGAGTTCGAGGTGCCGTTCGTGTTTCTATCCGCCTATTCCGATGACGAGACGCTGTCGCGGGCCTTGGGGACGCGCGCATATGGATATCTGGTCAAACCATTCGACGAAAAGACCCTCCGCACGACGATAGAGCTGGCGCTGAGGCGCTCCAAGGAATTCAGGGAACGTGACCATGACAACTGGTATCGTGGCATACTGGAGCACTTTCCCAAGGCCATCTTCCTTACCGATGTCTACGGCCGCATCACGTTCGCCAACACGGCCGCCAGAACCGCCTACGAGGCCCAGGAGGGCGGGAAGGTCGGTACGGCGATTCATCTGCTGTTTGCCGAACCGGCCCGGGTTACGGAGTTGCTCGGAGCCGCCGGTGCACTCAAGCCGGCACAGCCGGCGGCCGAACGAAGCCTGCGCCTCAAGACAGGCGCAGGCTCGGTCAGGCTCGAGGTGGGGCCGATCCGGAATGGCGACGACCATGCCACCGGCTTCGTGGTCCTGAGCGGAACCGCCTGATCATTCCGGCATCATCACGTAGATGTGTTCCTTGCCGGGAACCAGCAATTCGGCAGCGAGTGGAACCAGCACCGAAGCGTCGGCAAAGGTCACAGCCTGCTTGGCCCTGCCGATGACCTCCAGATCCAGGCCGTTTGATACGGCGTTGCCTAGTTTGTTCACCCAGAATTCATTGGTCCTGAGCCTGCCGTCGTAATCGCGCTGGGCGGCTGCCTTGATCTGGCTTATATACATCGCATCGAAGATGCCACCCACGAGCGTGGCGACCTCTGCGTTGACCTTGGCAACCAGCTCGTTGGCTCGCTTGGGGTCGGTATCGAACTGCACGATCAGCGAATATTGCTCGACCGGACTCTTCGAGAAGGCGGCCTTGGTCGAGACGACATACGTGCCGCCCAGGTCCTCACGCAGGGAGTCGAGCAGGCGGTTGTTCAAGGCCTGCGCCAGAAGTCCCAGCGATGCCTCCCTCTGCCACGACCATGGCGCGGCGCCGGCCCAGACCATCCGGACACTCGCTCGCGGTTCCTTGGCCAGCGCATAGTCCACCCTTGAACCACCGGCCTTGGGTACCAGTGGTTCGATCCAGGCAGGGTCGGCCTTGGTTCCAGCCGGGATGGCGCCCAGATATTTCGCAACCAGTGCCTTGGCCATCTCGATATCGAAGTCACCGACGAGCATGTAGGTGAAGTCCGAGGCATTGCCCAGGGCCCCGAGCACGAGGGCCCGCGTCGCGTCGAAGTCTATGGCTCTGATCCTGGCAGCATCGAGAGGCTGGGCACGGGCATTGCCGTCAAACAGGTCCGCGCTCCATGAAGATTCGAACCGGTACGATGGATCACGGACATAGGGACCGACTTGATCGGCCAGATGGTTGCGGGCCGCATTGAAGGCCCCGGCATCGCGGCCCGGCTCCGCGGCGGTCAGATACACCAGTCTGAGGAACGATTCCAGGTCGGTGGTTGTCGTCTTGCCCGCTATCACATCGCCATCCTCGCCGATGGTCCACTGCAGGCCGGCATTGAGCGAGGCTGTCAGCTCCTCTATGCGGGTTGCGCTCATCGACCCGAGCCCCGCCGCAGACATCAGATCGGGCGCGAATACGGCGGTCGTCTGCAAGGCCGGTGGCATGGCCGTATAGCCGCCCGGCGACCATGCCAGGAAGCTGATGGAGCCGCGATCATAGCTGGTCGGCTTGAGCAGCACGGTCGCTCCATTTGACAGGGTCAGCTCGGTTACCGCGTTTGTCCGGTGCTTCTCCGCGACTATGGCGCCGGGGGCCGGCAGGGCATCGAACAGCCCACCTTCATCGCCCGAGGCCGCGGGTGGGGCAAGCTGTGCTGTGCGCGCGCCACGCAGGACGGCCTCGAACGCGGACTCGGTCAAGGCAGCATTGCCAGGACCCGTCCTGGCGCGAACCGCCACGAAGCCTTCATCGTCGGCCAGAATGGTCTTCGCCGCATCGTTGAGCTCATCAATGGTCAGGGCATCGAGGACATCCTTGATGTAGACGCGCTCGTTGACCACGCCAGGCACCGGCTCACCATACATGAAGTTGCGGACATATTCTTCAGCAAAACTGCCGCTCTTCAGATCCTGGTCTTCAACATCGAGCGTACCCAGCCAGCGTCGATAGGTGTCGACCGTCCGCCTGAACTCGCTCTCGGTAAACCCGTGCCGGCGTATCCGTTCTACCTCTGCCGCGAGCCCTCCAAACGCGTCCAGCTCATGCCCGTCGGCCGCGGACAGCGTGAACGAATAGAGGCGCGTCCGGCCATAGAAGTAGTCATCATCAAAATACGCGTCGCGCCAGGGTGCCTGCCCGCTTCTGGTCAGGTCGGACAGACGGAGTCGTATGGCCTCGGCCGCGATCCGCCCCTTGAGCAGTCTTGCATAATCGCCGATGACCGTCTCGGGTATATAGGGGACAATCTTGCGATAGGTGATGATCGAGCGCTCGAAGTTGTCGTCGAACGAGGCGACGAACCCCATGTCGGTCGTTGGCTTGACCGCGAAGGTCGGTCGCGGCCGCACGGTACCATCGCTCGACGGGAACGAGAATTCCCGCTCTATCTTGGCCGCAACGGCATCGACATTGATGTCGCCTACCACGATGACGGCCATGCGATCCGGCCGGTAATGTTCCTGGTAGAACGCCTTGAGCCGCTCGGCGGTTGCATTCCGGATCGAGGCCTCGGAGCCAATCGGCTCGCGGTCGGCGTGGGCGGTGCCGGCGAGCAGCCCCTGTATCTCGCGGACGCGCGCCGTTTCGTCGGGTCCAAGTCCCAGACGACGCTCTTCCAGTATGACGCCCTTCTCCTTCTCGACCTCCACGGGCTCGAATGTCACCGCGGTGGCCCATTCCTTGAGCACCTTGAGACCGGTATCCAGGAAGCTGGGATCATTGAGGGGCATCTGCAGGGTGTAGAGTGTCTCTTCCCGCGTGGTGTGCGCGTTTATTTCGGCGCCGAAGTCCATGCCTATGGACCTGAGATACTTGACCAGATCATTCTCGGGGAAGCTCTTCGTGCCGTTGAAGGCCATGTGCTCGATGAAGTGAGCATATCCCGACTGGTCATCGCGCTCATTCGTCGATCCGGAATTGATGATCAGGAACATCACGGCACGTCCACCCGGATTGCCATTGCGGCGCACGTAATACGTAAGGCCGTTCGGCAGGGTTTTTCTTGTCAGCTCGGGGGCCAGCGGCAATATGTCGGTCGCCAGATAGGCGGATCCGCCTGGCAGCGGCGTCGATGAGGCCCGCGGTGGTGGCGTGCCTACGCATGAGAGGAATGCAAGTGACAGGATCGCTATCGGGGCCAGAAAGCCCCACCGGCTACGTTTCATGAAGACTCCTTGGAATGGGATGCCCTGTGCAGGCACATGGTACCCACTATATCGCAAAGGAGATGAAGGAGCCAACGTTACACGTATGAGGAGATTCGTTTTCGCATCGGTTCGCCATCGGCCGACGCTGCCGGTGCGACCGGCAGCCCGGCGAAGGCTCGGATCAGTGCAGGATCTCTGCCTCGGCCTGCGCCGTCATGGTAGCACGCATGGCCTCGAAGGTATGTTCCTGCGTTATCGCCGTCTCGGTTCCATCGAGGCAGTCGCGTATGAACATGCCAAAGAACACAAAGCCTATCTTGCCGGTCACCTCGTACTTGTGTTCTCCGGTCTTGTCGACAAGGTACACATGGTCACCGTCAGGCGAGGCGGCGACGTCTATGTACTTGCGTATCTCGATCGTGCCCTCGGTACCGATGATGAACACTCTGCCATCGCCCCATGCGCCCAATCCATCGGGTGTGAACCAGTCGACACGGAAGTAGCAGGTTGCCCCGTTGTCGGCGACGAGATTGCCGTCTCCGTAGTCATGGAAATTTGGCTTGTCACGATTGGCGTAGTTCGCCAGTGTGCTATGCAACACGCGGACCGAGGTGGCTCCACTGTAGGACAGGAATTGCTCAACCTGGTGGCTGCCGAGATCGGTTATGATTCCGCCATTCAGATCCTTCTCGAAGAACCAGGAGGGCCTGGAAGCCCGGTTCAGCCGATGCGGCGCCAGAATGGTCACATGCACCACCCGACCTATCGCGCCCTGCTCAATCAGCCGCCCGGCAAAGACCGCGCCTTCTACATGCAGGCGTTCGCCGAAATAAATGGCGTACTTCAGACCTGTCCTGACACATGCCGCCCTGGCCCATTCCAGCTCGTCGAAGGTCAGCATGCCCGGCTTGTCGACAAAGTAGTGTTTGCCCTTCCCCATCACCCGGATGCCCAGGGTGGCTCGATCGCAAGGCCGTATGGCGCTTGCAACCAGCCGACTGGACGCGTCATCCAGGATGTCTTCTGCACTCCCGACCGCGACCGCCTGTGGATACCGCCGCACAAAGTCCGCGACCTTCGAGGCGTCCTTGTCGTATACCTTCGTCAGAGTCGCGCCCGCTTCCAGAAGGCCGTTACACATCGCATAGATGTGCCCATGATCGAGTCCGATGACGGCAAAGGGAAACTCGCCCGCTCCGCAGACCGGCTCGGGTCTGATCTGCGACACCGGCGCATAATTCATGCCATCGCTCTTCTGCATCACAGTGTGCCACCGACCGAAATGCCACTGTCGGCATAGGTTGTCACGCTCGCGGTCTTCCGATGGAATCGAGTCGCAATCGTCATGATACCCTCCTTCGTGTAGAAGGAATCCTGCCGCGTCATCGGCAGGCTCACCGGCTTTCCGGTAAAGGCGCTCTGATACACGGCGGAAATGAACTCGATCGTCCTGCGTCCGTCCCCCCCGCCAACGAGCGGCTCGGTATCGCGCTCGATGGCGCCGACCATGTCATCGATCTGCCCTTTGTGTTCGGTCTGGGCCGGTTGCGGCAGTCCTGCAAAGAGGGCTTCCAGTTCGAGCCGCTTTGGCTCATCCGCTTCGGGATAGCCATTGTCCATCTGTCTGCTCACTGACAGCTTGTGCGGTATCTCGATGGAGCCGTTGACGCCATCGATGATGAAGCGCTGTTCCTCGCCATGGTGCAACAGCGAGGCGACCAGGGTGCCGACTGCGCCGCTCTCGAACTGGATGGTTGTAATCGATACATCCTCGACCTCGCTGTTGCCGTGGTTGCGGTTCCCGACGACGGCGCGCACCTCCTGAACCTCGCCCATCAGCCACAGCAGCAGATCGATATGGTGCACCGCATGGATGAAGGTGCAGCCGCCCCCCTCCTTCTCCCAGGTTCCACGCCACCAGAGGTCATAGTAGTTGCCGCCACGCCACCACAGCGAGCTGGCCTGGGCAACCAGCAGCTTGCCAAGCGCGCCCGTTTCCAGCAGCAGCTTGGTGCGCATGATGTCCGGCTTGAATCGGTTCTGCGCGACGATGGACAGCTTCGCTTTTCCCTTCTCCTGGGCCGCGAGCATGCGGTCACATTCATCGAGCGTCGGCGCCATCGGCTTCTCGCAGAGCACGTGTTTGCCTGCCAGCAAGAAGTCCACCGAGACATCGCAGTGCAGCGCGGGTGGCAGACAGATCGACACGAGCTGAATATCGGTCCTGTTCAGCAAGTCGTGGTAGTCCGCCACCGCCTCGCAATCCAGGCCATACTTGTCGGCCTTCTGCCGCGCCTTCTCCGGGAGCATGTCGACGACAGCCCTGATCGCGCAGCGATCGGCCAGACCGAGGTACGCCTCGATGTGGTAGCCGGCGATGTCACCCGTTCCTATGATCGCGACGCCTATCATGAGCGGCCCGCCAGTTTCCTGAAGAGGCGCGGCAATCCGGTCTGCGAGATGATCATGAAGGCAATGATGATGAGGAATATGACGCAGATCGGCCGTGCAAGCATCGGCGCGAGACTGCCATCCGATATGATCAGGGCGCGGCGCAGGTTGGAGTCGGCCATCGGCCCCAGTATGACGCCGAGCAGGAATGGAGCGGAGGGAATGCCCGTAGCCCGCAGGAACAGGCCCACGATTCCGAATATGAACATCATCTTCACATCGAAATCATTGTGGTTTATCAGGAATGCTCCTATCACGCAAAGCACATAGATGATGGGCATCAGAATCTTCTTGTTGATGCCAAGGATCCTGACCGAGAACTTCGCTATGCCGAGCGCAAGGAACCACATGGCCAGGGCCGAGAACACCAGGTATATGGCGATCTGGTAGACAAACTGCGGGCTCTCGCCCATCAGAAGCGGGCCGGGCCTGAAACCGTGCATCAGGAAGGCGGCGAGCAGAACCGCCGCCGGAGCGGAACCCGGCACTGCCAGCGACATCACCGGGATGATGGCGCCGCCGATGCACGCGTTGTTGCCCGTCTCCGCCGAGATGACGCCGAGTTCGTTGCCGGTGCCAAAGCTGTCGGGATCCTTGCTGTTCGATTTGCTGGCCCAATATGAAAGCCAGCCGCCAACATCCTCGCCGACTCCGGGGATGATTCCGACGCCCACGCCGATCAGCGCCGAGCGCACAATGGCGATCCAGTGCTTTCGTACCTTGCGGAATCCATCCTTCATCCTGAACGACGTCATCTGGAGCACCTTGGCATCGACCTGGGTAAACGACTGTACAATCTCCGGGAAACCAAACAGGCCAATCATCACGGGTATGAGCTGGATACCGCTCATCAGGTTGACGTTGCCGAACGAGAAGCGCGGATACGCATTGACGGTGTCCATGCCGACCATGGCCACGAGCAGGCCCAGTATGCCGCTGATCCAGCCTTTCAGCACATTGCCGTTCGAGGTAAGGCTGCCGCAAATCATGATGCCAAAGACGGCAAGCAGGAAAAATTCCCACGAGGTGAACTTGAGCGCAAAGCCTGTCAGCAGCGGCGTCAGGGTCAGCACGCATATGACGCTGAACAGGGTGCCGAGCGCGGAGACCGTAACCGCCAGGAATATCGCGTGGCCCGCCTCACCGCGCTTGGCCATCGGAAAGCCATCGAGGGCGGTAGCCGCGGATGCCGGCGTTCCGGGTATGTTCAGCAGGATCGCCGACTGACACCCCCCTGAAATCGCGCCGACGTAGATGCCGATGAGCGCTATCAATGCCGGGCTGGTGGGAAAGCCATAGGTCAGGCCCGTCAGCAGCGCAATGGCCATCGTCGCGCTGAGCCCGGGCAGTATGCCCATGACAAGACCAGAGAGTGTGGCTACGATCAGCACCAGCAGGTTGAACGGCTGGAAGACCGACGCGGTCGCAGCCAGTATGTAGTTCAGAGCCATGTAAGGACCTCCTCCCGATCAGGGCAGCTGCACCCGAAAGCCAAGCTGGAAAAAGACGACGATGACAGCAACCGTGCACGCGGAAATCAGGAGTCCCTTCAGGAGCCTGGTCGCCTTGAGATATGCCATGATGCCGATCAGGAAGATGAAGGACGAGAGCCAGAACGGAACCAGCTCGAAGAGCACGAACGAATAGACGAACATGATGGCGATGCCGATCAGAGTAATCGCGGCATCCCTGCTGTGCAGTCTTTCGTGAACCCAGGCCTTCAGCTCGGCCATCCTTGCGCCGAGACCGCCATCCTTGAGACTCGCGAACAGCAGCAACAGGCTGCAGGCGCTCAGGGCGATGCCCAACAGGACGGGCAGGAATCCCGGTGCATCATAATAGACGCCCCCGACATCCCTGTTGATGTTGACCCCGGCGAAGAGCACATAGATTCCCAAGGCGATCATCACGCAGGCGGCCATGAAGTCGAAAAGTCTCTTGGTTTGCATCGAAAAACCATCCCTTGTGGCGCGCCGGTCCCATGGA
>MTLC01002593.1_pt1 | contig 30710 bp, 24 predicted proteins | sample 1982451 | NCBI WGS metagenome assembly MTLC01 (sample SAMN05710165, study PRJNA340218) | biofilm metagenome | isolation source: sample SPH anode biofilm adapted to +100 mV | place: USA | collected 2012-02-03 | reverse complement strand
TCTCCCTATAAACTCGTGTAAGATTAGAACTATATAGGTAGAGGATATAGAGGGGATATTGAGGAGATATTGAGAGAGAGTCGAGAGAGAGTCGAGAAAGAGTCGAGAGAGAGTTGAATAGAGATAAGGATAGAGAGAGAAACGAGACGAAATCTGGGAAGCGGGGAGGCAGCGCAGATATAGAGCTACAGAGTTATGAGTGTAGATAATAAAAATGAAATGGGTATTGCAATTTTAGAAGTGATACTTTGAGATTTACCAGATAAGTCTTTAATAGGTGATTAGAAGAATCCTGATAAATAACATTAAAATCACATGAAACTAAAATTAATTATTTAAGTATAAAACACTAATTTCGTTTACTAAATCTGAGGAAATATTGGTTTTGTACTATGTAAAATGGATCATATAGGAGAAATTTATTTGGTCAGATAAAGATCAATCTTTATCTTTGAACCTTGACGACCAAAAAAAACAGGCAAACCTTAACCTCTCAGGCAACCTTTTAAACATTGCAGAGTCTACAACTATGAAAGGCAAAATTCCCGATGACAATCAAATAATAGAAGGTTGCATAGCCGGGAAAAGAACTTTCCAGAACATGCTGTATCAAAAATATGCACGTACGATGTACGTAGTGTGTTTGCGTTATGCATCGAATCAAGCTGAAGCAGAAGATTTACTTCAGGAGGGATTTGTAAAGGCATTTCTGAATATCCGTAATTATTCCGGTAAAGGCTCTTTTGAAGGCTGGTTAAAGCGTATTATGATTAATACTGCGATCAGTTTATTCATAAAAAACAAGTCAAAGCAGGACGTGATAAGTACGGATGATATTGAATCGTTCTCGCCAAGCGAAGATGAGGTTGCGTATGAATTTCCTGGTGCGGCTCAAGCTACAACTCGACAATTACTACAACTGATTCAAGATTTACCCGAAGGCTATAGGATGGTTTTCAGCCTATACGCTTTTGAAGGTTTTCAGCATCAGGAAATTGCTGATAAACTTGGGATATCTCTCAGTACCTCCAAAACTCAGTTACTAAAGGCACGAAAATATCTGCAGAAACAAATAGATCAGTTGCAGAGAGAAGAGCGCCTCGTTTTATAGTCAAAGAAAATGAATACGGACAGGCAAAACATTGATGACTTATTTCGTGATGGCCTTGCTGATTGCGATGCTGCTCCCTCGATGAAGGTGTGGAGTAAAATCAGCAGAAAGCTGTCATGGTATGAGTTTATTGGCCTGAACTTCACAAATTTCTTACACAATTCTTATTTAATTGGAACAACTGGTTTAACTGCTACGGCTCTTATTACCGGAGCTGTCCTGTTTAATCAGTTTGACTCATCAAGTGATTCATCCTCTAATCAGCCTCAGCTCTCTGAGGTTGTTGTTAAGCATGAGGCACAAGCCAATGTTGAGGCTCCTGTTGTCGATCAAGACGTGGTCGGGAATGTTGAGAAAAGTAGCTTTGTTAAAAGAACTAATCCTTCAGTTAATGAAGATGTTGAGGCTATTGATTCACGTCCTGAGATGTCGATCTTGTCAATGACCAGGCGGCAAGCTTATCTGAATCAATCAGGACTTTCGGCTAACCTCGATTCACGTCAGATTATTGCAGAACCTGTGAAACCTGAGAAAGACAGCGCTAAAGATGCTTTAGTTTACAAGATAGGATTCAATATGGGTTATATGCAAAGAACACTGCCACTTACAGGTGGAGATGTTACCGCAAAGAATCCTTTTGGAGGCCTTTTTGTCAGGGTTGAATCAGGCAATTGGTTTGCTGAATCTGGAATCTCGATGCATGAGGAGGAGGATCAGGGACATTATAAGGCATTTTATAGAGCCTTTGATAGTGTTGGTTTTTACGAGAAAGTTGAATCGTATATTCCAGACCCGCAGAAGCCTGATGAGGTAATACTTATTACTAAGCGTCTGGCTATTTGGGATAGTGTAGATAGATATGGTGAGGCTCGGACCCTAATGAATTACAGATACCTCAATATTCCCTTTAAGTTGGGTTATAGGTTTCTTTCTGGTAAATGGTATAACCTTTCTGCATATGGTGCAGGTGTAATGTCTTTAGAGACTGCAACACAAAAAACAGATCCTGTTTTTTCCTCCAGATTTTATCGTGTTCTAGTGCTTGATGACCTTACTCTGGAAAGACGATCACTTCTTTGGTCTTTGCAAGCTGGTATGCGATTTGATGTTATACTTAGTAAACGAATTAGTTGGGAGATCGAACCCTGGTATAGGTTTTATACCAAGAGTGCCTATCTGTCACCGCAGTCTAACTCCGGTCAAGCTTGGGGTTTAAATACAGGTTTTTCTCTAAAATTCTAATACATTCTCCTCATTAGATAGTGGGAAATCGTATTTTTGCAGGTTGACACTCAAAGTCATTGACTCGTTAATTTGCATGAAGAAGAACTATTCATTCACTTACCTGAGTCTTATATTAATTTTTCTGAATACAATTCCCTATTGTGCTTCAGCAGGTGAGGCTTTGCATGTAATTGAAAGTCAATCGGTCTATCTGAATCTTCCTGAATCTGGCTCTGGTTTGGATTCAATAAAGCATAATCAACTTTCTCCAAAATCTATTACGGATGATTGTCATGCCGATTTTACATGGGAGACTGTTGATAATAATCCATTAGCAATTCGGTTTGTAAATAACTCAACCGGGCTTTTCTATTGGGTTAATTGGAGTTTTGGCGATGGTCAAAGTAGTGCAGTTTATGATCCGGTCCACTTTTATACGGTTCCTGGTGTTTATCAGGTCTGCCTTACAATAGGTGATTTGACAAAATCATGTTATGATCAGATTTGCATGACCATTTTGGTGCCTGTTCCAATCAACTGTCAAGCATCATTTAGCCATACTATTGATAACACCAATCCTTTTAAGGTCTATTTCTTTGGTTATACCGGCCCGGATGCTGATAGTCTTCATTGGGATTTTGGTGATGGGTTCACCTCATCCGAACTAAATCCTACGCATATTTTTGCTGATACAGGATATTATAAAGTTCGCTTTAGTGCCGCTAATAGACTTGATACCATACATTGTCATACTGTTTATGAGGAATTGCTTTATATTAAGGGTCCTGATTGTCTAAGCAGTTTTCTATATACTATTAATCCTTATAATCCGATTGAGGTTTCATTTGAGACTATTCTTCATGGTAGTGCCAATCGGGTATATTGGGATTTTGGTGACGGTAGGACTGAAGATGAGTTTAATCCTAGTCATCTCTATAATGATACCGGTACTTATCTTGTAAAGCATAAGGTCTGGAATAGTGATTATCCGGAATACTGTATTGATAGTAGTTATCAGGAGATAGTGCTTAATGTTGTTCCTTGTGAGGCTGATTTTACTTATACGTATGATACTTTGTATCCTCTGAGATTGCAGTTTAAAAGTACTTCGGCAGGCTCGCCCAATGAATTCATATGGTATTTTGGAGATGAGACATCAGGAGAAGGTGCAAGTGTAAACCATAATTATTCAACATGGGGAACTTATTCTGTATGTTTAATTATCAATAATAGTATCTATCCGGGACTTTGTCAGGATACTATTTGTAAGAATATAGTAATAGAACCCTTTAATTGTCAGGCTGTAATTGGTTATTGTCAAGATACATTAAAACCATTACATGTCCAGTTCAGAAGCATTGGTGAGGGTCCGGCTGATAAATTTATATGGGAATTTGGAGATGGAGAGTATTCAATTGAGAAAAACCCATATCATATCTATGCTGATACAGGTGAATACAAAGTTAAACTGACGGTAAGCAATACTATGTTTATGAATTGCTGTTTTAGCGATACTTTGATTGACCTAAAGCTATTTTTGCCAAAATTTCCATCTGCTGATTTTGATTATTATCTGGATACGTTAACTGCCACACCTCGTCTCTATCATTTCAAAGATCTGTCTGAAGGCACAAATATTAAATCATGGAGATGGAATTTTGGTGATGGAGGGACTGAAGACATAAAGAATCCATATCATCAATATCTAAAGACACAAAACTATACTGTTTGTCTTGAGGCAATTGATAGTATTCCCCCAAGATATGTTCTGATGGACAAGATATGCAAAGAGATTCGAATGAAGAGCTACCTTGATCTCGGCGGGTCAATTTATGATAGTAATCTCCCAATAAACAATCCATATGCCGAAGGCGATACAGCTAAAGTTATTCTCTTTCGGCAGTTCTCGCCAGTGAATATTCAACCGATTGATACCGGCTATTTTTCACATCTAGGGTACTATTGGTTTAGAGAATTGCTTGCAGGAGTTTATATCGTTAAGGGTGAGCTTACTGCAACAAGTCATCAAGCCAGGCAGTTCTTTCCTACTTATGCTGTTTCTGAGCTAAGCTGGTCCAGCGCAAAACGTCATGAGTTGACAAGTAATATTTATGATGCCGATATTCGTCTGGTTAAAAAGGAGAATATTGTTTCCGGCCCTGGTACAATTGATGGAATAACGATGCAGGTGGATGCTCCTTCATCATTAACTGGAAAAACAATCGGTAATGTTGATGTAATTCTCTGTAAGGAGGATCTTACTCCTATCGATGTTGTCAAGAGTGATGTGACGGGGCATTTTTATTTCTATGGACTTCCGTTGGGAACGTATAAACTGATAGCTGATAAACCGGGGATGTTGTCGACTACTGAAATAGCTAAGATTGATATACAGTATCCGGCAGCTGGTAATGTTGTTGTTAAGCTTTACTATCCAACTGTCATTGGCATAGATACACCAATTGATGAAGCCGAGTTCAGTATTACGCCAAACCCGGTCAATAAGACAGCCGAAGTTCATTTGCCGCATATAAAAGGAGCCTGGTCTCTAGCGGTTTATAATAGTGCTGGAATGTATAATGGTTTGGTTTATCAAACAACTGATGAATTTGTTTCACTTAATACCGAGGCTCTGCCAGAAGGTTTATATTTGTTAGTTATTCAAGATGATCATGGCAGGCGACTTTCTAGAAAGTTCCTCAAAATAGACTGATAGGTGATTTTCTGATAGATATTGCGTTTTGTGATCTATTTATCTTCCTTGAAACTGTTTTTATTTAAGATTTCTTTACTTGTTGTTGATAAACAAATTTATTTTTCATGAAGGAGAAAGAGAAAACTAAGAAGAGTCAGGATATAATAAACCCGGCATCAATTCTTGGCATTGATATCGGAGGAAGTGGAATAAAGGGAGCTTTGGTGGATACTGTTAAAGGTGAATTAATAAGTGACCGTTATCGTATTGCTACACCTCAGCCGGCAACTCCGGATAAGATTGGTTATACTGTTAAAGAGCTGGTTGATAAATTGAGTTATCATGGTCCTCTTGGTATTGGATTTCCAGCAAGGGTTATTAATGGATTAGTTAATTCTGCTTCAAATATTGATAAATCGTGGATCAATACACAGGCTGATCAACTATTCACTAATATTTGTGGTGAGAAATGCTATATTGTTAATGATGCAGATGCTGCTGGTATAGCGGAACAGCGATTTGGCGCTGCCAATAATCAACAAGGTGTAGTCATGCTTATTACGGTAGGCACTGGACTTGGTTCGGCTCTGTTTATTGATGGTAAACTTGTTCCAAACACTGAGTTAGGTCACCTGAGAATGATGGGAAATAAAGCTGAAGCTTATGCCTCGGATGCAGCTCGTACCCTCGATAATCTGTCATGGCCTGAGTGGGGTGCCCGCTTTAATGAGTATCTACTCTATCTGGAGTTTCTTTTTACTCCCGGTCTCTTTATTATTGGAGGTGGCATCAGTAAGAAGATGGATAACTTTAAGAAACATCTTACGGTTAAAGCAGATGTGGTTCCTGCTAAATTGCAAAATCAAGCTGGAATAATCGGGGGCGCTCTTTGGGCTTCAGATAGATATAAAGCAACCAAATTGTTGTAAGAATATCTTCTTCATATCGTCTCTGTCGGTAAGGTTTTTGATATAATCTGAGAAGCCTGCTCACATTATCTGGTGAGTCTTTGTTAATGCATAATGTTTAATCCTTTTAGTCAAAATGATTTTATTAGCTAAATCCTCAATGAAAAGAGTCATCTATCTTTTTTCGTTCATGGTTTTGTTTTTCACATCTTGTAAGACTATTCAGCCACCACAACCTGTACATTCCTATGAAGAGTATGCTGTCAAGGCTAAACCTTCGAGCTTAAACCTTACCTTGACATCGGATATCGCCCAGGTTGAATCTTTTGTTAACAAGAAGGTGAATGGTCTGATCTATGAGGATAATGACAGAACCAATAACAATAATGATAATCTGCTGGTCAAGGCATGGAAGTCTGATCGTATTGAGCTTGGCTTGGATGGGAACGAGCTAACATGGGAAGTTCCTCTTAAACTTTGGATAAAGGCATATTATTCTGTTGGAGCACTTGGGTTCTCAGTTACCGATAGTAAAGAGTTTAGCGGTGAGATTGTATTAAAGTTTAAGACTCGAATGGAGTTACAGTCGGACTGGAGCTTTAAGACGATAACAAGATCAAATGGTTATATCTGGATACAGAAACCGGTTATGAAAGCTGGTCCTGTTGATATCCCAATTGGTTTTATGGCTGACTATCTTTTAAAATCAAACTCTGATATGATGTCCAAAGTGATAGATCAGACAATTCATGATCAGTTTAATCTTAGAAAATATGCTGCCGAGGCATGGTCAAATATTCAGAAGCCTCAGCTAGTCTCTCCTGAGTATGATATCTGGATTTCGATTCGTCCAATAGCTATTTCATCCTCTCCCCTGCAAGCCAATAAAGGTAAAATTATCCATAAACTCAATCTGAAAGCACAATCAGAATGCTTCACTTGGCGCCCCCCATTAATGGCTGAAGTCCCTCTGCCAAATTTATCTTTAACTCCTGATAAATCTGACGACTTTGAAATTGCGGTACATACTAGGATGACTTACCCTTGGTTGAATAAGCAAGCCAGGCAATATATTCAAGGAAAATCCTTTGAGTCAGGATCCAGGTTTATACGTATAGACTCGGTAAATATTTATGCTAGTAAAGACCGTCTCATTGTCCAAACTCAGGTAAGTGGTTCAATTAAAGGTACACTCTATTTTAAAGGTATTCCTGAATATGATTCTGTTAATCAGTGTATAAATATAAAGGATTTCGATTACGATCTTTCCACAAGGAATGTTCTGCATAGGAGTGCAAACTGGCTTTTAGAAGGAGCAATTACCCGAAAGATAAGTCATTACTTGTCCTTCTCATTAAAGGATCACATTAGCAAAGTAAAGGATGAGATGAATGCTTACCTTACGGCTCAGAAACTTACTGATGATATTACATTAAAGGGTAACCTTAAAGACATAATGATCGGAGAGGCCTATTTGATTCCGGAAGGGTTGATTATTCCTGTAACACTTAAAGGGAAATTGCAGGCAACTTTTACCTCAGCTCCTTGAGGAGACTGGGAGACTGTGTGACTTTGAGACTGTGTGACTGTGAGACTTGGCTAACACTCTTAACCACATTACTGTGGCTGAGATTCTGTGAGACTATGTGACTGGGAGCCCGAGAGGTTGAGGGCTAAAGGAGTGGTCAGGATTATCCTGCAAAGATTGCACCGATTTGTTCAGAGATAAAGTCAATCATTGAAGTGCCTTTTTGATAGAACACATAGAACATAAAAATAATTTGCTCGGCAATAAAAATTACGACCAAGATTCTAGCAAGCAAATTAAAATCTCCGCCTTTGGCTTTTCGTTCCATGATGCGTTCAAATATAGTATCTGAATACAAAACTATAAAACAAATTGAGATACCATTTGTTTAATTAGAGTTTTCTGCAAATTAAACCAGTTTAACCCTAATCAAACATATGATAGAAAAAGTACTGGTCGCCAACCGAGGCGAGATTGCTGTAAGGATAATGAGATCGTGCAGAGAGATGGGAATCAGGACAGTAGCTGTGTTCTCAGATGCCGATAGAACCTCTTTACATGTCAGATATGCGGATGAAGCCTATTACATCGGAGCGTCACCATCATCAGATAGTTATCTTTCGATTGAGAAGATAATTAGAGCTGCAAAGGAGAGTGGTTCAGATGCGATTCATCCCGGCTATGGCTTTTTAAGTGAGAATGCCTCATTTGCACAGCGATGCCAAGATGAAGGCATTATCTTCATTGGTCCTTCAATTGAGTCCATCGAAGTGATGGGGGATAAGATTTCAGCCAGAAAGGCTGTAGAGGCGTTCGGTGTGCCTGTTGTTCCCGGAACTCCTGGTCCTGTCGCTTCTGAGGAAGAGGCTCTTGAATGGATACAACGTATTGGGCTTCCGGTGATGATAAAAGCTTCTGCTGGGGGTGGAGGAAAAGGAATGCGTTTGGTTAAAGAGGAATCTGAGATTAAACCCTCACTCCGTGCTGCAAAATCGGAGGCTATGAGTGCATTTGGTGATGATCGTGTTTTTATTGAAAAGTACATAAGTTCTCCTCACCATATTGAGTTCCAGATATTGGCTGATCAACATGGAAATACGATCCACCTGTTCGAGAGAGAGTGTTCTGTTCAGAGAAGACATCAAAAGGTGGTTGAAGAGACTCCTTCTCCGATAATGACTCCTGAAAAGAGAGAGGAGATGGGAAGAAAGGCTGTTATGGCGGCTCAATCGGTAAATTATTATGGAGCAGGAACAATTGAGTTTATTGTTGATGATGAACTCAATTATTACTTTCTTGAGATGAATACCAGACTACAGGTGGAGCATCCAATAACAGAAAGAGTGGTTGGTGTTGACCTGGTTAAACAGCAGATTCGCATAGCAAATGGTGAGACTCTTAAGTTAAAGCAGGAGGAGTTAAGTCAGTTTGGTCATGCAATAGAGTGTCGTATCTATGCAGAAGACCCTGATAACAACTTTATGCCTAGTCCCGGTATTATCAGACATATTACAGAGCCTTTGGGGCTTGGAGTGCGCCACGATGGGTATGTATATGAAGGTTATGAGATCCCGATTTATTATGACCCAATGATTTCAAAGCTTATTGTTTGGGCTTCAACCCGTGAAGAGGCAATAGCTAGAATGCGTAGAGCATTATATGCGTATAAGATCACCGGAGTAAAGACTTCTATTCGTTTTCTTGAACGGATTATGGAGTCAGCTGATTTTAGAAACGGTAAGTATAATACTCATTTTATCGAAAAGAATCTTAAGTTTCTTACTGAGGAGAAGGTTTGTGATGACTTATGTGAGGATGTGGCAATTATGGCTGTAATGGCTGCTTATCAGGCTCGTCAAGAGGAGGCTTCACCTTCTCGTCCGTTAGGTACAAGGGGTAATTTATGGAAGGAATATGGTAGAAGAAGAAGTCTTTTACGCTTGTAGAAATCAATTAATGATTTGTCATATATGACCCGTTAATAAGGAGTACTATTCACTCAAAGGGGTACTCAATATGTTATAAGAAAAGCAAATTAATCACAGATGAAAACAATGATAAAAGGCAGCATGCTCAAATCACTTTCCGGGATAGGAGCCAGTTATACCACACTCTCAGTTGGTTTACTTTTTCTCAGGATTACTGCAGGCTCGGCAATGCTCTTCAGTCATGGTTGGCCTAAAGTTCTTGGTTGGCCATTGATGGCTGATGCTTTTCCTGATCCTATCGGAACAGGCTCAATGGTAGCTTTTATTTTGACCGTTTTAGCTGAGGTGGGAGGTTCAATTATGATTATCACTGGATTATTTACAAGGTTTGCAGCAGGAGTGGTCTCTTTTACTATGGCTGTAGCCTTCTTTATAGTCCACGCTGGAGATAATTTCTCAGTTAGAGAACTAGCTTTCGTTTATCTGGTCATCTTCTTGTTTCTTATGATTACAGGCCCGGGTAAATTTAGCGTGGATGAGCGATTGATAAATAAACTTAACAAACAGAAATAGATGGAGGTCAAACTAAACAATCGATTGGCTAATATTGAGATATTGGCCAGCAAGGATAATGACTATACCATTAGAGTTGATGATAAGGAGTATAAAGCAGATATAATTGAAGTTGAAAGGGGTGTATATTCAATAATCATTAATCACCAATCTTTTAATGTTGAGCTTGTTAACGGTGCAAATCCAAGAAGTTTCACTGTAAATACATATCATTCAAGCTATGAGGCTGAGATTATAGATGCTGAAGAGAAGTATCGTCAGAGCAGATCAAAAGGTCTAAAGGGGCATCACTCAAATATTATTGAGTCTCCGATGCCGGGAAAGGTCGTCAAGTTATTTGTATCCGAGGGTGATGAAGTTGAGGCTGGTCAAACGCTTATCATTATAAGTGCCATGAAGATGGAGAGTGAGTTTAAGGCACCGATAAGCGGTAGAGTGATTAGTATTACAACTACGGAAGGTGCAACAGTTGAAGGAAAGCAACCACTAATAATTATTGAATAATAGTGCCATGTCAATAGAAGAGAAAGTTAATGAACTTGAGAAGATGAACCTCATGGCCGAATTAGGCGGAGGTGAAGAGCGTATCGCTAAAATTCATGAATCGGGGCGTAAGACTGCTCGAGAGAGAATAGAGGATCTGTTAGATGCAGGCTCTTTTGTAGAGCTTGATAAATTTGTGGTGCACCGTTCGACTGATTTTGGCATGGATCAGCAAAAGATTCTAGGCGATGGAATGGTTACGGGATATGGTAAGATAGATGGTCGTCTGGTTTATGTCTTTGCACAGGACTTTTCTGTGTTTGGTGGCTCGATGTCGAGGGCAAATGCCGATAAAGTTGTCAAGATTATGGATATGGCTCTTAAGATGGGTGCTCCGGTAATTGGATTGAATGATTCAGGAGGTGCCCGTATTCAGGAGGGTGTTGAAAGTCTTGCCGGTTACGCCGATATCTTTTACCGTAATGTGATGTCATCAGGCGTTGTGCCTCAAATCTCAGCTATTCTTGGCCCCTGTGCGGGAGGTGCTGTCTACTCTCCGGCAATCACTGATTTTATCTTCATGGTCAAGGATACCAGCTATATGTTTGTTACAGGTCCTGATGTAATCAAGACGGTTACTCATGAGGAGGTTACAAAGGAGGATCTCGGAGGGGCAATGACCCATAATACAAAAAGTGGCGTAGCTCATTTTATGGCTGATGATGACCAACAGGCAATGCTCATGATTAGAGAGCTTCTTGGTTTCCTCCCCTCTAACAATATGGATGATGCTCCAATTAAGCCCTGCCTGGATCCGATTAATAGGATCGATGAATCATTGACGAAAGTGGTTCCGGATGATTCTAATAAACCATATGATATGAAAAGTATCATATCAAGTGTGGTTGATGAGGGTAACTTCTTTGAGATTCAACCATTCTATGCCCCTAATATTGTAATCGGATTCGGTCGTCTGGGTGGTTATCCAATTGGTATAGTAGCAAATCAGCCTCAAAATCTGGCAGGTGTCCTTGATATAAATGCAAGTGTTAAAGCAGCTCGTTTTGTTCGCTTCTGTGATGCTTTTAATATTCCCATTCTTACACTGGTTGATGTGCCCGGTTTCTTACCCGGTACTGAACAAGAGTTTGGTGGTGTAATAAGACATGGGGCTAAACTTCTCTATGCTTATGCAGAGGCTACCGTACCTAAGGTAACTCTTATAACTAGAAAGGCTTATGGTGGAGCCTATGATGTTATGTCAAGTAAACACATCGGTGCTGATATCAATTATGCCTATCCTACTGCTGAGATCGCAGTCATGGGTCCTGATGGCGCAGTAAATATTCTTTACAAGAATAAACTTACCGACGAGGAACGTAAACAGGCTTCCGTAGATTATAAGGCGGTCTTTGCTAGTCCTTATAAAGCTGCCGGATTAGGTTATATCGATGAGATTATCCAGCCAAGGAATACGAGGTTTAAGCTGTTCCAAGCCTTCGAGATGGCTCGAAATAAGCATAAGAGTAATCCTACTAAGAAGCATGGAAATATACCATTATAATTGAAAAACGGGCTGTGAGATATTCTTACAGCCCGTTTTCTTTAAAAGAGCTGCTTCCTCTGTTGATTAATTGGTGCTGATATTTAACCATGCTATTTTTTAGAAGTATAAAAAGAGTAGCTATCTAACAACGTATATTTGCAAGGTTAACTTAAATATCGGGGCTGATATTGGCCTTAATAATTCTTTGTTAAACCACTCAATTGATGATTAAGGATAAGCGAATTCGTGTACTACTCTGGTTATTAATTGGCTTTTCATTTCTGTTACGATGTTGGGCCGCTATGTCAGTCGAGCTAGGCAATGATGAGGTTTATTATATCACCTACGCCGAGTATCCTGATCTTAGCCATTTTGATCATCCTCCATTTATTGGATGGCTGATTCAATTCACAACATTCGATTTGAGCTATTTCTCTGAGTTACTCGTCAGGTTTGGTCCTATTCTTCTTGGTACATTTAATCTGCTTTTAATATTCTTAGCCGGAAGGATTCTGAAAGATGAGAAGACGGGACTTATTGCCGCCTTTATGCTTTTTGCGTCACCATATGGCTCTGTTATCAGTGGGACTTTCGCTATGCCTGATGCCCCGCAAAATACCTTCTGGTTACTTGCTTTAGTCGCTTTTCTTCATTCCTTCAATGAGAGTACAGAAGAGAAATCTAAACCAATATTCCTTTTTCTTGGTTTCGTAGCTACTGGTTTTGCTACGTTATCTAAGTATACCGGTATTTATATTGGACTGGCTGCTGGCTTGAGTATACTCTCTTTTTATCATAGTGTGTTGAAAATAAAAGAGTTTTGGTTGGGTGTTGTTAGTATTATTCTGGTTATCTCACCAATAATATTCTGGAATATTGAGAATAATTTTATCAGTTTTACATTTCATGGTGAACGGGTCGAAATTGAGGATGGTGGAATAAAGCCACTTTATTTCTTCAGAGAATTATTGGGACAGATAGGCTATAATAACCCAATAAATATTGTGGCTATTATAGTAGCGGCTTTTGGATGGAGAAGACTATCTCCATTGGATTCAAAGAGTACCTGGTTTCTACTTTATGCTGGGTTACCAATAATTCTAACATTCTTGTCATTTAGTCTTTTCCGTCAAACCCTCCCTCATTGGAGTGGTCCCGGTTATTATGCCCTGTTTTTATTATCAGCAAGTTGGTGGTCTGTTGCAACAAGAGACCTGGTTCCGAAGGTTATTTGGTCATCATCCATTCTCTTAGTTATACTCATCCCCCTTGCCCTTCTGCAGATAAATTATGGACTGTTTCCATTGGATAAAAGTGGTGCTGGTTCAAGAAGTCTGGGTAAGCAGGATTTCTCGCTCGATATGTATGGATGGCGTCAATTAAGTGAGAAAATATCGCCTATTGTAGGTCAGGATACTCTACTTAAGCGAATGCCTGTAAATGCGCCCTTCTTTAGTTATAGATGGTTTCCTGCTGCAAATCTTGATTATTATGTTGCTCATCCATTGGGCAGAAATTTATATGCTTTTGGAACCTTAGAGAAGATTCATAAATATTTCTGGATAAATTACCAACGTGGGTTGCCTCTTAATGGTACTGATGGGTATTATATTACCTCCTCTCGTGATATGCATCAGCCTTATGATCTCTACGGCACCTGTTTTGATAGTATCGCACCTCCTGATAGCATTGCAATTGAGCGAGGTGGTAAGTTGGCATACTATTTCTTTATCTATCGCTTGTATAATCTGGATCAGTCTAAACTTCCCGGGATACCGGTAGTAACTGATAAATAGGTGGTTTTATGTTTATGCTTTGATAGAGTATTTATGTTTATATACTGATAGAAAATATAAAAGGGAGATGAGGCTTGCTGCCCATCTCCCTTTCGTATTCAAAGAGAGTTAATCTTCTTCTTATCGGGTACTTTTACGGGTTTTCCAGTATTTAAGTCTAACCTTGAAAGCGTATGCAATGTAATACATAGCCGGTACAAAGATTAACGTTAGGAAGGTGGCAAAACTTAATCCGAAAATGATAGTCCATGCTAAAGGCCCCCAGAAGGCTACATTATCGCCTCCGAAGTAGATTTGAGGATTGAGATCGGTAAATAGGGTTATGAAGTTGATGTTCATACCAACAGCCAGAGGTACCAATCCAAGCATGGTTGCAGTTGCAGTAAGGATAACAGGAGTAGTTCTTGTAATACCTGCCTGAATTACCGCCTCCTTGACTTTATAACCACGCTGAACCATTGTATCAGCAAACTCAACGATTAGAATACCATTTCTTACAACAATACCCCCAAGTGCTACAACGCCGAGGCCTGTCATTAGAATTACGATATCCAGATCGAAGATGACTACACCCAATAGAACGCCTATAATACTAAAGACTACCTCAGAAAGAATAATGATTGTCTTTGATATAGAGTTGAACTGAGTTATGAGAATAAAGAAGATCAGAGATATAGCAATAAACATAGCTTTTAATAAGAACATTGAAGTCTCAGCCTGATCTTCTTGCTCACCTGTGAAGGCAACATTAACTCCATCCGTGAATTGGAAGTTAGCTGCTTCATCTTTGATTCGGGCAATGATTGCGTTTGCAGTGTATCCTGACAGAACGTTTGAAGAGACCGTAATCATACGTTTAAGATCCTTACGATTGATCCCACCGTATGAGTCGTCATATTTGATCGTTGCTACTGTTGAAAGCGGGATGCTTCTGAGAAGTCCTGAATTCATATCACGATAGGTTATTCTAAGATTCATCAGGTTGTTGATGTTCTCACGAGTCGCCTTATCGTAGCGAAGTTGAATTGGAAACTCATCTTCATCGACTTTGTACTTAGAGACCTCTTTACCGAATATCGCAGTTCTAATCTCAAGACCAATTTGTCCGATGCTCAGACCTTCCCGCATTGCCCTTTCACGGTCAACATTGATGATAATTTCAGGCTTGATAGCTTCGAAGTCACTTTTCAATTCCTCGATACCCGGAATCTGGAGGGAATCGAGGTAGGCTATAAATCTATTCGCATCGGAGATTAATTCCGGCATGTTTTCCGAGGAGATCTCAATGTTAATGGGCTTTCCGGTTGGTGGTCCCATTCTGTTCTTCTCGACCGTAATCTCTGCTCCAGCAATACCCTTCATAGCCTCTCTGATTTTATCGAGATAGGCATCTGTTGTAATACCGCTGGTTCTGAACTTATGTTCGACGAAGTTTATACTGACCTTACCTTTATTAAAGGAGTTTGCTCTTACGAAGCTCTCTTCATCATCAGTACCAACAGTAACATTGGCTAGGACAGATTCAACATCTGGATTGTTCTTTCCTAACACTTCATTGACTCTATCTTCCACGAGGCGGGTGACACTATCAGTGACATTCTGGTGTGTTCCCTCTGGCATTTTGATATAGACATAGATGTTGTTAGGGCTATTGTTGGGGAAGAAAAGTACATCAGGGCTACGCAGACCAACAAGGAAGAAGGTCATAATAAAGGTTATGATCATTCCGACTAATAAAACGTACGGTTTTCTTCCGCTTACCAGATATCTTAATTGGCGTTCGTACTGTTTCATTATCCATGGCCATGTAATGTGTTGGAATTTCTCAATGAATCGTGCAATGACGAAGCGGAAGAAAGCCACTAAACCTACCATGATAAAGATAACATGGGCGAATGTATGCAGACCTGCAATGTAACCCATTAAACCGATTGAGAGAATAATACCGCCCCAGAGGAGGAATTTCCTTACTTTCTGTTTGTGGATTGAATCATCTTGAACCTCATATTCATGTTTCATGAAAGAAACAGCAAAGACAGGGTTAATGATGTATGCGACAAATAGAGAGGCAAAGAGTGCGATAATTAGGGTGACAGGCATATAATACATAAACTCTCCAACAGTGCCGGGCCAAAATGCTAGAGGGAAGAAGGGAGCCAATGTAGTCAATGTGCCTGAGAAGATGGGGAGGAAGACCTCTCCTGCCGCCATCTTGGCGGCTTGTCGTATGTCTGGTACATGTCGGTGAATTCGGTGGGTGTTTTCGATAACAACAATAGCATCATCAACAACAATACCCAGGGCAAAGATGAAGCCGAACATGACAATCATGTTCATGCTAAATCCTAACGAAGGCAAAACCATGTAGGCAACGGCCATTGATAGAGGCACCGATAGGGCTACGAAGAACGAGTTAGTAAAGCCCATGAAGAACATTAATACTATCGTAACCAGAATAAATCCAATGATGATGGTGTTATTAAGTTCCTCAAGTGTGTTACGGGTAAAGCGTGACATATCACCAGTCAGGGTAACCTCAAGGTCAGAGGGGAAAATCTTTCCTTTGAACTCGGTGTCTATCATGTGCTTTATCTGGTCAGAGGCATCTAAAAGGTTTTGTCCCGATTTCTTTACCACATTAAGAGTGATGACATTCTTGCCTCCAATACGTGAGAAACTCTCCTGTTCCTTGAATCCATCGGTAACAACTGCGATGTCTTTAAGATAGACCATAGCTCCGCTTGATGAGTGAACAATAATGTTTTTGATCTCATCAGCAGACTCAAATTGTCCTTTAACGCGAACGTTACGTCTTAATCCGTTTTGGGTAATACTACCACCAGAAATAGTGACGTTTTCTGAAGCAACAGCTCTTTCGATATCACTAAAAGCAACCTTTGCTGCCTGCATTTTGTACATATCAACATCGATCTGAACTTCACGTTCGAGAGCCCCGACGATGTCGACACGGGTAATCTCTTTAAGTGTTTCGATTCTATCTTGTGCCTGTTCAGCGAACTTTTTCAGCTTATCAAGATCATAGTTACCAGCGATGTTGATGTACATTATAGGAATCTCAGAGAGGTCAATGTCCATGATTTGTGGCTGATCAGGAAGATCGCTGGGTAGATCTGGCTTGGACTTATCTACAGCATCACGAACACGTTGTTTGGCATCGGCAAGGTCTACATCAGTGGTAAACTCTACCACGATTGCTGAGTAGTCTTGAATAGATGTACTCTTGATATTTTTGACATCAGAGATTGACTTGAGTTGCTTTTCGATTGGTCTTGTAACAAGATTCTCCATATCCTCCGGAGAGGTACCCGGATAAATCGTGTTGACCATAATATATGGAATCACCACCTCAGGGAATTGCTCCTTTGGGATGAAAATGTAATTCAGTGCCCCGAGTATAGAGATAAAGAAGGCCAATACATAAACACTTGTAGTGTTATTGATTGCCCAGCTTGTGGCAAAGAATTCTTTTATTTTATTTTGTTTTTCAGCCATTTTGCAGGTTCAATAGGTTAGAAGTTTATTAAATCACCCTCTTTTAATCCTTGATAGCCTACAGTTACTACTTTATCACCCTCGGCTAAACCTGAAGTGATCTCGGTATTGCCATTATAATCTGTGCCAGCAACTATAGATCTGCGTTCAACTCTCCAATTATTGCCATCCTGTTTAGCAATCCATACAAAGTTTCCTTTAAGTTCTTTCTGGATAACGTTTTGTGGGATGACAAATGCTTTGGGGTTTGTGTAATCATTAATTTTTACCGAAGCGACCATATTAGCTCTAAGCTCTCTGTTTCCGCTGTTTGGTAAAGAGCATTCAACTCTGAAGGTTCTATTAACCGGGTCAATGAAACGACTGGCAAACGTAACTGATGCAGAGATCTTCTCTCCATTATCAGGGAAGGCCACTTCAACATTATTCCCTTTTTTGATCTTTGAGGCGTAAGCTTCGCTCAGATCAGCCGTGATTTTGACATTGGCCATATTGACTACTCTTATTGCAGAACCGGGCATTCCGGGAGAGACTAGTTGGCCTACTTTTACAGGAACATCTTCAACGGTGCCATTGATTGGTGAGACAAAACGTGATAATGCTACCTGTTCGTTTAGTGTGGCTAATCTTTTTTCAAGCGATTCTTTTCCATTCTTAGCCTGAAGATATTGAACTTCTGATCCGATATTCTTTTCCCAGAGGTATTTCTGCTTTTCAAAAAGCGTATTAGCTAAGCTTAGTTGTGTCTTAACTTCTTCAATGCTTTGTTTGATTACTTGAACATCGAGTTCAGCCATCACTTGTCCCTTACGAACTGCATCTCCTTCTTTAACAAATACTTTGGTAACTAATCCAGATGCTTGTGGTGAAACCTCTATGTTGTCTTCCCCTTCAACTTTACCCTGAATTTCTATATAATGTACGAATGAAGCAGGTGTGATATCTGTCAGTTTAACATTTGTGATACGTTGTTTTACAGAGTCAGAGCTTCCAAGCTCTTTTTCCAATTGTTCGATTTGAGCGTTGAGTTTATCTCTTTCCTGGATTAGCCCCTGAAGTTTGGCTTTTTTATCTGATGAGCATGCCATTGCGAACAGAGCTAATGCTGCTATGATGACGATATTTCTTCTCATACTGATGCTATTATTAATTTCCTTTACTGTATAATTTTTCAAGATTTGCTTTTGACTTAATTACGTCGAATATTGATTGAAAGTAGTTTGAGACAGCCTGCAGGTATTGATTTTGAGTATTCATGAGCTCCAGACTGGTAGATACACCCTGTTTGTATTTTATGAGAGTTCTGTCATAGATGTCATTACTCAGTTTTTTGTTTTGCAATTGATTCTGGTAGGTGTCAAACTTGGAGATTAAGTCTGATCGTTGTTGGCGAACCTGTAATTCAAGGTTTCTTCCAACATACTCTTTGTTGTTTTGAGCCTGTTCCCATGCCATTCTTTTTTGAGCCACCCGTGCTAATCTACCACCACTATTGAAGATGGGTAGGCTAACTGAAACACCAAGCATGTTTGGAGATTGGAAGTCGAAGTCAGGTTTTTTTAGACGTTCAGTGTGGTTAAAATAAGCAGATATGGTTGGTAGGAACTCTGTCCTTTCACGATTGTAGTCGAGTTTAGCCAACTTCTCGGTGGTTTGAAGAAGGTTAAAGTCTATGTTTTGCTCGGCTGAGAATTGATTCTGAGTTAAGGATGCTAAATCAATGGTATTAATAATATCCTCCAATTTATTGGTGAGCCGAATCGTTTTTTTGTCATCTAATCCAAGTTCGATTTTGAGAAGATTATAGCTTACCTCAATCCCGCGTTCAACTTGATTTACCATACTTCTAAGAGTTGATGCAGTAATTTCAAGTTGATCAACATCGGTTTTCTCAACGAAACCTTGACCATACATTTCTCTTATCTCAGTTAATGTCTTTTCAACATTCGTGAGGTTCTCTGTTAAAACCCTACGACTCTCTTCACTCACCAAAACCATGCAATAGGTTACGGTAACTGACTCGGTCATATCGAGTTTAGACTTAATAAGACTTTGCTCTGACAATTGAGCATATACTTTTGAAGCCTGTAACCCTACTATATAACTGCCTGAAAACAGCAATTGTGTTAATGTGAAATCAACTGTCGTGTTTTCTTTTACACCCAGTGCGATAGCTCCGGCATCAACATAAGCAGCCAAAAAGTCATCTTTAGTGATGTAACCTGAAGGGAGTAGGTTTGGATTTAGTGAGGGTCCAAACGAGACCTCAGGAACTTTAAAGATGTTGGTATATTGCCCCTTTGCACTTAATTGAGGTAGCCCAATTGCGGTAGTTTCCCAAATCTTTTTCTTTGCTATTTGGGTGTCTAATTCTGCATTTTTAATCTGAGTGTTGTTATTTAGAGCTTGCTCGATTGCAGCTGTTAGCGACAATTCTAATACATCTTGAGCACTCACACTACCTACCCCCAGTATTAACAATACACTGATTAACCTTAATCTGAAGTTCATGTGTTAATAATTTGGTTTTTTGTGATCACAAAGAAGTACCTCAGAGAGTAGTATGATCATACCTGAAATGATCTCTCTATGCTGATGTTCTGTGTGATGTGTTAATAACTAGACTGTTGTTGACCTATTTATCTTCGTTAATCTTCCTTAAGTTTTGTTTTGACGTTTTCTAAGTAACTTACCCCTTTAGGGGTTGCGATGGCTCTTATATGGTTTTCAAACATGATTTCTAATATCATCTCTAGTGAGATGTGGTGTCTCTTGAAAAGATCAGATTCAGTTAGTGCCTCGATATTATTGGCATAGATACGCGCAACAACCTCTTCATTAATATTTTCTCTATATAATCCTTCAGAGATTCCTTTAACAATATTCGCTCTCATTAGTTCGAATATTAGATCTTGTTTCCTCATCAGATGATTTCTGTAAACCTCTGTATGGTACTTCTGAAGATCGAATGTAATCGCAGGGTTGAAGTCCTTTAACTCTTCGTAGATATATTTGCTGGCATTGAGTAGCTGATCTATCGCATTTGATGAGTCATCTGGACATTCACGCATCCATACTTTGACCGTTTCTGAGAAATCGTAGTCTATGACCTTTTCTACTAGTTCGTCTTTGCTTTTAACATATTGATAAAGTGTTTTTTTTGAGATGGATAGATTACGTGCAATATCATCCATTGAAAGCGATCGAATCCCTAAAGACCTAAACATCTTGCAACTCCCGAGCAAAATCTGAGTGAACTTTTCATCCAGTTTACCCTCCTCTAACATATTTCCGCCAATCATAATAAAAATGTTGTTTCTGCCTTACGAAGTTCAAAATACCGAACTCCTTCAAGTGTCCCGACCGACCTCACAAAATTCTCAAACATTACTTCAAATAGCATTTGAAAAGAGAATTGTTCAGGTGGGAAGAACTCAGGTTTGTGGATATCAATTAGCCTGCTTATATATAATCTTGCAACTAATTCAATGCTAAGATCAGAACGATACATTCCTTGTCGGATTCCCTTATCCAGATTGATCTTAATCTTTTCAAAGATGTATTTCATCCGGTCTTCCATGTGCTCCTGGAATACATTTGAATAGACCTCTCTATAGCTTTGATTAACTAATGGCTTTACCATACTGAATCGCTTGAAGATTTCTCGACTCACAACAAAGAGTATGTCTATGGCATTCGAGTCTGAAAAATCATTCTCTAAGAAAATTTGTTCAAACGAACTTCTTTCCCGCTTTAATATCTCTTCTATTAATATCTCTCTCGATTTGAAGTGTTCCTCAAATAACGTGAGATCAACACCCAACCTCTCGCAGATTTCTGGATTGCTTAAAGTATGTAACTCAGTTAACAAGCTTAGTTGTCTTACCTTTTCAATGATGAATTTCTTTTCCAATTATTCTTTAGTATTAATTTAGTGGCACAAAGATACAAAGAAACGAATTAGATGCAAATCGTTTCTTTGTTTTTTTGTGAAATATTCTACCTGAATTATCTGACTGCTTTGTCAGTTGAGCAATGGTACTCTATATGAATAATATATAGGGTTTATTATCAGTAGCTAAAGTGTTGTTGCTATACATTGGTCGAATGAGGTTCTTGATGCACATGAACAAATGCTCTGGGACAGGCTATAACAATTTGCTGTTCTACCTCATGTGATAACTGATGAGCCTCACCAATGGAATAGGCTGGATCAATATGAATATTGACTTCAACCAAAACATCAGCACCTGATTGTCGAACCTTTAAATCATGCCAATGTAAGACACCCGGGATTTTATCAAGAGCTTCGGAAATAGCTTTAGTCTCTTCTACTGGAGCTTTGTCTAAGAGAACATCTATTGATTTCTTCCCCATTTTAAAACATACCCACAAAACAATTAAAGCTACGGCTAAGGCTGCTATAGCATCTGCACCTGGATATCCTAATAGTGAGCCCACAAGTCCAACTATAACCACAGCAGAACTCCATATATCAGTTGAGAAGTGTAGTGCATCGGCTTCAAGCGCCTGGCTGTTGTGTTTCTTCGCAACTTTTAGAAGTGCCCTGCTTCTTAACCAATCAACTACTATTGAAACAATCATAACCAAAAAGCTCCAAAAGGTGACCTCGATTTCAAATTCTGCTCCTCGAAGTCTTTGAATGGCTTCATATATAATCCAGAAACTGGTAATAACTAATAATAAGGTTTCAAATAGTGCACTCAGGTTCTCCACTTTTCCATGTCCGTAGGTGTGCTGTTTGTCAGCTGGTTTGTCGGCCATTCTTACTGCGAAATAGGTCACAGCCGTAGCTACTAAATCTAGACCTGAATGAAGTGCCTCTGAAAGAATACCAAGACTACCGGTAAGAACTCCGACAATAAGTTTCATTCCTGTGATTAGTATTGCAGCAAGAATACTTACTAGCGCAACTTTCTGTTTTTCGTCTTTCATTATCAATAGATTGTTTTGCAAAATTAGAATGAATAAAAATCTCTTTAGAACTTGCGAAATGAAAATATTACCAAATTGTTACCGAATAATATGTTGATTATGAGTAGCTAGGTGCATTGCGTCTTAATTGCCGTTAAAAACAAGTAACTTTGCATTATGGAAAAGAAAAGGCCTGTAGTTGCTGTTGGTTTATCAGGAGGAGTTGATTCGAGCGTCGCTGCCCACCTTTTAATGCAGCAAGGATATGATGTGATTGCCATTTTCATGATTAACTGGCATGATACGGTTGGTCTACTGGAAGGGGATTGCCCTGCACATGATGATCGATTAATCGCAGAGTTAGTCGCGCGAAAACTTGATATACCTTTTTATGTAAGGGACTTTAGCGAGGATTATAGCCATAGAGTTGTTGATTACATGTTTAATGAGTATGAAAAGGGCCGAACACCAAATCCGGATGTGCTTTGTAATCGTGAGATCAAATTTGACCCTTTTATCAAGGCTGCTGAAGAGCTTGGTGCTGACTACTTTGCTACCGGACATTATTGTAGAAAAGAGACTATTAGACTTGAAGATGGCAGTTCTGTACACCGACTTCTGGCTGGAACTGATCCTAATAAAGATCAGAGCTATTTCCTCTGCCAACTTAGTCAGGAACAGCTTTCAAAAGTTCTCTTTCCAGTAGGACATCTTCTTAAACCAGAGGTTCGTAGAATTGCTACAGAACTTAATCTTCCTACTGCCGAGAGAAAGGATTCTCAGGGTATTTGCTTTGTTGGAAAGGTTAGTTTGCCTGAGTTTCTTCAACAGAAGCTTAAAAGTAAGGAAGGAGATATTATAGAGATCCCCAAGGATTATCCTTATCCTTCTGTTAAAACGCCAGATCCGGAAAGCCCTGACTTTGATGATGAATTGAGACGATTTGCCCGCCCCTTTAGCTACCGCCCCTGGAATGGTAAAACCATTGGAAAACATCCTGGCGCTCATTATTATACAATTGGTCAACGAAAAGGCCTGAATGTAGGTGGAAAGCCTGAACCTCTTTTCGTACTAGCCACTGATGTTGAAAGGAATTTTATTTATACCGGGCAGGGGCATGATCATCCTGGTTTGAATAGATCAGCGCTGTTTATCGCTAAAAGTGAGTTGCATTGGATTAGAGTAGATCAGGAAGCCGGCTTGAACGAGGTAAGAAGATATCATGTGCGAATCAGATACAGGCAGTCTCTACAGGAGGCTACTTTCTACTTTAGAGAAAAAGGACTCTATATTCTGTTTGATGTACCTCAAAGAGGAATTACCGCTGGCCAATTTGCAGCATGGTACCATGAGGATGAATTGGTAGGTTCTGGGGTTATCTCCAGTTAAATCTTCTTCTTTTCGATTGTTTCGTGATATTTTAAGTAAAGGGGGATTGCGGCTGACCCATACCATTTCATTATCTCATAGGTGAAAATTCCAGCAGTTACCGTCGGATCATCTTTTAGTAGGGTTGTAACTTCCTCCTCAGTTCTTGCATTAAGTATAAAGATGCCACGATAGCTTAGCTCATTTTTTTCCAGAGGACCAGCTATTACCAAATATTTCTCTTTAGCCATCTTGTTAATATTATCGAAGTGACCTCTGAACAGTTCTCCCAATTTTTCCTTGTCTTCAATTTTTGTTGGTCCCGTCTTTAAGATCACTAAATAGTACGATCTCATTCCATATTCATCGGCACCAAGTGAATCGGCCAGTTGTTTATCGTAATTGGGGTTTTCAGATTGCGCTTTTATGTTTAAAAATGATACTGCTATTAATAGCATGAGGAGTAGTTGTTTGCTCATGGTTCTTTCGGGTTCTAGTTTTTTAGTAAACACTGGCTGTAGGTTATAGTTCAGAATTATACCGGATTTCATAGGGTATAGTAAATTCTAGACAGAGTTGGGTGGATAGAATGGTTTTTTAGTGATGAACCTGTCTGAATCAAGCGGCTGTAGAAAGCCGATATCTTCTATTTTCGTCTTTAGATTAATAAGATGATCTAAGAATCGGGGGGACTCAACTGAGAATTATTTATTTTTGTCGTTCGGAAGGTAACTACAGATGAATAGAAACCTGCTTTCGAGTATGAATTGATTATAGTACAGATTAATTAGAACTAATTCATTTGGCTTTAAAATAGTTTTCAGCACTTACAATTGTCGGGATTGGATCTTTTAATTATTATGATTAAAAAGCGGGCAATCCGGGGAAAAGAGTGTGGATGCTTAAATACAAATTATTATCACATGAAGAGAATCAAGATCATTGAAGCGCTATCGGGCAGTCATGTAGATAGCGAGGTAACAGTAATGGGTTGGGTTAGAACCAAGCGAGGCAATAAAAACGTTGCATTTGTGGCATTGAATGATGGTTCAATCATCCATAATCTACAGGTTGTTTTTGATCTTGCTAATTTCAGTGAAGAGGAGTTGCAAGGTGTTACAACCGGTGCAGGCGTAAGTGTAACGGGTAAGCTAGTCGCAAGCATGGGTAAAGGGCAGACGGTAGAGTTACAAGCTAGCTCATTGATTGTTTATGGTACTGCTGATCCTGAGAGTTATCCTTTACAAAAGAAGGGACACTCTTTGGAGTTTCTCAGAAGTATAGCACATCTTCGCCCACGCACTAACACCTTTGGGGCGGTACTGCGTATCAGGCATCATATGGCCTATGCTATCCATCACTATTTTCATCAGAAGGGATTTTTCTATATGCATGCTCCGATAATAACAGCATCGGATGCTGAAGGAGCAGGCCAGATGTTTAGGGTTTCTACATTAGATCCTAATAACCTTCCTAAGTTACCCGATGGCAAGGTTGACTTTGAAAAAGATTTCTTTGGCCGTGAATCTCGTTTAACCGTATCAGGTCAGTTAGAGGCTGAATTGGGTGCAATGGGATTAGGTTTGGTTTATACATTTGGCCCAACTTTCAGGGCAGAGAACTCTAACACTCCCCGACATCTTGCTGAGTTCTGGATGATTGAACCTGAAATGGCTTTCTATGAACTACAAGATGATATGGATCTTGCTGAAGACTTTCTCAAGAGTCTAATCAAACATGCTCTAACTAACTGTATGGATGATTTAGCCTTCTTAAATGAGATGTATGACAAGGAACTTATAAGTAGGTTAGAGTCTGTTGTTAATGATGAGTTTGTGAGACTTGATTATACTGAGGCCATAGATATTCTTATTAAGTCAGGCAAAAAGTTTGAATTCCCCGTAAGCTGGGGCCTCGATTTACAGTCTGAGCATGAGCGTTATCTTGTTGAACAGCATTTTGGTAAACCGGTGATTCTCGTCAACTATCCAAAAGAGATCAAGGCGTTCTATATGAAGCAGAATGAGGATGGAAAGACTGTCAGAGCCATGGATGTGCTTTTCCCAAGAATCGGTGAGATTATTGGTGGTAGCCAACGTGAGGAGAACTATGAGAAACTACTCAGCCGTATTCGTGAAATGGAGATGTCGGAAGAGGAATTATGGTGGTATTTAGATACCCGCAGATTTGGAACTGTTCCGCATGCTGGTTTTGGATTAGGCTTTGAAAGACTTATTCTGTTTGTAACAGGTATGGCAAATATCAGAGACGTCATTCCATTCCCCAGAACTCCGCTAAGTGCCGATTTCTAAAATCTAGTGAAGGGCATAAGGGTAGAATTTTATCCTTGTGCCCTTTCCTCTACTTGACGAGCATTAAAATAATTGTAACTTTGCTTATCGTCGTTGTACTTAGGAACATAGAACCTGTCATTTAATGGCCGACGACAATTAGTATTAATCAAACTCTGCTAATCTGTATGCTGAGTCAGAAACTACAGCAAAAACTACTTCAAAAGCTTTCCCCGCAGCAGATTTTACTGATGAAATTGTTGCAGATTCCTTCAATGTCTCTTGAACAACGCATTAAACAAGAAATTGAAGAGAATCCTGCCTTAGAGGAGGTTGGTGAATTTGATGATGAGTTTAATACAGATAATGGTGAAGATTTTGATAATTATGAAGATGGGGACAGTGACGGTGAAGGCTCGGAATATGATGATCAGGAACCACTGAGAAGTGCGGAAGATGAGTTTGATTTCGAAGACTACCTTCCCGATGATGAAATCCCTGATTATCGCCTTCAATCAAACAATAGTTCTTCTGATGATGACCAAAAGGAGAGCCCTTTTGTTTCAGGAGTCAGTTTCCATGAGTTACTCGGACAGCAGCTGGGTCTTCGACTTCTCTCTGATCATGAAAAGATGATAGGAATGCATATCATCGGTAATCTTGATGATGCCGGTTACCTAAGCCGTGAGATTCCGGCAATGGTTGATGATTTAGCATTCATTCAAAATATCTCTACTACTGCTAAAGAACTGGAACGTATTCTCAAAATTATCCAGCAATTTGATCCTCCTGGGGTTGGTGCTCGTACATTAAGAGAGTGTCTTCTAATACAACTTAGACGTAAGCCTCAGTCTGATTCGATTGACCTCGCTATCTTGGTCTTAGATCGGTATTTCAATGAGTTCACAAAGAAGCATTTTGATAAGATATTAAAGAAGACTCGTTTAACAGAGGAGGAGCTAAAGTTGGCTATTGATGAGGTTCTTAGGCTTAATCCTAAACCTGGAGATTCAGTTGTCGAGACTGAGAGGTCTAATCAGTATATCATCCCTGATTTCTATGTCTATAATACCGATGGAGAGCTTGAACTAATTCTCAATTCGAGAAATATGCCTGAGCTAAGGTTGAATAGATCATACACTGAGATGCTAGAGACCTATGCCGAAACAAGAAGCTCAAAGAACACCCAGCAGAAAGAGGCTCTTATGTTCGTTAAGCAGAAGGTCGATTCTGCCCGCTGGTTTATTGATGCTATAAAACAACGGCAAAATACACTCTATGTTACCATGAGAGCTATCCTTGACTATCAGTATGAATACTTCCTCACCGGCGATGAACGTAACTTACGCCCTATGATCCTCAAGGATATTGCTGAAAAGGTGGGACTTGATATTTCAACTATCTCCAGGGTTGCTAATAGTAAGTATGTACAAACTTCATTTGGCACATTCCTTCTGAAAACCTTCTTCTCTGAATCGTTACAAAATGACTCTGGTGAGGAGATTAGTACCAGAGAGATTAAGAAGATTCTCGCTGATTGCATCGCCGCAGAGGATAAATCATCACCTTTGACCGATGAAGAGCTAATGAAGCTCCTAAAGGATAAAGAGTATAACGTTGCCAGAAGAACAATTGCCAAATACCGTGAGCAATTGAATATCCCTGTTGCTCGTCTGCGCCGTGAACTCTAGCACTATTTTTCCTGACTTCAACTGGAGCCGCAAGCTAGCCGCGTTTATCTCCTTGATATTTCATCCAATTTTTCTACCGTTATTTAGTTATCTCTGGCTGGGGAAGTCTTCGCATTTTCAACTCCTCAAAGCGGTTAGTCTTTACGGGACACTCTATATGGTTCTCTTTTCGTTGTTGATACCGCTTCTAATTCTTGTTGCTCTGAAAAGAATGAAAATAATTACCTCTTACAGAATTGAAAAGAGAGAGGAACGGGTTGTTCCACTATTTGTATCATTTTTTGTTCTTCTATTTGGGGCATTTTTTGGTTATGATGTTACCGCTACCATTATTCTTGGGCTTACCGCAGGATTAATGGCTCTATTGTGGATTATTACTCTATTTTGGAAGGTTAGTTTGCATGGAGCTGGAATAGGTATGTTAAGTGGCCTATTGATTTATGACCTGACTGTAAGGAATGGATTTGTCTTTATAATAGTGATAGGGTTAACACTATTGGTTTTTTGGGCCAGACGTAAAGAGGGAGCCCATAATTGGTTGCAATTGATCGTTGGATGGATATGCGGCATGGTAAGTTCTTTGTCCTATTTTATTATTGTGAATAGTTAGGGCTCGGTTTCTATGCCTAATCCGGGATTTTAAGGTTTACTAAGGGAGCAGATTCTTTAAAATAAAGAGCCGCAATCAGTCATGTTTTCGGGCATCAACTAATTGCGGCTTATGGCTTATAAAGACTGGTTTAGTATGGTGTAATACCTAAACCAACTGATATTGGAAACATGTTGGGGCCTTCTCCATCCTTAAATGTGGGATTGAGTTGGTATGATCCATATAGATTGATCCATTTATAACCTATTCTTGCATAGGCAACATAGCGCCAAAGATTTAGGTATCTAACATCGTCACGTTTGATAACAACATCATAACCAAGGCCTGAAGGATCTTCTCCTTTGTACTTGGTGTGCGCTGAAAGTAGGAATCCTAAACGAATACCAGCATAAAACTGGAAGCCGGATTTAGCTCTGTAACTAATTTCTAGTGGAACATCAAGGTAGGTGAGATTAAGCTTGGCTTTTGAGTAGCTAAGAGTGTCATTGAATTTTACAAACTCTGTTTTCCAGTTATTATCAACTGGTAATCCATTCAAATAAAGATTGTTTGAGTTAAGATTCAATCCGTAGCTAAAGTTGAAACGACTTTGTCCAATTTGGTTATTGTACAGTAAGTAGACATTGACACTGCGGTTTAATCCTTTTTGGTCAACCGCATCAGGCAGATTCTGCCAGAAGTCAGTGTAGAGGTCAAAACCTAAAGAGAAGTTTCTATAAGTGGCTGGCCCATTGTTATTCTGAGCTTGAGAAAGAGCTGGTAATAGAACCACTAGAAGTACAAAAAAAAGCTTTTTCATTCTTTACTATTTGTAGAGGTTAATCTCATCGGAAGCAAAAGTACAATTTAATTACGCAAAAGAGAGATATTTGTTATATAGTCAACCTATATTTTTTGTAAGTTCACAGGCCTAACATCCAGAACAACCAATGAAATTACTTCGCCTCATTGCATATCTATTTGTATTTTTTGCTGCTCTAGATTTGAACGCTATGCAGCCTGATAGTTTGATTCGTAACGGTGAAAAAGTAAAAAAAGGATTAAATCTGGGTGCCTTACCCTCTGTATTATTCAATTCAGATCTGGGATTTCAGTATGGTGCCTTAGCTAATCTCTTTGACTATGGCGATGGTTCAATTTATCCTTTATATCGTTATTCGCTATATGGTGAATGGTCTCGTACTACAAAAGGGGGGGGCATTAATCAATTGAATTTTGATGCACCGGGATTGCTTCCCGGGAACACCCGTTTGACCGCCGACTTTAGTTACTTAACTCAACAGGCTCTTGACTTTTATGGATTTAATGGCCGGTCGGTCAGATATAATCCCGGATTTGAGGATAAAAACTCATATTATTATATCAGCCAGATGTTTTATCGCATTGAGCGTAAGTTGACCCGGTTTGAGGTTAGTCTGCAGAGACCTCTATTTGGAAAATATTGGCAGATCCTGGTTGGGGCAGCATACATGAACTTTAAGATTGGAGAGGTTGATCTTGAAAAATTGAATAAAGGTCGTGATGAGGATGATCTGATTCCATATGCTCAGTCTTTCTATGGAAAGTACATCAAATGGGGTATGATAGGTGAGGATGAGGCTGATGGTGGGAATGTAAATTATGTGAGGGTTGGTTTAATCTATGATAGTCGTGATAACGAGGCAAATCCCAATAGAGGGGTGTGGGCTGAGGGGATAATTACCATGGCTCCATCTTTTCTTGGAAATGAAACAGGCTTTGCAAAGGCTTCTTTGGTTCTGAGAGGATACAAAACGATTGTTAAAAATAGATTGACAATAGCCGGGAGAGTAGGCTATCAAGGGACAATCTCGGGATATACTCCTTTCTATTTTCAATCATATCTGTTAAACTCACAAGTCAAGACCACCAATATTGATGGGTTAGGCGGTAATCGATCAATTAGAGGGGTTATGCGTAACAGGATTGTCGGAGATGCTATGTTATACTTTAATGCAGAATTAAGATATAAAGTTATCAGAGGAAGGTGGTTCGGTCAGAACTTTTATGTTGCATTGTCAACGTTTTATGATACAGGTATGGTTCTGGGTAATATTGAAGTTTCATACTCAAAGGTTAATTGTCTCGAAGTGGTTAAGTATTTTAACACTGATAAGAGTTCACTGCCGTATAAGATTCTCAATAATGATATGCTACATGATGGTTTAGGCGGAGGAATACATATTGCAATGAACGAGAATTTTGTTTTAGCTATTGACTATGCGCGCGCTATAGATAGTGACGATGGGGAATCAGGGTTATATGTTGGCTTAAACTGGATGTTTTAGAAACTTAACAGGAAGCAAACCGAATAAAAAAGACCTTATTATTACCGCCCTATTTTCCATACTTTGGAACCTCCTTGTCTATTGAAACAGCTATCTTCGACTTTTTTCATCGAATCTCCGTCTCCCCGCCTTCGACTCCGCTCAGGCAGCGGTGGGGGTGGTTGAGCATAGTCGAAATCACTGTATCCACAAGGTCATCTCCTG
>MTLC01002526.1_pt1 | contig 31001 bp, 24 predicted proteins | sample 1982451 | NCBI WGS metagenome assembly MTLC01 (sample SAMN05710165, study PRJNA340218) | biofilm metagenome | isolation source: sample SPH anode biofilm adapted to +100 mV | place: USA | collected 2012-02-03 | reverse complement strand
GGGGGGGGGGGTGAATATCAGGGAAGTTGTAGACAGAGGTGTGACGGAAAAGGTTAAAGAGGTTTTTGAGTAGATCAAGTACAATTTTTTGGATGAAATTTCAGATTGAAAGAGTTTTTTAGGTTAATAGTACAAGTCGGATGTATAAGTTTTGGACACTAACAAGTGAGGTTAGTGTTTTGCTTGAAAATTCGCAGAACTGATAATATAAAGGAAATCAGACGCTAGAATTGTTGAGGAACGTTTTATCAGAAAAAAATGAAATAAAAGTTCAATTTGATTTGGTCAGAATGAAAAGAGCATACTATATTTGTGGAGCCTCAAAAGGAGGACGGTGTGTAAGCACCGATTTTTTACCTGTCGAACCTATTGTCTAATTAAAGTTTAATACAATGAAAAGAAGTCTACTTCTTGGCGCAGCATTGTGCTTTGGTATGGCGTCTATCGCACAGACCGGCATAATGAAGGAGGTTGAGTATCGTTACGCATCTCCTCGTAATTCTATTGATCCTGTTCATGTTACTTCAGTACTTCCCAAAGCTACAAAGCATATGGGTGACGGAACAAGTGAAGTCAATAGAGTTGAGATTACAAAATCTATTAATATTTATACCGCTTTAGTTGAAGAGCAGACTTGTATCTCTTACAATGCTGCTACTAACGCAATTCTCTTTGCATCACGTGGTATTAACGGTGGTGCTGGAACAGGCAATGACATCGTTGCTTCAGTTTCAAAGGATGGCGGTTTATCTTTTAATTCATTTGTTGGTGCTCAGAGTGCAAACAACAATTTACTACGTTATCCCAGTGGAGCTATTTACAATCCTGCTGGAAATACAAATCCTGATGAAGCATTTTTCGGTGTTTCTGGTCCTGTAACTCTTTCCTCACAATGGGTTGGTACATTCTTTGGAACTGGTACACTTGCCGGTCAAAATGTTAAGTATACTAGTATTAATAAAACTGGTAATGGTGATCTACTTCTTAGAGGTGGTATGACTATTGATGGTCAAGGTATTGGTCATATTGCTGGTATGCAATATGTTGGTTCATCTGGAATTACTGAATATAAAGCAGTTGTTTTTAAAGGTGAATTCGATGCAGCAAATAGTACTTTTAACTGGACTACCCAAGATTTAGTTCCTGGTGTTTCTCAAGGTACAGATGGAATTTATGCAATGTCATATCAGATGAACAACGTTGCTTTCTCTCCTGACGGATCAGTTGGTTATATGATGTATGTAGGTTCAGATAGCAGAGCTCCTCAAAATGATCTTTGTGGATACCAACCTATCGTTTATAAGAGCGTTGATGGTGGTACAACCTGGAATCAGATGGCTTACCTTGATCTTAAGAACAATGCAGTTATGTCTGACTATCTGTTTGGTCTTCGCAGAGATAATGGTACTGTAAAACCTCATTTCAATGAAGCTGACTTAGTAGTTGATTCAAAAGGTGATTTACACATTTTTGCTTCTGTTGCAGGAACATATTCAGATGATATTGACTCTGTAGGTCGTTATATCTTCAAATATGAAAAGGGTGCAATCTTTGAACTCACCAATGTTGGCCAAGGCGATACCTGGTATGTAAACTACATTGATACTTTAGCTACTCGTGAAGTAAAAGCTGAAGAAGGTGGTTACGGACAAGGAACTGACGCTGCAGGTTGGAGTCACCGTGTACAAGCTAGCCGTAGTGCTGACGGTAACCGTGTATTCGTTACCTGGACTGATACAGACCCTGCATTCTGGGGATTCCAGACCATTGATGATTATTTCAACCGTTATCCGGACATTAAAGGATGGGGTCGTGATATTACAACAAATAAGAGAACCCAACCTAAGAATTTCACAAGTTCAAGTGATTTTGCCGGTGACAACTTCTTTAACTATGCTGCTGAAGTTGCTCGTACAATTGATGGTGGTAATGAGATTGCTTATTCAACCACAGCTATTGATTTCAATGGTGGTCCTGGTGCCGCAGTAGTTCATTATTATGTAAACGGTATCAATTTCAATGATGCTGACTTCGTAGTAACTGGTGTTACAGAAACTCCTAGTATTGTTAACTCAATGGAAGTTTATCCTAATCCTGCTAAGGATCAGGCTACTTTAAAAGTTAACCTTTCTAAGGGTGGTAATGCAGAGGTAGCCCTCTACAATGTTACCGGACAGAAAGTTTTTGGTAAAGCATTTGAAGCCCAACAAGGAACTCAACAGATTGATATTCCTGTTGCTAACTTAAAGGCTGGTGTTTATTTCTACAGTGTAACAGTTAATGGTGAAAGAGTAAGCCGTAAACTTGTTGTAGAATAGTACTTATTAAAGTTGGATGTATGATAGGGTTCTTCTTATCATACATCCAACTTGTTTTTCAGGGAGTTAGGGTGTGTTTTCCGTGCTTTGGTGTAAAAAAAGTTGAATTTTTCGTTGCGATAACGGAAATTTACTCTATATTTGATGTTTTAGACAACACGCAAATTAACACATTGTAAAACCTAACACCCTAGCACATGAGAAAAGTTGTACTTTTTGGCTTGGCTCTCGTTCTGAGCGCATCTGTTGTAGCTCAGACAAACCTAAGGTCTGCTGTTAAGCATAATAATGATCTTAAAAAGCAGAAAGAAGTTTCTAAAGATGACCCTACAGTTGCAGGACCAACTATTCCTTGGAATCGCCCTAACGTAACTGTTCCTAAAGGAACCAGTGATGTTGTTTTGATTCCTCTCTTTTCATCTGTTAATATTTATTCTATCCTTTTACCTGGACAGAATGCTCTTGATTACAATCAAGATATAAACACCATCATGTTTTCAGCTCGTGGCGGTGGTGACGTTGGCACAACAGTTGGCACAAGTAACGATATTGTAACTGCTACATCTAATGATGGTGCTAATTTCCAATCTGCTGTTGCAGCTTTAGGATCTACCTCTGAGCGTTATCGTTATCCTTCTGGTGTGTTCTATAATCCTACCGGAAACACTGATCCTAATGCAGCTTTTAAACTATTTCAGGCACCCATTACCTCAGGTTCAGGTTGGATGATGAATCGTTTCACCACCGTTTCTTTCGATGGTGCAAGTAATTTCAAATCTGATATCACTTTTCCTGCTGGCGTTGAATCACCATTAGTACGTGAAAGTTTGGCTACCTTCTCAAATGGAACAGCTATTTCAACTGCTATGTATACTGAAGATGATGGTTCAGTTTATACATTAAAACAGCCTCGTTTCTACAAAGGTACCTTTGATGAAGTTAACAAGGGCTTCATCTTCGAGGAGAGCAATCTTACTCCTGATATCCCATGTCTGAACCCAACCTATAGTGGTATCTATCCAGTAGCTGCTTTTGACAATACTGGTATGATTGGTTACTATGTTGTTATTGCTGATGATAGCCGCGCTGAAGCTGGTTATCCTGCTACACTTCAACCAGTTGTTTACAAAACTACTGATGGTGGTGCAACATGGAGTCTCATGAATTACATTAACTTAGTTAACCACCCTGTTCTTCTAAACGAAAGTAACCTTTGGGGTGCTTTAGGTACCGCTAATGTTGTTAAACCTCTCTTCGATGAAATCGATGCAGTTGTTGATAACACTGGTGCTTTACATATTTTCGGAACTGTATTAAGTTGCTACTCAAATGATCCTGACAGTATTGGTTTTACATACAAATATGAAACAGGTGGTGTTTTAGAACTCTTCAATCCTAACGGTGGTGAAGATTGGATGATGAACTGGGTTAGCAATTTACAGACTAAGACTGTTGATGCAGAAGTATCTGGTTACGGTTCTGGTTCTTCAGCTCAGGGCTGGGATATGCGTTTACAAGCTGGTAAATCAGCTGATGGCGAGTATGTTTATGCTATCTGGACTGATACAGATACCACTTTCTGGGGTATGACTCTTGAAACAGCTCTTAACCTCTATCCTGATGTTTATGGTTTTGCTCATAAAGTATCAGATAACTATTTGGCTCCTGCTACTAACTTCACTGCTAATACAGATTTCTTAGGTGATAACTATTTCATCTATGCTTCACAACATTGCATGGTTAACAGTGGCGATATCACTATTCCTGTTACTAATGCTGATATTAAGTTCAATAACAATCCTGATTTAGCTGTTGGTCATAGATATATTAGCGGTATTGGTTTCACTGCTGATAAGTTCGCCAAAGTTGGTGTAAACGAAGTTGCTAAAAACATTAGCAATGTTCAGGTTTATCCAAACCCCGCTACTTCAGAAGCTACTATTAACTTCAATATGAATAAAGCTGGTAATGTTGACATTCAGATCGTAAATATGCTTGGTCAGACTGTTTACAGCACACGCGTTGACGCTGTTGCTGGTGCAAACACAACCAAGATCGATGTTGCTTCTTACAAAGCTGGTATGTATTTCTACACTATGATTGCTAACGGTCAAAAGACTACTGGCAAGATCAGCGTAAGATAATAAATCTAACATCTGATAATAAAAGGGCTATCTTTTTAGATAGCCCTTTTTTTGTTCCGATAACTAAATTTCCAGCTTTACTGGATCTTTTAATGTCTTAATAAATTATGGTTTATAAAAAAAGGGGGTATCTTTTTAGATACCCCCTTTTTTTATAAACGAAAGCTAAACTATACTAGCTTTTTGGCCGCTTCAAGAGCTGCATCATAGTCAGGGTGATTGGTGTTTTCCTTAACATATTCAACATACTGAACGATGCCATTCTTGTCTATTACAATGATTCCTCTGTTTAATAAACGAAGTTCCTCAAGCAGGAAGCCATATTTGAGACCGAAGTCAGTGTCTTTGTGGTCTGAAAGGGTTACTACTTTATCAATACCTTCTGCAGCACAAAAACGACCAAGTGCAAAGGGAAGGTCATTTGAGATGGTTAGAATAGCAACATCTCCAAGGTTCGCAGCCTCTACATTGAATCTCCGAGTCTGTGCGGCACAAACACCAGTATCAACTGATGGTACTGAGCTAATAAGAACCACCTTGCCAGCAAAATCGTTGAGGCTAACTGGTTTTAAGCCTTCACCGATGGCGGTAAAATCAGGAGCTTTTGCTCCAACGGTTATCATTTCTCCCAAAAGAGTTAAGGGATTTCCTAAGAATGTAACGATTCCACTATTTTTTTTCATGGTTGAATTTTGTTAAGATAGATTTATGTAATATCAAACTGGATAACTAAACAATGGTAAATTTGTATTGTTCACAGAAAACCTTGATATGGCCTACAAAAATATAGATGAATTTATCTCCCGGCTAGAAAAACAGGGAGAATTATTACGGGTAAAGGGGTATGTCTCTCCTAAATTGGAGATAACAGAGATTGCCGATCGGTTTGTTAAAGAAGGAGGGGCAGCATTACTTTTTGAGAATACCGGAACTGATTTTCCTGTCTTAATCAATTCAATGGCTTCAGATTCGAGAATATGCCATGCACTTGGTTTATCGGATCTTGATGAGGCTGGACGTCGTATAGCTGAGTTGATGGCCAAATTAATGGCTCCTGCTCCAGGTATAATTGATAAATTAAAGATTCTTCCAACTCTTTCAGAGGTGTCGGCTTGGATGCCTACTGTTAAAAAGGGTCGAGGTACCTGTCAGGAGGTTATAATGGAGAGTCCTGATTTGACCAAACTCCCTGTCCTTACCTGTTGGCCCCACGATGGTGGTCCATTTATTACTCTTCCCTTGGTTCACACAAAAGATGCCGAAACGGGAGTGAGAAACCTTGGGATGTATCGAATGCAGGTTTTTTCTGAGACGACTACCGGGATGCATTGGCATCTTCACAAAAACTCTGCTCGTCATTACCAACAATATAAATCTTCCGGAAAACGAATGCCGGTTGCCGTTGCATTAGGAGGTGAACCGGTTTATACTTATGCTGCGACTGCACCGTTACCTGATCAAATAGATGAGTATCTATTGGCTGGATTCCTTAGAAGGCGCAAAGTTGAATTAGTGAAGTGTCTGACATGCGATTTAGAAGTACCATCTGATGCTGATTTTATTATAGAAGGGTATGTTGATCCTGCTGAGGAATTGGCTTGGGAAGGTCCATTTGGTGATCATACGGGTTATTATAGCCTTGCCGATTACTATCCTGTTTTTCATGTTACTTGCATTACCCATAGAACGAAAGCTGTTTATCCTGCCACGATCGTCGGTATACCCCCGATGGAGGATGGATGGATAGGCAAAGCTACAGAGCGATTGTTTATCACCCCTATACGCTTGACTATGTTACCTGAACTTGTCGATATGGGGATGCCAGTAGAAGGGGTGTTTCATAATATTGTAGTTGTTAGCATCAGGAAACAATTTCCGGGTCATGCAGCCCGGGTGATGAGTGCCCTTTGGGGTGCAGGACAGATGATGTTTAATAAGATTCTGATAGTTGTAGATGCGGAGGTAAATGTCCATGACTATTCTGCTGTTGCTGAATGCATAGTTAGAAATACCAATTTGGCAGAAGATATTCATTATAGTAAAGGTCCTATGGATGTTTTAGATCATGCTAGTCGGCGTTTTGCTTATGGTTCTAAGCTTGGTATTGATGCAACAACAAAATGGACAGGCGAGATTCAATCAGAGTCCTCGATGGCTCTATATTTGACAGGTAATCCTTTTCAAAAGATAGAAGCCAATGGTGTAATAGATGTAACACTTCTGGATGGACTACCGATACTGTTTGTACGGTTTCGTCGATTTGCGACTAATGATGTCAAGGAATGTTTTGAAAGATGGATAGCCAACGACTTAATTAAAGGCTCAGGTTGGATTGTTTTTCTTGAGGACGGGGTTTCACTTGAGCGCTTGGGGTATCTTGTATGGCGAATTGCCAATAATATTGATCCGCTTAGAGATGTTTTTTCCAGTCAAGAGAATGGAAACATTATTTGCGTCAATGCCACACGAAAGTATCCTCAGTGGGATAATTTTGATAGAGATTGGCCAAATATTGTAACAATGAGCAAGGAGGTTATTGCAACAGTTGATAGTAAGTGGTCGAGTCTTGGTTTGGGCGGTCTGATAGAATCTCCATCTCGTCCTTTTTTGGAAGAGTTGTATAAGGGAGGAGCGATTGCCGAGTAATTTTGATCGATGATCACAGACCGGAAGTTGAATCCAGAATGAAGACTTGAATTACCTCGTGGAGATGATCAAGATTAAGTATTGAAAGAGTGAAGACTTCATTAAAAGAGAAGGGGCAAATCCTGTATTAGGTTTTGCCCCTTTTTATTTATAACTGCTATAGTTTAGAAATTCTTTGTATGAAAGTATAAAGTATTAGAGACTAATTGCTTTAAACCCAATTGTAAGAGTTCCTGCGTGAGAAGTTAAATGTGAACCACTTCACCATATGCAGCCGCCATAGCCTCCATGACTGCTTCTGAGAGGGTTGGGTGGGGGTGAACTGTATCGATAATCTCTCTGCCAGTACTCTCAAGTTTGCGAGCGGCTACGATTTCGGCGATCATTTCGGTTACATTCTCACCGATCATATGGGCGCCTAGTATCTCTCCATATTTAGCATCAACGATGACTTTTACAAAGCCCTCTTTTGCTCCGGATGCTGAAGCTTTACCAGAAGCAGTAAATGGGAACTTTCCAATTTTTATCTCGTGGCCAGCTTCTCTGGCAGCCTTTTCCGTCATTCCAACAGAAGCAACTTCAGGATGGGTATAAGTACATCCGGGAATGTTGTTGTAATTCATTGGTTCTGGATGATGGCCTGCGATTTTCTCAACACAGATTATTCCTTCATGAGATGCTACGTGAGCAAGAGCCGGTCCGTGGACAATATCCCCAATGGCATAAACACCCTCAATATTGGTTTTATAATACTCATCAACCAGAACTTTACCCTTCTCAAATGCTATTCCTGCCTCTTCAAGTCCAATGCCTTCAAGGTTTGTAGATACTCCAACAGCAGATAAAACGATCTCAGCTTCAATTATCTCTTCTCCTTTTTTAGACTTAACCGTGACTTTACATAAATCAGATGAGGTATCGACTGCCTCAACGGAAGCATTGGTCATCACCTTGATTCCTTGTTTTTTAAAGGATCTTTCAAGTTGTTTTGATACCTCTTCGTCCTCGACAGGAACGATGTTTGGCATATACTCAACTAATGTCACATCAGTTCCGATTGCGTTATAGAAATAGGCAAATTCAGAACCAATTGCACCAGAGCCAACAACTACCATAGATTTGGGTTGTTTTGGCAGAGTCATAGCCTGACGGTAACCGATGATTTTAACCCCATCTTGCTTTAGGTTAGGTAGCTCTCTTGATCTGGCACCCGTAGCAAGAATAATGTGAGAGGCTGTTATCTCGGTTTTGTTTCCTTGTTCATCAGTGACCTCTACTATTTTGCCAGGCTTAAGCTTTCCAAAACCTTTAATATGTTCTACTTTGTTTTTTTTGAAGAGGTATTGAATGCCATTGCTCATACCAGCAGCAACTTCACGACTTCTTTTAACAATGGCTTCGAAATCTGCAGATACCGATCCGTCAATATTTACTCCATAATCGGTAGCATGGGAGGCATATTGAAACACCTGAGCACTTTTCAACAGAGCTTTGGTAGGAATGCAGCCCCAATTGAGACATATTCCACCAAGTTCTGCTTTCTCAACAACCGCAGTCTTGAGTCCTAATTGTGAACCACGAATAGCTGCAACGTAACCACCGGGGCCACTGCCTATTACTATTAGATCGAAATTCATTTTATATCGAGTTAGTTATTTCATGTGCGAAAGTAACAAATTTCGAGGCTTAAAGTTTATTTTCCCCAGGGTATAATCCTTTTGGAAGCTTGGTAAAGCATTTGAAAACGTTAGTGATGAGCATGTTTTTCAGGAGGAAACAGGATAGAAAGAAATGATTAAAGAAGGACAGGTAGTTGACGAGTAAATCCTTCCTGGAGGGAAATAAAAGTTTCAGTAAAGGTTATTTCTGGGATTGATTGGATTTTTTCGACAACGATTTGTTTAAGATGTTCGTTGTCTTTGCTGTATATCTTGATTAGCAGAGAGTATTTCCCGGTGATATGGTGACATTCAGTGATCTCAGGGATTTGCATGATTTTTGAGAACACCTCTTCATGAGTTCTGCTGGTGGTAAGATTAATTTGAATGCCGATGAAAGCACAGGTTAGATAACCCATACCCATAGGTGAAAGTTTAACTTGTGATCCTTTGATTACACCTGCCTCCTCCATTTTTTGAATTCTTTGGTGAATTGCAGCGCCTGAAACGCGGCATTCACGGGCTACTTCTAAGTAAGGAGTACGGCTATTTTCGGTGAGAATAGAGAGAATTTTTCGATCAAGACTATCAAGTTGAAAGGAAGTTGCCATAAAAAATGTTATTCACTTACGGATTTTGTGTAAAAGTAGTTAATTACTTACAGATTTTAAAAATTTCATCATATTGAGTTGTGGTTTTAAGTAAATGGCATCAATTATTAATGAAACAGTTATTTTTGTTGAAGTCTTCGGTATTACCCAGAGGTTGTCCGAATAGTTATGCAGTTCTGTTAAAATCAACACCAGTTAAGCGTTATGAAATTTGATCCATCTGCCAATATTTTTGACCTGCTCCAATTTGGGGAGTATGGTGATGTAAATCCTTCAGTTACCGATTCTGCTACGTATACATTCATGCAGGCGAAGACTATGACAGATACCTTTGAGGGTAATACCGAAGGTTGTTTTCTTTATTCACGGCATTGGAATCCTAGTAATAAGTATTTGGCAGATGCCTTAGCAGCAATGGAGGGTACTGAATCAGCCTGGGTTACCGGGTCTGGAATGGGTGCAATCACTTGCGCTATTTTGCAAGTATGTCATTCAGGAGACCATATTGTGTCTAGCAGAACCGTTTATGGTGGAACATTTGCATTTATGCAAAACTGGCTACCGAAATATAATATCAGTGTTACCTTCATTGATCCAACGAATCTTGATGAGGTAAAAGCTGCTATCCGTCCGAACACTAAGATGATCTATACTGAAGCAATGACCAATCCGATGCTTCAGATCAGCGATATTCCAGCGTTAAGTCAGATAGCCAATGATAATAATTTGAAGCTCGTTGTTGACAATACATTTACTCCTTTGATGATAGCTCCTGCTCGTTTAGGAGCTCACATAGTAGTTTATAGTATGACTAAGTTTATCAATGGGAAGAATGACTGTGTTGCTGGTGCTATCTGTGCTCCTGTGGAGTTTATCAATGCACTCTCAAATGTTAATGATGGGACTGCCATGTTACTAGGTCCCGTATTAGATCCTTTCCGCTCTTCATCGATCTTAAAGAATCTGCATACCCTTCATATCAGAATGCAAAAGCATAGCCAGAATGCTATGTATTTGGCTGAACGCTTTAAAGAGGAAGGGATAAAGTTTAATTATCCCGGGATGAAAGAGCATCCAGGACATGAGACACTTAAAAGGATAATGAACCATGATTTTGGTTTTGGTGGCATGATCGCAATAGATCTTGGTACTGCGGAAAAGGCGAATGAGTTTATGGAAAAGATGGAGTTAGCCGGTGTAGGCTATCTTGCCGTGAGTCTTGGCTACTTTAAGACCCTCTTTAGCAATTCAGGAAAGAGTACCTCTTCAGAGGTGCCGGAAGATGAGCAAAAGAAAATGGGAATGAGTGAAGGTTTAGTTAGATTCTCAGTAGGCTTAGATCATGATATAGAACGTACATGGCTTAAAATAAAGGACTGCCTTCTGGCAGTGCAATAATCATCCAATACACCACATCCTGTTTATTTTTGAGGGTAATGCTGAACAACAGCATTACCCTCGCTGTTTTTTCTAAAATGTATAAAATGATAGTTTATGTTACAAAAAGGTGATAAAGCTCCCGATTTTTCATTGTCCGATCAAAATGGCAATATTGTCTCTCTAGGTGACTTTAGAGGTAAGAAATTGGTAATTTACTTCTATCCAAAGGCAAATACTCCTGGTTGTACAGCAGAGTCGTGCTCATTACGTGATGCTTATAACGATTTTGAAAAAGAGGGTTTTTCTATAATTGGTGTAAGTGCTGATTCGGTTTCGGCGCAGAAAAACTTCAGTGAGAAATATAACTTTCCGTTTCCTCTTTTAGCTGATACAGAAAAAAGTATGATCAAATCTTACCACGCATGGGGAAAAAAGCGAATGTATGGGAAAGAATATGAAGGAATTATGAGATTTACTTTCATTATTGATGAAAATGGATTAATTTTGGAAGTTGTCACAAAGGTTGATACAAAAAACCATGCGACACAGCTTCTCAATGACTTGAGAAGTGTATAGATCGGATTTAGCTTAGTTGCCGGGCTCCATTTTTAGCCGAAGGAGCCCGGCGTTTTTTTTAATATTGAACAGTTTTGTTTGTATTTTGGAAAATTGGCCCAGAGGCTTTTCTCTTAAAAAAGTTTAAGCCGATACAGATACTTTACATATGCATACATTTAAGCAGGAAATAGCCACATTAGATAAATGAATCATGAATTTCATGGATTCATCGTGTAAATGTCACTCTTTTTGTAGTGAATGTATGTAAATTTGAACTATAAACAGAAACCCTATGAAACGTAAATCATTGTTATTTGTTGGTCTCTTTGCGACATTGTTTTTGACCCTGTTGTCATGTAGTAAGGAGAAGAATACCGAAGATCCTGTTACCACTGATACAAGTGGTGTTGCCCTTAAGGTTGTATCAGATGAAAGTGGACTAACCAAGGATCGGGTTAAGTATATTTACAGACCTGTTTTTGATACCGCATATCAAGGGATGTTCGGTGAGAAAGGGCTAAAGTCGGTTCTAACCGGGGTTAATAACCCTGCTCATTTCTTCTATTTGGTTGGTGAAATTGCATCACCTGTTTTTTCAGGGGATAGAGTTTTATCAGCCACCCATGTTGCCGTGAAAGATAACAGAGCGTATGTAAGTTATCATTACAACGAACCAGATGGTAGCCCCGTGTCTCAGTCACTCTACGCAGGACAAGTGGATGTGGTAAATATTACCAATCCAAATCTTCCAACCATCATGCAATCCGCAACTTCAGAGAAGGCTGATTTCAATACGATGTGTTTAGATTTTGCGACCTCAGGAGGTAATACGCCTTTATGGATTGGAGCTACTGATTATGGAGTAGGAGGTGCTGTATATAAATTAAATCTTGTTGGTGGTCAGATTCCTTCGGGAGCAGTAATGAGCAGATATAAAACACCTCCGGGTAAGTCGGTGAATGGCGTATCACGTGCAGGTGACTGGTTATATGCTTCAGCAGGAAGAACAGCAGGAGGCGCTTTTGTTTTCAATGCATCCAATATGCAATTGTTGGCAAAGGACGAATATACAAATGCTAAGTATTCAGCTGTTTCATCGACTGATGCAGGTGGAAAGCATGTTGTACTAAAGAGTGGTGCTGCAGCGAAGTTGTATGTATACTCTATTGATGCAAACCATTCTCTGTTGAATACCATAGATGTCGGGTCTATTGAGCCGGAGGATGGGAAATCAGGGATATTTGTAAAGGATGATATTTGCTGGGTTTCGATGGGTTACAATGGATTAAAGGCTTTTGATCTAAACACTGGTGCAGTGGTTCATACCCTTTCGCGTTCAAGCATGTCTGCCGAGTCAATTACTAATGGAGTTTCGATTGACGATGACTATGTATATGTGGCTAATGGTTCAGGTGGATTGTACTTATGTTTACTTGATCCAGGGCAAGTTGAGTTAAACGTTGTTGGAGTTTATCAGTATGGTGCTTCAGCAAACTATGTCACAGCTTCTAATGGCTTAATCTTTATTGCCAATGGAAGAGAAGGTCTTAAGATATTAAAGAAGACAGGAACAAGTGATTATAATGTTATCTGTGGGTATGATAATAGTGGTGTTCCATTTTGTTTAGAGCCAAATACTGATCCACTTTGTCCATCACTTCTTAGTCATTTAGCTTTAAAACTTCCCGAAAGCCATAATGCTTTTAATGAACATCCTGAGTATTTTGCCAATCCGAATAAGACATTAGTATTAACAGAGCCAGCCACTGTATATGTAACCTTTATCAAAGAGGGTGCTAGCTGGAAGAATGCTCTTGGGTTATATAGCTTCAATGCATCAACACCTCCTGTAACTGTCAGTGATATCGTTGGTTCAAAGATGTTGATTTTTCCAAATGCATCTCAAACGGGAAGTGGAGGAGATCTCAATCCTGGTCAGTATATTCATATGATAGGGACTTATCCGGCGGGTACGGCAGTTGGCGCTTTTTTGGTTGCTAATGCATGGAGAGGCATATCTCCTGCTTATCCAAATGGGTTGTCTGCAGGAATGTACACACATTATACAGATCATCAACTAAATCTGAATGGTGGACAGCAGCAAGCTCTACTGTTCTATGATTCAGAGTGCGATGCTATTATCCTGACATTTGAGGACATTCTGGTTCCAAATGGAGATAAAGACTTCAATGATTGCATCTTTAAAGTTATTGTTGATCCTCCAACAGCAGTGAATACTGCCGTTTTGAATCAACTCGTACCGTAAACAGGATAATAGGGTTTCCTGTTATTGAGAGGGGGCTGTCTTTGGGCAGTCTCCTCTTTCTTTTTAAATCCAAACGTTTTAGGTTTATTTACTTGGATCTAATCTTCCCAACATAGAGTAGATCATCTTCATTATTAAGGATCTTATAATAGAAAAGTCCTTTCTCCAATTCTGGAATGATGAACTCCCGACAGCAAAAAGTGGTCTCAAAGATGAGTTGGTTTTTGTTGTTGAGAATTAGGATTTGAAACTCTTGGGTACTTTGGTTTGGTATTTCTATTTTTACTGGAGGTGTAAAATGGTTGTTTTCAGATACTGTAAATAATTTATTAGAACCCCTCAGTGCAATACTATTTCTAAGAATAAGTTTTTCGAGGTCAGGGCAGGGCTCAAATTTTATGTCAGAGAAGGATGTTGTTTTTTGGTCTGAGTTATTTGTAGAAGCAGTATTTGCTACGTTTGATGTTGAGGAATGGTTTTTCGTATTCTCTGTGATTGTAATATTCTCATCCAGATCAGATCTTGGTTTTGCCCCTGTAGAGGTATTTTCATTCACGGCCAGATGGAAGATGAATAGCCCAGCACCGAAGAGGGCTGCAACTGAAGAGAAAGTGATAGTTAGGTAGAGTGATTTTTTGTTAATATTTAGACGCTTATTTTTCTTTCTTGATTCAATTGATTCAAGAATCATAAGAAGTTCGCCAGCGCAGTTATTACAAGAGGATAAATGATTCGAAATATCCGGTGGGAGAGAACTTTTGTAACCTTTTTGGATTGATTCAGCAATGTAAGCTAATTCTTCTTCAGAAAAGCACGATCTATGATTGGTTATGGCTTCCATAGTTTTACGGATGAATCTGGTTAGACTATTTTTTTCGTTCTAATAAGAGAGCAATTGTCTCTTTCGTATGATAAGCTCTATTGTCTTTGTTTAGGGAGGTTAAGAGATTACTTACTCTGGATGTAAACCACATTCTGATGGCATCTCTTTTTTTATCAATATCTTCAACATAGTTGATCGCATCCTTCATCTTTTCATACAATTCATCTTTGGCTGTTTTTTCCGTTCTAACGAGAACCGCGTAAGCAAGGTAGCTTCTCATTGTTGCCCAGTTCTCAATAATACCTTTAAGGAATGGTATGTTATAATAAAAAAAGAGCATAACCTTAAAACGTTTGCCATCGATTGTCATTTGATCCAGGATATCAAAGAGGAAACTCACCTCTTGTTTAATTATTAGATCCAGATCTGGTGGGTTTGAGGATTTTACTTCAGTGATTTGGTTATTAATACATTCAGTGTTTATCCAGTGTTTATTTTCTTTTCTGATTTGTTCGCAACACATTCTGTTAAGGACAGCTGTGTAGTAAGTCTCGATTTTCGATTTATGATTGAAGTTTTTATTGATATTCTCCTTTTTAAGTATAAAAGACTCAATCATAGCCATACAAATATCCTCACCATAGGCTGTAGGTATAATGCCCCGTGCTATGTAACGTTTGACCACTGCATCTGCAATAGAAGAGATTTCTGAAATGTGTTTCATCAATCTATTAGTTGCTAATTTAATTTCGTTTTGAAACTAAAGTTCGTTAATTTTTGGTGTTGATCATATACTCTCTATATGGAGGCTTGCGAGGAAAGTGTTATTGGTTTTGTATCTTTGGCCACTTTATTAGCATACTTTTAATCTGCCAATCGCTTAATACATGAGAATTATTGCATCTGTTTTTACTTGCTTATTCATATCTGTTCTGGCTTTTGGCCAGCAAGTTGATAAAACAAAATATTGGGTAAAGGCCATAGATACTACCAGTAATGGTTTTATAAAAACAATGACTAAACAGACAGAGATAAGCGATATTCTTCGTGTCAGCGGAGAACTCTGTGACAGGATAGAACGTAGGGTTGATATTCAGGGTAATATTGGAAAGCTTATAAGGGTTGCTAACAAGCTAATGACCTTTGGACAACTTAATGAAGCTCTTAAGGTTACTCAGCAGGCCATTATTTCAGTTAATAACACGGGCGATACCATAAATTATATGTATTCACAGTTGTTTTTTACCAAGCAGAATATATATAGAACAGAAAGAAACCTCGCTATGTCACTTGCTCCTAATGAACGGGAAGTAAATGTGTTAGTCACTATTGATAAAAACCATCCGGTATTGTTGCCTTCGTTGATAAACTTGATGACCAATTACTTTGCTTTACATCGGACGCAGGAGGGTTTTGTTTTATTTGATCGAATCATAAAGCTATCTATAGAGAAAGGATTTTCGTTTTATGAGATAGCTTCATATAGGCTTGCAGGTGATATCCTTAAGTTTTATCAACCTGACTTAGGTCAAGAATATTTTGCTTTTGCCGAATGGTTATCAGGTTATAAAAAACTTCCTTTGTTTATGAGGGATGCTTGGTTTTATATCAGTTTAGGGTCAGGTTATATAGCCATTGATAATCCCTCAACGGCAAAGTCCTATCTTAGAAAATCTCTCGTTGCATCAAGGAATCTGGTCGAGAATAAGGATGAGGCTAGGGCTACTGCTTATTATTATTTAGCTGTGAGTGCTTTGCATCTAAGTGAGTTAGACTCTGCTGTCGGTTACATTGACTCCGCAATATACTTACATACTAAGAAAAGTATAAACAGTAATGAGTTCTTTGTCGCATTGAAGCTAAAGGGTAAGATTTTAAATCAGCAACGTCAATTTAAGGAAGCGGCTATCATAAATCAAAAGGTCTATGAAAATGGAGTTATTCAGCAGGATGGGGCTATATATGACTTTGAAGTGGTATATGCTCAATCATTGATTGGTTTAAGTCGCTACGAAGAGGCATTGTCTATCCTCCAAAAAGGATTAGGACGAGTTTTGAAGGTAGAAGTTCCATCTAATTATTTCTCTTTACCTGATTTTGGAGGTAGAGATAATACTCAAACCTCGTATCAGACAATTTATGATTTGGTAAGGTTGAAGATAGTCTGCCTGATTAATCTTCCTAAGTATGGTGCCAATGATGAAAGAGAGGCATGTATTTTAGATCATATTCGTTTTCTTATTAGAATGCTTGATCAGGGTGCTTCACTATGTCAAGCCTCAGATGATCTATTTAGGATTTCGGAGTCTTACAAAAGCCTCACAAATCTTATTATTGAGTATATCTCAAGAACTTCTGCCGATTCTAACTTTGTTAAAAAGGTTTATCCCATTTTAGCCAGATCGAAATCATACGCTGTTATGTTTAATACAATGGCGTTAAGAAATAATGATTCTATAGCACTTTCAGATGCTAGCACTATTTTTAAGCTTAATTCTCTTGTTAATCAGTTATATACCGTAGATGAAAAAGAAAACCCTGACTTATATTATCACCTTAAGTCAGAGGAGTTACGAATTAGACTTCTTCGATTTAGTCATCTAATTTCAAAACAAAGAGAACCTATTAATTATGCTCAATGGGTGTTTGATTCAAACTTGAATCTTTTACAGGGCATCACTGATTCTGAATTAGTGGTCGATTATTATATTTCTGACAAGTATTTGTTTCGTGTTGATTTGACTAAATCCAGTTTTTCATATCGAATCAATAAATTGTCGAAATCATTTTCAACTGATTGCAAACAATACCTGAAATCACTAAAAGGTGGATCTACATTACAGGATTGTGCCGCCAAAATTTCTTTTATGAAGGTGCTTTTTGATGGAATATACATTGATTCGGAGATTAAACGAATTACGTTTATCCCTGATGATGAGCTTTTTAAACTCCCGTTTAATTTGTTGTTAAATTCCTCCATGTTGAATCATAAAAAGAATATTCATGAAGTTACTTACCGTTATACTTCACATCTATTAAGAGACCCAAATGCCAGATTCGGGTTAGATCGAATTTCTATTTTTGCCCCAATGGTCGCAGCGAAGACGAATGTAAACTCGGTCTCTTTATCTCCCTCTTCCCTAAGGTCGAATCACCTTCTTCAAAAGGATGAAAATGGAGAGTATTCTCTGCCATTATTGCCTTTCACATTGAAAGAAGCCAATTCAATAAATGGAATATTTGAAAGTAAACATATTGAGTCTAGATTATTTCTAGGAGCTGATGCAACAAAAAAACAGTTTCTAAATGAATGTGGCTCTGGTGGTATTGTTCATGTGGCAACTCATGGATTTACGGATAGTGAAACATCAGAGAAAAATGGCTTGCTATTTTATGCGGATTCTGTCCTAAGTCCAGAATCTGTCTTATATGCTGGCGAAATGACACAAAAAATGGTAAATAGTAAGCTGTTAGTTCTCTCTGCCTGTAAGTCAGCAGCTGGATTGATAATTAAAGGAGAGGGCGTGATGACGCTTGCAAAGGTCATGCTATTGGCCGGTGCTGAAAAGGTTCTGGCAACTCTTTGGAGTGTTAACGATGAGACAACTTGTAATTTTATGACTCTCTTTTATAAGTATATTATTGAAGGTTATACCGTGGAGGAATCATTACATCTTACTAAGATTTATATGGCGAACTCAGGTGCTCTTCCAGTCGATTATGAAGGGTTTGTTTTGCTTGAAAAGTGAGTGCTAAATATAGATCCTCTTTTTGCAATCTCTAGTCAGGTGTTTTAGTTGCCCGGCTAGAGATGATACAATGGTAAAATGTTTGTAGAAGAAAGGATTGGCTGAGAATTGGGACAGCCGTTGTACAAATAGTGCTCAATTCAGTTGTGTGACCCTTTCGCGTGGATGCTAGCTTCTTCCTTATATAGAATCCTTAATTTTTTGAAATGCTTAGTGGCCTATACTTTAAGAGAGCATCATCATTAGGCTCACGAGAGATTAAACTCTAAGAATCAATCATGGGTTAATGTCTTTCTGTTTTTTTGTCAAGTACTAAAAAAATAATTATGCAATCTTTTCAATTTCGTGTTTACAATGCAACTAATATGTAAAGCCTTCAGGAAAGTAAAATAAGGAAGCTGAGTTTTACAGCAAAGCACTGTTAGACAAAAGGGTTTTTGTTTTATTACCTGGCTGGGCATTAGTCGGGCCATTAACTCTAAAAAGGGATATTCGTGCCTTTGACTAAACAGGTAAGAACATAAGTTTATTCATCAAAATCAATTAGTATGAAAAGAGTTGTATTGTCGTTGTTATCAATTCTATTATTAAGCCAGTTTTCTATCGCTCAGAATTGGCGTAATGAAATTAGTTCAAACTATTTTTACATTAGAGTAGCTGAGAATCCTCAAAAGTATTGGGATTTACCAGGAGGCCATCCTAACACCGCCAGACGTAATATTCAGTTTCAGATATGGGACAAAGATGCTGATGAGTTTGAGCGGACGTTTACTTTCCCTGCTATTAATGGTACTGAGCTTTTTGCTATAAGAAATAAAGCTGGTTACATTGTTGATGTTGCAGGAAAAGAGAAACTTAGTGCAACAGAGGAGATAAAAAAGAAGACTGGTAAGAAGTTTAAGATGAAGAAGGATAATGGGGTGGAGATTCAAACCTGGGACTATGACGGTTCTGGTGTACCCAGATGGCAACAATGGAGACTAATTATTGTGGATCAAAACATTGTTATCTTCGAAAATGCCTTCACAAATAAAGCAATTGATATTCAAATGGGACATATTCATGAGAATGGTTCTAAGCTGCAATCATGGGATCGAAATAACTCAGGGGCTCAACGTTTTGTCTTAGAATACGCCTCTGGCCCAAAGAAAGGACAATTGTTGCGTTTTGACTAGTACATAATTTTTGGTTAATTAGTTTGTTTGAAGGAGGGTGTCGTCTGATACTCTCCTTTTTCTTTATGATCTATTAGATGTTTTTCCTAAAAGACGTACAATAATATTTTTAGAGGATATAGGATAATTTGTTCTGGTTTGTATATATAAGCTTTTGTAATACTGTTGTTTGTGTTAAAGGAGCTTTAGCGTTGGTTAATTCTATGTTGTTTATCAGATCTCTTGAAATTCTCATTATTCGTTATCTTTGTTTAGATGAATATTCGGGATAGATTGATAAAACTTTAACAAATAATATATGAAAGAGAAGAATGAGCAGGTTGGGCAGGATGAAAGATTGCAAAAACTTAAAGCTCTGGAAGCTACAATAGGAACCATCGAGAAAAGTTACGGCAAAGGCTCAATCATGAGGCTAGGCGAGCAGGTACAAGAGAGTGTTCCTGTTATCTCAACCGGAAGCATTTCGCTTGACGCTGCCTTAGGCGTTGGGGGATTACCGAAAGGAAGAATCATAGAGATTTATGGTCCTGAAAGCTCAGGTAAAACAACTTTAGCCCTTCATGCCGTTGCAGAAGCACAGAAAGCTGGGGGGATTGCAGCATTTATTGATGCTGAACATGCCTTTGACCGGTTCTATGCTCAGAAACTCGGCGTTGACATTGAAAATCTTTTTATCTCTCAACCCGACTATGGTGAGCAAGCCTTAGAGATAGCTGATAGCCTTATTAGGTCTGGTGCTATTGATATCATAGTTATTGACTCAGTTGCTGCTTTGACTCCAAAGAGCGAAATAGAAGGGGAGATGGGTGACTCAAAGGTTGGACTGCAGGCAAGACTAATGTCTCAAGCATTGCGTAAACTTACCGCCAATATCTCAAGAACAAAAGCTACATGTGTTTTCATTAACCAGTTACGTGAAAAGATTGGTGTGATGTTTGGCAACCCTGAGACTACAACCGGTGGTAATGCCCTTAAATTCTATGCTTCGGTACGCCTGGATATCAGAAGGATTAGTCAGATTAAAGATGGTGAATCTATTTCTGGTAACAGAGTAAGAGTTAAAGTGGTAAAGAACAAAGTAGCTCCCCCTTTCCGTCAGGCAGAATTTGATGTAGTTTATGGTGAGGGTATCTCCAAATTAGGTGAAATCATCGATCTGGGTGTGGAAATGAATGTTATTAAGAAGAGTGGTTCATGGTTCTCTTATGGTGAAACTCGTCTTGGCCAAGGTCGTGATGCCGTTAAGAATCTGTTGATGGAGAATCCTGAATTAGCAGAAGAACTAGAATCAAAGATCAGAACCGATTTAGCATAATTGTAACTTTATTGGTTCTTGCGTTATTAAAGTAGAGATGATATCGTGTTTGTCTCTACTTTTTTTGTGTAGAATATTTTACTTGTACTTTTGTGTAATAATAAGAAATACGCTGAAAATGGTTAAACATTGGTTCTTTTCACTAGGGATAATAGTTTTATTGATTGTCGGATTGAGTTCATGTGGGGATAATGGTAAAGGAGATTCATCCGCTAATGATACCATTCCTGAGGCCCTAAAGCAATTAAATAAACAGATTAGCAATAATCCCAAAGACCCTGCTATTTTGTTAATGAGAGCCGATTGGTATCGTGTAAATGGCAAACTCGATCTGGCGCTTACAGATGCCAGAGTAGCAATTCAGTTAGATACACTTCGTCCGTTAAGCTGGGTAGCCTTAGGCAAGGTCTATGAAGATATGAACAAGTTTCCGGAGGCAGTTAAGGCGACAGAGAGAGCATTTACCCTGGCTCCCACAGATAATGAGGTTATGCTATCTCTAGCCAGAATTAATATCATTTTCAAGAAGAGTGAGACCGCTTTTCGTTTGATTCAGAAGGCTATAGAGCTAAATAAGATAAACCCTAAGGCGTATTATCTGGCTGGCATTGGTTATCTTGATATGGGAGATACTCTAAGTGCGATTAATAGTCTTCAGACAGCAACACAGCAGGATATGAATTATTTTGATGCCTGGCTTTATCTTGGAATGATCTATGAAGGGAAAAATCAGGTGCTTGCTGACGGATACTTTAAGAATGCCATTAGAATTAATCCCGAGAGTAAAGTAGCATGGTATTTACTGGGTATGCACTATCAAAAGATGGCGAAAATAGTTGAGTCGCGTTCAGCATATGATTCTGCACTACGCATTGATCCTGCTTTTAAAGATGCACTTTACGCAAAAGGTTACCTGCTTCTGGTGGATACTGAAGACTATGAAGAGGCCATAAAACTCTTTACAGAAGCTATTGTAATCGATCCGAAATTCATTGATGCTCTATATAACCGCGGTTATGCCTATGAATTAAATGGGCAAAAAGATTTAGCAAAAAAGGATTATCAAGACGTTCTCAAGCTTCAGGCTAATTATCCTAAGGCAGTTGAGGGACTGAATAGACTTTAATTCTTTGAATGGAACTCAAAAAAAGAGAGGAGACCAACATGGTCTCCTCTCTTTTTTTCTGATCAAGAAGTTAAGAAAACTCAACTTCATTAAGTAACAGACTAAACATAAGATTTCTTTATCTCTTTCAGCTCTTCAAGAAGTGCGGTTGATGAAACTCTTAGTTCGTTAAGTAGTTCAGCTGCACCCTCAATAACCCTCTCTTTCCCTTTCATTTCAAGCGCCTTAGCATGATGGTAAGCAACGTCATCATAAAAGTTGGCAATGACACCTTTCAGGCTATGTGCGAGTTTGTTAAGTGCATCAAAATCGCTGTTTTCCACAGCTGATGCCAAATTCTTCATCCTATCAGGATGCTCAGCAATATATATGTCAATGATCTCGCAAACTACCTCTTTATCGAAGAGATCATAGGTCGTACGGAAGGTTTCTTTGTCAATCATTACTGAATAATTTGTTTAAGTGGATTGTAGAGAATCAGAATTTCTGCTTGTTGATTTATGATTGAAGTATTTATGATTGCATCACCAGCTTATAGTGCCTTTCTTTCAAAATTAATCAAATCTTAAATTAAATGTTTGAAGTGACCCTGTTTTTTTCTTTTTCTCGTTTTTTTTCTTCAATCTCTTTCTTCAGATCATCAACAGGGCAGCCTGAACAACCACTGCTGCATCCGTTACAGGGGTCTGCTTTTTTTTTGAAATACCTGATAATCCGGTAACCCAGGATCGAGAAAACTATAATGAGAATAATGTAGGTAATAATATCTTGAATCATCTGAAAATATCTTTAATAGGTGGAAAAAAGTACCATATCGCCGTAATAGCCGATGCAACAGAAAGAATGGCGAATAGAAGACCGTAAATAACAGCAGGAATGTGCGTTGCCTTTTCCAGTACTTTCGCATCTCCCGACTTATTGGGCTGTGTGGCTGAAATAACTAACAATTCAACAGATGAAAGGGTTGAATCAGCCAGTAAGATTAACATAAAACCTGTAGCAGCAATATGAATCTGATTGAAGCTTCCTTTACTGGCCAGCCAGCCTGTTAGAAATAAAAATGCTACCAACCAGATGAACCCATAAATGTTACGTACGTAGAATATTAAACTGATAAGAGCCAATGCCATTAATATAATGATTACCCATTTCGGCTGATTGATATCAATAAGCCATGCGGCTAAAAGTGCAATGAGAGATGCAAACGGATAACCACTTATTGCAGTTAATATTCCTCCGAATTTCCCTGAATTGATGGTTTGAGTTGTCCCGCTTACATCGCTGAATAGCTCCACTTTTGCTACTTTTCCCCCTGTTAAGAGGGCAATAAACACGTGGCCGAACTCATGTACCAGCGTGTTCGTGACTCTTAGTATTTTTCCAATGTATGGTATTCTAAGTAGTAAAAGCGCTCCAATTAACGAAGCATAGGTAATCATCGTTTGGTTCATGGTTTGCAAAATTACTATGTAATGATTAAATCAGCCCTCTCTACGATCTGTTTTCTGTGTATCTTGTAACGTTTTTAATCATTATATATGCCTTTTCTTGTCTATCGTAGTTCAGCCGGATCAGGTAAAACCTTCACATTGGTTAAAGAGTATCTGGTGTTGGTTTTGTCAAGACCTGATGAGTTTAGAAATATTCTAGCCATTACCTTTACGAATAAAGCGACTTCAGAGATGAAGTCGAGAATCATGGTTACACTCAACTATCTCGCCTATTTTCCTGAGAGTAAAAAGGCAATGGAAATGAGAGTGGAATTGTTGCGTGAGGAGTCATTGGTAAATGTTGATATCAGGCAAAGAGCTCAGGATGTTTTAACCCGTATCCTTCATCATTATTCTGAATTTAACGTTAGTACTATTGATAGTTTTGTTCACCGCATAGTACGATCATTTGCATTTGATCTCAATCTGCCCGGAAATTTTCTTGTCTCTCTTGATAAAGAGACGTTGATTGATGATGCTTTATCTTTGATGCTCGATAATCTCAAAGATGGTGAGAAACTTACGGGTCTTTTGGTTTGTTTTATCGAGAAAAAGGTAGAACAAGAAGAGCGTTATGGTATATATTCTTCCTTAAAGAACACAGGCAGTGTACTGTTTAATGAGCATGAATATGAGAAGGCTTTAACATTGCAATCAATAACAATTGATGATTTTCAGTTAATCATAAAGAAGTTATATCTGTTAAGGCAACGGTTTGAGTCGCAATTAAAAGAGTATGGAGAACGGTTTGCTTTCATATCTAAGCGTTATGGCCTGCTTGAGGAGCATGCTCCTTACAAGTCATCCAGCTATTTCGGTTACTTCTCTCGACTGGCAAGAGGCGATTTTAAGACTATTAGACCTGGAACAAGAGTATCTGATCAGTTTTTGAATGGGAAATGGTTTTCCGCTAAAGTTGCCCTTCCTCAACAGGATGAACTGGCAGACCAGTTGACTCAACTGTCAAATGATCTGCTTCAGGTTGTAGAACGTCATGCAAATGCGTATGATATCTGTGGATTAGTATTAGATCAGATATTTGAAACAGCCGTTCTGGCTCATATAAGTACTGCGATTCAACGAATAAGTAAAGAGAAGAATCAGGTTCATCTTTCGGAGTTTAATCGCAAGATATCCTCCGTGGTTTTAAATGAACCTGTTCCATTCGTCTATTCGCGGGTTGGAGTAAAGTTCAGGCATTTTCTGTTGGATGAGTTTCAGGATACCTCTTTAATTCAGTGGCAGAATCTTCTTCCTTTGGTGCATAATGCACTTTCCACGGCGGAGTTTGGCAAGCCCTCAACATGTCTGGTTGTTGGAGATGAGAAGCAATCTATCTATCGTTGGCGTGGGGGTGAGGTAGAGCAGTTTCATGCCTTACCCAATGTATATAAACGTCCGGATCTGCCATGGTTTGACGAGGCAGAATCGCAATTAGGAGATGCCTATCTGGCAAAAGCACTTACGGTAAATTATCGCTCGCTTAGTAGTATTGTTGATTTTAATAACAACCTTTTCAGATCCATAGTTAATAGTCTTTCTGATGAGAAGATAAGTGGCTTCTACAATGATTTAGAGCAACAGACACCAAAGGGAAGAGAAGGAGGGTATATTCGGGTTGAGGTGACAACCAGTGAAGACTCTAATGTCTCTGAACTTCGACAGCAAGCTACCGATAAAGCAGTCGAAGCAATAAAGGTGATGCTTGAATCTGGCTGGCAGGCTAATCGAATTGCAGTGCTTTGCAGAACAAACTCTGAATGTTCTATGATCTCAGCGGGGCTATATGAATCGTCAATTCCAGTAATGTCTACTGAGTCTCTATTGGTCTCTTCATCGCAGGAGGTTTCATGTATTGTCTCTGCTCTGAGTCTCTTAGCATATCCTACTGAAGAGCTCTATAAAGCCTCTTATTTGATCTTAAAATCAATTATACATACTGTAGAGAGCAAAAACCCGGATGATAGTCAACTTGAGTCATTATCGCTGTTCTGTTATACGCATTTAGGGCGTTATCCTGATGAATATTATAGTTTACCGTTATATGATCTTGTTGAGCAGTTAATCAGAGATATAATACCGTTATCGGCTTATAATGTCTATTTGCAGTTCTTCCTTGATGCTGTTTTAGAGTATCAGAAGGGCGATAATGAGGGGATTGCCGGTTTTCTGACATGGTGGGAAAAGGCATCCATGACAAAGTCTGTCTATGTCCCTGATGGTGCCGATGCAGTGCAGGTGATGACTATTCATAAGGCAAAAGGGTTAGATTTTGATGTGGTAGTCATGCCTTATCTGTTGGCTCAGCGTAAATCAGGAATGAAGTCAGCTTATGATTGGATTAATCCGGGGTTCCCGGAAGTAGAGGAGTTACAGACGGCAAGGGTTAAGTTAAAGGATGGTATGCCTGAACCCATTCAATCATTATATCTGGAGGAGAGTAACAAATCACTGCTTGATGATTTGAATCTTTTGTATGTAGCATTGACCAGAGCTTGTAAGAGAATAGTTTTATTTGTGTCATCAACTGACTCAACTTCTTCCTCAAAGGGGATGGCCGAGTTGCTGAGAATAGGTCTACTAGATGCATTTGAGTTCTCAGAAGTTAATGGCGTTTTTGAATTTGGGGAAGATAATCTGTATTTGATTGATAGGATTGAATTAGTTGAGCCGATATCAGCCATGACGCCTACGATGCAGCCGGGGTGGCATGATAGGGTGGTTATAGGTCGTCCCTCTATAGTAAGGTCGGCTGAAAAAGCCTCTAAGGCAGTAGAAGAAGGGCTGATGATTCATGATCTTTTTGCTTCTGTTATCCATGCTGACGATTTTGAGGTGGTACTAATGAGAGAATTTAACCGAGGGTTGATTACTCAAGATCAGGCAGCCCATTTTAGAAGCCTTTTTGCTGAAATGATGGGTAATCATGACATTGCTTTGTTGTTTGAGAATCAGGATAGAATTCTTACTGAAGCAACTCTTTTATTACCAGACGGCGTGAGATTGCGTCCCGATCGTGTGATTTTTAATGATGAGAAGGCAATTGTCGTTGATTATAAGAGTGGTGAGCCTCATGACGAACATCATGAACAGGTTAGAAAGTATAAAGATGCCTTGAAACGTACTGGAATCCCTGAGGTGGACGGTTATTTGTTATATTTGTCGGGTTCACCTATCCTGGTCGAGGTGATATAAGGGTACTTATGATGTTAAATAACAGACACAATTAGTTTGCCGGGTCATAGTTGATGATTTACCTTTTATATGGATCTGGTACTGATGGATTGTCATAAGAAAGGGAAAAAGTTATGCAGGAGCATCGTTTTAACTGTGTGGTACTGACTTTGCTGTTAAGCCCCTTTTTATTTGCTTGTACCGTTAGAAAACCGACAGCATATTCATTCAACGGATACCAGTATTCAGCACCAACTGAGCAAGCTTGCAGGACGTTTATAGAAAGCACCAAGAGTGTTTATAGATTGAGCACCTATGTCACCTATCAAACATGGTATTATCTCCCCGGGGGCATCCCTGTGACAGCCAAAGGAGAGCAGCTCTTTACCGATGCCGTTGTGAATAGAAAACAGAGTTCAGAAAGCTTTATGGGTACGGCCACAATTATTTATACAGAAGACCGAAAGTTCTTATTAGTTACTGCCGCTCATGTACTTAGTTTTCAGGATACCATCATTCGTTATTATGAGCAGGGGGGAGAGAAGACTGGTGTGTATAGTGTCTCTGTAAAGCAAGAACAGGTTAATTATCTGAGAGATATTCCCGGCGGAGGAAGTGTAAAAGTTATTGATGTTGACCAAACCTTTGATATAGCACTCTGTTATGGTTGGGTTGGAGAAGGTATAACAATTCCTGAGGAGCTTGAACAAGGCTGGGGTATAGCAAAAGATATTAAATCAGGCAATGCCGCAATGCTTGCGGGATATCCGATAGGATATAGAAACTATTCCAGAGCTAATGTCAGTTTATATGGTACTGATGCGGATAAAGGCTTTATGATTGATGCAGGATTTAATAGAGGTTATAGTGGGGGACTGGTGTCGGCATGGTCTATCTCAGATCAAAAGTGGCATTGGATCGGCATTATTACCTCAGCACCGTCGACCTCCGATTTTATGGTTGTCCCGGCTGGCCAGCATGGAGTGACCCGTTATATGCCTGATCAGCCCTATAATGGCCCTCTGTTTATCTCTACGCAGACACAATTGGCATATGGTCTTACCTTTGTGACCCCAATTAACACCATTAGAGACCTAATAAAAAGAAATGAGAAAAGAATTCAGGAGCTCGGCTTTTCGTCTAAAAACCTTGATAATCGATAGGTCTAATCGATTATGCCACTTTCTAAATGTACAATTGAAACCATCGTTGAGGGTGACTGTTATCGTCTCTCTTCTTTTGATATTGATATCATTATCCGGTTGTGTGACTAGAAAAACGGCAAGAGAAGCCGTGAAAACGGGGGATGAAATAGTTAACCCGTTAAAAGAAAAACTTACTATTACCAACAATGAACTCAAACTATTACGTCATGAAGCAGCGAGTCTGTTAATGGTTGGTTTTCGGGGTGTAGATCAGTTGCCGGAAGAGTTAGTCTTTGATTTGAAAACATTAAAAGTGGGCGGTGTTATTTTGTTTGAATACGATGCCCCCTCGAAGAGTCGCCCAAGAAATATCGTATCACCGGAACAGGTGGCCAGTTTGATTAAAGAGATCAAACATACTGCTGATTATCCTATTTTGATTGGCGTGGATCAGGAGGGAGGTAAAGTTAATCGTCTAAAAAAAGGTTTAGGGTTTCCCTGGATTCCCTCTGCAGAATATATAGGGATGCTTAATAATGAAGATAGTACGCTTAAATATGCTGAGTTGATGACCAAAGCGCTTCATCAAGCCGGGTTTAATGTGAACTTTGCCCCCTGTGTTGATGTGAATATTAACCCCGCTTGTCCTGTTATTGGTGGGGTTCAAAGAAGTTTTTCAAGCAATCCGGATGATGTTGCTAAACATGCTGCTGTAATTATTCGTACAATGGTATCGGGTAGAATAGCTCCGGTTATCAAGCATTTTCCGGGCCATGGAAGCGCTAAGAGTGATACACATGCCGGCTTTACTGATGTCACCGATACATGGCAGCCGGTAGAACTTGATCCTTATCGGTTGTTAATAAAAGAGAGTAAGCATTTTTCAGTGATGACCGCTCATGTCTTTAATAAGAGGATTGATACCATCTATCCTGCCACATTATCTGAAAAGGTGGTTACCGGATTGTTGAAAGATAGCCTCGGTTACAAAGGAATTATCTTTTCAGATGACATGATGATGGGAGCGATAACAAAAAATTACGATCTTGCAGTCTCGGTTGAGTTAGCTCTTAACGCTGGTGTTGATGTTCTGGTTTTCTCGAATAATATTGATGAATATGATCCTGAGATTGCACGAAAAGTTGTTGATACCATTGTTGAGTTGGTTAAGAGCGGACGAGTCAGTCGGGAGCGAGTTCATGAAGCCTCTAAGAAGATAAAGGCGCTCGCTAAATGGGTAAATTAACAAGATTAAGATATGAAGAAAAAAGAAGTTTTAGGTTCAATGGTTCAGCTAAAGGTGCTGGATCTTAAAAAGTCAGGGAAGTTTTTCAGGGAGTTAGGCTTTGAGACAGTAAGGGGGCCGATTGACGGAGATATTTATTTATCAGATGGGACGGTTCGCCTTGCATTGACGACTTCAGAGGAGCCTCCTTTAGGGCTTGTATATGTAGTTGATGATGTTGATGCGGTACTAAAGAATTACCCTGAGGCAGCGTTTAAACCTAGCCAGTCGAATAAGGATCTGTTCACCGTGAAGAGTCCTGCGGGTGTATCCTTCTCGGTACTGCGTGCAAATGGATTCAGGTTTGATGAATTGACAGGAACACCTATTGGTCTGTGTGGTACCTACTTTGAGTTGAGTATTCAGACATCTGAGTATAAAGCTGAGTGTGAGTTTTGGGGTAAGCTCGGCATGGAGTCAATCTATAGCGATGATAAGGATAACACATGGATGACTCTGGCTGACGACTGTCAGAAAGTTGGAGTCTTTATGGAGGGAATAGTTTCGCATCCTTTCAGGTCGCCTGCTTTGACCTATTTTGAAAAGGATATGAAAGATAGAATAGCTTTAGTAAAAGAGCTCGGAATGGAGTTTGCCTACGCTGATGCCAGCGCCTGTGGTACAGGTATAAAAGACGCTGTTTTAGACTCACCTGCCGGTTACCAGATCTTCTTGTTCTCAGCTTAGTCTAGGTCAGAGCAAAAAGAAAAAGTCACCCTCATAGGTATTACCAAATGAAGGTGACGTTAAAGGGGACGGCCGTATGAATCACAGAGGTCGTCCCCATACCTCCTTTTTTATCCTATAAGGCCTAACCCCTTAAAACCTTATAGAGGAGGATTCGTTAACCCGGAACTTTTGTGGGTAATCCGGAGTGTGGTGCCTGAATAACTTAGCAGGCTACTTTGTTAAAAGATTGAGTAGAAGATGAAAAATTTGTCAGCCCTTACCTCTGTTTTTTGTTATCTTGTAAAGAGATAACCTTTGTAAAGTGCTTTTTGTTTAGTGTTTCCCCTTTTTAATGAAATTTTATTTCAACTTTATTAGCTTAGAAAAATAGAAACAGCTAATAGAAGATCCGTCGCTAGAACGGTAATGACATTCATACCTAGAGCAGGGATAAGCTTGGGTGTGTTATTGTACTCTTTAAGAGCCGTTGTTCCCGCTTTTAAAGCAACCGGAATTGTCAATAGCGCCAGAACGCCCCACCATGATAATATACCGGCAACCATACATCCGATAATCGATACGAAGGTGGCAACCAGCCCTATCACATAGAGTTTCGCAGCTTTTTTCCTCCCCATGATTATGACAAGGTGTTTTCGTCCCCCCTGGATATCGGCCTCAACATCCGGAAATTCATTTATAAAGAGAAGAAGCGCAGTTAAGATACCGGGTGCTATGGATAACCAAATAACGCCATTTGGTAAGATCTCTGACAACGACTGGTCAGGAGTTGCTGTAAGGGCAATGTAACTGCCAATGACTGGCAGTGTTCCTAAGGATAGACCAGCGATCAATTCCCCAAGGGCGATCTTTGCCAGGAAAGGTGTGTAAAGGACAATACTAAGACCACCAATGATAGATAAAGCAAGTATCGACCAATGAGCTACAATAGCAAAGTAGATTCCGATAGCAGCTGAAATAATCAATGTAATGATGCCGGCATTAAGAACTGCTGCAGGTTTGGTCTTACCAGTAGGAAGCATCCCACTGCCTCCGCTAAAAGGCGACCTGTTTGTGTTAAAATCTATTCCTGTGTTATAATCAGAGTATTCATTGAAGAGATTAACTGACGAGTGAGCAGATACCATTCCTATGGTGAGCAGTACAATGGATAAAACGGAGATGTTATTGCTGCCGGGGAACATGGCAGCTGTAGCAACTCCAATTAATACAAGCAAGACTGCCAGAATTAAAAAGTTGACCCTGAATTGGGCTAACCAGCTCTTGAGATTATTTTGATTTGACATGTTTAAGTAACGTTTGAGATTAAATTGTGAATGAACTAAAAGTGTGATTTATTTAGAATCATTAACAATAAAAGAGCTGAATAGTTGAAATACGTTATGCTTATTAGTTTACTCCTGACTTCGACCCAGGGACACCCTAAATGAAGGCCAAAACACTTCATCAAA
>MTLC01001530.1_pt1 | contig 31106 bp, 24 predicted proteins | sample 1982451 | NCBI WGS metagenome assembly MTLC01 (sample SAMN05710165, study PRJNA340218) | biofilm metagenome | isolation source: sample SPH anode biofilm adapted to +100 mV | place: USA | collected 2012-02-03 | reverse complement strand
AAAGCATGTTCGCGGCCACCGCCGCCGATAACGAGTATTTTCATTGTCTGGTTCCTGTTTGGGCTTGAGTGATTTCAGTGCCGGAAGTGGCGCATGTTTGTAAAGATCATGGCAATACCATGTTCATTGGCAGCCTTGATAACCTCTTCATCGCGAACGCTGCCGCCGGGTTGGATTATGGCAGTGACACCGGCTTCTGCGGCTGCGTCAACACCGTCACGGAACGGGAAAAAGGCATCCGATGCCAGTACGGTTCCGTGAGTTGGCAGAAGTGCCTTTTGAACTGCGATCTTGGAAGAATCAACGCGTGACATCTGGCCTGCGCCAATGCCAACTGTCTGGTCGCGGTTGGTGAAAACAATTGCGTTCGATTTAACATGCTTGCAGACCCGCCATGCAAAATCGAGCGCCACGTATTCTGAAGGAGATGGAGCGCGTTCGGTAACAACGCGGCAGTCAAGAGCGTTGATCATGCCCAAATCCCGTCCTTGGATCATCAATCCGCCGGTAACCCTCTTCAGGTCGTAACCTTTTGGAACATAACTGTCCAGAAGCGGTACCTGCATTACACGCACGTTCTTCTTGGCAGTAAAAATATCCAGCGCCTCATCGGTATAGCCTGGAGCAATAACCGCTTCCAGAAAAGTGGAGGTTAACTCTCTGGCCGTGTCGGCATCAACGGTTCTGTTAAATCCGACAATGCCGCCAAAGGCTGAGACCGGGTCACACTCACGAGCTTTGAGGTAAGCTGTCAGGGGCGATTCTGCCAATGCCGCACCGCATGGGTTGGTGTGTTTGATAATGACAGCGGCACTCTGCTCAAACTCCTTGACCGTCTCAATGGCTGCATCCAGATCAATAATGTTATTAAAAGAAAGCTCCTTGCCTTGTAATTGCTGGGCATTTGAAACACAAGGTTCGGTAATACCGCTTTCCACATAGAAGGCCGCAGTCTGATGCGGGTTTTCACCATATCGCAAATCCTGGGCTTTTTTGACTTGCAACGAGTAGGTTGGCGGGTATTCTTGAACTTCGTCAGTCAGGCGTGAACCAAGATAGTTCGAAATAGCGCCGTCGTATGCCGCAGTGTGCTGAAAAACCTTAACCGCCAGGCCAAAATTTGTTTTAGCCGATACAGCGCCGTCATTATCCCGCATTTCATCCAACACTGTTGCATAGTCAGTCGCATCAACCAGCACTGTAACATCCGGATAATTCTTGGCAGCAGAACGAAGCATGGTTGGACCGCCGATATCTATGTTTTCGATAGCATCTTCCAAATGGCAGCCTTCCTTTGCAATTGTAGCTTCAAAGGGATACAGGTTGACAACAACCATATCGATGTTTTCTATACCGTGTTCTTTCATTTTAGCTACATGTTCTGGATTTGAGCGCATACCGAGTAGTCCGCCATGAACCTTTGGGTGCAGTGTTTTGACTCGACCATCCAGCATTTCCGGAAAACCGGTAAAATCCGATACGTCTTTTACTGTCAAACCAGCTTCACGCAGCAGCTTGGCAGTGCCGCCAGTGGACAGGATTTCCACACCATAACCTGCTAGTACTTTTGAAAATTCGATAATGCCCCGTTTGTAGGAAACACTGATCAGTGCCCGGGTGATTTTTGCCATTGATGAAACTCCTTGTATCTATTGATTTTTTATATATTTATAGTCAAACGCTCGGATCAGGAGCGTGGGAAGTTAATGTTGTGGATGAACTTGGCTTCAAAAGTTGGCGTTCCGGAGAGCGGAACGACCCGGAAGTGCCCGCCGAGCGCTTCGACTGAGCAAAAATCGTCATTGTCAACTAATGCCTTTTCTGCACCCGAAAGCGCCCCTTCAGGCTTGAAAGTGGTGATGTGTACCATATTTTCGTCAAAAACTCCAATCGTTTTAAGCCATTCTGCCTGCAAAACTGCACCGAAAGAACCGGTTAAAATCAGATTGTTCAAGGCCTGGCATTGTATACGTGATCGATCTAACAGTACTTCTATTCCGGCTCGGATGGCACTTTTGGCCAGTTGCACCTGACGGATATCATCTTGAGTAATCAGAACCTGACGATCTGCATCGCGATGGAGTACGAAGGCATTAGCCTCATCATGGGTGGTTATTCGCGAAGCAAGGTTCGATGTGATTTCATCTGCATTACGCAATCTGCCGTTTGGCTCGATTATTTCGCAATGCAACAATTCCGAGATCGCTTCTATTGCTGCCGAACCGCATATACCTATTGGTCGAACGTCATTTATGACTCGCAGTTTGAGTCGGTCACCCTCAATCTGCACCGAGCTGATTGCTCCCGGCAGGGCCACCATTCCGCAGGAGAGATTGCCTCCTTCGAAGGCCGGACCGGCTGCCGCAGAGGTCGCCCAGATTGTATCGCCGGATATCAGTGCAATTTCCCCGTTGGTGCCCATGTCCAGGCAGAGAGTTGAATTTTCAGGTTTCGCACCGTAAATGAACGCTACCGTATCTCCGCCTACAAAGCCCCCCGGCATCGGGAATACATAGACGTCTGCATCGTTGTCCCAGTCGATGTCACTAGCTTTTAACGACGTACCGGTTGTGTGAAGAGGGCGGTAGGGTGGATATGCCAGGGATTTTAATGGAAGCCCCAATAAAATATGCTGCATGGCCGGGTTGCCGGCGATGGCCACACGTTTCACGTCAGGCCAGGCGACACCACTCTGCCGGCAAAGATCATGTGACATTCGCAGAAGTTCAGCCCGGATCAAGGAGGACATCTCCATTTGTGCTGCTTCGGATGCAACAGCAATATTCATCCTTGATATAACATCTGCTCCGTAGCGACGTTGCGGGTTCATAGCACCGGACATGGCGATGCGTTGGCCTCTGCTGCAGTCGATCAGCGAGGCGGCCAGGGTGGTGGTTCCCAGGTCGATTGCAACTGCGTATTTTGACATGTCAGACAATTTCGATCGGGTGAGTTCGGGGCGTTAGCACAGAACCGATTCTACGGGCAAATATGCCACGGTTGGCAGCCGTTGCGGCAAAATTATCAGCATCATCAGGTGAAAGTGTGATCAACAGGCCGCCGGATGTTTGTGGGTCGAATAACGGTAATAGCTCCGATTCGCCATTTAGAACGGAAGCGAGTGTAAACTGCTGATAGTGGTCTCGATTACGGTAACATCCGGCGGGGACCATGCCGTCGGAAACAAGTTCGGTAACTCCGCTTATGAGTGGTATTGAAGAGAGTTCCAGACTGATAGTGACTCCGGCTCCACGCGCCATCTCGCAGGCATGGCCGATCAGTCCAAATCCGGTCACATCGGTTGCTGCGGTGGCATGACATTCACTCATCAGCAAGGCCGCCTCCTGGTTGAGGGTTGTCATCCATTTAACGGCCTCTATTACGGTATCAGGATGGGCCATTTCTCCCTTGATGGAAGTTGAAATGATGCCGCTACCGAGCGGCTTTGTCAGGATTAAAATATCACCTGGCCGTGCAGTCGAGTTACGAACAATTCTGTCGGGTGAAACCAATCCGGTTACCGACAGCCCGTATTTCAATTCGTCATCCTCAACCGTGTGGCCTCCCACAAGAGTGACACCCGCTTGACGTAAAATGTTCTGCCCTCCGGCCAGGATTTCACGGAGTACCTCGCCAGGCAGGGAACATGCGGGAAAAAAAACAAGGTTCATAGCAGTGACCGGTCTGGCGCCCATCGCATAAACGTCAGAAATGGAATTGGCGGCGGCGATCTGTCCAAATATGTATGGATCGTCAACTAACGGAGTGATTATGTCGGCTGTTTCAACCAGGGCGCAATCCGGCGAAATCCGGTAAACACCGGCATCATCACAGGTTTCCGGTCCGACCAGCAGGTTCGTGTTGTTATAATCAAAAAGCCCGTCCAGGGCTTTCTCCAGGCTTCCAGGGCCCAGTTTAGCCGCTCAACCGGCCGCTTTTACCAACTGTGTGAGTTTAATCATTTGTTTAAGTTACTCCCAAAAAGAGCTGTTATTTATTGTATATTCGTGGCACTCGCTTACTGATGCCGCAAAATATTTCATATGGAATAGTGCCGGCCCACTCAGCCAACTCTTCTGCATATATCTGGTTGCCGCAGTTGTCAGGCCCCATCAGTATGACTTCGTCGCCAATGGTTACATCCTTGACATTTGTAACATCAAGCATAATCCAATCCATGCACACCGTTCCGGCGACTCTCGCTCGTTGTCCACGAATCAGCACTTCACCCTTGTTTGTCAATGCCCTCGGATAGCCGTCGGCGTATCCCACAGGAACGCTGGCTATCAAGGTTCTGGCTTCCGCCGTAAATCGCCGGGCATAACTGATTGTAGTACCGGCTTCGACCCATTTAAGCATGGCAATTCGACTTTTTAGCCGCATAACCGGTTTCACATCCAATTTGCCCTGGAAGTCGGCTGACGGCAGGGCACCGTAGAGCGTAATGCCGGGACGTATCAGATTGCATTCTGGAATATCCCCTGACATGGATGCTGCACTATTGGCGATGTGTATATAGCGGGGGGAAAATCCGGCTTGGCGGGCATCTGCAACGGCTCTGTTAAAACGGTCTGACTGCAGTTTTGTGAAACTCTGGCCGGATTCATCCAGTTCGTCAGCACTGGCAAAGTGTGAAAAGATTCCTTCCAGTGTGACTGCAGGAAGTTTTTTGAGCTCATTCAGAAACTCCGGAACATCTGCGTGGTTGATACCCAGGCGCCCCATACCTGTATCAACCTTAAGATGCAACTGTGCTTTACGGAAAAGTTTTCCGGCAGCTGCCGCCTGATTCAATACCCGCGCCTGTTCCAGTGAAAAAACCGTGGTGGAAATGTTGTAACCGATGCATTTGCGCTCCTGACCTGGATAAACACCCCCCAATAAAAGGATCGGCTTGTCTATGCCGCTTTTCCGAAGTTGGATTCCTTCCGCCAGAAAGGCAACTCCGAAAGCGTTGACACCAAGGTTTTCCAGCTCCCGGCTGATATCCATGAAACCGTGACTATATGCATCGGCTTTTACAACCGCCAGTATCTCGGTTCCCCCAGGTATTGATGATCGGATCATTTGAAAATTATGTTTGAGGGCAGCGAGATCAATTTCTGCAAAGGTGGGGCGACCGTCGTACAAATTAATATTCCTCTATTTTGTCTCAAGTGTTGGCTGTCGATATCAAAGTGACCGGACATGCGTAAAGTAACATGGCGTAATTCAGCTGTAAAGCAGCCGGTATGTTACAGAGACAGTTTAATTCGCGCAGCCGTCAGACAGCGCTGTATATCGGCACTGGTGCGGCATGCCAGGACGGATCGTGCCAATTTGCGGCAGGTTTCAAGGTCATGATCTCGAATAGCCTGCTTGATTACAGGAATGCTGGGGGCCGAAAGACTGAATTCGCGGATTCCCATACCGATCAACAATAGTGCATTCAGTGGATCGGCCGCCATTTCTCCGCACACGGAAGCCTTCTTGCCGGCTTTGGCAGCAGCAACAGCGACACGCTTGATCGAATGCAGGATAGCCGGATGATGCGGATCATAATACTTTCTGACGCGGGCATTGTTACGGTCGGCTGCCAATGTGTACTGGATCAGATCGTTGGTGCCGATGCTGACGTAATCGACCTCCTGCACCAGATATTCTATAATCTGCACGGCGGCCGGGATTTCAACCATGATTCCGAGGGGAATGTATCCACGGACGTCATGCCCTTCACGAAGCAGTTCATTTCTGACCAGTGTCAGTATTTCCCTGATCTGACGAATCTCATCCAGGCTGCTGATCAGCGGGAACATGATCGTTGGATTTCCGGCTTGCGAAGCCAGCAGGATGCCGGCCAACTGCTCTTTGAAAATATCCTGTCGCTCCAGAGAAACGCGGATGGAACGCCATCCCAAAAAGGGGTTGTCTTCATGAGGGTATGGAAAATAGGAAAGGCCCTTGTCGCCGCCAATATCCAGCGTGCGGATGTTGACACTCTGTCCAGGGAATCCTTCCAGAATCTTGCGGTAGATGTAGGCCTGTTCTTCGCGATTGGGGAAGGCTGAACGGGCCATGTACGGGAATTCAGTACGATAGAGTCCGACCCCTTCGGCGCCATGGAAATTGGCAACTTTTACATCCGAAATCAGACCGATGTTGGCGCTCACAGTAATTGCGACTCCGTCTGTTGTTACGGCTGGTAGATCGCGCAACCCCTCCAATTCTTTCATGCGTCCGGCATGATCCTGCTCCAGACGAATATACTCTTTGATTATTTCTTTGTCAGGATTCAGGTAGATATGTCCAGAGTTGCCGTCCACGATGATATCGTCTTTGACATTTGAGGCAGACATCAATCCTTCTATACCCAGGACGGCCGGTATTCCGAGCGATTTGGCCATGATGGCTGCGTGCGAATAGGCGTTGCCCTTTTCCGTGACAATACCAAGAATCTTATCATGGTCCATCATTGCCAGGTTGGAAGGGAATATCTCTTCGGCGACAATAACCCTTTTTTCGGTCAGCATTATATCGCTGGAGTTGTTGCCGACAATCACATCTATGATACGGCGGCCAATATCTTCCATATCGGCCGACCGTTCGCGGAGGTAGGGGTCGGCCATTCCGGAAAAGGCCTGGATGTAGTGTTGAACAACGTCGTGAACCGAACGGCTGGCGCCCAGGCCCTGCTCAATCAAATCGGTAACTTTGGATGAAAATCCGCGATCCTCCAAAATCATCAGGTGGGTATGGAAAATTGAGGCATCATCAGCAGAGAGGGTCTCACTGACTCTTTTCTCCATGTAAATAGTCTGGATCTTGGCTTTTTCCAGTGCCAAGTTAAACTTTTCAAGCTCTTCCGAGATGCTGCCTACTTTGGCGAGTGTCACCACCTTGTCGTTAAAACGATCAAGGATATATACCTTGCCGCGACTAAAACCGACTGATACGGGGGTGCCTCCCAGCATTTTAGATAGTTGAGTACGTTTGCCGGAAGTTTTTGATGGCGTTACACCGGACACCGAACCATTTTTAACCTTGGCAAGTTCCAGTTCAAACCACTTCCGTTCTTGTTCCTTGTGCTGGATTGAATCCAGCAGGCGAGCATTATGAATAATACTGCCGATCTGGAAGGTTATTGTGCGCAGTACGCTGATCTCATCTTCGCTGAAGCTGCGCGCCTCGCGTGTTTGCACGACAATCGCACCAATTGGCGCCTTGTGTTCAAAGAGTGGAAGCCCCAGAAAGGAAAGGAACCGCTCTTCTTTGGATTCTTTGAAATACTTGTAGCGGGGATGTGACGGGGCATTGTCGGTCATAACCATGTCGCGGCTTTCAACTGCCAGACCGGTCAAGCCTTCATATACTTTCATCGAGATCCGGTTTACGGACCCCTTAAACAAGCCCTTGGTGGCTTTCAGTACCAGAGTTTCGCCATCCGCCTCCAAAAGGTAGATCGAACAGACATCACTGGACATGCGCTTGGCAACCAATGTCACTATGTTGTCCAGTGTTTCCTGGAGGTCATGGGAGTGCAGGATGATTGTGCTGATATCTTCTAGGGTGCGAAGACTGAGTGACTGCTGGTTTTCTTTCATCTGAGTGCCCCGTTGGACTTGATTTGGCGGGAGTATAGAGGATTCCTAATGGAATGTAAAATACTGATGCCTGATATGCGCTGGAAATGTGACGCCTGGTCTGCTATTCTGACCGGTGGTATCAAATTCACAACAAATAAAGATCGGGAGAACAGGCCATGGGCGAAACAATTATTAATTCAGAGATAAAAAAAGGGCTTGATCTGCTTGAGTCAGGCAAGGCTCTGGAAGCGATTGCCATACTGGAAGCATATTGGAAAAATCACAAGAACGAACCCGAAAGCTGTTTTTATCTTGGTGATGCTCTGGCGGAAAATGGGGATCTGTCTGAAGCCATTGAGCGTTATCGCGATGGTCTCAAGCTGGCTCCAGAAGACGCAGACGCCCTGACGACTCTAGGTGATATGCTTTTTGAAACGGGCAAGCATAAAGACGCAATTGCCTGCTACAAAAAAGTATTGGAAATTGACCCGCAGGATGCCGATGCCCTGGTCAGCGTCGGATTGGTATACAACAGTCAGGAGCGCACCGAAGATGCCATCAACTCTTTTAATCAGGCACTTGAGCTGGAACCTGACAACGTCTTTGCCTGGAATGCCCTTGGGGATTCACTTTACGGTAAGGGCGATGTGGAAGGTGCGATCAAGGCATTTGAACATGGTGTTGAAATAGATCCTGAAGATCCGGTTGCACATTTCAATCTTGGTGAGCTTCTGTACGATCTGGAAGAGTTGGAAGAAGCAGAGGAAGAGTGTCTGGAAGCGGTGCGCCTGGATCCGACTTATGGGATGGCGTACCTGACTTTGGGGGGAATCTGCATGGATATGGACCGAACGGCCGACGCAATCGCATATTTTGAAAAATACCTGAAGTATGAAACATCTTCACAGGCAACAGAAATGATTGCCGAAGTCAAAGCGGTTGTCGAAGGCCTCAAGGAAGAGTTGAAAGGGTAGATAATGCAAGAATCCAAAACGGTGCTGATCGATTCCCATGCTCATATCTATTACCGCGATTACGCGGCTGACTTTGAAGAAATGCTGGCCAGGGCGTCAGATGCGGGAGTGGCAGCCATGCTGGTGGTAGGCACCGACCTCGAATCCAGTCGCGAATCGGTTGAACTTGCCGAAAAATATCCACAACTTTACGCCTCGGTGGGCATTCATCCACACGACGCTGGACGTGTCACTGAAAAATGCTATGACGTTATCCGTGAACTGGCCCAAGCCAGTCCTAAAGTTGTTGCCATTGGAGAAATCGGACTGGATTTTTATCGCGACCGTTCGCCGCGTGATGTTCAGGAAGTTGTGTTTCAGCGCTTTCTACAGATGGCGAGTGAGTTGGAGATGCCGGTGATCATTCACGACCGTGATGCCCATGATCGCGTAATGACTATTCTTCAGGAAAAGAAAGTCAGGCGGGGGGTGCTGCACTGCTTCTCCGGCGATGCGGCCATGGCTGCCCAGGCGATCGCGATGGGGTTTTATATTTCAATTCCGGGAACGATCACTTATTCCTCAAACGAAGCCTTGCGGGAGGTGGTTCGTGCAGTCAGCATCGACCGGATGCTGGTGGAAACCGATTGCCCTTATCTGACCCCGGTCCCTTTTCGCGGCAAGCGCAATGAGCCGGCTTACGTTCGGATAGCTGCTGAAAAAGTTGCCGAGGTAAAAGGGCTGACCTTGGATGATGTTGCCCGCATTACAACCAAGAATGTACGTGATTTGTTCGGCATCCGCCTGTGGGACCAGTCCACCAAGATTGCCTATCGCATCCGCAACTCGCTGTACCTCAATATAACCAATCGTTGTTCCAACCGCTGCAGCTTTTGCGCAAAGTTCGACGATTTTACAGTTAAAGGACATAATCTGCTGCTGGACGGCGAACCTTCCTATGACGAAATCATGACTGCCATTGGGAAACCAGATGGGATCGACGAAGTTGTATTCTGCGGTTACGGTGAACCATTGATCCGCCTTGAGCTGGTCAAGCAAGTGGCCGCTGAACTCAAGCGACTTGGCTATGCGATCCGGATTAATACGGACGGTCAGGCCAATCTGGTGCATGGCCGCAACATCCTCCCCGAATTGAAAGGACTTGTTGACAGTATCTCGGTTAGCCTGAATGCGCCTGATGCGGCCAGCTACAATCTGCTCTGCAACACACCTTTCGGCAGATCGGGTTTTGAAGGAGTATGTGATTTTATTCGTGAAGCAAAAGAATCTATACCCCAGGTGGTGGCCAGCGCAGTAACCGTTCCGGGAACTGACATTGATGCCTGCCGCAGGCTGGCAGAATCGCTAGGAGCCGAGTTTCGTGTGCGGGAATATGCCGAGGTTGGTTAGGTTTCTGTGCTCTCCTTGTGCGGCTTTATAGCATAAAATGTAACAAGTTCTTTATTTGGCCGGCTGGTTATGTCGGCCTTTTTGGGGCTAGGGTCTTTAGGTTTGATGAAAAAATAAAATGCGACGGCTTAATTTTCGCAATGTGTTCCACAGTGTGTTATCTGCTGCTGTTGTTTGCTATGTGATGTTAGTAAAATTTGGTTATGTACAATGAATTGTCGGAATACGGAGTAAATGAATTGAGCTTCGACTACGCTACCCTTGATCTGTTGCGCCAAAGCCATCCGGCCTGGCGCTTCTTGCGTTCTGATCATGCGCCGTTGGTAGGGAGTTTTCTGCACCGGGTGTTCATTGTGCCCAATGTGCGGGTGATGGCGCAGGCGGATCTGGCGGAAGCGCTGGAAGATGAATTGTTTGCCCTGCGTGAACGGCAGGGGGCGGGCGCTTTTCCCAAGTCGGCCCTTGATTACTTGAACGACTGGGCAGCTCCCGAGCGTGGCTGGCTGCGTAAGTTTTATCGCCATGGCTCGGATGAACCGTATTTCGATCTGGTGCCGGCCACCGAGAAGGCGATTGCCTGGCTTGGGACGCTTACCGAGCGCAGATTCGTGGGTACCGAATCGCGTCTACTGACACTGTTTGAGCTGCTCAAGCAGATGAGCGAGGGGAGCGAGAGCGACCCGCAAACCCGTCTGGCCGAACTGCAAAAGCGGCGCGACGATATTGATGCTGAAATTGTCCGCGTTCAGTCGGGTGATATACCAATGCTGGATGACACGGCCCTGAAGGAGCGTTTTCATCAGTTTACGGCTATGGCGCGCGAACTGTTGAGCGATTTTCGTGAAGTGGAGCATAATTTTCGCGGACTGGATCGTCGGGTGCGCGAGCGCATTGCCCTGTGGGAGGGAGCCAAAGGGGCGCTGTTGGAAGAGATCATGGGTGAGCGCGATGCCATTTCCGATTCGGACCAGGGGCGCAGTTTCCGGGCCTTCTGGGACCTGCTTATGTCGAGTCGCCGTCAGGAGGAACTGACAAGCCTGCTGGAACGGGTTCTGGCCTTGCCGGTGGTGGCCGAGCTCAAGCCGGATGCCCGTACCCGGCGTGTACATTATGACTGGCTGGAGGCGGGCGAACACACCCAGCGCACGGTTGCTCTGCTCTCGCAGCAGTTGCGACGCTTTTTGGATGATCAGGCCTGGCTGGAAAATCGCCGCATCATGGATATTCTACATAGTATCGAAACCAAGGCGCTGGCATTGCGTGACTCTCCGCCATCCGGCGAAGTGATGACCATAGCCGATAGCGCCGCCGACATAGAACTGCCGATGGAACGGCCGCTGCATACTCCGGCTATCAAGCCGGTAATTTCCGATATCGCGCTGGAATCGGGCGATGCTGTCCTGGATGCAGCTGTGCTCTACTCGCAGATTGTGATCGATAAAGCGCGACTGGCCCGGCACATACGCCATGCCCTGCAGGATCGTCAGCAAATAACCTTGTGCGAGTTGTGCGAACTGCAGCCGCTGCAGCATGGTCTGGCAGAGCTGGTGGCCTATCTGCAGCTTGCCAGCGAGGCCTTCAAGTCTGTGGTGGATGAAGATACGACCGATGTCATTGTTTGGCGGAGCAGCGCCTCAACCGGTCTGGAACAGGATAAACAGGCGCGTTTGCCGCGCGTTATTTTTGTGAGGTAGAAATGGCGGAACAAGAGCGTGAAAACGCCGCAGCAGCATACGATATTTCGACCCTGGTCATTCCTTTGCTGAAAGGGGTGATTTATCAGGAAAACGATCCGGGCCAGTGGAATGCACTAATGAAACTGCAGGCCGGTGTGCGCGACTACGTGGTCGTGCTGGGTCTGGAGCTTGTGCTTGACGAAGCGGAAGGTTATGCTTTTTTACGGTCGCGTCCGGAAGCGGAGGATGATGCTTCGGCAAAGCTCCCGCGCCTGGTGGCACGCCGTCCACTGTCATTTCCGGTCAGTTTGTTGCTGGCTCTGTTGCGCAAGAAGCTGGCCGAGTTCGATGCCAGCGGCGGAGACACGCGCCTGGTTCTTACCCGGGATGAAATTGTGGAACTGGTGCGCGTCTTTCTGCCTGAAAGCAGCAATGAGGCCAGGCTGATCGACCAGATAGAAACCCATCTCAATAAGATTGTCGAACTCGGTTTTCTGCGGCGCTTGAAGTCAGGTTCAACGCAGAGTGGCGGACAGACGGTGTATGAGGTGCGCCGGATTCTCAAGGCCTTTGTGGACGCTCAATGGCTGGCGGATTTCGATACGCGTCTGGCGGCGTACCGGTTACAGCTGGCCGGAATTACAGGAGTTGCCGGAGATGAATGATTCCCAAAGCATGAGTCTTGATTTTGTGGGTGATGACACTCTTTCCGGTTTTCGGCTGCAGCGTCTGGAGGTGTTCAACTGGGGCACCTTTGATGCGCGGGTCTGGACACTTAATCCCGCAGGTCAGAATTCCCTGCTGACCGGCGACATCGGATCGGGCAAATCGACGCTGGTGGATGCGGTTACCACCCTGCTGGTGCCTTCCCAGCGCATCGCCTACAACAAGGCGGCCGGAGCCGACAACAAGGAACGTACATTGCGTTCCTATGTGCTGGGTCATTACAAGTCCGAGCGCAATGAGGTGAGCGGCACCGCCAAACCGGTCGCACTGCGCGATCACAACAATTATTCCGTGATACTGGCGGTTTTTCATAATGCCGGTTATCTCCAGACGGTGACTTTGGCTCAGGTTTTCTGGATGAAGGATGCGTCCTCACAACCGGCACGTTTTTTTGTGGCAACCGAGCGGGATCTGTCGATTGCCAGGGATTTTGCAAGTTTCGGAACCGACATAGGGCAGCTTCGCAAGCGACTGCGGGGGCAGGGTACCGAGCTATTCGACAGCTTTCCCCCCTATGGCGCCTGGTTTCGCCGCCGCTTTGGCATCGAGAATGAACAGGCTCTGGAGCTGTTCCATCAAACCGTCTCCATGAAATCGGTCGGCAATCTGACCGACTTTGTCCGCAGTCATATGCTGGAACCATTTGATGTGGATCCCCGTATCACGGTTCTGATCAGTCATTTTGACGATCTGAACCGGGCCCACGAAGCCGTGCTGAAGGCCAAGCGCCAGGTGGAACTGCTTTCGCCGCTGGTGGCGGACTGCGGGCGTCACACGCTGCATGTCGAGCAGGTGGATGAACTGCGAGCCTGCCGTGAAGCGCTCAAGTCATATTTTTCAGGATTGAAACTTGATTTGCTGGATAAGCGCATATCGGCTTTGGCGGAGGAGTGGGAGCGACAGGATGCCCACGTCAAACGTCTTGATAATCTGCTTGATTCGCAGCGGGTCGAACAGGATGAACTTAAACGGAGTATTGCCGATAACGGCGGAGACCGACTGGAACGGCTGGCTGTGGAAATTCGCAAGAAGGAACAGGAACAGAAGCAGCGTGAGCGCAAGGCAGAGCGTTATGCCGGATTGGTCAGCAGCGTCGGGGAGAATCCAGCCGGAGACGAAGCCGCTTTTATGGGACAGCGCCAGCGTTTTTCAGCTCTGGTTGAAGAGGTGCTTACCCGTGAAGCTTCTCTGCAGAACGATCTTACCGAACATGGCGTCAGCTTGCGTCAGGGCAAACAGGAACACGACGAGTTAACCTGTGAAATCATTAGCCTTAAAGCGCGCCGCAGCAATATTCCCGCCGAACAGGTGGCCATGCGCACGACCATGTGCAAGGCGCTGGGATTGCCGGAAACGGATATGCCCTTTGCCGGCGAACTGCTGCAGGTGCGGGATGATCAGCGCGACTGGGAAGGGGGCGCCGAGCGGCTGCTGCGCAACTTCGGTCTGTCGTTGCTGGTGCCGGATGACCACTACGCAAAGGTGGCCGACTGGGTAGACAAAACGAAGTTGCGGGGGCGTCTGGTCTATTTCCGGGTTCGTAAGGGCAGCCGGGGAGATCTGCCGACTCTGCATCAGGATTCACTGGCCAGTAAATTGGCTATCAAGCCCGATACCCCCTTTTACGACTGGATGGAACGGGAGCTGGCACACCGTTTTGACGTGGCCTGCTGTGCGACACAGGAACAGTTTCGGCGAGAGATACGGGCCATCACCCGTGCAGGGCAGATCAAAGCCCCCGGCGAGCGCCACGAAAAAGATGACCGCCATCGGTTGGACGACCGCAGTCGCTATGTCCTTGGCTGGACCAATATTGAAAAGATCACCGCGCTGGAAGTTAAAGCAAGGACGCTTGAGAGCCGTCTGGGTGAGCTTGGCAGTCTGATCGGCAGGATTCAGGGTGAGCAGAACAGCTTGAAAGAACGCCTCACAGCCTTTTCAAAGCTGGACGAATACACTGATTTCAACGAGCTGGACTGGCGACTGCTGGCGGTAGAGGTGGCCCAGTTGAATGACGAAAGGCAACGGCTTGAATCGGCCTCCGATATCTTGAAACAGCTTTCAGGACGACTGAAAGAGCTGTCGCTTGTATTGAAAACAACCGGGACCCGACTGGAGGAACACAAGGACAAGCGTTCCAAGGCCGAGCAGAAAAAGAGCGATGCCGAAGCATTGCGAGTACAAACCCAGACGGTGCTGGATGAACCGTCCCACAAAATTCACTCGACTTTTTTTGTGAAGCTGGCCGTTATCCGCAGTGATGTGCTGGGAGAACAGCAACTGACGGTGGAATCCTGTGATAACCGCGAACGCGATGTGCGCGACTGGCTGCAGGACAAGATTGATAATGAGGATAAAAATCTCAAACGACTGCGCGACAAAATCATTCAGGCCATGTCGGCTTACAAGGAAGAATTCAAACTGGAAACCGCCGAGATTGACGCCGGCATCGAAGCCGGTTTTGAATATGCAAACATGCTTGATTCACTGCGAGCCGATGATCTGCCGCGCTTCGAATTGCGTTTCAAGGAGCTGCTGAACGAGAACACCATTCGTGAGGTGGCTAACTTCCAGTCCCAGCTGGCGCGGGAGCGGGAAACCATCAAGGAGCGGATTACGCGCATCAACGAGTCGCTGACCCAGATCGATTACAATCTCGGGCGCTACATTGTGCTGGAGGCGCAGCCGACCCCGGACGCCGACATCCGTGATTTTCAGACCGAGCTTCGCGCCTGCACCGAAGGCGCTTTGACTGGATCGGATGATAATCAGTACTCAGAGGCCAAATTCCTGCAGGTCAGACGCATCATCGAACGCTTTCGCGGTCGGGAGGGGCTCTCCGAACAGGATCGGCGCTGGGCCGCCAAGGTCAGTGATGTGCGCAACTGGTTCGTGTTTGCCGCCAGCGAGCGCTGGCGAGAGGATAACAGCGAGCATGAGCATTATTCCGATTCGGGCGGCAAGTCGGGCGGTCAAAAAGAGAAATTGGCCTACACCATTCTGGCGGCCAGTCTGGCCTATCAGTTCGGGCTGGAGTGGGGGGCGGTCCGCTCCAGAACCTTCCGTTTCGTCGTGATCGACGAGGCCTTCGGGCGCGGCTCAGACGAATCGGCGCAATACGGCCTGCGGCTGTTTGCCCAGCTCAATCTGCAGCTGCTGATCGTTACCCCTTTGCAGAAGATCCACATCATCGAACCGTTCGTCTCCAGCGTTGGTTTTGTCCACAACGAGGACGGGTGCGCCTCCAGACTGCGCAATCTGACGATTGAGGAGTATCACGCCGAGAAGGCCAGGATGGCCGTATGAAATGGACCAGGCCGGCCGATTTGCGGTCTCAGCTGCAAAAGCTGTGGGAGCGGGGAGATATATTGGCCGGTCTTGTAACTGGCCAAGCGCTGTTTCCGAAGCGTTTGCTGCTTAAGGCCCCCACTTCGAGCGAGATGTCCGATTGCTTTGACGAGGTACGTACCTGGATCAGTGAACTTCGAGCGATGCCGCACTGTCGGGTGGAGATGCGCGACTTCAGGCATCGTGTTTTCGGCGCAAATGCTGTCCCGCAGGAAATCTGGATTGATAAGGTTGAAGATGCCCTGGCGCTGATTGGCAAGCAGCGGGTCGCCGCCCGCTTCAGCGAGTTGATCGCGGTGACGCGCAGTCAGCAGCCGCAGTTGCTGGATTGGCTGGCCAAGCGTCCGTTGCGGGCTTTGGAGCTTTCTGACGAGTGGGGGCGGTTGCTGGAAATTGTCTCCTGGCTGCAGAATCATCCGCGCCCCGGCCTGTATCTGCGACAGGTGGATATTCCGGGCGTGCACAGCAAGTTCATTGAAACCCAGCGCGGGGTGCTGACCGAATTGCTGGATATGGTCCTGCCTCCCGAGGCGATCGATTCTTCGGCCGTGGGAGTCAGCCGCTTTGCAGATCGTTATGGCTTTCGCAGCAAGCCGGTTCGCATCCGCTTCCGTATGCTGGATCCGGAACACGCCATTATTCCGGGTGTCTCCGCACAGGACATTACTCTGGATGCCGATAGCTTCGCCAAGCTTGACCCCAAAGTCTCGCGGGTTTTCATTGCCGAGAACGAGATCAATTTTCTGGCTTTTCCGCAGGTACATGACAGCATGGTGATCTTCGGTGCCGGATACGGTTTTGAAATGTTGAACGGTGCGGCATGGCTTGCGCAGTGCAGCATTTATTATTGGGGTGATATCGACACCCACGGTTTCGCGATTCTGGATCAGCTCCGCAGTCGCTTCGACCATGTGGAATCAATGTTGATGGATCGTGGCACACTGCTGGCTTTTGAATCTCAATGGGGGCTGGAAGAGAAGCAGGTGCTGCATGATTTGCCCAGGCTTAATCGGGAGGAAAGGGCGCTCTATGATGAGTTGCGGGACAACCGTATTCGCAAAGATCTGCGGCTTGAACAGGAAAGGATCGGTTTCAGTTGGCTGGAATCAGCGCTGTCTGAGCTTGGATTTGTTGGATTATAACAAAAAAGGCCGCATCAATTAAGATGCGGCCTTTGAAATTTTGGGGTGGCTAGAGGGATTTGAACCCTCGAATGTACGAGTCACAGTCGTAAGTGTTAACCGCTTCACCATAGCCACCATAAAGAGACGAAATGAATAAACTAAAAGTGCGGTTCAAGTCAAGGTAATTTTAGATGCCTACCAAATTTTTACGAGTATTTTTGTTTCATCGCACCGCTCATATAAAATCATTGACATGCGCTTTATAGTTTGATAAATACACGTTTCACCTTGTGGGGGTTTAGCTCAGCTGGGAGAGCGCGTCGCTGGCAGCGACGAGGTCATCGGTTCGATCCCGTTAACCTCCACCAAAAAAAATCAGAAAGCGTCCTGACTTATCAAAAGAAAGGGCGCTTTTTTCGTTTCAACTCCCCTCTGTAGTCTCACCATAGTGTCCAGTAACGCGGCAACTGTTGCATATGCCCTTAGCGATACCAACTCAGGCCCCAATTATTATTCTATTTTATTTTATTCAACGATAACTTGAACTCACCTTCAGTTCTCTTGGGATATGCTTATACAGCAAACCCAATTGTCTAAATGAGTTGTTTTATAAAAGGATATTTGTTACAAAAACGGAAACATATACTAACAGGAGGTCAGTAATGGAAGGAATTGCAGGAATGGATTTAAGTGGTATGCTTGGGATGGTTGAAGGGATTCTAAAAGGACTTACCGATGAGCAGCTGGCTCAAGCCATAGAGATGATCAAGGCGGAACAAGCATCTCGTTCAAAATAGGAATTATGCTTTAATGGAATGTCGTAATCTTGTATTGGGTCACAGCATATTATTTCTGAGTATATGTCTTAGGAGGTCACATGGAAGAGAAAACCGTCCAGACACTTAGAGAAGCCATAAGCAGACACGGTAAGCCCTCAGCAGTAGGCAATATGTTTTTGAAGGCATTGATGGCTGAAGGATACTCAAGACAAGAAATCATGAAAGTAACTCACACGATGGAAACGCTATTGCTTGCAGATGAGCTTGAACACAGCGAATAACACCATCATGCAAAATCACACTCAGAGAATTGTGGCAACTTGAAAAGTATCAACGGGTAATGGCTGTTGGTTTTTCTACGATTTTTGCCACATAGACCGACAAGATGGGAACATCCATAAGTGAGAAAAACATAAGTTACTCAACTTTCGCAGTAACATATTTTTTGTAACTATTTGACTGAACAACGCTTTAGATTCAATTTCGAGCCAAAAGTAGCATTGGCTCCCTGAAAAACCTTGGCAGCATTTCAATAAAGTCTTGTATCAGTTGCCGCACCTGCTCTTTGCACAATCCAATGCTGTTAGTGAGGGTTCCCTCCAGAAACTTTAGCAACCGTGCCAGGGCTTCCGTAAAGCTAATGCGTTTCAGCTCATCGCAAACTGCGTGGAATAGGCTGCCAAGTGTTCGTGGATCAGCGTTTTCCCGTCTTGCCAGTTCGAGCATAATGTAACGGCTACAGACCAAAGTTGCATGGGCAACCAGAGCATCAAAGGAACGACTTTGAAATTCCTTTGCCAGTTGCAGAAACGACTTGGCCATTTTGAAGAACACTTCGATATCCCAACGTCGCCCGTAGAGCTCGATAATCTCAGCGGCTGTCAGGGTGGTATCGGTGGCAAGAATGGCCAGCCACTTCTTGGAGTTCCGGTCACGGATGAACACGATCTTTGCTGCCACATCGTTACCATGAGCGTCCTGACCGATGGAAACCAGAACCTCCGCCAGCACTTTTGCCCGGCCTAGACGTTTGCAGACTTCCCGGTACAGCTCTTTCAAGTTAAGCGGCCATTCATTCAGCTTATAGGTGATTTTTCCCGTGTCTTTGAGCATGCAGATGGTATGCATTCCCAGTTCGTGTATCCGCCGAATGGTGGCGGGGAAGGCAAACCAGCTATCAAAGAGCAGGTGACGCGCCTTAGTGCCTGCCGTCATGGCCATGGCAACCATCTCCACCAGTACGTCGGTAGATTTCTGCATACTCTCCCGACGGCGTTTGTAGCCATTGGTACGTTTGTCAATGTCAGCACGCATTGGAGCAAGTCGGTTATCATCCTTGGCAGAACTGAGCATGGATAGCATCATTGGAATGAAACTATTGCCGTCGGACCAACCCAGAGTGAGCATTCTGAAGCCACGTACGTAGCGACCGGTGTTGTGGTCATGAACGCGGGCCAAAAGCTCGACATGCTTGCTGCGGTCACGGCGGTACAAGGTGTCATCGGCAATCAGCACCTTGGTGGTTGTTTCATCGGTAAATGGCAGAAGCTTGTGGACAATGACTCGTGTGCTCAGCAGCAACAGAAAACGCCGCCAGTTTGCGGAAACAGAGTTCAATAAGCGGTACACGGCGTCTTTGCCAAAATCAGGACAATCTGGACCCTCCATAAGGCGGAATAGATTTTTTCCGCTAAAGGCAATGGCAAGCAGAAATTGGAATAAGGAGTCGAGGCTGATACCCTTTTCTTTCCTGACATTGCTTTGCCGTAATAACAGGCCGAGACTTTGATTATGAAAGAACGAATGAATCCGGTTTTCTACAGTGGTAAACCCTGCTACAATCTGTTTCATAGCGTCGTCTCTCTATGTTAGTGGATTTGTTGGGGAACAAAGTCACTTTACTATAGATAGCGGCGCTATACTATTAATAATTACAGTATGTTACGAATTTTATTCAACTGCGAAAGTTGAGTAAGTTATTGATGTAAAGCCTGTAAGTTGACATGGAAGCGACGAGGTCGTCGGTTCGATCCAGTTAAGCTCCACCAAAAAAATCAGGGATCGGCATTATGCTGATCCCTGATTTTTTCGGTTTGATTAGTTGAGTCAACAATGCTTTTGACGATTATTGGGTTTAAACCTGATTGTAAATGAGCTGCCAGGGTGGTAATGTCAGCAAATCTGACCTTCGATCGAGAGCTATTATGTGGCCACTTACTTTCTTGGTTTCAGTTCCCCTGTTTGTAATTTTAATTTTTCCCTGTCACGCCAAAGCAGATTTGCGGCTTTATGTCGGTAATCTGGAGGTTGTCTCTACATCCGGTAAAGCTTGCAAGGAGGCACGTGGCCATCATCGAGTGTCGCTGGTTTTGGGCAGTGACGACGAATTGAGAAACTTCAAGGGAATACTGGGGGGGGATAATATTTCTGTGGGACGCTTTTCAGGCTCTTCCCTGGAAAACCTCGCAGTTACCTACCCGTATTCAGATTCAGCTCTTGCCGAGGGGCATTCACTTAAGATCACCGTATCAGGAACAACGCTTACCGGTGAGTTGCGCGATAAGCATGTCGATGCTTCAGCAGAAGATTGTAATTTCGATCTTGCCAGTCTGACTTTAAAACAGTCAGAACCGGGTGAAGCGGCGGTAGAAATATTCCAACAATATTCGGCGCAGTTTGAAGCGCAACTGGCCAGGTCAAGGGCAATTTCCCTGTTGCGCAGCAAAGAGTATGGTGCGGCAGCGCTTAAGTATGAGGAAGCGCTGACTTTTGCCGATATGGCTTACCCGAATAATTCTCCCAAATTAGCCACTTTTCTGGCTGGTCTTGCAAGCAGTTACATGCGTCTGGGGCGCTTTGCCGACTTCGTTAATCTTTATGCCGAGCGATATCCGGAAATGAATGACGACGCGGTGCGCGTGCTTTTCAATGGCTACCTGATCAAATCCCAGCTGCATCTTGGCAGAGCCGCGGTCGGGCGCGAGAATTATTCTGCTGCCCTGGAGCACTTCAATAAAGTGCTCGCAGTTGACCGGAACAACAAGGACGCCATCGCAGCCATCATGTCAACCTTTGTTAAAAGCGGACAGCATGATGAAGCGATCACTTTTCTGGAACAGACAGAAAAAAATCTGGAGAGTGATCCCGACCGGCGCGATGTGCGTGGCGCAATAGCACTGGTACAGTACCTGAAAGCTATAAAACTTGATAAATCAGGAAAATATGCGGAGGCCGAGGCTTCACTTCAAAAAGCTATCAGCCTGGATCATGAAACTGTGCAATATACGATTTTGCTTGCCCGCTGGCGGCATAAGTCTGGAAAGTATCACGAAGCTGACGCTATTTTGAAAAAAGCAGCCGAACATTTCAAAGACGAATCTGCACGTTTGGAAATTAGTGCTGCCCGCGACCGACTCCGCATGACAGAAATGATCCTTAAAAAAATTCGCAGAAGTGGTGGTTAGAATGGGTTATCGCAATCTTCAACAATGCGTCGCTGATCTGGAGCAAAAGGGAATGCTTCTTCGCCTGGATGTTCCATGTGACCCTCATCTGGAAGTCGGTGCGATTCAGCGCCGCGTCTATCGGGCCGGTGGCCCGGCATTGTTGTTCACCAATGCAACCGGCTGCAACTTTCCGTTGCTGGGCAACCTGTTCGGAACGCTTGATCGGACGCGCTTTGTTTTTCGCGACACACTGGAAGATATCAGGCGATTGGTGGATTTGAAAATAAACCCGTTTTCACTGCTGAAACATCCATTGGATCTCGTTAAAGCGCCTTTTGCCGCCTACAACCTGTTGCCTCGCGTGACTTCTTCAGCTCCGGTGCTGGAGTGCCGCACAACTCTGTCAAATCTGCCGCAGATCGTTTCCTGGCCGAAAGATGGCGGCGCCTTTGTTACGCTGCCGCAGGTATATTCCGAAAGCCCCTCCCAGCCCGGTTTAGCCAAGTCAAATTTGGGAATGTACCGGGTACAGATCTCCGGCAACAGTTACCAGCCGGACAAACAGGCCGGTCTGCATTACCAGATCCACCGCGGTATCGGAGCGCATCATGCCGAGGCGATTGCCAAGGGTGACCTGCTGCGGGTGAATGTCTTTATCGGCGGAGCCCCATCCATGACCGTGGCGGCGGTCATGCCGCTGCCGGAAGGAATGCCGGAGCTATCCTTTGCCGGTCTGCTGGCCGGCCACCGGATTCCGATGACCCGTCTGCCGGGGCATGCGCCGCTGTCGGCTGAGGCTGATTTCTGTATCTGCGGCGTTCTCCATCCAGGGAAAACTCTGCCTGAGGGTCCTTTCGGCGATCATCTCGGATACTACAGCCTGACCCACGAATTCCCCTATATCGAGGTCGAAGCGGTTTATCACCGTCGCGATGCAATCTTTCCCTTCACAACCGTTGGCCGTCCGCCCCAGGAAGATACCAGCTTTGGAGCCTTCATCCACGAATTGAGCGGTCCGTTGATCCCGACCGTCGTCAGCGGTGTTAAAGAGGTGCATGCAGTGGACGCAGCCGGTGTTCACCCGCTGCTGCTGGCGATTGCCAGTGAACGTTACGTCCCTTATGCTGCCGTTCGCCAACCTCAGGAACTTTTGACGGTCGCCAATGCCATTCTGGGGCAGGGACAGCTGTCGCTGGCTAAATATCTCTTGATCGCCGCTCAGGAGGACGCACCATCCCTCCATACCCACGATATTGCCGCTTTTCTGGGGCATATGCTGGAGCGGGCCGACTGGCGCAGTAATCTGCATTTCCAGACCGCCACGACCATCGATACTCTCGATTACAGCGGCAGCGGTCTGAACGAAGGTTCAAAGCTGGTGATCGCCGCTGCCGGACCGGTACGTCGCAAACTGGCGACGGAGGTTCCGGCCGGACTGGATCTGCCGGCCGGTTTCGGCCCTGCCACAATCTGCCTGCCAGGCGTGCTGGCAATTCAGGGACCTGCATCCGGACAGGGAAGGGGAGAGTGCGATCCGCAGATTGAGGGATTCTGTCGTTTTTACGATCAAAGAGACTGTTTTGACGGTCTTCCGTTGATTGTGATTTGCGATGACAGTCCATTTATAGCCGCTACCTTAAACAACTTCCTCTGGGTAACCTTCACACGCTCCAATCCGGCAACCGATGTTTATGGTATCAAGACTGAATCACGCGGTCATCATTGGGGCTGCAGCGGCCCGCTGGTGATCGATGCCCGCATCAAGCCGTTCCATGCACCCGGACTGGTTGACGATCCTGAAATTGAGCGCAGGGTAGATGCCTTGGGTGCCAAGGGTGGCCCGCTTCATGGAATCATCTGATATGCCGGTTTCTTCAATCATCATACGTTCCCTCACCAAGCAGTACGCCAATCTGACCGCTCTGAACTCGTTCGATCTCGAAGTGGAGCAGGGTTCCATCTTTGGTCTGCTAGGTCCGAACGGCGCCGGGAAAACCACTTTGATTCGTATTCTTACAACTCTCATGCGCCAGAGTTCCGGCGAAGTTTTTATCGAGGGGCTGGATACACGGACCAACGGCCTGAAGATCCGCAGCATGATCGGAGTCGTCTCCCAGGAAAACAGCCTTGATCGCTATCTGACCGCGCGCGAAAATCTGGTGCTGCATGCCCGACTGCACGGCATGGAGAAATCGCTCTATAACCGCCGGATTGATGAGTTGCTGGAATTGATGGGGCTGTCTGACCGTCAGAAAGATTTTCCGGACACCTATTCGGGTGGCATGCAGCGCAGGCTGGTGGTTGCCAGGGCCCTGGTCCACAAGCCGCAGCTGCTCTTTCTGGATGAGCCGACCACCGGTCTGGACCCGCAATCGCGGCGTGCGGTCTGGGAATATATCCGTTCATTGTCCGGCAGCATGACGATCTTCCTGACGACCCATTATCTGGAAGAGGCTGAACAGCTCTGTGACCGGGTGGCAATCATGGATCATGGACGCTTGATCGCGTTGGGAAGCAGTCAGGAACTGAAGGATCGTCTAAGCGGTGAGACTGTTTATGATATTGAGCTGGAGCGCGATGTTGAACATTACTCCAGTCTGCTTGGATCAATGCCATGTGTCAGCAATATCAGACGTATAGATAATAAAATTCAGGTATCACTTGAACATTGGGAATGTCTGTCCGAAATTGTCACCGCGTTGAATGGCGCTCCGATCCGCAGGATCACGCTCAAGGAGCGGACGCTTGAAGATGTCTTCATCAGTCTGACCGGTTCGGGGGTGCGCGGATGATTATGCATGGTTCAATGGCGATCTGGCTGCGTGACATGCAGGTGCTGCGCCGCGCCATATTTTCTGAACTGGTGGCGGTGGTGGCTTATCCGCTGACAATTTATCTGGCATTCGGCATCGGTATGCAGAGCTATATCGGAACTGTGGAAGGTTCACCCTACTCCCTGTTCATTGCGCCGGGCCTGATCACCATGACCGCCGTAAATGCTGCTTATAACGAGAGTGTCTGGAGTCTCTGGTTTCACCGCCGGGTGCAGTTCACGGTCGAATCTTATCGAGTGACGCCAATCTCAGTCTCGGAAATAGTCATAGCCAAAATCATCACCGGCTTTACCCACGGAATCATCAAAGGGAGCGTGGTTGGCTTGGTTATCTTTGCAATCACACCCTTTCGCTTTCCGCTGGAGCATCTTTTCTACTACCTGCTGTTCCTGATTCCGGGATCGGCCCTGTTTTCATGCGCCGGAGTCATCAGCGGCACAATCATGGACAAGCCTGAGACAATCGGCAAAGTTGAGGCGGTGGTGGTTATGCCGCTGATCTTCATGTCCGGTCTGTTCTTCCCGCTCTCCTCATATCCGGAAAACATTATCCCATGGGTCAGGGCGGTTCCCACCACGGCCCTGTTCGAGGGAGCCCGCCGGGGGCTGGTTTTCGGGGAGATGTCACCTGTCCATGTTTTTCAGGTCTCGATCTCCGCTGTCGTCCTCTTTATTGCTTCGGTGCTCATATTCCGCCGCAAGATGTCTGAGTGATATGCCTCATCACCGTATAACCGATAAACGCCTTCTTGTTCAGACGCTGTTGATACTGGCAGCCCTGCTGCTCCCTTTTGTGACGGTGGGCGGCACCCCTTTTCTGAGAATTGATATCGGCCTGCGAACCATGTTTATGGCCGGGATTCCGGTCAGGGTTGATCAGCTTTTTCTGCTGCTGCTGGCCACGCTATTTATTCTCTCCCTGTTTTTGACGATCACAGTTCTGCTTGGTCGGGTCTGGTGCGGTTGGCTCTGTCCGCAGACTATTTTCAACGATCTGGCCGAATTGATCGGCAGACTGTTCAAGAAGAGTACGTTACCAGTTGCTTCAAGGGTGTATGAGCATCTCACGGCACTCGTCATTGCCAAACTGATCTCATTTAACCTGCTCTGCTGGTTCATGCCTCCCGCTCAGGTTGTTTCCCGGCTGCTTGATTTCAATGCCAATCCACTGCAGTTTAGTATCTTTCTGATTGTAACCCTGCTTGGCTATCTCAACCTTATTCTGGTCAAGCGCAGCTTCTGTCGCAGTTATTGCCCGTATGGACGATTGCAGACAGCATTGATGGACCAAAGCACCCTCAATCTGACTTTTCTGGAGGAAACCCGTGACCGCTGTATTCGCTGCGGGGCCTGTCTGCGCAGCTGTCCGATGGGAATCGATATCAGAGAGGGCTTCCAGATCGAATGCATCAACTGCGGTCGCTGCATTGACGCCTGCCGGGGAGTGATGGAACGTGCTTCGGACGGAGCCGGGCTGATTGATTACCGGTTTGGAACGGTCAGGGGAACCCGCTTCAAGCTTGGCAGCAAGGCGCTGATCCTGCTGCTCTTGACATTATTATTGGCCGTGCTGCTGATCTGGGGTTTGTCCTCCAGGAAACAGAACGCCTTTGCCCTGCAGCGGATCGCAACGGTTGAACCAAGGCTGCTGGCGGACGGTTTTCAGGCCCAACCCTGGCGGGCTGTCATTGGAAACCGGACGGAGGTGACCAGCAATTACAGCATCCGTGCGTCAAAAGCTGATGAAAATGTTACTCTGCTCGGCCCGGTCACCAATATCGAAATTGCCCCCAATCAACATCGCGAGATTACCTTTATGATCCGTTTTAAACCGTCCGTCAGCCCATCCAAAACCGTCGAGCTGCAGCTTTTCAGCGGAGATAAAGCGGTCGCTTCGGTGATAATCAAGCTGTGACCAAACTTACTGAATCAACCTGCAGCCATTGCGGCATCAGCTTTCGCTGGAAGGCGATTGAAATCGAAGACGTGGATGGAGGTCGCAAAAGCTTCTGCTGTCGCGGCTGCCGGGGGGCCTGGCAACTGATCTGTTCGTCCGGGATGGGGAGTTTTTATCAACGCGGCGAACGGGTGACACCAACCGTAAATGAACTCACAACACCCGCATACAACGAGTCCGATCTGGCGCAGCGGCTGATTCCGGAAGGTGAGTTCTGCCGTTTTGATATCCTGATTGGCGGAATCTCCTGTCCTTCCTGTATCTGGCTTCTGGAGCGGATGATTTCCGGTATTCCGGGGGTGGAGCATGTCAGCCTCTCCTACAGCGCCGGAATCGCCTCGCTTTCCATCAATCCCCTCCGGGTTTCACCACTGCAGATCTTCGGAGTCATTTCACAGCTTGGCTATACTCCGCGTCCGTACTCTCCCGAGCAATCCGACAAAGATACCCGGCGGGAGCGGGATGACCTGCTGCTCCGTTTCGGTACCGCGCTCTTTCTGTCGATGCAGCTGATGGCCTACTCCTATGCCCTATACGCAGGGTATTTCCAAGGCATGTCGTCCGCTATCAAGCAGTTTCTGCAGTACGTCTCGCTGGCGGTGACAACTCCGGTGGTTTTCTATTCCGGCTGGCCTTTTCTGGCTGGCGCCTGGCGTTCATTGAAAACCAGAGCTCCCGGAATGGATCTGTTGATCGCAACAGGAGCAATATCGGCCTGGGTCTACAGTCTGTGGGCGACATTTGCCGGGGAGGAAACCTATTTTGAAAGCGCCGCTACCATTGTCACATTTGTACTGATCGGCCGCCTGCTGGAGCTTTCGGTGCGACGTCGTGCCATGTCCGGCATCAGCGCACTGTACGCTTCTGCCCCGCAGCGGGCGACACTGGTGGAGGGGGAGGGGCACCGTGAAGTTGATGTCGAGGATCTGCATCCTGGCGACCTTCTCCTGATTCGCCAGGGAGATCGTTTTCCGGTGGATTGCCTGCTGATTGACGGTGAAACCGAAGTTGACCAGTCACTTGCCACAGGAGAGAGCCTTCCGGTGCTGCTGTTTGCTGGTGATGAAGTCCGCTCCGGTTGCGTCAATGTGGCTGCCCCGGTAACGGTCCAGGCTTTAAGGCCGGTCGGGCAGAGTTATTTGATGCGGGTCGCCTCTCTGGTGCAGATGGCGCAAGCCGGAAAACCGCGGCTGCAGCTGCTTGCTGACCGCGTCTCGGGCTGGTTTGTACCGTTCGTCATAATCCTGGCGCTACTGGTTGGAATAGGACGCTTTGCATTAGCCGGGGAGGGGATCGGAGCGGCTGTGATGTCAGCCCTGTCGGTAGTGCTGATCGCCTGTCCCTGCGCCATGGGCCTAGCGGTCCCGGCTGCAGTGCTGGCCGCCTGCAGCCGGGCCGCGACACTTGGCATCATTCTGCGCAGCGGCGATGTGATAGAGCGTCTGGCTACGATCAATGTGGCCCTGTTCGATAAAACCGGCACCATCACGCGTGGAGAGCCGCAGGTGATCAGTTTTGAAGCATGTGGTGGTTTTGCTGAACCGGATGTTATCCAGGCATCGGCCACTGTGGAAGAACCTGCTGCTCATCCGCTGGCCAGGTCGATTGTCCGGCACGCTGCCGACCTCGGTTTTTTACCCGAAGATTGCCGGGAGTTCAGCAATATCGCGGGACGCGGCATTTCCGGCATTCTGCCGGATGGTCGCCGGGTACTCTGCGGAAGTGAACATTTCCTGCACGAGAGCGGTGTCGATTTGCGGTCATTCAGAGATATTACCCAAACTTCCGCGACCCATGTTCTGATTGCCATTGATGACCAACTTGCAGGACTTTATCAGCTGATTGATAAACTGAGACATGGCGCAGAGGAAATGGTGACGGATTTACTTTCAAACCAGATCGATCTTGGAATTATCAGCGGTGACCATCAGGCAACTGTGGAGCGGATTGCCGCCGAGGTTGGTGTAAGATCGGCTCGCGGCGGCATGACGCCCGATCAGAAACTTGCTTATGTCCAAACGTTGCAAAATGAGGGGCGCTCGGTACTGATGGCTGGTGATGGTGTCAATGACGCACCGGCGCTGGCCGCGGCAACTGTCAGCTGTTCTTTGAGCGGTTCCAGCGACATCGCCATGGAAAACGCCGATATCATCATAACCGGCGATGACCTTTCAAAAATTGCAGCGGCTTGTCATCTCAGCCGTGCTACTATCAAAATCATTAAACAGAACCTGGCCTGGGCTTTTCTATATAACCTGATCGGTATTCCGATCGCGATGGCAGGCCTTCTGACACCGGTTTACGCCGCAGTTGCAATGACCGCCAGCTCTCTGCTGGTATCGCTCAATTCGATGCGCCTGATGAGGTTCAAAAAAAATGGATGAAAGCCTGATTATACTGATTGTTCTTTCGCTCTGCCTGGGGACGGCCTGCTGGCTCGTGTTTATCTGGGCGGTCAAGAAAGGGCAGTTCGAAGATGTGGAAAAGCCGAAGCATCGCATGCTGGATGATGATTGATTAATTGACAATTGTAGTGAGGTTTGAGTATTGTCACGCCACACAAATTACACCTTGGAGGAGTAAGTATGAAAAAAACATTGTTAGCCCTGTTTCTAGTGTTTGTCACATCCAGTATAGCTTTGTCTGCTGACACTTTGCCTAAACCAGATGTATTGGGTGAAGAGAATGTTTCCATGACGAAGGGATTTTCAAATTACGAAACAATAATTATTAACAACCTTGACATGGACCATGCCGAATATTCGAGGGTTGATGAGGAAGAAAAAACCAAGATTGAATCAATGAAGCCAATGATGAATACCATATTCACTTCAACTGTAGAAACAGAGCTGAAAAAAAGGAAGTTATTTAAAAAGATAAAGATAAATGCAAAACCCGAAGGAAACGAATTAATCTATAATGCTAAGGTAGATGAATTTAATGCTGGTAGCAGGGCTCTTACAATGTTTGTCGGATTTGGTTCAGGTAAAGTACATATTGTTATGACAGGTAAATTCATTGACGCAAAATCCGGGACAGAGCTTGCCTCCTTCAAGGATCAAGAAGCAGGTGGTTTTTTTGGTTCACAAGATCTAGTTGGATTTGAAGGTAAATTTCCGGCATTTGTAGGAAGGATTGCGTTACAGTCAACAGATTTTATTGAGAAGTTATATAAATAATCGCAAAATTCCTGATCACGCTGTACTGAGTTTTTCTGTAACACCCAAATAAAAAGCGGCCCGCGAGAATCAATCTCACGGGCCGCTTTTTATTGCGGTTACAGCTTTTAGAAACTACTGAACAGCTTTAACCATCAGGTCGCTGACCAGCTTCGTAAAGCGGAGCGGATCCTTGATTGTAGAACCTTCAGTCAGCAGGGCCTGATCGTAGAGCAGATCGGCATAATCGGCCAGTGCGGCGGCTGAGGCATCTTTCTGGTGGATGGTAGCCATGGCTTTCAGGATGGCATGATCCGGGTTCAGTTCCAGGATGCGCTTGGAATCCGGAACAGTCTGGTTCATGGCCTTCATGATGCGCTCCATATTGGCGTTCATACCGTACTGATCGGCCACCAGGCAGCAGGCGCTGTCGGTCAGGCGGTTGGAGAAGCGCACTTCCTTGACCTTGTCCTTCAGGCGGTCGCTGATCATCGAAATCAGATCGCTGAACTCCTTCTGAGCCTCTTCACGCTTTTTTTCCTTCTCCTTCTGCTCTTCTTCACTGTCCAGACTGATATCGCCGCGATCAACCGCTTTGAGAGGCTTTTCGCTGTAGTCGGTCAGTGACTGTACCACCCACTCATCGACCGGATCGGTCAGGAAGAGGACTTCGTAATTCTTGGCCCGGAACATCTCCAGATGCGGTGACTGCTCCAGGGTTTCGCGGCTGCTGCCGGTGATGTAGTAGATTTCCTTCTGTCCTTCCGGCATGCGCTCGACATATTCCTTGAGGGAAACAAATGCTCCGGCCTCAGTGGAAGTGCTTTCAAAAAGCATCAACTCCTGCAGCTTCTCCTTGTTGGCGTAGTCGAAATGCATCCCTTCCTTGATGACCTGGCCGAACTCCTTCCAGAAGGTCACATACTCGTCGAAGGATTTGTCCTTAACTTCGGCCAGCGTCGAAAGAATCTTGCCGACCAGACTTTTCTGGATGCGCTTGATCTGCACATCTTCCTGCAGTATTTCACGCGATACGTTCAGCGGCAGGTCCGACGAATCCACAACCCCTTTGACAAAACGGAGGTAATCCGGAATCAGCTCTTCGCACTTGTCGCTTATGAATACGCGGCGCACATACAGCTGCAGTCCTTTCTTGCGGTCATTCATCATCATGTCGAAAGGCTTTTTAGCAGGGAGGTAGAGCAGAGCCTTGAACTCACTGGTTCCCTCGGCAGAGAAGTGAATCGTGCGGAAAGGCGCGTCGTAATCGTGGGAAACATGCTTGTAGAATTCGGTGTATTCCTCTTCGGTTACTTCGCTTTTGGGGCGGGCCCAGATCGCCTTCATCGAGTTGAGCGTCTGCTCTTCGGTCTTCTCGATTGTTCCGGTGCCTTCGATCTCCTCGCCATCCACACCCTTAGGTGTCTCGGTGCGGGTGATGTCCATCACAACCGGATACTGGATGTAGTCCGAATATTTCTTGACGATCGAGCGGATCTTCCACTCATCCAGATACTGTTTGAACTCTTCCTTCAGGTGCAGTGTGATTTCGGTGCCGCGCTTTTCAATAGTGCAGTCCTCAACAGTGTAACTGCCGTCACCGGTCGATTCCCAGCGGCAACCGGACTCAGGGGTAGTGCCGCCCTTGCGTGTTTGCAGCGTAACTCGGTCGGATACCATGAAAGAGGCGTAGAAGCCGACGCCGAACTGGCCGATCAGCTCCGGGCTGTCGCTGGCGGCTTTGTCCTTCAGGTTCTGCATGAAAGCTTTGGTACCGGAGCGGGCGATGGTGCCGATGTTTTCTTCGACTTCGGCCATGGTCATACCGATACCGTTGTCGCGGATGACCAGCGTGCCGGCTTCTTTGTCGGGGATCAGTTTGATCTTCCAGTCGCTGTCGGATTCAAGCAGAGCCTCGTTGGAGTGCGACTCAAAGCTGACCTTGTCGATGGCGTCGGAAGCATTGGAGATAAGTTCGCGCAGAAAAATGTCTTTGTTGGAGTAAAGCGAGTGGATTACCAGATCGAGCAGTTGTTGTACCTCGGTCTGAAACTGTTTGGTGGTTTTGGACATAAACGGTGCGTCTCCTTCACGAAATGAATTGTTGTGGGTAGAAAGTAACCATGTGGAGACA
>MTLC01000035.1_pt2 | contig 31256 bp, 26 predicted proteins | sample 1982451 | NCBI WGS metagenome assembly MTLC01 (sample SAMN05710165, study PRJNA340218) | biofilm metagenome | isolation source: sample SPH anode biofilm adapted to +100 mV | place: USA | collected 2012-02-03 | reverse complement strand
GACATCTCTGATGTCAGTTTTTAACAAGCCACAGCGTGGCGAAATATTTGTAATAAGGAAAACATTATCAAACATCGTCCCCGTAGGGGGCGAAGATTTGACATATAAAAAACATCAGTTATTATATATTATTTATTTTTCATCACTTATTACAGATTTTTAAATCCTAAATTCTAAATTTAACAACCTATGGAAGACAAATTAGTAATACTGAAATACTACGAAACCATCGTAGAAGCGGAAGTAGACACAGAAGTGCTTAAAGCCAACCAAATAGAGTGCACCTTGGATGCAGACGAAACCATTATGCTTTATCCGGTATTTGACGATAACGAAAAAGGCATTAAATTGTATGTTTTTGAAAAAGACAGAGAACGCGCTTTACAACTTATCACTGAGTTTCACGCTACGGATACAGTTGTTGAAAACATAGAAGAACCCTAAAAATTTATTTTACAGGCAGTTCATTTTTTAATTGCAAAATGGTTTTGTTTAAGGTAGGATGCACCAGATCCGGTGCAATTTCAGCCAACGGCACTAATACAAAATCCCTCTCCGCTATGTGCGGATGAGGGACAGTGAGGCTTGGCTGATTTATTACGCGATTTTCATAAAAAAGCACATCAATATCTATCATTCTGTCTTCATAAGAGGCATTGTCTTTTTTGGGCATTCTTCCCATTTTCTTTTCGATGTTTTTTACCGTTTCCAACAGATCAAAAGGGTTTAACTCTGTATCCATCATCAAAACAGCGTTTGAGAAATCATTTTCAGAAAAAAATCCCCACGGTTTGGACACGTAAAACGAGGATACATTATATATATCACCCACCTTTTCACGCAGCAACATCATAGCGCGGTGCAGATTGTCTTCCTTATCGCCTAAGTTAGTTCCTATTCCTAAGTATATAATTGCCATTTTTTTAACAGTGAGTTCATCTTGACTTTTCTAAAAACAATAGAAAACATAGTTTATTTCTTACTTTTTATATGGTTTTCGGAAACATAGTTTAAAAATATCGAGGATATTTTTCTCTATGTGGTCGAAATATAAGAGAAATGGCAAAAAAAATGACTATTGTTTACTGTGTTTTAAAAGTCGAGACGAGTTCAGTAAATAGTTCTCTGTGGCGTGGTCTGTGCATACGCTTTTAATTAAAAATCCGAAGTTTTTTCTTTCACTTCGGATTTTTTATACTTTGTACAGACAGCTCGTGTTTATTTTTGCATCAATACCCACGCGTCCGGAAAGCGATTGCTTATTTCGTTGATGCGGTTTTTCGCTTGGTAATATTCGTTAAATGACGCGATGATTACGCGGTACATTTGCTTTTCATTGATTACCATCATGGCGTTATTACCTTCTTTTATAAGTGTGCCCTGGAGGTTTTTGGCGTTTTGTCTTACCGAAAAACTGCCTACAACTACGTGATATTTAGAATTGAAAGCCGCGTTGCTTGTTTCGCCTTCGGGTATTGAGAACTTTTCATTGCGGGTAACTTCTTCCACCGGCGTAGCTTCTGCCACGTTAGTTTTAGCAGGTGTAGTAGTTTTTGATGTGGTGGTTTGCTCTTTGGCTTCAATTTGAGAACCGGTAATTGCTACGGCTTTTTGCTTTGATTTACAGGAAGTGGCGCCCGCTAAAATAACGGCACACATGAGCAGGATTGTCCAAGTTTTTTTCATACTTCTATTCAGTTAGTTGGTTGATTGCTATTTATTACAGATATGCAAAGATACTAAATTTTAAACATCTCAAAATGATTGTCGGTTTTTTTATGATTTATTTAAAATTTGACGTTTGACGTTTGACGTTTGGGGTTCCAAGTTCCAAGTTCCAGGTTCCAAGTTCCAAGTTCCAGGTTTCAAGTTCCAAGTTCCAGGTTTCAAGTTCCAGGTTTCAGGTTTCAAGTTCCAGGTTTCAGGTTTCAAGTTTCAGGTTTCAGGTTTCAGGTTTCAGGTTTCAGATTCTAGGTTGATTTTCAGAATTTTAAGTAAATTTGCAGCCTCGAACGTCAAACCCTAAACTTCAAACCCCAAACCCCAAACGTCAAACTTTTTTCCTCTGTTGCTAAACAAAAAATGCGGTTGAGCTGTTTATTTCATACTATCTAACTAAATTTACAATATAAAAATCTATTAAAAATAAATTATTATGAGCTTTTCATTGCCAACATTACCTTACGCGCATAACGCGTTAGAGCCGATTATTAGTGAAGAAACCATCAACTTTCACTACGGCAAACACCATCAAACGTACGTGAATAACTTGAACAACCTTGTGCCGGGCACGGAATTTGAAGGCGCCGACTTGGATACGATTGTGAAAAAATCAAGCGGACCTATTTTTAATAACGCCGCCCAAATTTGGAATCACAACTTTTATTTCCTTTCACTCACCCCAAAAAAAGGGTCAAAACCTTCTGCTGAATTGGCAAAAGCCATTGATGAAGCTTTCGGCTCTTTTGACAAGTTCAAAGACGAATTTGGCAAAGCAGCAGTGGCTGTTTTTGGTTCCGGCTGGGCGTGGTTAGCAAAAAACGGGGATGGAAAATTAGAAATATTAAAAGAAAGCAATGCAGGAAATCCGCTTACAAGCGGCAAAACGCCATTGCTAACATTTGACGTATGGGAACACGCCTACTACATTGACTATCAAAACCGCAGACCAGATTATGTTTCCGCGCTGTGGGATTTAGTGGATTGGGAGGTGGTTTCTAAACGTTTTTAGAAAAAAATGATAAGTAGAAAATAGAGCAGGGTAAGCAGGATAAATTTAGCTTATCCTGCTTTTTTATGCACTAATCTCTGGAATGATAAAAAATACAAATAAATTCATCTTATATTATTTTTTTGTTTCATTAAAAATTTAACACAAATTTATCTGTAAGTCATTAAAAAGATGTTGAATAACATGAAATAATATATTGTTTTTAACAATTGCTATACTATTTTTGTATCATAACAGTACAGTACAGATATGTTATTTAATAAGTGATTAATAATCATATGCTTATTTGTGTTATGTTACCTCCTTTACCTCTTAAATAACCGATTATATTATAAATACGGTAGGATTTCTTGTTTTGTAGTTGTTCACAATCCATACTTCTATAAATAATTATTTTTCTCTCTAAAGTACATTGCTTAAATAATTCTATTTTAAAATTTAGATTAATCTAAAAGTACATTATAACTTAATTACACAATAATCTTATTTTACTTTACTCCTATATTAAGGTTTTCAATTCATGTTATTAATCCAATAAAACCAATGAAAGAATGAAAAAACAAAAACTTTTATTTAAATGGAAAGGGTTTCTTACAGCGCTATTATGCGTGATTACTCTTTCCGGTTTTGCTCAAACCAAAACCATTACAGGTACGGTGTTTGACGAACAAAAACAACCGATTATCGGTGCATCCGTAAAAGTACAAGGTACAACTAACGGTACCATGACCAATGCGAACGGACAGTTTACATTAAACAATGTGGCTGAAAACGCCACGCTTGAAGTATCCTACGTAGGAATGACCAAACAAACCATCCCCGTATCCGGAAAAACTACGCTGGAAGTGGTGCTGGTGGATGACCAGAAAACGTTGGGCGAAGTGGTGGTAGTGGGGTATGGTACGCAGAAGAAAGCCAACCTCACAGGTTCGGTAAATGTGATTAAGCCGGAAATGCTGATAGGTAAATCCACCCCTTCTTTGGCTACTGCCATGCAGGGAACTACACCGGGCGTTACCATTATATCTCGTCCGGGAGATTTGGGTAACGATATGGGAACTATTAATGTACGTGGCAGGGGTAATTTAGGTGCATCAAGCCCCCTTTTTGTAATAGATGGTGTGCAGAGTACAGAGGCGGATTTCCAACGCATTAATCCTAACGATGTGGAATCAATAAACGTGCTGAAAGATGCTGCTGCGTCCGCTATTTATGGTTCCAGAGCAGCTTATGGTGTGTTTCTGGTTATTACTAAAAAAGGAAAAGAAGGAAAGGCGAAAATTTCTTACAACGGCTATTATGGCTGGCAAACACCTACTATCCTTCCTAAAAAAGTAAATTCAGAAAATTACGCAATGTTGATTAACGAGGCAAATTTGAATGCAGGGAAAAGCATCGTGTATAATGAAGATATAATGAAGTTAATTAGAAGCGGTGAAAAAACCGATTTATATCCTAACAATGATTGGTATAGCTTAGTTTATCAACAAAGTGCGCCGGTACAAGAGCATAATGTTAGTGTTTCAGGCGGTGGTAAAACTCGTTATTTTGTAAGCGGTACATTCTATAATCAAAATTCATTGATACCGGACAGAAAGTTAGATAGGTATTCTTTCAGAACAAATACGGAACGGGATTTTACCGATAAACTCAGAGTAGGTACCAATATATCTTTTGTAAAAGACGATTGGGCGCGTCAAGGTGATTTTTCTATTACCGACCTTGACCGCATGACACCTCTTACTGTAGCTCGCCACTCAGATGGCACTTGGGGTACAGTAACAAGCGGTTCACAAGACGCTACATTGGCAGAAAATAATCCTTTACGTAAAATGTCGGAATATGGAAGAGCCGACAGACAAATTACTCGCTTAAATGGAAATGTTAACGCTACTTTTAAGCCTATAAAAGAACTGGAAATTAACGGAGTGCTTTCTTATAGTAAAACGGACGTAAATTCTTCCACTTTTGAAAATAAATTAGATAAAATCCTCGGTTTTATAGACAAACAGCCAATGAATGGCACTGAAAAAGCCGTCAATAAGTTATCTGTAGATTGGAGTACATCCAGCAGATTTATGTCTCAGTTTTATGGTACCTATTCCAAAGCTGTTGGTGTCAATGATTTTAAATTGATGGTAGGTACACAGTATGAAACTAACCAACTTAAAAGATTAGGGGCTTCTAGAAAAGAGTATCCTTCCAACCAACTTGATGAAATCAATGCCGGTTCTGAAAAAGCGGAAAATTTAGGTAACTCCGGAAGTATTGTGGAAAATGCATCATTTTCTACTTTCGGACGCTTTAACTATGCTTATGCAGAAAAATATTTGTTTGAAGCCAATATCCGTTTCGATCGTTCATCTCAGTTTTCTAAAGAGAACAGATTAGGCACCTTCCCATCATTTTCAGCCGCTTGGAGAATAACAGAAGAGGATTTTATGAAAAATATAAAATGGTTGAACAATCTTAAGTTAAGAGCATCTTGGGGAAAGCTTGGATATATAAATAATGTAGGAAATTATGACTATTTGGATATGTTGAAAGTAGGTAGTTCCGGATACATAATGAATGGCGCTAAACAAGACGGAGTTTGGCCTTGGATTCAACCCAATAGAAACTTGAGTTGGGAAAGTGTTACCGCCAAAAACATAGGAATAGACGTTGCGTTTTTCAATAATAAATTAGACTTTCAATTAGATGTATTTGACAAACTAACTACCAACATCTTGCTTAAACTTCCTCAGCCATTAGAATTAGGCATAAAAGAAGACAATGACCCTAAGAAGGATGAGCGCAGTTCTACTAATGCCGGAAAAGTAAATAATAAAGGAATAGAATTTTCCGTTAATTACCGAGATCAAATAGGGGACTTTAAATATCAAATATCTGGAAATGTGACTAAGATATGGAATAAAATAGTAACCCTAAATGGGTTGCCTGATCAAATACAGAGTCAATGGATTTTAAGAGAAGGCGAAGCGGTAGGTTCTTTCTATGGTTACCAAGCTGAAGGATTGTTTGTAAATCCGAATGATGTAAAAAATCACGTATTCCAAAATGTACAAACCAAACCCGGTGACATCAAATATCTAGATTATAATGGTGACGGAAAATTTAACGCCGATGACCGTACTATTTTAGGGAATGATGTTCCTTATTTTACATATGGTTTAGGATTCACTGCTTCTTACAAAGGATTTGACCTTAGCGTTCAAGGGCAAGGGGTAAAAGACGTGAAAGTAAATTTAACAGGTGAAGCAGCGCTCGCATTCTTTAACGGTGCAAGCGCTAAGGAATACTTACTCGGACGTTGGACCAAAGAAAATCCCGACCCCAATGCTGTTTATCCGCGCATATTACCTACTTCAGACAATACCCATAACGAATACTTTTCTTCATTTTGGTTATTTAATGCAGATTATTTTCGCATCAAAAGCATAATATTGGGGTACAATATCCCTTCTTCACTTACCCGCTATATCGGTGCAGATCAATTCCGTCTTTATCTCTCAGCCACCAACTTCTTTACTTTACGTGGCGATAAACGAATGAAAGACTTTGATCCCGAAATGCCTTCGGCAAGAGGAACCTACCCCAATTTAAAAGTATTATCATTGGGAATAAATGTAACATTCTGATTATAAAAAAAGAACAATTAAATATAAAACAAAATGAAAATAAAATATTTATCTTTTACCCTCTTAGCTATAATCATGCTGAACGGGTGTGAATTAGAACGTTTTCCGAAGGGTGATATCGCAACGCCCAACTTTTGGAAAACACAGAGTGATGTAGAATTAGCGCTTATGGGTTGCTATACTCATATAACCGAGAGTGAATATAACATATATAACGATGGATTTGCCGATAACAATTTTTGTCAATATTCTTGGGAGAGTAAAGCAGTAATTGTTTCCGGCGGAAACATCAGCACCAATACAGACTTCGGATATAACTATGAAGGAATACGTCGCTTTAATTACTTCTTAGATAATGTGGATAAAGTAACAATGGATGAAAAACTTAAAAAACAGTACAAAGCTGAAGTTAGAGTATTAAGAGCATGGTACTACTTTGACATGGCCAACAGATTTGGTCCTATACCACTTTTCAAAACATCTGTCACGGAGAAAGAAGAAGCAGCCATTGCGCCCACAGCTGAAAAAGATGTAATTGCTTTCGTTATTAACGAACTAAAAGAATCTGCGCCAGACCTAACCTCTACAGGCGTAAAAAGCCGCATTCAAAAAGGTGCCGCATTGTCATTGCTTGCTCGCATCCATTTAATTTACAACCAATGGAACGAAGCGGCCGACATAGCAAAGCAAATAATGGGAATGGGATATGAACTCTTTCAAGCGGAACCTACTGCGGCCGAAATAGCAGACGATGATTATTCGCAATTTGTAACTTTTGCTGACGAAAATGATAAAAAAACATTCTACAAAGGGTTGAAAAGTTACGAACAACAATTTTGGGAAGTGAATAATTCAAATTCAGAAGTTATACTTAACCGCGAGTTTATAGCCGGATCATACAATGAAATGTCGGGGCTTATGCTTCCAAACTATTTGGGTGGTTGGTCATCAGTAACACCTACCGTAGAATTAGTAAATGCTTACTGGACACGTGACGGAAAACCATTCGCGCCGCCTTCTACCCAAGCGCGTGCTACCGCCTACAACAGCGCTTACGATGCTAACAATTATAAACCGGAATATCTTGATGAATTTAAAAACAGAGATACACGCTTATATGCATCCATACTATTCCCCGGCGCTATTTGGACTCCGCTTTTAGGTAAAAATAAAATGTTTATGTGGCAAAAGCCGGGAACTACGAATACTTCTAAAACGGGTTATAATTATCGTAAAAGAGTAGACCCCAACTCAGGAAAAGATGCATGGGAAAAGTTAAATCATTATCCCGTCATCAGATATGCTGAAATACTACTTACCTATGCCGAAGCTAAAAATGAAGCGACAGGACCGGATGCATCAGTATATGACGCCTTGGATTTAATACGCACACGTGCCGGAATGCCTAAAATAGACAGGATAGCAAATGCAAATAAAGAAGCTTTACGTGAGACAATCCGTAACGAACGTCGTATTGAACTTGCTAACGAGGGACTCCGGTGGATAGACACACGTCGTTGGAACATTTCCAAAGATGTCATGAAAAATACATATAACATCAATGGTGGCTTAGTACAAGAACGGAAATGGGACGAAAAATTTAACAGATTACCTTATCCGCAAAAAGCAGTAGATAGAAATCCTAATTTGAAAGAAGCTCAAACAGCAAAAGGATATTAAAGTATAATAAATATTTCTGAACAAAATTTCAGAGTGAAAAAATATTAAAATATGAAAAATACATTCTTAACCATCGCAGCAGTTTTATTGATGTTATCTTCAGCGTTAACATCCTGCAAAGAAGATGAATTAAACTTGGCTACCGGAAACGACATAACAGACGTATCAAGCATATTATTTAGATATGTTGCTAAAGATAAAGCTGGTGCCACTACATTAGACGGCATAACAAAAACGATAGACAAAAATACTAAAACAATTACAGTAAAAGTAGCACCCACAGGACAAGTAATAGCATCTATATATAGAAAAGTAAGACCCGAACTGACTTTAAAAAATTTAGCTTTATCAGTATCACTTTCTTCGGGGGCAAAAGCATACCCTATGGGTGATGCACCAGAATTAGGTATAAACGGGGATTGGAGTAAAGTAAATAAATATAAAGTCAAAGCCCTCAATGGGGATGAAGCCATCTGGACTATTAAAATAGACGAACTAAGTATGCCAACATTAGATGAAAATGATTATAATGGTACTTATAACGTAAGAGGGTATTTATATCATCCTACTGCTAGTAGAGCAATATCCAGAGTAGAAACTTTGGTAAAAAGTGGACCATACAGCGTAATAACTAACTTGGCTGATTTAGGCGGTTCCAACTATAAGATGGAACTAACCGTAGATCCTAAAACTAACAAAGTAACAGTTACCGCAGCACCCGGCGCCGCAGGCGCACCTTACACCATGCTTTCCGATGGGCTACCTGCCTCAGATCCCGGATATACACCAAAGTGGGATGGGTCATCTAAGTGTAACAACACATATGACCCCGCTACAGAAACGTTCTATATCCGTTGTGGGTATAAAGCAGGCACTGTCTGGAGAGTGGTAGAAGAGATATTGACGCTTCAATAAAATTAAAGAGGAAGTGTTATTCTCAAGCATCAGTATAAATTATATATTTATGATTTGCAGCACATACATGCAATTTAACGTAGACAAGCATTGATTTTTCTCTTTGTTTCTCATAGATTTAACCTCAAGCCCTTTTAAGTTTTTACTGAACTTAAAAGGGCTTTTTTAAACTCCCTTACATGTCTTGAATTGTTAAAAAACCAACATAAAAACTCAAATATCTAAAAAAAGGAGTTTCAAACAATTGATATAAACCAAAACAATTATCTTTGTACCCAATTTATGATTATTCATCCATGAATGTGTTCTTTTCAATCGTGCTTCCGCTCATTATTTTATTTATAGCCGTAATGTTGCTCGGAATAAAGATATTCTTTACAAAACAAGGCAAGTTCCCTAATACGCATATTGGCGGAAGCAAAGCCCTGAAAAACAAAGGAATATCCTGTGCCACCACGCAAGACCGCGAAGCAAGAAAGAAAGAAAATATTATGACCGTCAATCATATCTTAAAACAATTAGAAGATTAAATAAGAAAAAATGAAAAACAACCTTTCGCTCGTTCTGAATGCTATATTGCTAATAGCCGTTATTGTTTTATTCGTTAAAGTTTTCAGTAATAAAAATCAAAGCGCGGAACCTCTTTTGATGAAAAAAGGTGATTCCACCGTTTTAGCCAATCTACCCATTGCTTACGTCAATATAGACTCACTATTACTAAATTACAAATTTGCTAAAAACGCGAACGAGGCATTAACCAGAAAACAAGAAGACTCACGCGCTACTATCAATTCACGTCAACGTGAGCTGCAAGGCGAAATGGTAGATTTTCAGAAAAAATTAGAAAACGGCGCTTTCCTCAGCCGAGATAGAGCGGAACAAGAGCAGATTAGGCTGCAAAAAAAACAACAAGATCTGCAAATGACTGCTGACCGCCTTACTCAACAAATTATGGAACAGCAGCAGAAAATGAGCGAACAGTTACGCGATACCATCAACGCATTTATGAAAGACTACAATAAAGACGGAAAATTCCAACTTATCCTTAGCAATACAGCGCATGACAACGTGCTTTACGCCGGAAAACAATACGATATTACCGCCGATGTAATAAAAAAACTGAACGAAAGATATAAAAAATAGAAAAAATATCCTCAGTTCAAAATCAACTAAAGAACGGAACAAGCCAACAAGGTAAAGTTCCGTTTTTTTTATGTAACTTTGAAACTTAAAACATAGAACACAGAATACAGAATACAGAATACAGAACACAGAATACAGAACTCGAAACCTGAAACCTGAAACCTGGAACTTGAAACTAAAATATCCACCATGCTAAAAACTAAAAACTTATTACTCGCACTGATTTTATCCGCATCGGCTGTTGCCCAATTCCCTTCTTTGAAAGGCTTTGAATACGGCAACATTTCAGCGCCGGATGGTACCGAATGGCAATCGCCTGAACGTTTATCGCTGAATAAGGAGCAACCGCGCGCCTATTTCTTCTCGTTCAAATCCACTGAAAACGCCCGGAAAGTATTGCCCGAAAACTCAGAATACTGGCAATCATTGAACGGAGAGTGGAAATTCCATTTCGCCAAAAATCCGGATGAACGCCCCAAAGATTTTTATAAAACCGATTACAATGTCAGCGATTGGGACAATATCCCCGTACCCGTTAGCTGGAATATTCACGGCATTCAAAAAGACGGCAGCCTCAAATACGGCGTACCCATTTACGTCAATCAACCCGTTATTTTTCAGCACAAAGTAGCTGTGGACGACTGGCGCGGCGGCGTAATGCGCACACCACCTGCCAAATGGACTACCTACGAGTACCGCAACGAAGTAGGTTCTTTCCGGCGTGACTTTACCGTACCGCAAACGTGGGACGGCAGGCAAATCTTCATTAGTTTTGACGGCGTGGATTCCTTTTTCTACCTCTGGATAAACGGACAATACGTGGGCTTCTCAAAAAACTCACGCAACGCAGCTCGGTTTGACATCACGCCTTATCTTAAAAAGGGCGTGAATACGCTTGCCGTTGAAGTTTATCGCAGCAGCGACGGTTCCTTCCTCGAAGCGCAGGATATGTTCCGCTTGCCGGGTATTTTCCGTGCCGTAGCCATTTATTCTACGCCCAAATTCCACATTCGTGATTTTCAAGTGATTCCGAATTACAATAACGGCAGGGGAACGCTGGATGTAAAAATGGAACTTCGGAACTCGGATAAGAAAAAAACGGACATCAGCAAATACAAAATAAGTTATTCGCTCTACGAGAACAAGCTTTATTCCGATGAAAACACGCCGATAATGAACTACGAAATGCCTGTTGTTGCGCAAAAATCCAAAGTAGTAATGCAGCCGTCCGGTTTGTATGATTTTCAGAGCGCTACTATGACATATCAAGACGTGAAACCTTGGTCGGCAGAAGCCCCTCACCGCTACACGTTGGTTGCCGAGCTGAAAGACGCCAAAAACCAAACCCTTGAAACCGTTTCCACATACATCGGTTTCCGCTCGGTGGAAATCCGCGACACCAAAGCCGAAGACGATGAATTTGGGCTTGCCGGACGATATTATTACATCAATAATAAAACCGTGAAACTCAAAGGCGTAAACCGCCACGAAACCAATCCCGCCACCGGAAAAGTGATTTCACGTGAGCAAATGAAAGAGGAAGTGATGATGATGAAACGCGCCAACATCAACCACGTACGCAACTCGCACTATCCGGACGACCCATATTGGTATTATCTTTGCGACAAATACGGCATTTATCTGGAAGACGAAGCAAACATCGAAAGCCATCAGTATTATTACGGCGATGCCTCGCTCTCTCATCCCAAAGAGTGGGAAGCGGCACACGTGGCGCGCGTGATGGAAATGGTGCACAGCGATATAAACCACCCGTCCATCGTTATTTGGTCGCTTGGCAACGAAGCCGGACCGGGAAAAAACTTTGTTTCGGCATACAACGCGCTTAAAAAAGCGGATACCTCGCGCCCCGTGCAGTACGAGCGCAACAACGACATTGTGGATATGGGCTCAAATCAATATCCTTCCATTGACTGGATGCGTGGCGCCGTAAAAGGAAATTATAAAATCAAATATCCGTTTCATGTATCGGAATATGCGCACTCAATGGGTAACGCCTGCGGAAATTTAGTAGATTATTGGGAAGCCATTGAAAGTACCAATTTTTTTATGGGTGGTGCCATTTGGGACTGGATTGACCAAGCCATGTATTATTACGATAAAAAAACCGGCGAACGCTACCAAGCCTACGGTGGCGACTTTGGCGATACGCCCAACGACGGGCAATTTGTGATGAATGGAATTATTTTTGCCGATTTGAAACCCAAGCCACAATACTTTGAAGTAAAAAAAGTATATCAATACATAAGTGTAAAAGAAACGGACATCGCGCAAGGAAAAATTGAAATTTTTAATAAAAATTATTTCAAAGATTTATCCGATTATCGCCTCGTTTGGGCGCTGTACGAAGACGGTAAAGAGGCACAAACAGGAGAATTGTCGCTTGGGAACGTAGCGCCGCGCGCTAAAAGTCAGTTTACATTGCCCTTTAACGCGGCTGCATGGAAACCCGATGCCGAGTATTTTGTAAAACTACAATTTTTACTAAATGAAGATAAGCCTTGGGCAAAAAAAGGATATGTACAAGCGGAAGAGCAATTGCTCGTGAAATCCATTACGGAACGCCCGTCCATTGCCGATGTAACTCACACGGGCGAAAAGTTGCAATGGAAACCGGAAGGAAAACAAATCAGCGTAAAAGGGAAAAACTTTGACGTTAAATTTGACACTGCCACAGGAACCATTTACAGCCTGCAATACGGCAATGAAACCGTTATTGAAGACGGCAAAGGTCCAAAATTGAACGCCTTCCGCGCTTTTGTGAACAATGATAACTGGGCATACCGCGGTTGGTTTGAAAACGGACTGCATAATTTGCAGCATAGCGTTTTAAATTACTCATTTTACACACGCCCGGACGGATGCGTGGTAGGTGTATTTACGGTAAAATCACAAGCCCCTTGTGGCGCTGAGATTATAGGCAATACGGATTCCGGCAGGTTTACGCTCAAAGAAAAAACCGACAGTCCTTTTAATGAAAATAATTTTCATTTTATCACCCATCAGATATTTACTATTTATCCCGATGGTTCCGTAGAGTTGCAGGCAAGCATCACATCGTCTAATCCGGGGCTGGATTTAGCCCGATTAGGATACGTTATGCGCGTTCCTAAAAAGTACGAAAATTTTACCTATTACGGTCGTGGTTCAATAGGTAACTATGCCGACCGCAAAACAGGGCAGTTTATTGAACGGCACACGAGCACGGTAGACGCGCAGTTTGTTCCGTTCCCGAAACCACAAGACTGTGGTAATCACGAGAATGTACGTTGGGCGGCTTTAACCGACAGTCAAGATGCAGGCGCGGTGTTTATCGCCGAAAAAGAACTCTCTGTACAGGCGTTGCCCTACTCGGCGTTGGATATGACCCTGAAACCTCATACTTATCAACTTTCACCCATAGGCGACACTTACCTCTGCCTGGATTTAGGTGTTACCGGATTAGGTGGGAATAGTTGCGGACAAGGACCACCGCTGGTAAAGGATCGTATAAAAGCGGCGCCTCATACGATGGGATTTATCATCCGTCCGGCAGGCAAAAATCTCACAGCAATTGCCAACATACGCACCGCAGGTGAATTACCCATTACTATCAAACGAAATAAGAATGGCGAAGTAACCATTTCATCAGAAAAAAAAGGGGCGAAAATAATGTATCAACTCAGCCCGAAAGAGAAAGCCAAAGAATATGCCGCCCCCATCTCTTTACGTCAGGGGGGCGAAGTTACAGCTTGGTATGCAGACAATAAGCAACTCAAAACCGCCGTAACTTTCACCAGAATGGAAAACGTAGCCACCGAGGTGATATACGCCAGCAGTGAAGAAATAGGTGAAGAAGATGCGAAATTTTTGGTAGATGGCGACCCCAGCACTATTTGGCACACGATGTATTCTGTAACCGTAGCTAAATATCCGCATTGGGTGGATTTTGATATGGGCAGCGAAAAAATGGTAAAAGGTATAACTTACCTTCCACGCCAAGATGGCGCCACTTACGGCGATGTAAAAGATTTTACCATACACGTGAGCGCTGACGGCAAAGAATGGGGCGAACCGATATTAAAAAGCACCTTCCCCCACAACAAAGCCGAGCAAAGAGTGATGTTTGACAAACCCATAAAAGCTCGATATGTGCGTTTTACCGCGCTCAGCGAACAACGAGGACGCGATTATGCTTCCGGTGCGGAATTTGGCGTGCTGGCAGACTAAAAATGTAAGGGATAATAAAATCACCTTAATACCAAAAAATAGTTGCAGGCGATAAGCTCGGCAACTATTTTTGTTTTTATGATTGACGGATAAACTTTTTACCGCATATTTGATTTACGGAATAATACCGCAAAGTGTCAAATAATAGTTGTCATCTACTTTTACTCAGGATAAAAAGAGGATTCCTAAACCGGTAATAATGTCTGTGTTTATAATACTATTAGAGACTATCCAAGGCTGGACTGGTTCTTTAAGAAGTACGATTGTATTCAGAAATTGGGGTGAAATTTCCTTTTCATATATTTAAAAAAGTGAAACCTGCTCGGAAAGCAGGTTTCACTTTATAATTTATTTGAATTCTATTTATTGTAAAACAAAATACAAGTACGATACGGACGGAAAGGAATAGTTTTATCATTGGAATTAAACTTACCTTTACCATTCGCTATGACACGGTTAGGCTCAATGCCGTAAGTTTTTACTAATTCATTTCTAACTTTATCGGCACGACGCTGACTTAAATCATTATTATAAGGTGTAGTACCCATATTATCTGTAAATCCACGTACTTCCACCACTAACGATGGGTCTGCTTGCAGCTTTTTAGCGGCTATATCAATGGCTTTACGAGCTTCGGCGTCCAAATCCGTTTTATCGAAATCAAAATAGATAAATGCAGACTCATCAATACTGCTTCCGCCTGATTTGATAGTTCTTCCCCAGAAGTCCACCTGATTTCCGGCCGGCGTATTGGGTTCTTTATCTCGGCAATCCGGTACGCCGTCACCATCCGTATCCGGACCGTCAGGACAGATAATATCTTCCAATTTTTTTACTCTATTTTCAAGATTAGGCAATGTGGATTTCAATCTTTCCACTTCCGGCACAACTATCAACATATCTTTATTAAGTTTATCAACTTTCTTCTCAACAGCGTCTAAATCTTTCCTGGTTATATCATCATTAAACAAAGCTACATTTATATTACGGGTATGATTTTTATTTTTTGCATCAAACTTCCAGCGCAACTGCAGTGTACCCAACTGTACAAAGTCATTAGTGACGCCAAAAAGATTTCTTCCATCTAAGTTATCTTTATTATAAGAACGGTATTGGAATTTAGTTCCTAAAGCAAAATTTTTAGAAAAATTATATTCTATCAGCATTCCCAGAGGAACAGTAAGTGCTCTTCCGTCATCAATTTTATAATTATCATCCGGTCCAAAATATCCCCCTATTTTTACGTCTCCTTTTCCATTATTTGCTGTAAGATAATCAACACTATAGAAACATATTCCACCTCCGATTGTAGCCCACAATCCCCATTTTGTGTTAGTGTTTTTATAAAATGCTTTTAAAAGATTAAAAGCCATAAAATAATCCACACTGTGCATTTTGTTTTTTACAGAATAATAGTCAGCTTTGGCTTCTAAAGGAAGGTAATAATATTCTAATCCCATACTCCATACCGGGGTGAGTGTGTACTCCAACGAACCACCGTAGGAGAATTTATTCAAAGCATTTGGGATAATTTCGTTGTACTTTTGTTTAATATCTCCATCAAATCTATTTAAGCCTCCTTCCAGCGTAATAGACCAATGTGAAAATTTTTTATCTGAATTTTGTTGGGCGTAAATACCAACAACAGACAAAAGAAAGCATAGTAAAAATAATTTCTTTTTCATAATTTGTAAAATTTAGGAATAAATAATTAAAGTTGTACCGGGAGAAGTAATAGGTTAAGTAAGGTTAGCAGGTAAGGCGTTTAGCAAAAAACATACAAATAAATATTAAATTTTGCTTAATGAAAAAAAAACGAAAAAAATTTAAATTTATTTAACAATTTCCACCTTTTGAGTGGCTTTTAAGTTGATATTTCGATAGTTAGTACGTTCTATAACGGCTTCCGCAAGTTTTCTGAAAGCCATTGCGGTAATGGAATTCTCGTCCGTGGCAACAGGACGTCCGCCGTCGCCACCTTCGCGGATGCTTTGCACTAAGGGAATTTGTCCCAGCAGAGGTATGTTTAACTCCTCGGCAAGTTTTTTTCCACCATCTTTCCCGAAGATATAATATTTATTTTCAGGTAATTCTGCCGGGGTAAACCATGCCATGTTTTCCACCAAACCCAGCACGGGCACATTCACTTTCTCGCCCAAAAACATGTTTATCCCTTTTCGGGCATCTGCCAGCGCCACATCTTGCGGCGTAGTTACCGCCACAGCGCCTGTAATACCCATGGTTTGTACAAGGGTTAAATGTATATCGCCGGTGCCGGGCGGTAAATCCATTACGAAAAAGTCCAACTCACCCCAGTCAGCATCTGTAATAAGCTGTTTCAGCGCGTTACTTGCCATGCTTCCTCGCCAAACCAATGCGCTTTCCTGATTCACAAAAAAACCAATAGAGAGTAATTTAACGCCATATTTTTCTATCGGAATGATAGTTTGCTTTCCCTCTTTTTCTTCCACAAACGGTTGTTCCTTTTCTACACCAAACATTTTAGGAACAGAGGGCCCGTGAATATCGGCATCCAACAAGCCTACTTTATACCCGAGAGCAGCCAAGGAAACCGCCAGGTTTGCGGATACGGTAGATTTTCCCACACCACCTTTGCCGGAAAATACGGCAAGAATATTTTTTACATTCGGAAGGATGGAAACGGTTTTGGGTGGGGCTTGCGGTTTGGTTTCAACGGCTATATTTCCTTTAATATCCACATCCTCGCTGATGTAAGTTAAAATAGCTTGTTCAGCAGCTTTCACTACCGATTTAGCGAAAGGATCATTTGGCTTTTCAAATAAAATGGAAAAACTGACTTTGTTGCCTTCAATGCGGATGTTATCTTGAAGCATTCCGGACGAAACAATATCGTTGCCCGTGCCGGGATAGCGGACGTGTTTTAAAGCGTCAACGATTAGAGAAGGATATAAATTCATTGCACAAAATTAAAGATATTCAGATTACTAAACAAAGACAAAGAAACAATATTCTAGCAAAAAAAGGACAAAAGAGTTTATTTTTCAGACAAAATTTCTTTCGTTGAATATTGAAAATCATTTACAGTTATTCACTGACGCTTAAAACGCTTAAAACTGCGATATTCATCGTGTTCTATTTCAATGTCAGGTTCCACAAATTTATCCCTTTCTTGTGGAACAAAAGAGATGTATTTAATACTCAATCCTCGTTCCAACCATTGTTGCTCATAATAGGTTTTGATAGTTAGAATTTGAGGGATGTCTTTTTCGGCATAAATATCATGAATGCGTTGCAAAACAGGGAAATCATTCACCTTAACCATTTCGCACGTATAAGCAAACATAAAGGGGCTATCGGTTTTTAGGTGAACAATGCCGTCCGATTTTAAGAATTTCAAGTACGACTGTATAAAGTTGGTGGCTGTGAGACGCTTAGTGGTTTTCTTCATCTGCGGATCAGGAAAGGTAAGCCAAATTTCACTTACTTCATTTTCCCCGAAAAAATGCTGAATCATTTCGATATTTGTGCGGATAAACGCCACGTTTTCCATTTTTTGAAGAAAACTATCTTTCGCGCCTTTCCAAATGCGCGCGCCTTTGATGTCCACACCGATGTAGTTTTTATCGGGGAATTGTTTGGCGAGTTCCACGGTGTATTCGCCTTTTCCGCAACCGAGTTCAAGTACGATGGGGTTGGTGTTTTTAAAAAACATCTCGTTCCATTTTCCTTTAAGTGGAAAACCCGCGCCATTCAGAAGTTCCGATGACGTTACCTGAAAAACGTGCGAAAACGTTTCCAATTCGGCAAATTTTGCCAGTTTATTTTTTCCCATTCAATTCAGAGGTAAGAAGTAAGCGGTAAGCGGCAAGCGCCTTTCGGCTTATAGATTGAAAAATTATCTCATTAGCACATTTACACATTGACTACTGCACCAACTCAATTCTCACACCAATATCTTTTATGCCTCGCAGCAGGCTGTCACGCATTCCGTGGCCAATTTTCAGACGATAGATACCCGTATCGGGGAAATGAATTTGTTGCCGATAAAAAATAGGCATCTCTTTCAGCGCGCCTACGCCTGTACCCAGCCATTTGCCGTATTGGTCGGCTAAGTAGGCTTCAATAGTATCTCGTTTAAGCGTGCTGTCCGGATTTATCTGTTGCGTAAAAAGCCAGATGTTTTGATACGGATAATCGCCGTGGTGTCGCACGTGAACATACACATTATAAGGATTGACAGTGTCTGTGATACGAATATCAAAATTCAGTAAACTGTCTTTTGCCCAATCCGTTGAAGCTACGTTTTTATATTGAAAAAAAACTTCGTTCTGTCGGCAGGAAAATACCGATAAAAAAACTATGAATAGTATGAATATGTGCTTCGGTTTCATATACTATTTCTTATCGTTGCGGTTTTTATTATTTTCACCATTGCCGTTACCGTTATTACCTCGATTGTTTCGGTAATTATTATTCCGTCGGCGCTGATTTTGCTGGGGCGGTCTTGCACCACTTTCGCGTTTTTGCTTGTCGAAACGAGTTAGGCTGTCTTGTCCCACTACGTTTTCGTATTCGGTAGAAACTTTCTTTTCAGCATTCTGGGCTTGCTTTTCTTCTTCCAAAGTTAAGGGTTTTTGCCCTTTTTTATTCATTCTGATAATTTCTTTGGCACGTTCGGCAGAAATAGTTATCAAATTAGCCGCAAAATCGGGCGAAGTAGAATAAGTGATGGCGCTTTTAAATACCTCGGTTTTGAAATGATAGTAAATATTGTCCTTCGTTTCTAATTGGATTTCTTTGGAAGGAAGTCCTTTGGAAGCGTCCATATAAGCGTCCAACTCATAATTCATACAGCATTTAAGTTTGGCGCATTGACCGGCAAGTTTTTGCGGATTAAGCGACAAATCCTGATAACGAGCCGCGCTTGTGGACACTGTACTGAAACTCGTCATCCATTTAGAACAGCAAAGCTCGCGTCCGCACGGACCGATACCGCCAATGCGTCCCGCTTCCTGTCGAGCACCGATTTGCTTCATTTCTATACGGATACGGAATGTTTCCGCAAATACCTTTATCAGCTGTCGAAAATCGACACGTTCATCAGCAATGTAATAAAAAATCGCCTTGTTGCCGTCGCCTTGATATTCCACATCGCCTATTTTCATGTTCAGTTTCAGGCTCTCAGCTATTTGACGTGCTTTTATCATTGTTTCCTGCTCGCGGGCTTTGGCTTCATGGTATTTTTCCATATCCACATCGCGCACTTTCCGGTAAAGTTTACGTACTTCAAATTTAGTAGTGTCTATGTTATTTTTTTTCATTTGCAATAACACCAATTTCCCGGTAAGGGTAACTTCGCCAATATCGTGCCCCGGCGATGCTTCCACAGCTACCATATCGCCCTTAAATAAATCTAATTTATTGTTGTTCAGATAGTAGCTTTTACGCGTATTCTTAAACTGCACTTCCACCATATCGGTTTCCTGCACCGTTTCGGGTAGGTCACACAGCCAATCATGTACACTAAGTTTTTTATCGGAAGTACGGCAGCAACCCGTTTTGTTTATACAGCAGCCACCGGTATGTAGTTTGTAGTCCATATTTTTAAGTAAAAAGGCAAGTAAACAGTAAATATATTGCTGTTTTTTACTTGAATTATTTCTTTATCTTTTATGCGATTGTATCGAAATCTTTGATGTTGCAATTTATAACATCAAAGATCTTTATCCTTATTCAGTATGTAAGTAAGAGAATCTTTATTGCACTATCTATTGAATAACTTCACCGCCGGCATCAAAACCTATTCTTCGGCGTGGTTTTTCTGTCATTGCTCTATTGGTTTGCATTTCAGCCAATGTTTGATTAATGATTTCCAACTGAACGCGTGTGTCTTCGTTAATCTCGTTATAATCTGAGAAAACTTCTTCTATATATTCTTTCAATTCTCTTATTTCATTGCGAAGTTCACCGGTTTTGTCCACCGACGGACTTGCTAAAATGTTTCTCACAAATACAAAAGCGCGCATAATGCTGATGTTTGCCGCGATAGCCACATCACTATTCAGTAGACCGGAAAGCATCGCCACGCCTTGCTCGGTAAAGGCGTAAGGGGTATATTTTGGATACTTACCTTTTCCTTGTTCCATTTCTAAGATCACAATTTGTGATCTTAGAAATTTCCATTCTTCACTCGCAAGTTGAAACATAAAATCATCCGGAAAACGTTTTATGTTTCGTTTCACTGTTTGGTTTAACACACGTGTTTCTACCCCGTACATTTCTGCCAAATCACGGTCAAGCATCACCCGCACACCGCGTATTTCGTATATTTTGCTTTGGATAAGTTGAAGTTCCATAATTTTGCTTTTATTCTAAAAACTTCATTTTTTCAATAACATTATCGTTTTCAGCGCCAAATCAAAAAACACCATTTTCGCGTATGTATTTTGTTCTATATGACGCTCTGCCAAAGCAAATTCACTCATCAGTTCTTCCACGTTTCGTTCGTTAATGAAAGGCGAAAATTTCAGCGAAAAATCGGTTTCATAATTGGTCATGTAATTCAAATCCGATTGTTTCAGATTGAAAATAAAATTTTCGCGCACCATATTCTGGGCGTATTGCAGGAATGTTTTCTGCCGTTCGCGCCCCACATCGCTTGCTGAAAGTGCGTCAGACCAGGCTCGCAGTTTCATCAACGCGTCATAATCCCGCTTGTTGCCTACCATCCACGCCAACCGCATCAGTTCCACAAAACGGTCAAAATTCACACGGCTTTCAAAACTTTCTTCCAATATTTTTTTCGCTTGCAAGAAACTTCCTTCGGCAATGCGGGCGGCATTACGCGCGTCCACACGCAGCGTGTTCGGATTTTGGGACGCGAGCGCGTCCACAATTTCGTCTTCGCTGAGACGTGGCACGTGGATGTGCTGGGTGCGCGAAAGAATAGTCGCGATATTCCCTTCTATGGTATTTGAAACCAACAAAAAAAGCGTTTTTTCAGGCGGCTCTTCCAGAATTTTCAGCAATTTATTGGCGCATGTGTCGTTCATCAGTTCGGGCAGCCAAATAATCATCACTTTGTATTCCGCTTCGTACGTTTTTAAACTAAGTTTACGGATAATTTCGGCGCTTTCATTAGCATAAATCGCGCCTTGTTTAGCGCCGTCGCCAATTACTTCGTACCAATCCTGCACCCCAAAATACGGGCTTTCTATAAGCATTTGCCGAAATTCTTGCACAAAATCATCACACACCACCGTGTTTTTGTTGGGCGGCTTTATGACGGGAAACACAAAGTGTAAATCCGGATGCTGCATCGTGCGGAACTTCACGCACGAGGGACACACGCCACAGGCATCGTCCGCACCGGGCTGCCGGCACATCACGTATTGCGCCAACGCCAGCGCCAACGCCAGTTTTCCCACGCCTTCCTGACCATAAAACAGCTGGGCATGGGGAATACGACCTTCCAGCGCGGGACCAATAAGCCGCGCCTTGATGGCTTGCTGACCGATGACGTTTTTGAACATTTCCTAAAAAGTAACTTTAAATAGAACTCAATGTTGACCGATGAGTTTAGTATTGTTTTCCGCAAATTTTGCGTTTATATGCGCTTTTAACTGTTCAAAAGTCATTCCCTCAGTCTCGTTTGCAATTTTATCTCTGATTTCACGCATCATTTTTACCGCGTCAAATTTTTTTTCGGATTTTTTATTCGTTTTCATATTTTACTAAGTCTTTGGGGTTTCTTATTTCGAGCATTGCATAACCTAATTTTAAGTTCACAGAATTATATCCTTTAATTCTGTCGAGATTTACGATGTGCTTAAAATTCCAACTTGCAAGTATATCTACTTTATAGATAGTGGCAATCGCTATGTGCCTACAATCCACCAAACTTGTTTTGCCAACTACCTTTTCATCAATATACGCGTCCGCTAATTTTATGGCTTCTTCTGTAAGATTTACTCTTTCAAAAAAATCTGCCGGATATTTCAGCAGCAATTCTCTGACATTAACAGGCGCGTTTATCAGTTCATAATCCAGTAAGTCCGACACTACAAAAACAATTTCCCTATTTTCAAGTCTTTGGAACAGCAACGCAGTAGCTTCTTTAAATTCTTCATCAAAAAATCCACCAATAATAGAGGTATCGACATAAATTTTTTGTTTCATAATCTCAATCGAATTTAAAATTAAACGTTATTCTGCTGACAATTTTATTTTATCCGCACGGAACAACAATCTGCAAATTTACGAGTTTTCATCTTATTTTCCTACACTTAAAATGGATTTCAATGATTTTTTATGTTTCTTTGTAGTGTGGTTGAATAGTGAATTGGTTGAATAGTGAATTGGTCAAATAGTTAAGTAGTTTATTAGTCAATTGGCAAATACTTTTATGAGATTTCATTCTAAAATACATTATTATATTCGCCTTTTACAAGTAACCTTGCCTTCAAAACGTTTTTTTAACGCGGCTCAGGCAATGATTTCCTATCAATTTTCAAAAAAAGGCAAATTATTAAAATGGAAACATTTCCCTGTTTTTATTTCGTTAGAGCCGAGCAATGTATGCAATCTGCATTGTCCGGAATGTCCGGTGGGAATCCGCACAGAAAGAGTAAAACCTATCAATATCGATTTGGATTTATCTGAAAAATTGATAAACAGCCTTTCCGATACACTCACACATATCATTTTTTACTTCCAAGGCGAACCGTTTATGAACCCCAAGTTTTTGAAACTGGTAAAATACGCCCGAGAAAAAAACATACTTACCTCTACGTCCACCAACGCGCAACTAATTGAAAGCGAACGTGCTCGTCAAATCGTGGAAAGCGGTTTGGACAGGCTGATTATTTCTCTCGACGGCGCTACGCAAGAAGTGTATGAGAAGTACCGCGTAGGCGGCACGTTAGAAAAAGCGTTACAAGCGGTGAGTGATATTGTGGAATGGAAAAAGAAATTGCGCAAACCACACCCGTTTATTGAAATTCAGTTTATCGTAATGAAGCACAACGAGCATCAAATCCATGATGTAAAAACGCTCGTTAAAAAAATAAAAGCGGATAAGCTCACGCTAAAATCGGCTCAAATTTATGATTTTGAGAATGGAAATGATTTTATACCGATAACAGATAAATATTCCCGCTATAAATTATCGGATGACGGAAAGTATCGCTTGAAATCTTCGCTAAAAAATCGTTGTAAACGCTTGTGGATAGGCGCTGTGGTAAATTCAAAAGGCGAAGTATTGCCTTGCTGTTTTGATAAAGACGGCAAACATACTTTCGGAAATTTGAACAACACTGATTTTAAAGAAATTTGGACGGGAAAGTCAAGGGAAAATTTCAGGAAAAATATTTTAATGGATAGAAAACAGTTTGAAATGTGCCGGAATTGTACCGAAAAATAGTAGAGACGGCGTGTACACCGTCTCTACCGCTAATTGCTAATTTCCAACAGCTACTTCATCCACGCTTCTGTGGGTGGACAGGTGCAAACCAGATTGCGGTCGCCAAAGCCATTATCCACGCGAGCTACATTTACCCAGAACTTGTTTTCAGCTACCCAAGCGGTAGGATAAGCCGCTTTTTCCCGACTGTATGGATGATTCCATTCGCCTACTACGGCATATTCCGGGTGGGGCGCGTTTACAAGCACATTATCCGCTTTATCCGCCACGCCTGTTTCCACTTCTTTAATTTCCTCGTAAATTTTCAGCATGGCATCGGCAAATTTATCTAATTCTGCCAAACTTTCACTTTCCGTAGGTTCAATCATTAATGTGCCGTGCACAGGGAAAGACAGCGTGGGCGCGTGATAGCCGAAATCCATTAACCGTTTGGCAACGTCAGTTTCCGTGATGCCGGATGTGGCTTTAAAATTGCGGCATTCTAAAATTAACTCGTGTCCTACACGTCCGGTTTCGCCTGTGTAAACGATTCCGTAAGAATCTTTGAGTTTTGCAGCCAAATAGTTGGCATTTAGAATAGCGGCTTTGGTAGATTTTGTTAAACCTTCTTCGCCCAACATGCGAATGTAGCCGTAAGTAATAGGCAATACGCCCGCGCTTCCGTAAGGCGCTGACGATACCGTATTTTCGCCGAAATTTTTATCGGGTAAAAATTCCGCCAAATGTTTCGCTACGCAGATGGGACCTACACCCGGACCACCACCGCCATGCGGAATAGCAAAGGTTTTGTGCAAGTTCAAGTGGCAAACATCCGCGCCGATAAAGCCGGGATTGGTCAAGCCCACTTGGGCGTTCATATTGGCGCCGTCCATGTACACTTGTCCGCCGTATTGGTGGATGGTTTCACACATTTCTTTGATTTTCTCTTCAAAAATTCCATGCGTAGAAGGGTAGGTAATCATACATCCGGCTAACGTATCGGCGTTTGTTTTGGCTTTTTCGTTCCAATCGTTCACGTCCACATTTCCGTGTTCATCGCATTTCACCACTACAATATCAAAGCCTGCCTGTGCCGCGCTCGCCGGATTGGTACCGTGTGCCGATGCCGGAATAAGAATGGTTCTGCGCCGGGTTTCACCTCTTTTCTTAAAATACGAATAAATAGTGAGTAATCCGGTAAATTCGCCCGCCGCGCCTGAATTGGGCTGTAAGCTACACGCGTCAAATCCGGTGATAGTGCAAAGGTATTGTTCCAATTTAGAAATCAATTCATTATATCCTTCGGTTTGATTTTTGGGCGCCAGCGGGTGGATGCTGTTCCACGCCAGATTACTTAGCGGAAGCATTTCCGATGCCGCGTTCAGTTTCATGGTGCACGAGCCGAGTGAAATCATTGAATGAGTTAATGAAATGTCACGGCGTTCCAGCTTTTTAATGTAGCGCATCATTTCCGTTTCGGTGTGATAGCGTTGAAATACATTGTTAGTGAGATAGTCGGATTTTCTATCCAAACTTTCGTCAAATGATTTTAGCCCTTCAATTTCTTCTTCGGTAGCATACACCGGATTGTTTCCCGCAGCCGAAGCAAAAATCTCAATTAATGTGTTTACATCGTCCAAATCAGTGGTTTCATCAATACTTACGCCAATGGTTCCATCCTCAAAATAACGGAAATTAATTTCGTTTTCGAGCGCCGTTTCTTTTAATTTTTTCAATGAAACATTTTCGGGCAGTGATATTTTCAGTGTATCGAAAAAGTTTTCGTTCTCTTGCGTATATCCGTAAACGCCAACCATTTCACTTACATAAGCCGCAATGGAATGAATACCGGAAGCGATGCGTTTGATACCTTCCGCGCCGTGATATACGGTGTACATTCCCGCCATAGAAGCCAGCAGGGCTTGCGCGGTACATATATTAGAGGTAGCTTTTTCCCTTTTGATGTGTTGTTCGCGGGTTTGAAGCGCCATACGCAAAGCGGGTTTGCCGTTGGCGTCTTTACTGATCCCAATGATACGTCCCGGAATTTCACGTTTGTATTCTTCTTTTGTGGCAAAATAAGCGGCAGACGGACCACCATACATCATCGGGATTCCCCAACGCTGCGTAGAACCAAAACAAATATCGGTGCCCCACTCGCCCGGCGCTTTGAGTAAAGCTAAGCTGAGTATATCGGCTGCCACAGCCACTTTGCAGTTATTTTTATGCGCCTCTTCTATAAATTCGGCATAATCTTCAATGTTTCCATAGTTATTTGGATATTGAACAATAGCGCCAAAAAATTTATCGTTAAATTGGAATGTGGAAAAATCCGCCATCACCAATTCCACACCTTGCAATTTAGCCCGGGTTTTCAGCACTGCCAATGTCTGTGGAAACACGTTTTCATCCACAAAAAGTGTATTTACCCCTGCTTTTACTTGGTCGCGGCTGCGCAGATTATACATCATTGTGGCAGCCTCGGCAGCGGCGGTGCTTTCATCTAATAAGGAAGCATTTGCCAATGGAAGTCCGGTAAAATCGGCGACGGCGGTTTGGAAATTGAGCAACGCTTCTAATCTACCTTGCGAGATTTCGGCTTGGTAAGGCGTATAAGAAGTGTACCAAGATGGATTTTCAAAAATATTGCGCTGAATTACTGTCGGCAATGCTGTACCGTACCAACCTTGCCCGATGTATGATTTGTAAATTTTGTTTTTACTTGCTAATTCCGCCATGTGTTTCGCGTATTGATACTCGTTAAGCGGTTCAGGAAGATGGATTTTTTCTTTTATCAAAATATCGGCGGGAATGGTCTGGCTGATAAGTTCATCTACCGATTTTAGACCAATTTCTTTTAACATAGATTCTTCATCCGAGGATGAAATACCTATGTGTCTGTCTTTTAAATAATTATTCATGGATATAGTGTTTAGTTTTTTATCCTCAAAATTACTTATTTTTTTTCAATAATCATACAAAGTTAAAGTTCAAACAGAATAATAATAAAAATCGATAAACAAAATTAAATCAAACTTGTTATTTAATATATAATTATATTTATTTCTAAATAAGTAGGAAAGGAAGAATGTCTTTTTTGTTAAAATTATATTATTCTTTCTATTTTTAAACTTTGGCACAGATTTTGTAAACTTATTCTTACTGCCAGTTTTGTAAACAAAACGTGTAAACTGGGATGTTTTTCATTAAAGATTGAACATATTTTTTATATAAAATTGTTTTTATTAAAAATAAGTTGTATTTTTGCAAAGACTTATTATTTAATAGAAATTTTAATTAAGGACTGAAATATTATTTTAAATTTAACTGCTAATAAAAAAAGAAAAAAATGAAAAAACTACTCTTAGGTGTATTGATTATTGCTAGTGCAATGTCATTCACAAATGCTCAAACAACGCAAGTTGAAGCCTCTAAATGGTCTTTCGCTTTAAAAGGTGGTGGAGATTATTTCCGTATTGCTCCTATGAAAAAATGGGATAAAAACATCAACTGGGGTGCAGGCCTTGTTATTGAACGTACAGTTAACCCGCTTTTAGGCTGGGGATTGGATGTAAGCTACCTGAATTACAAAAATGCTAATGATGTAGCCGGAACTACTCTTGACCCAAGTTTATTTATGTCTGTTAACTTATCAAACCTTTTATTGCCTCACCGCACAAACGGTAACTTTAATGCTTACGCTAAATTTGGTGGTGGTGTTGGTCTTCAAATGGATGCGTTAGGAAATGATATTGTAAAAACCTATGGAGATAAAAAAGATGTTTATAATCCTCTTGCTTACTTCGGTTTAGCAATAGAACAAAACTTAGGTCGTCGCGCAGCTATCGGTTTGGAATCTACTTACCGTGGATATATGAAAGAAGCTATGGGCGGTATCTCAGGTAAAGACAACTGGACTGACGGTGTTACCTTGATGGCTTCTCTTCGTTTCAACTTAGGTTCAATGGCTAATCATGTTCGCACTATGACTATGGATCAATTCTATCCTGAACGTGCACCAGAAGTTAAAAACATTCAAAATCCTTACGATGATTCAGCTATTAAAGGAAGACTTGATAACGTAGAAAAAAGACTTTCTGACATTGAAAGCCGCTTAGGTGGTTTGGAACAAGGTTTGAAAGATTTAGCTAACAGACCGGCCGGTTCTACAGTAACAGCTACTTTCCAAAATATTGAATTCGAATTTGACTCAGACAAATTAACAAAAGCTTCTTATCCTACTTTGGACGAAGTAGCTAACATCTTGAAAAACAATCCGACTTGGAGTGGTTTGACAGTAAAAGGTCACACAGACAATATCGGACCTGACGCTTATAACCAAACATTAAGCGAACGTCGCGCTAACTCAGTAAAAAAATACTTAGTTTCTAAAGGTGTATCTGAATCAGTTATCAAAACAGTAGGTTTTGGGAAATCACAACCTCTTGCTTCTAACAGCACTGCTGATGGTCGTCAACAAAACCGTCGCGTAGAATTTGAAGTTGTAAAATAAGCAATTAATTCAACATAAAAAAAGGATGTTCTTTTGAACATCCTTTTTTGTTTAAATATGTTATGTGATTATAGGAAAAACTATTTTCACAGTTAAAATTAGAAAGTCTTTAAGTCTCGCAATTATTTTTATGAATATAAAATCAAAAAAAGAACTGAAAATAGTATTTATGGGTACGCCCGAGTTTGCTGTGGAAAGCCTTAAAGCCTTAGTAGAAGGCGGTTACAATGTAGTGGCGGTGGTTACCATGCCCGATAAACCTGCCGGGCGTGGGCATAAGATGCAATTTTCAGCCGTAAAAGAATATGCTTTGTCCCACAACTTACCCATCCTTCAACCCGAAAAATTAAAGGACGAGCCATTTTTGAAAGAATTGAAAGCATACAATGCAGATTTACAGATTGTGGTGGCATTCAGAATGTTACCTGAAATAGTGTGGAATATGCCACACTACGGCACGTTTAACCTTCACGCATCGCTTTTACCGCAATATCGAGGGGCGGCGCCTATCAATCGGGCGATTATTAACGGCGAAAAAGAAACCGGCGCTACTACATTTTTTCTTACTCACGATATTGATACGGGAAAAGTTATTTTACAAAAAAAACTAAGCATTGAAGAAAATGATAATGTAGGTAGTGTGCATGATAAGTTGATGGTAATGGGGGCGCAAATGGTTACAGAGACCGTGGATTTACTGTTGGAAGATAAAATTAACGCTGTACCGCAGGAAAATTTAATCTCAGCGGAAACTTGCCTTAAATCCGCGCCTAAAATATTCAAAGAAACGTGTGAGTTAGATTTCAACCTGCCGGTAGAACAAGCGCATAACTTTGTACGGGGATTATCGCCTTATCCGGCAGCTTGGGCAAATGTGCTTCTTCCGCATGGGTCGGAACCCGTTTCATTGAAAATTTTTGAAACAAAACCTGAAAAAATAACTCATAAAAATCCCGTGGGGACAATTGTTACCGATTTCAAAAAAGAGATGAAAATTGCTCTTTCAGATGGTTACCTGCATTTGCTTGAAGTGCAAGCGCCCGGCAAAAAACGGATGAAGATCAATGATTTTTTAAACGGATTAAAATAATCATTATAATTTTTTTACCGGTATTTCATTGTTAAATATAATATTCCAATCCGCTTGCAGATGTTTGGGGCTCAACAGTTGATTCGTGTGCTTGTTTTACGGTGTCCATCACAAATACGCTTTGAATGCCGCTGATACTGTTCAGTTTGCCGAGTTTGTGAATTAAAAAGCGCTGATAATGTTTCATGTCAGGCGATTGAATTTTCAGCATATAATCAAAATCCCCTGAAATATTATAACACTCTATGGCTTCGTCCATGTTTTTAACCGATTGCACAAAGTCAGTAGCAATTTTGGTATTCAATTCTTTCAGCTTTACGTTACAAAATACCGTGAACCCTCTATTCAGCTTTTCATAATCAAGGATAGCCACATATTTTTTCACAAAACCTTCTTTTTCCAATCTCTTTACCCGGTCATATACGGGCGTAGATGAGAGATGTACACGCGTTGCCAATTCTTTCGTGGTTAGTCGGCAGTCTTCTTGAAGTATTTGCAACAATTGCAAATCAATTTTATCCGGTTGATACATAATAGTTTATAGTTTGCAGGCATTGACAAAAAAATCATTAAATGGATGTTCTTGTGCAAAAGAATAATTTTCTTTTTGTTTTAAATTTAAGAACAAAATTAAATAAATTTTTCTTTAATATTCGGTTTATTTAGAGTAAATTTCTGAATAAATAAAATTATTAGGAAAATATATCTATCTTGAATTATTTTTGTACTATAAAAAATAGAAATCAAAAGCCAATCATAGATGAAAAAAATATCTCAGAAAATTACTGAACTTATAGGTAATACACCGTTGTTGCAGTTAAATAACTTTGCTCAAAATCGTAAGCTAAAAGCCCAAATTATCGCTAAGTTAGAGTATTTTAATCCGGCTGGATCGGTGAAAGACCGCATTGCTAACGCCATGATGGAAGATGCGGAAACGCGCGGCGTATTGGATAAAAATACCGAAATCATCGAGCCCACCAGTGGTAATACAGGCATCGGTCTGGCTATGTCGGCAGCCGCCAAGGGCTACAAACTTACGCTCACGATGCCCGAAACTATGAGCATAGAGCGGCGCAAACTTTTGAAAGCGTTGGGCGCTAATATAGTGCTTACCCCCGGCACTGACGGAATGAAGGGCGCTATCCGCAAAGCCACAGAGTTAGCGAAAGAACGGAAGGCGTTTATTCCCCAACAGTTTGAGAACAATGCTAACCCTGCCGTTCACCAACGCACTACCGCCGAAGAAATTTGGCGCGATACTGCCGGCGAAGTGGATGTTTTCGTAGCAGGTGTGGGAACGGGCGGCACGGTCAGCGGGGTAGGGCAGACACTGAAAAAATACCATCCCGATATTCGGATTGTGGCGGTAGAGCCGTCGGATTCGCCTGTTTTATCGGGTGGAAATCCTTCCCCACATAAAATTCAAGGAATTGGCGCCGGATTTATTCCTGAAAACTATGATGCAAGTGTGGTGGACGAGGTTATCCAAGTCAGTAATGATAATGCTATTCTCACCTCGCGTCAAGTGGCATGTGAAGAAGGATTGTTAGTGGGTATTTCATCCGGCGCTGCGCTGTACGCTGCGCTTCAATTAGCTTCCCGGTCTGAAAATCAGGGTAAAAACATCGTGGTTTTACTGCCCGATACAGGGGAACGGTATTTATCCACCTTGTTGTATGATTTTGAAGAGTATCCGTTATAAAGATACAGACAAAAAACATGCTTGGGAACTTACCTGCAATTGCAATTTAATACAAAAAGATATTTGTGAACTTAGTAATATTTAAAAAATAAGTAATCAAATAGAATGTTTGATGAACTTTTATTCCGCCTGTAAGGCGACATTTTCTCCCGATAAGTCGGGACGTATGCAAGCGAAGAACGAGCGCGGCTTACGGTAATCAGCAAATAGATATTCCGCCCGTAGTGGC